>Ga0182015_10001982_pt1 | contig 25758 bp, 24 predicted proteins | sample 712P3MmetaG_FD_120478 | JGI IMG/M metagenome (GOLD analysis project Ga0182015, IMG submission 120478) | Permafrost microbial communities from Stordalen Mire, Sweden - 712P3M metaG | ecosystem: Environmental > Terrestrial > Soil > Wetlands > Permafrost | place: Sweden: Stordalen | collected...
AGACCTTCAGTCGGTCCCGCTCTTTCGCCGACATCCACAGCCCCTCTCCTGATTCCGCCATGCGCCATCAAAGCGGAACTTCCTACTTTGCACAAAGAGGAACTTCTCATGTTGCAGCGACAACAGAGTTACAGAGTTTGACTCTTCTTGGCCAAGAAGTTCATAATGCACGCCGCCACGCCGCCAAGAGTGAAGATGCAAAGGAGTGAAGCGAATGTGGAAAAAGCAGGATGATGCTGTGGGCGCGCAGCCCGAGTTCGCCTCGAAGCAGATGCCGGAGATGACCTTGGAATCGGCCAGCGAAACGCTGATTGAGGCTTACCGTAACCGCCAGGCCGAGAAAGCGAAGTTCGCAGTCGGTTCGCAGGAGGTTCTTACCGGTCAACCATTGCCGCCAACAACCTTGGCGACGTACTCAGAAGCGGTGAACGAGTTTACCAAGAACGCTAATGCGTTCATTGAACAGCTTCCGCTTCTTAGCAAGGCTCGGGATGCGTATGAGCAGGCTATGAGGGCCAGCGCGGGACTGCGCACGGAGTTGGATGCGGGCGAGGAGAACCTTCGAACTCTCATGACCCACCTGGAGCAAGTAGTCAATCCCGCTCTCGACAAGAAGAAACCGGAACTGGCGAAAGTCGAAGCGATCAGGGGGACCGACGAAAGCACCGGTGGTGTGAAGAGATTTCTATGAAAGTCACGACGCTTCGCCGACATTTGACCAAGGGTTAGCGAAAATGTACGGCTTTCTGTCCGTGAGCGGTCCGAATTCATCAAGCGGAGCACAGCTTCTGCGTCCTTGCGGATAGCAATGTGAGAACTATCCAAAGTAGTCTCTGAGGGAGCTCCCGATGACTGAGTATCTAGCTAAGCTAGGACCCCTCATACCCTGGGGGACCCTAGCCCTGGCCGCAATCTGCACAGATTAACCCATCAGCTATGAAGCTATGCTTCAGACCTGATATGAGATGAGTGAAAACACTGGCATGGGAAGCCCGTGATTCAGGTCAACAATGGTGAGTGGTGATTATGAGCAGGGACCTTAAGCAAAGCGACGAGTGTGAGGATCGTCTTCGTATAAAGGTCGATGCGCATGTGAGGGAGAAAAAGTATGTTTCACTTGTCTGATATATCTGGCATGGCAATTCTCTGGGAAGTGACCGGCGGGGCAACTTTCAGCGTCCGGCGCTCCCGCCAACTGGATATTCGCCGATGGGCATCCTCAATCTGGGCTGCTGTCATTCGCGATCCTATGACCCTCAATCGGTCGTTGTCGTCTCCTCGCAATCCTGTAGCGATACTGGCCCAGGTATACGCACGTACGTAGTCTCTTGGAACGCCTCGACCGCTCAAGTAAAGGTCACTGAGAGCACTCTGAGCTCGGATATCGCCGTGGTTTGCAGCTCGTTTGAACCACACCACTGCCTTGCGCTCATCATGTGGCACTCCGATACCGTTGATATAGCCTAGCCCGAGCTTCCACTGCGCATTGTCATTACCGTTTGTCGCCGCTTTCGCGAACCATGCCATTGCATCCCGGTAGTTCTGCGGCACCCCTTCACCATCAGCATATCGCAGAGCCATTTCGTATTGAGCAATGGAATCACCCGCGTCTGCTCGGTTGAGTATGCGATTCACATCCGTGCCCTGAACTGCTTCCTGGATCGCTAGAATAAGCTCTTGCCTGGTGGCTGTTGGTACACTGTCCAACGCTTGCGGTTGCCCATTGGTCTTCTTGTCTTGTTCCGACAACATATGCTGCTGGTCCGGAATAGCCGGCTTGTGGTTCGCGGCCGCAATTGGAAGTATTGAGACGTTTGTTGCTACTCTTGGATGATTGAAGTGATATCCGTAGCCGCAGATTACCAGAGCAAGGGCAGTGACTAGTCCTGTTGTTAACCAGCGAGTCCCACTCGGATGCTCCTGGATCGTCATAGTCACCGGCTGATCAGGTAATTGTGATCCGATGTAGTGCCCGTTCCATTCGGGCGCTTCAGCCGTGCCTGTGGTCCGTAGGCGGTTGTTTTGCTCCTTGAGTAAATCGGCATGGGCCAACAGGTTTTGGGGATCCCTTACCGCCCCAATATCCTGGCTCGGCAGCTGATCAAGGCAGCGATCCGGTATTGTCGCGGACTCCGAAAGCAATGGTAATACCCGATCGGCTAACTTACTCATCGCGGTCGCGTCATGCTGATTGAACGCATTCGGGTTGATGGACAGTACTTCAAGGACTCCCACCACCTTGGCATTCTGCTTAATTGGCACTATCAGCACGGACCGGATGCCCATTTCTTTGCATAATTTGGGGTCAACCCGCCGATCGGTATTAGTGTCGTTGCAGAGCAGGATTTCGCCGGTACCGAGACAAACCCCGGTCAGGCTGATGCCCGCATGCAAATGCGTCCCAACTTCTGGAGCGGGGGCACCAGTGGAGGCTCGGCAGCACACAGCGTCTTCTGTGCTGAGCGCAATAGCCGCTCCGACTGCCCCTGTTCCCTCGATTGCCTGCTCCAAAATGGCCTGAAGGTCGGGTTCAGGGCCTACCGACTCTTTGCCTCGAGAAGTCGTGATTGGACTGAATTGGAGTGTGCTGTGCGCAACGTTTTGTGGTGGCTTCTCAGGAGAGCTGGTAATACTTGAATTATCAGGCAAGGGAAAGCTCGACATACCCACACCTTCACGGTAGTTTAGTATACTGCTGTCTTAGCCGATCTACTACTCTCGTCAAGTCAGTTCCGTAAGCCATTACCTCTGGTAGTCCCTGCGCCCCGAGCTTTGGCTGAACTCCCGTGGCGAGCATGGTGCGTTAATCTCACCTCAATCGAAGCTGCACAAGGATGACCAAACGCCCTTGTTACCCTGCCCGAAGAAGGTCGTGCTTCTTTCCCTGGTAGCCAGCTCAATCGGGAGCGCCTACCCAGCCAAACATGTAAAATCCGCAGCATTGTCAAGTATAGGGGGAGCCGCCCGTGTGCTGGACGAAATTTCCAAGAAGTCTCAGAATGCGGTCCCGGATGCGGTCCTGAACAGCACGAAGTGCGTTGTGGTGATTCCATCAATCACGGGGGGAACTGTGAATATCAGCGCTGGCGGAGTGGCTAGCTGCCGTGAGGCAGCGGATAACTGGAGCGCTCCTGCATTCATCAAATTCAACGGGCGTGGTATTCGGGCTCACCGTACTGATTTGCTGGTTTTTGTGTTGAGTGACACGGGAGTGCGAGCATTGCGGTCTGGCGAATTGCAGATCGGAGGACAGAAACGGGCGGCCGCGCCTCTCGTGAGTACAACCCCGGTTACCACCCAGGTTGAACTTACCGCCGAGTTGCTTACCTATGAAGGCGCGGCAGGCGTGCTCTCTAGCAGTGAAGCCAGCGGCGTCATTCGGCACGACGCGGACACCTCGGATGCGGTCCACAACGCAGTACCGAGAGAAACGATTGAGAAATATCTATCATCAGTCGTTTCTTTCTTCAACACGATCACAGTGACCGGGATCGTGATTCACCACACGGCGGTGATTCCGGGCGAAAATACAGTGCCCCGGAGCGAGCGCGATATCGACAAATATCATCAGGCGCGCGGCTTCGAAATCTTGTGTTTCGGTCGCGTTTACCATGTGGCCTATCACTACCTCATTATGCCCAACGGCAGTGTGCAAGCGGGCAGACCCGAAAGGTGTGAGGGAGCGCATGCGCAAGGGTACAACTCATACCTGGGAATTTCGGTCGTGGGTGATTTCAGCAGCGAAGATAACCCAACCGGGGAAAAGGGGCCGATCAGACCGAGCGCGAAGCAGATTGCCTCCCTAATTCAACTCTGTCGCCGCCTGAAAGAGTTTTACCACATTCCTTTGCAACACATCGTCCGCCATAGTGACATTTCCAGCACCAGATGTCCCGGCGACCGATTTCCCTTCAGGTCTGTTCTGGATCAACTTCAACGGAAACCGGGAGGCGTAAAGCGGAAACGTCGATGATGGACTCGAAGCGTCTGATGGCATGGCTTACGGTGGCGGCTTTATCGACGACTTTGGTCGCTGCACCGAAACGGATCCCGGACAGCCCGAAACCTTCTAACGGGGAACCATTCCGCAGCTTTCGCATGCTGGATACTAAGCTGACCCTCCTTGCGCAGCAGCAGGAGGCTTTGAACGCGGCTTTCAATCCAGCGCAGGTGGGTTCTCGAAGCGAAGCGGCCAATTCAGGGCGTCGGACGACGACTTCCAGCAATATGAACTCCACAGCCGCTGGAATCGTTCTCGTAGCGGGTGGGCTGGAGCGTTTGTACCAAAGCCGCCACCAGCCCTTCGGGGTCCAAATGTTTAGAGCTCTGCGCATCAGAGCGGAGGAAGTTCAGCGGGGCGTCAGTGCCGTGGCCAAAGCGCAAACGCGAAGCGCCGCAGAGTTCGCGGCAAAGAGGCTGGATGAAGGGATAGTCTCCCTTGTTGTTCAGTTCCAAGCTGCATCGGGCGGATACGGAGCGGCCCGTTGTTCCCCGGGCGCATGGACGTGTTGCGAACCAAAGCGATCCAAAGACTTGCTTCAAAGTGAACAGGTCGCATGCATGTGGGGGTGTGTGGGAACGGCGCAGACGTGTACAGGGTTCCTAGGTCCGCGTATCCGGCGGCCCTGAAATTGATACCAATACAACAGCACATCGATGGCCTCGAAAGAGTTGAACTATAAGTATGCCCGGAGTTCAAGGAACTTGTGGCGAAGCCGCCGGCACGGCAACGGGAGCCGCTACATATGCAACTGCGGGATGCCCCCCGGGCGGCGGGCCAGCTAGCCAATAAACTGTCGATTCGCTGGATAGTTGACGCAACCGCATTATAAAAGGGCGCGCCCCTTTTGGAGTAGGTTGTGAGCGCAAGCATCATCACCTACAAAAAGGAGCACCCTTATGGACAGTGAAAAGTATATTGGGCTCGACGTTCATCAAGCAACGATCTCGGTCGCGGTGATGGATTCCACCGGTAAGGTGGTCATGGAATCCATCCTCGAGACCGAAGCGGCGACCATTCTTCAGTTCGTTGCGGGATTGCGCGGAACTTTGTCGGTGACCTTCGCGGAAGGAGCCTGGTCGGCCTGGCTGTACGATTTGCTCAACCCCCACGTCGACAAACTAGTGGTGTGCAATCCGCGGAAGAATGAGCTGCTCAAAGACGGGAACTGGTCGAGAATCCGCTTCGGATAAAATTGGCTGCGTATGGCTTTTGTGCCCACGGGGAAGCAGGCCGCAATTCTCGGGCATTTGCGGAGAGAACGACTGGGGGCAGTAGCGAACACCTTGGGGCGTCTGGACTCGTTTGCTGACGCTGCACTCGCGGTTCAATGGTGATCCTCCACTTTGATATCAGGGTAGATATATCACCACTTCGCAAGTGCTAGATAACAAAAGTAATGGCGGAGAGGGAGGGATTCGAACCCCCGATACCCTTTCGGGTATGCCGGTTTTCAAGACCGGAGCCATCAACCACTCGGCCACCTCTCCAACCTATTATAAACAAACGCGTTGATTAGTAATCAACACTTTCGTACCATCGCACACAATCGCACTTTCGGGTAAGATGCGCCTGAGTGAAGGAGAACTTGATGGGGCGCTATCAAAGCGGTTACATCTATGAAGCGTTCGGTGCTTTTCATGTGCGATACCGGACTGAGGAGATTGTAGATGGGCAGTTGATTCGGAAGCAACACTCCAGACGTGTCTGCACCAAGACCAAGGGCCTAACCACCAAGTCCAAATCGGTGATCCGACAATGCGCCGAGTTCATGGCGGCCTTCAATGCACAAAGCTCCTCTCCCGGTAAACCTGAACCGGCAGACATCACCATTGCCGTATTTTGGGAACTCACCTATCTGCCCTTCATTGAAGCCAACCTCAAGCCGAGCACCTACCTTGGTTACAAACAGGTGTGGAATCACCACCTCAAAGACCACTTTGGCACGATGACGCTTCGTGAGTACCGCAAAGGTATGGGGTCAGTGTTTATCACCAACCTTGCGAAGACACTGCGGCCTCGCACGGTGAAAAACATCAAGAACCTTGCTTCGGGCATGTTCACGCACGCAGCCAACCTCGATTTGATTGAGTCAAACCCTTGGCAATTCTGCAAGGTGCTCGGCAAGAGCAAAACCAACGGTGAGACGAAACACTACACGCTTGAGGAAATCGAAAACATCATCTCCGCACTCGTTGACCATGTTGATTGTCAACTCATCATGGCTCTTACGTTCTTCTTGGGTCTTCGCAAAGGCGAGATTGCCGGGTTGCAGTGGACTGACATTGATGGGGATTATGTTCACATTCGGCGCGCCATCACGCGCGGCCACATCACCACACCGAAGACCAAGAGGTCTGTTCGTTCGGTTCCTCTTATTCAACCCGTGAAGGGTCTGTTGGCTCTGTGGCGGGCGAAGTGTAAGAGCAATGAAGTTGGGGTGTTTCAGCGAAACCTGATGACCCTCGCCCGCAAGACAATCCGGCCAACCCTCACCAAAGCAAAACTTGAGTGGAAGGGCTTCCACGCAGGCAGGCGTGGCCTCGGCACGGTGCTGCGGCAGATCACCGGCAACAGTACTGCGGGCCGTGACATGCTTGGTCACGAAGACTATGGGGTCACCAAAGATCACTATGAAGGCAAGCTGCCTGAGGTTGCCCTTGCAGCAATGAAGCTGTTGGAAGAGACGGCCACGGTTGAAAAGTAAGGCATTTTGAGTGTGACGCCTGTTTTCGACGGTCACAGCCACACAGCCTTGCTTCCTGCCAATACGCGAACGTGTTCACAATTGACCAGTTCGGGACTGCTTTAAGGACTATTGTGGTGTCAGTCGCTACGAGAAGGCGGTGTAAATGCCTGCTCCACTCACAGTACCAATCGGGCACACAACTCCGCTTGCGGACGATAAACCACCACCTGCGGGCAGGGAGAGCGTGGCCGCAATCCTAGCACGCTGTAAGACCCCTGTAATCGCAGATTGGTTGACACGAACGAAGAGGACGCGTGAACTCAACCACCTTCATCTCAGCGATGAGCAGCGCACCGAACATCTTCCCAAGTTGGTTGACGACATAGTTAAACGTCTGTCCACCCCCGACCTGCCCACTTAAAGATAGTTATGCCAGCGCGTCCCCCGCCGCCGTCTAACATGGCAAATTGCGAAGGTCGCAAGGCTACACCTCTGCCATGCTGGTGCAGGACTCACGAATACTCCAAGTAACGCTCTTTGGGACGGTGCAGAAGAATCTAGGTGCGTTGTTAGGGCTTGGTCTTTGGCAATCAGTCGGCGGCTACGGTGCGGATTGTTGCGTGGCTGGCCAGTGGCGAGTTCACATTTCTCTCCCGGTTTGGCCCCGCAAGTCGGACAGTGGATGGCTAGTACCTGTTTCGGGCGAAGTTTCCCTTTCATAGCGAAAAAGATAATGCCTCAGCACTGGGGCGCAAGAATGGTCATTTTTGAACAGGTACCTAATGGCGCCTTTCCTGGGCCGCCAACCAAGCTTTCAACCCATGGCGAGTCCGTAGGTGCCGGTTTCGTTAACCCATATGAGTCAGATGATGCCGACAAGCCAGATGCCACGGTGCCAGGGATAACATGCCGAGATGGGTTGCGTTGTATCTCTTGGTCTTGCTTGGCGCGAGACTCTTTCACCAGAGTCGTCCCTTATGAGTTCATCAAAGAACATGAACCCGGTGGACCAATACAGATGCTATTGCCCGAAGTCATTGGAAACCCGGTCATCGCATTTTTGGGTTTGTCACAGTCTCTTGTGCTGATTGCGGTACCTTCCACTCCTACTGGGTTTATTTCCCGTTCGGAGAAGATGGTGGATGGTACTCGGAGTTACCTGCGGGAACAGGACCTCAAATACACCAACTGGCTAAACGTATGCCCGAGATTCGCGACCACACGGAGGAGTTCTTGGGGCAACTTGTGTCTCCGTTACTACGAAGCTTCATTCCAGAGCAGCAGTGACCTGTTTCTAACACCCATCTACCAGTCAACAGCCGAGGCATCGCACACAATCGCACTTTCAATCTTTTCCGTATGGTCTTTACGTTCCATAATGGTCGTTACGGTCTGCGTAAGTCGTTTAGTTCCGTATAGCCTTGATTACAAAGCGTTTTCAAGAGCGGAGCCATCAACCATTCGGCCATACTATAATTTTACTACAAACCCTATTTTTCGGAGGCCTGGTTCAGTTTCTCGGTTGGCGCGCGCTCCACGGAATGCGAAATTCCGTCGAATACAACTCGTGTCCGGTCCTTCTGGGAAAGAATGCGGAAATTTCCTGATGGGTTGGTCCCTGAGAAAACGGCATCAAAGGTGAGTGACCTTTGCCAGCATCAGACGGGCGATCGCGCACACTTATCGTGACGCGATCAAGAATCAGACCGTCCAAGCCGCGGCGGCGCTCTCCTACTATTCCATCTTATGTGTGTTTCCCGCCTTGATTCTGCTTTCGGCGGTGGTGGCGTATATTCCGCTGCCAAACTTTTTCGAGGACGTGCTCGTGGGAATGGGGCGCGTGGTACCTCCCGGCACTATGCCCGTAATTTACGGGGTTCTCAACGACATTCTAGGTAAGAACTCCGGCGCATGGCTTTCGCTGGGCACGCTAGGCACGATCTGGGTAGTTTCGGCTGCGTTCGACGAAATGATTGAAGCGCTGGACGCAGCCTATGACGTCATTGATCGCCGCCCTTTTTGGAAGAGGCACCTTCTGGCTGTGGGCTTGGCCGCCGTCACCGGATTCTTTCTGACTTGTGCGATTGCGACCATGGTGGTCGGACCGATGATGGGTCGCTGGCTGGCACACCGCTTCTCTCTCTCAAGCACCTTTGTTTCTATCTGGCCGTCCATCCACTGGACCATCGCCGTCAGTTTCACGGTTGTTGCGGTCGCGACCATCTATTTTCTTGCCCCGAACATCAAGCAACGATTCCGTGCGACCTTGCCGGGCGCATTTCTCTCCACCGCCTGCTGGATGGGACTCTCTTATTTGCTCGGGGTTTACTTTCGATACTTCGAGAACTATAACCGCACCTACGGAACCTTGGGTGGGATGATGGCCCTGATGACCTGGCTTTACTGGGCCTACTTTATTCTGCTGGTGGGCGGCGAGCTAAACGCACAGCTGGCCAAAGAGAGAAATAGCGAACAATCAGAAAAGCCACACGCCCCTACCCGCTAAGCGCATAGACCGTGTGGCATAGAACATAGAAAGGAGAGACGAAACTTAGAGTTTGCTTCTAACGAACAGCTGCTTCAAAACTTCGTGTGGTACTTCCCATCTACGGAAACTCCTCCCACTTCGTCACGAGTCACGCCCACCGACCAACGCTTGTTGATCTGATAGTCTCCCTGCACGATCTCACTTCCAGGCTGCGATAAGTCAGTCGAAAAAGTGAATAGAAAATTCTTCGTCACGCGCTGCTGTATCGCGACCCGGGCGGAAGGATTTTGATTGTTCCCGCCGAGTAGCGGATCAATCTGCAGGCTGGAAATCCCAGCGAGATGCTGAATGCCGCCCGTAACTTGGCTCGCAACCTGGGAAGCAATCATGGAGTCGGTCGTCTGGCCGGAGGCGCTCGCTTCTTGCGTGGTTTGGCCGTTGGCGATCAGATTAATAATGTCGGTCGTGGCCAGAGGTGGATCGGATGTGTACGAAGTGGTTAACTTATCGAACGGCCCGCGCAGCGTGATCGTCAGATTATATTGTTCAACAATCGTTGTGGCCGAGATATTCAGTACAGGTTCGGTTTCGTTGGGATTGTTGAAGCTGATAATTCCACGCTGAAGCTGGTAGCGCACATTGCGGTAAAAAAGCTCTCCAGAAGTCAGGTCGGTCCTGCCGATAACAACTGGATTAGCAGCAGTGCCGAGTATCTGCAGATTAACTTGCCCCCCGAGGCTGACCTGAGAGCTGGTCGCGCTGAGATCACTCTTTGACTGAACGCTGACTGCAAGCTTGACGTTGTCGGCGAAACCCGGTTGCGAGGGGACGACATTGCCACTAAATTGGTCACTGAATTTGGTGAGATCGAAGTCGGGAGTGAACGAAAGTGAATCGATCAGCACGCGGCCGTTCAAAGTGGATGCGTCCCTGGTTCCGCTCAAGGCTAAATTGCCGTCGAGGAGCGCTCTCACTCCGTCCGGATAACGAAGTCGAACCGACTTACTCTGAAGCGAAACACTGAACTGCAGATTGGGACGGTAAGAGATAGATCCGCCCAGAGAAACTTGTCCGCCCCCTACTTCACCGTTGACGCTGGAAAACTGAAGGCTGCGATCGTTGACGGCGAGAGTGCCATTGAGCTTCTGCACTCCGAGGGGAGCTGTGGCACTGGATAAGGCTACATCCTGGATGTGAACTTCGCCCTGAACCGCCGGCTCTTTTGGCGTTCCGGACGCGCGAATGTCGAACGATAGAGTTCCTGAGCTCTGCAGGTCAGGATCCATGATTCGAAAAACACGAACGTCGACAATGCCCTGCGCAGAAAGGCTCGGTGCCGTTGTTCTCGACGTTGTTCCGTCCAGCGGGATGGTACCTTGCACTCGCATCGATGTTCCCGTGCCGCGGATTTCCGCCGGCTGAAGCGTGATTACCGAATTGGAGTAGTCCGCGCGTAGGGGGCTTGCAAGCCCAATGTCCAGAGACTGATAGCTGGCCTTGAGGGTAGGTATCGTAACGTGGGCTTCGATGCGGGACGTATCCTTCAGCGGACCTTTGAGGGCTGCGTGCAGTTCGGTCTCGCCCTGAAAGCCCTGGGGAGCATTGGGTAAGTACAACGCGAGTAGCGGATCCAGCGGGACGGCACTAGTGTCGATGGAAGCCTCAGTGTAATAGTCGCCGCTGAGATTAACGGTGGCACGAGAGTGGAAGGAGGCTTGCGCGACTTGCGAATCCAGCGTTAGCTGTGCCCGCTGGTTCGCTACTTGAAGTTGCCCTTTGATTTGCGAAATAGATTTATCGCGCAGGCGCAATTCAGGCACCTGCACTGCTGCGGTCAATTGCGGATTGTCCAAAGTTCCTGCACCGCTGGCGGAAATGGTTAAAGCGCCGGACACGCCGAGGTTCTTGGCTTGCACCATCTGCAGCTTCTGCAAAGCGATCGACGGAGCATTCAGCCGCATCGTGCATGCCTTGGTCTGTGGCGTATAGGAAATGGTTCCGTTCGCCGAACCCGCCGGCAGGCTGATGTCAAGCGTTGAAGTAATGGAGTTCCTGGCTGCGTGAAATGTCATTCCGAGATGTTGGATCGGCTCGTCGTAGGCGCGCGCATTCTCAATTCTGACGGAGCCGCTTCCAGCGGGGTTGATTTGAGAGCCATGAAAGGTAACTTCCGCCGACAAGGTCCCCGCGACCGGATAGTGCAAGTTCGCCAGTCGCTGCAAATCAACGATAGCCATGCGCTGCACTGACAAGCTGACGATGGCCGGGCTAGAGGGATGATAAGACCACTCTTGCAGCGCAAGGTTGGCATTGAGCACGGCCCTGCCTTGATGTGCACTTATCAGTACTGCATCGTGCAGCGCGACCTGCGAAGAGCTGGCCTGAACGCCAAATTTTGCCGTGCTCCATTCACTGCCTTGCACTTTCAAATTCTGCGCGCTGAACTGGCCCGTCAACTGAGGTTTCTGCACAGAGCCTTGCACAACCGCTTGCAAGGATGCGGATCCCGCTATCTCCAGCGATGCAGGCTGCTCGCCGCTCCAGGCCGAAACAATGCCGGCAAGCTCGTGCAGGTCGCTGGTTTCGGCTTGAACCCGCAGCGTTGAATGCTTGCTGACCTCGCCTTGCGCCGAAATAGTCGCCGAAGGAATACGAAGCGAAGTGTCACGAAAAGCAATAACGTTTGGCTGAGCGTCGTAGGTCGCATGAATGGTTCCGTCGACCGGTACTGCCTGCGGTGAGGGCTGAGTGGTACGAGTTGAATCGCTCTTCAGAATCAAATCTGCGCGAGCAAGGATGTCATTTAAGCTGCCAGTCCAGGAAGCGTCGACGGTGCCGTCAACTCCGCCTATCAGACTTAAACGTTTCACTTCCGCCGTACGGGCAGCTTGCTGCGCAGCTTGTAGCGAGATTCCGCGTAACTTTGTTCGGAGTCGACCAACGACCGTCGTATCCAGATAGCTAAGTTCAATATCTGCGGAGACCTTGCCACCGAGCGTTTCGAAAGCGACGTCGCGTGCTTGGAAAGTACCGTTCCGCAGTTGATATCTGCCTTGCAGCCGACGAAGGTCCAGTTGGCCTTCCGAGGACGACGCGGTTAGCTGGTTGCTGGCCATCTGGCCGTCGATCGAAATGCTTCGCAGCAGTTGCTCATTTTCCTCGCCCCGGTAGTGAACTGTTCCCGATAGCGACACATCTCCGACGGGCGTTACCGGCCGCGAGATCGCAGAAAAATCCTGGGTGTGAATGCGAAGATCGTAGCGGCCATCGAGGGTCGGATTTGCATAATTGGTCAACTCCGCATTTAAAGAGAGTACGGAAGATCCCATCTTGAGCGATGCCGGTTGGAGCGAGAAACGGGTAAGAGTCGCGCTAAATCTGGCATCCAGACTGTGCGCAAAGGCGGGTTCGCTCGCGTAGCGAAGTGTTCCGCTTTTATAGGAAATCGATCCTTCATAGCGCGTCTCGATGGGCACGAAGTGGATTTCTGTTGTCAGGCCGTACAGGTCCGCGTCGAGTGGAATCGATTTATCGTTGTAATTGACCTGGCCACCAGTCAGAAGCACATGTCGTGCCGCCAGATCGAACACGCTCGTGTTGCTGCCGCCTTGTCTCTGGGGGAAGTGCGGCAGATTGCTTTTGCCGTTGTGCTCAACTTCGACGAATGCGACAGGATGCTCGATCAAAAGTTGACTAAGGGAAATTTTGCGGCGGAAGATGGATTGAATCTTTAGGCCAACCGTAAGTTTGTCGATGTGCAGCAAGGGGGGCTGGCTGGGAGGCTCACCGCCATGAAGCGTGATGTTGTAGAGATGCGCAGTAAGAGTAGAAAGCTGGAAATCGACTTTCCCAATTTCTGCCCGGCCGCCAGTCGCCCTGTTCGTATCCGTCACGATGCTGCGGATAGCTAGCTTCTGGAAGCTCTCGCTCTGGAGAAAAAAATATCCACCCGCACCGGCGGCGACAATCAAGATGAAAATCCCTGCCAACGCACCGCCAATGATTTTTCGCCGTCGCATAATCTCCTAAAATGCCTGACCGAGAGTGATGTAGTACTGGGTCGGATTGATGCCTGGAACAGGATTCAAGTTGTGACCCAAATCGATGCGAATCGGCCCGATGGGCGTTGAATAGCGCAGGCCAATTCCAATCGTGCTCGTGTAATTGGATGTAAAATTGTTGAAGTTGATGGCGCTATAAACGTTACCACCGTCATAAAACACTACCCCTCCCAGATTTTTCATCAGCCGAAGCGGAAAACGCATTTCCGAATTCAGAATGAATAATTGTCTTCCTCCGATAGGCACGGTGACATCGACGCATCCCGTCTGATTTTTCAGGACGTTGCAAAAGGGTACCAGGCGTTGCGGTCCGGCTTCATCAATGGGGAACGATCGCAGGGTAGTTCCACCTCCAGAGAAATAAAGCTGGCTGGTGGGCACAAAACTTCCGTTGACTGCTTTCGCCAGGCCCAGGCGCACGCTGTTTGCGAACACCACGGAATGAAACGGTTTGTAGAACGCATATTGTCCGAAAAATTTGGCAAAGTTGGCGCTGGAACCTAGACTCGCCGGCGTGATGCCCAAATTGAGGTTTTCCAAGACCCCTCGATGTGCGTCGAGAGGCTTGTCCCTTGTATCACGGATCAGAGTGCTCGAGAAGATAGACAGGTGTACGTTCTGGTCCTGCGGCAGCACCAGTCCAGGAACCAGCAACTGCGAAAGAATGGTCTTGTTGAAATCGTAGCGGAGCTGGAGGCGCGTGTTCGTTTTCCGGTTCAAAAGTTTCTCAACCTGGAATGACATGTCTCCAAGGCTTGCCGCGAAAAGTGGATTCTCCGTCGTGCGCTCGATCGAAAGACTGGTCAGGGAACTCCATCCTGAACCCAGGAAGTGCGGTTGCAGATAGCTGGTAATTGCCCGTTGATCAAGGCGCGAAAGCAGAATCGATCCGCTCGCGGTCTCACCTAGCCCCCGCATATTGCGCCGGGTGAATTCAATCGAGCCCAGAGGACTGGCATAAGTGGCTTGGCTGGGGGCAATCCGGTTATTGCCGAGCCCAATCGTTGCTCCTCCCCCAGGCAGGGCTACAGTGCCGGTGGGAACGTTGCCGCCACGATGCGAAACCTCAAAGCCGAACCCATACGTGATCTCATTGCGCGCCGCTTCGTGAACCTTTACCAGTGTGTCTTCCCCGGTCTGATCTGTAATCGGCTTTCGCGGGCCCACGCTCGCCCAATCGAAGATGTTCAGGTCATAAAGGCGAGTCTCCGCCGCCAGCAGTTGAACTCTCTTCATGGGAGTCTCGGGCGGCAAGTCCGCAGTTTTTTGAACCAGAGGAAGCCGCGTGTGCTTTTGTCCGAGATAGACCACCTTGTCCACTCGTACCATTTGCTGCTCAGAAATAGTGTAAGTGACGTCCACGAGGTGAGGATTGTTCGAACGGCGGTTTATGGTTGTTCTCACTTGGGCATTTAGATAGCCGCGATTCAAATATGTTGCAGAGATGCGGTTCCGGTCATCCGATAACTCTCGAGAAGAAAATGGCGCGCCGGCTTTTAATTCGAATCCCTTCGGAGCGGTAAGTTGGGCTTCAGGAACGCTGCGGTTCCCCTGGACCTCAACGTGGTCAACCAGAGTTTGCACACCTTCTTCGATTTCAAATGCGATGTCGATTTTAGGTTCGCGGTCAGTTACTTGCGGAGCAACCTTCGCTTCCTCGTATCCTTTATCCCGATAAAATGCGAGAAGATTGTCCGCGCTCTGTTTCAGCAGCTTTTGACTGATCTTGCCGTGCGTCCATAAGTGCGAGCGTTTCACTTGAACCAGAGGCGCCAATTCCTTGGCGGATATCTGAGAGTTTCCACGGAAAGATATCCGATCCACTTTGTGCTTGGCACCGCGATCGATTGTGTATGAAAGCACGATGCGATCGGGCTGACGCTGAAGGTCGGTAGTCACCTTGGCGTCGTAAAAACCTTTATTCTGAAAATAATTCGTAAGATTCTGTTGGCCTTCCTGCACCAAATCAGAATCAATCGTGCCCTCGGAATAAATGGGAATGAGCTTCTTCATCTCCCTTCCAGACATGAAAGGGATTGCGGAAATACGAGCGCCGGTGGTTCGGACCACCACCTCCGGACCGGCCTCCAACTCGAATGCCACATCCACGCGATTGGTGTCGGCGTGATATTGCGGCGGTGCTTCCCGAACCTTGCTCGCCAGGCGATGCTGTCGGGCCAGGGACTTCTTGATCAGCGTCGTCGCAGCTTTCATGCGCTCGGGCGTGTAAGGTTTCCCCGGCTTGAGCAAGGCGCCGGTGAATCTAGCGCGGAGCGAACGCGTTTTGTGAAGCAACCATGGTTGCTCCGAGCCGGAGGGACCGCGGATTTCTACGCTGCCGATTCGTGCCTGGCTTCCGCTGATCACGGAAAAAATAACATTCACTAACTGGTTGGCGTCGTCGATCTGCGGTTCGGCTTGAACCTTCGCCTGGAAGTATCCATCTTGCTGAAGAAAATGCGCCAGTGCCGTTTCCGCGCTGGGGAGGCGAGCCTGGTCGTAGGGATCTTGATCCTGCAGATTCACGACTTGCAGCAGCCGCACGTAGGAAAGAGATCTCGGGACTCCCCGAAAGTCGACGATCCCCAGGTAGTAGGCGGGCTCGAGAATAAAATTGAGCCGCAACCCGGAAATATCCGGAATCACATCGACCGTAACTTTTTCGAAACCTCCCACACGTTGCAGCGCGCTGATAGTAGCCTCCACATCCGCTGGAGAATAAGGTTGCCCCGGTTTTTGGACTAAAGAGCCCCGCAGAAGGTCGACGTTCCGATGGGGGTTCGCAATCAGATCGACCGCAGTGACGGTTTGTCCGTCATAAAAGGCTTGTGGACCTGTCGATGAAAGCTGGGCCATCCCGGCGACTGAACTTGATATCACCACAATCAGAATTGCCAAACGCATAGGGAGCCGGTCGAGATGGGTGCGCCTTCGCAATTTCAGGTCCCGACGAGATGCGTGCGGACTTATCAGCGGAGCACTCTGCAAGCGAGAGAATGGGATGCTATTGAATACGGAGGAGTTGGTACTGATCATAGTTGCCGAGGCGCCTCCGCTGGCTGCATCTTCTGTGATTAAATCAAACTATGTTTGCTCGTAAGATTCGCGTCGAGTATATTCTCCAAGATCAAGCTCAAAAGCATCCTTGCCCTCTTAAGTGGATGGACAATTTCGCCATGCGCAATTTTACCAACGCCAGCATTTTTGATGACACATTGCCCACCGCCGATGGTCAGATGGAAATTGGCACGGCCGTTCCGTTGGATAAGCTTGGCGAAGCGATGGAGGATTGGTTTCGGCGCAAGAGCTATCTTCCGAAGGACTCCAAGCTGTCACTGGAAGAGATCCCCAAGGCTGGCTAGACTAAGTCGGTCGTCGTTTCCGGCGGCAGGTGTAATACCGGGAACAAAGCAGGTGTAAGACCGGAAACATAGTACGACCGAAGGAACGTTGGGGTATTAGGGACATCAAATAGGGACTTTTTGCCCTGTTGGGATTTTTTGAGCAACCGCCGCGCACCGGAAGTCGTCCTAGTTTTAGGCACTTGCGATTTCTGACGAGATGGCAAGTGGTTTGCTTATTAACTTTATCGGAGGTGCGGATAATGAGCTCCAAAAAGTTCTTCCCCCTGTCCAGCACTCGCGAGGTATCCGGTGGATTGCGCCCTCGAAGTTCGCGGAGCGAACCGCCGGCTCATTTGGAGAACGTGAGGCTTCTCCGCTCCCTGGTGGTCGACGATTCTGGATTCCCGCATTATTCCCTATCAGGTCGCAGCCATCGAAGCATAGCCCTTGGTCTCGCGCTGGCGTTTTGCGTCAGTGCAAGTTTCTGGACTGGGATTGCATTTATGGTGGCGCGGGTGTGGAAGTAAGCTGCAGCTATTTGTCGTAATGCAGCAATGACATCACGTCGTAGCCTTTGAGTCTCTCACGGCCTTTCAGGAAATCCAGCTCTACGACAAAACCGAGGCCGGCGATCTCCGCACCGAGTAAAGTCGCCAGCTTGGCCGTGGCCTCGGCGGTTCCTCCGGTGGCCAGCAAATCGTCCACAATCAGCACCCTCTGGCCTTTCTGAATAGCGTCCTTGTGCATTTCCAGCGAGTTGGTGCCGTATTCCAGCGCGTAATCGAACTTTACGGTTTCCGCCGGAAGTTTCCCAACCTTGCGCACCGGAACAAATCCGGCGTTCAAGCGGTAGGCCAGGGCGGGGGCGAAGATGAAGCCCCGGGCTTCCATCCCGAGAACGAGATCAATCTTCTGGGCAACATAGTGCTCGGAAAGCCGGTCGACCAGAGTGGCGAACCCGACTTTGTTCTTCAGCAGAGTGGTGATGTCGTAGAAAAGGATTCCCTTCTTGGGGAAATCGGGTACTTCGCGGATCAGACGCTTCAGTTGGTCGGCACTCAACCTTAAGTCAGGGGACAATCTACCATGCTCCTTCAATGCGAAATGAACTGAGTCCGGAAATCAAGCGGGCTTCGGATTCCTCCACGGCATCGACGCGGGCGGCGCGTGGGCCCTCCCGCAGTCGCGATCGCAGTCCCGCAAGTTGATCGCGCGCGCCCTGGGCGTGCACTTCCACGCTGCCATCGGAGTTGTTGCGCACCCACCCGGCGATCCCAAGAATATGCGCTTCCCGTTCCGCGAACCAGCGGAAGCCGACGCCCTGCACCCGTCCGCGGACCACAAAGCGGCGTGCTTCAACTGGCTTTTCGCTGGGAGTCATGACACTGATGAATGCCGATTGTCGATTTCCAATTGCCGATTAAAATCCCACCGCATCTTGGTTTTCAATCGACAATTGGAAGTCGACAATCGACAATTTCCTTTAGGCCCGGGACAAATACACACCCTCGGCTGTGTCCACCTTGATCTTCTCGCCTTCATTAATAAACGGCGGTACCTGCACCACCAGCCCGGTCTCAGTCCGGGCTGCCTTGGTGACGCTGGAGGCGGTTGCACTCTTCAGGCCGGGTTCGGTCTCAACCACGGTAAGTTCCACGGTTTGCGGAAGTTCAATACCGACGGCCTTGCCGTCAAAAAACTCGACTTTGATCTCCAGGTTGGCAATCAGGTAATCCACAGCGTCCCCCAGAGCGTCTTTGGTCAGGTGGGTCTGCTCGTAGTTCGCCGTATCCATGAAGTAGTAGTTGTCGCCGTCGGCGTAGAGGAACTGCATGTCGACCTCGTCGACATTGACCTTCTCGATGGGATCGGGCGAACGGAAGCGATGTTCGAACATGGCGCCGGTACGAAGATTGCGCAGCTTGGCCTGGATGAAGGCGCGAAGGTTGCCGGGCGTGCGGTGTTCGACGCTGAATACGGAATGCAGATCATTGTTGTGCTTGATGATCATGCCGGGGCGCAATTGAGTGGCAGGGATCGACATTGCCTGAAACAGTCTCCTTCAAAAAATGCGGTTGGCTGAGCTGACGGAAGGCGGGCAGGCCACATTTTCCGCCGCACACGAGGACCGAATACACGATTCTACACTCCGTACCCGAGAAAGAAAACCTTTGCCCGGTTTCGATTCATCCCCACCCCACCTGCAATTCTTCTGGGCCAAGTCGCACAGTCAGGCCAGCGGGACTAGAATTAGCGCTTGGCGTCAATGACGGGCGCACAAATCCGCCCTGATGGTTCCGGTTTGTAGAAAATAAATGAGGTCAAGATTATGAGTTCTGGACGTTATGAGTCCTCCGACGGCAATACGATCGGAACAGCTGTCACCTTCTTGCTGATTGGAATTGGTGCGGGGGCGCTTGCGGCACTGGTGCTTGCTCCGAAGACCGGCAAACAATTTCGTCGCGACCTGAAACGCGGCTATGAAGACGCGAAAGACACCCTGCAGGATTGGACCGAAGAAGCGAAAGACCGGGCTCGCGACGCCAAGGAACGCGTGCTCGACGTAGCCGAGCGCGGCGCCAGCCTGGCCGACGAGCTCCGCGAAAAAGTAGAACCGTTGCGGCGAGCCGTCAATCGCGGATAACTTCGGAGCCCGGCGCTAGATCCCTCCGAGCCGGATTCATTATCCAAAGACTGCGGTGAAGAGAACCTTGATTCGGCGAAGAAGTCGGCGGGGTGGGGAAGCAGACTGAGGCGAATCCTTGGTTTCTGGCGCTGGTTGGATCCGTATCTCCAACTCGGGTGGGGCTTGCACCTTCATCACGGGTAGCGCCGCAGCCTCATCGATGAGTGCCGACGGGGCGGCGGAGTTCTTGTTCCCCCGAAATACGAGGGGTGCGTCGAACTGAATGTGGATGCCGTTCGGTTGCGAAGATGGCAGGGCCCGAGTCTCCGGACCGCGGGAAATTGTGCCAGGTTCGTTCGCACTCCTACTCGCTTGTGCGCTTTCCACCTTCGTGACGGTTTTTGACAGCGTCTCGCCTGGAACCAGTCTGGTATCTGTGGGCAACTCAGAAGTTGGAACTGCTCCCGAATTTGCCAACATCACGGGAACTGGCGGCGGACAACCGCATTCCAGCGGAACGTTGGCATCTACCTTGTCAATCTGTCCTGAACGAAAGACCGCCTGCTCGCTCGGTTCTACGTGATAGATGCGGTTTCCCATCAGCTCGGAAACGATCACCGACGAACTGTTCCCTCTCAGGGTCCGCACGCAAGTGTTGCCATGCGAGTCCGCGCTCACGGCAAAGTCGAATTGCCCCGGTCCCGCGAACAGGATGCGGAAGTCCGGAGTGAGCACAGTATTGGCCGATTCATCGAGTTCGTAGTGGGCCTCCAGTGCCCCCGTGCTCATGCCGAGCATCAAGTCTTTCGCGTTCTCGGAAGGCGTAACCGAGACGGAGGTGCCGGGACAGACATCGACCTCACCGCCTTTGGCTAAGCGCAGAACTGTTGTGCTGGAACCGGCGGTGAGGGATGATCCCGCGGCAAGAGTGCTAGCAATCACCACCTTGCCAATCCTTCCAGAAACTGGCACTACGACCGGCCCACTGGTAGAGCCGAGAGCGAGCGCGGCAGGCGGCTGCAACGACTTCCTGTCCGCTGCATTCATATCCTCCGGTGGTTTTAACCGGACCATCAGGCGGTTCCCGGCTTCGTCCCAGGAATAGCCGTAGGGAGCGAGCAGGTCGAGGACAATCCTCGTCACTGGAGGGTTTGCTTGAAATTGTTCGGCACGGATGTCGAGAATATTTTCCTGCTGGATTTTGATTCGCTTCTGCGGCAATCCCATCCGAGCATGAAGCAGATCGATGACCAGGCGCGGTGGCGAGTCCAGAAGCTGTATCGAGGGCTCCGTGGGGCGAGTCGAAAGGATTTCCAGCGTCGGCGTACCGCGCTCGTACACCACACGTACGCTGGTCACCACTGCATTTTCTGGCTTCGTAGAACGCACGCTTTGAGGGGGCGCACTTGTCGCAGCAATCTGCGAGCGGGCGCTGGGGCAAAATAGCGCGGCCACAAGCAGGGTAATAGGAAGTCGCCGTCGCGGCAAAGAAATCCCCTCAGATGCTTCTGAAAGGAACCTTATCACTTGCTACGGACGCGGAAAAGTAACGGACGGTGCACACGAGTGACGCTATAAGGCTAGCTACTTCGACAAAATAGGAAGATGCTCTTGCTTTAACTCTCAGAGAGAAATTCGTACTCCTCAATGACTGCGGCGACCGTCATTTTGCCATTTTCAGAGGAGCCTTCGACTCGCACGACGCGCCCTTTGCACTGTACGCGTATGCTTTCCGTGAGCGTGATCTCTGGCGGAAGTGTAAGGGTAAAGCCTAAGGGCGAGCCCTGCTCGATGGGCGAATCGAGATAAAGGCAGATACCGCGCGCGCTCACATCACGCAGTTGCGCGGGTTCGTTGTGGTTTGAGTTTTCGCCTCGGGCCACGGCAACCGGAATCCGAAGCGCGAAGCGTCGTGCAGCCCTTTTTTCCTGGGCTTCTGCCATGGGTTGCTCCAAGCTATTGAAGTGGCTAATAGCTATCTTCCTTTATTCAAAGGATGAGGTTTAGGGGCGTATTTCGTCAATACCACCCTTGGGGACAGGTAATGGCCCGTTTTGGTGGCAAGTGGCCTAATTCGCTTGCCTTAGCTCACTGCTTAGACTCGCTTCCGACCCCGCTCCTGCACAGGGTGGTAATCTAAAAGCTGGGTATTCCAGTGGTCTTTATTCTCGACAACTACGATTCATTTACCTATAACCTGGTTCAGTATTTCGGGGAACTCGGCGCCCAGGTTGAGGTTCGCCGCAACGATCAGATCACAGTTGCCGGCGTTGAGGCGATGCAACCGGAGCGCATTGTCATTTCTCCCGGTCCATGCACGCCGCAGGAAGCGGGTATCAGCATCGATCTGATTCGCCACTTCGCAGGCAAGGTCCCCATCCTTGGCGTCTGCCTTGGACATCAAGCCATCGGGGCCGCATTTGGCGGCCAGGTGGTGCGCGCTCCTCGCCTGATGCACGGCAAAACCAGCGCAGTAATGCATGATAGTAAAAGCATCTTCCGCGGCCTGCCCGCGCCCATGACGGCCACTCGCTACCATTCGCTGATCGTCGAAGAAAAAGATCTGCCGGCAGAGCTCGAAGTCAGCGCCTGGACCACAGACAAAGATGGAACCCGCACCATTATGGGCCTCCGCCACAAGAAATTTGCCGTCGAAGGTGTGCAATTCCATCCCGAAAGCGTGCTCACCGATGCAGGAAAAAAGCTGGTGGAGAATTTCTTGGCAGTGTGATCAGGGGCCAGCACCAAACCGCCTCGATTCGCAGAACTGAGCACTGCTCAGTGACCACCACCTCTTGCCATCTCCACCGCCCTTAGAAGCGCCTGCGCCTTGTTCATCGATTCCTGAAACTCACTCGCCGCATCGGAATCCGCCACGATGCCAGCTCCCGCCTGCAAATACGCGTGTTTACCTTGCATCAGCATGGTTCGAATCCCAATGCACGAATCCAGGTTCCCCGCAAAATCGGCGTACAGCACCGAACCGCCATAAATGCCGCGGCGCACCGGTTCCAGTTCTTCGATGATCTGCATGGCTCGTACCTTAGGCGCGCCGCTCAGCGTGCCAGCCGGAAAGCAGGCGGCAAACGCATCGAGCGCGTTCAGGTCTCTTCGCAATGTCCCTTCCAGAGCGGAGACCAGGTGCATCACATGCGAGTAGCGCTCCACATACATCAGGTCTTTCACTTTGACCGAGCCATACTCGCTCACCCGGCCTAGGTCGTTGCGACCCAGATCAACCAGCATGATGTGCTCGGCGCACTCCTTTTCGTCGCCGCGCATTTGCTCCTCGAGGTGCTGGTCTTCGGCCTCGTCGCGGCCACGCGGATGTGTGCCCGCAATGGGACGGTATTCCAGCTTGCGTCCCGTCACACGCACCAGCATCTCAGGCGAAGATCCGAGAATCTGCGTCTCTCCCATACGCAGGAAATAAAGATACGGCGAGGGGTTCACCTGCCGCAGGGCGCGGTAAAGATCAAACGGCTCAACCCCGGGGACGAAATCGAGCCGTTGCGAGAGCACCACCTGAAAAATGTCGCCCGCGGCAATGTATTCCTTGCAGCGCTCCACGCTGCGGAGAAATCTTGCGCGTGTAGTTCCCGAGTGGATCTTGAGCTTCCCTGGCTTGGCTTTCGGGGACTTGCGCCACATTGCGGGACGCAGTCCCGCCGCGAGCTTTCTTTCAAGCGTTGCTATATCCCGCACAGCCCGGTCGTAGGCGCGCCGGGGGCTTTCCCGCGAAACATCCGCCGCGGCCACAATATGAATCTGGTGGCGCAAGTGGTCAAACGCCAGCAGGCGGTCGAAGAACATCAGTTCGCAATCCGGCAAGGAAAGATCGTCCTCGGCATGTTCGCCAATTTTCTCGAGCTGCCGGACAACGTCGTACGAAAAATAGCCAACAGCCCCTGCGGTAAACGGAGGAAGACCAGGAACCGACGCCGGCTTATGCTCGCTTAGCAGCTGCTTTACTACCTGAAAGATGTTTCCCTGCCGCGGCTCGCGCTTGCGTCCCCGCGCGATTTCAATGGCAGATCCCCGCGCCCGCAGCCGCATGTAAGGCCGCGCACCCAGAAATGTGTAGCGCCCAATTTGCTCGCCGCGTTCCACCGACTCCAGCAGAAACGCATTCGGCTCCTTCTCGGCTATAGCCAGGAAGGCCGATACCGGCGTGAGCAGGTCGGCGCTCACCGATTTCACCACGGGCACTAGCGTCGCCGAACGCGCCAGCCGCGAGAATTCCTTAAAGTCAGGGTTAATCATGGCAAGATCAGGCATACGAGAAATGAAGCAGGCCTAACTTCAGCCCAGCCTCGCAGTCATTATAGGGTCCTCGACCGCTCTGAAATAGTTAGCTGGGTACCAATCCGGCAATTGACGGAAGCGGCCCATCATCAGAAGATACCAAGGAAGATACCAAGCAAACGGGCCCTGGTGCGGTCACGAACCTATGCGGATCAAGTTCTGGGGCGTGCGCGGTTCCACGCCAACCCCACAACCCGAGAACATGCGCTACGGGGGCAACACCTCCTGCGTCGAAGTCCGCCTGGGCGACCGAATCTATATCTTTGACTGCGGCACCGGCTTTCGCGTACTCGGCCACCAACTGCAAAGCGAGTTCGGCGATCGGCCTTTTTCCGCTCACGTCTTTGTTTCACACTTTCATTGGGACCATATCCAAGGCATGCCGTTCTTCCGCCCGTTGTATGCGAATGCGGAAAGCCGATTTCTTTTTCAGTGCTCCAGCCGAACCCGCAGCCTCAAACAAGTCCTGGAAGAACAGATGGCTGCGCCGTATTTCCCTGTCGATATCGGCCAGATGAGAGCGCGCCGCGATTTTTACGAAATCGAGAGCGGTCGCATCACCATTGAAGACGGCGTCCAACTGCAGACCGCGTGGCTCAACCATCCCCAGGGATGCATGGGCTTCCGTCTCGAAACCAAAGATGGGGTCCTCGTTTACGCCACCGACAACGAGCCCGGCGACGCAGTCTTCGACAAAGCCGTCCGCAAATTAGCCGAGGGCGCGGACGTGCTCATCTACGATGCGCAATATCTTCCGGAGGAATACGAAGCCCATCGCCGCGGCTGGGGACACAGTCACTGGCGCGAAGCCGTCAACGTGGTGATGGAGAGCGGCGCCAAGGAGCTCGTACTCTTTCATCACGATCCCGACCACACCGATGCCATCATTGACAAAGTCGTGCACGAAGCCCGCAACTACTATCCCAAAGTGCGCGCCGCCGCCGAGGGGATGGAGATTGTCCTGTAGGCCGGATTCCCCTTTTGGAGGACGGCGATGAGATCATTTCCCGCTCTAATCGCGTTAGTTGCGCTGCTGGGGTCAGCGACTCGCTCACAAACGACAGCGGCAAGCGCATTGGCTCTAAGACCGGACCAGGTTCCCACCGACTGCGGTATGGTTGACGGTTCTTTTCCCGCGGATATTCAGACGGCCATTCTTTGGGAGAAACCCGATCTCTATAAGACTGTAATCCCGCCTCCAATTGCGAAGAATGCCCAGTCATTTGCATGCCAGGGCGATAAAGGAACCGTTTATTCTTTCCAGTTTAGCGACGCGTCTAAGCGCAAGACCGCAGCTGCGTTCATAAAGCCACTGCTTTGGGGAGAATCGGGCCAACCGCAGAGCATCCGGAGCTTGTGCTCGAAGCAGGCGATGTTCTCCGCGTAGTCTCGTTTCGAAAGACTCCCAAGGCATTGCTCGCCGCCCTTCCAGGTAGCTCGGCACCAATCCCCGAGAACGCGAGGACAAACGCAAGCCCGGAGTTCTCTATACCGCAACATGGAAGTCTGCGGCTAAGAGTGCCGGATGGTTGGCAATCGCAATCCCATTCGCTCGCCGATCCGCCGTCGGTCATTCTCCACTTCAGTCCCGCAAACGGGGATGCCTTTGACGTGCAGGTGACTGCTATCTGGCTCGAGCCTGATAGGCGCTCGAGAGAAACAGCCGACTCCCTCAAGGCGACAGTGCAGCGTGCCGCGAACGCATTGCTTCCTCATTCGGTCGAGAAGACGGCCACGATCCACGACCTTCGGAGCCCTGAAAGCGCGGGATTCTACTATGCCCTCACAGACAACAATCCAGGGCCGGGCGAATTCAGCTATCTCACCCAAGGTGTGTTCTTAACGCGCGAGGTCCTCTCGACCTTTACGATTCTTCATCGCACTCCCGCGTCTCCTGAAGCAAACCAGGCGCTTCGTGCATTCAGCGAAGCGACTTACACGGAATGACGGTTGGCCCATCCCCACCTCGCCTGTTGTTGCAACCAGAAAATGTCGTATTAACTGCAACGAGACTTTGTCACCTCTTGTCGTTTAAGTAACGGCCGCCAAAGCGGGGCGGCCGGATAGGTTGTAGATGCGGGGCATCGAGGGTTTTCGTTTCTGTGCGGATGTGATGTGGACAGGGCGGCGCTCGGCATGTTCTTCCAGAGTTCGAGGCAACGCGATCAGCAAAGCGTGCCCGCGAAAGACGCGCAGGGTGCCGTCGAGCGGATGGGAGAGCTCGACCGTTTCTCCGGCATAGCCA
>Ga0182015_10001983_pt1 | contig 25749 bp, 29 predicted proteins | sample 712P3MmetaG_FD_120478 | JGI IMG/M metagenome (GOLD analysis project Ga0182015, IMG submission 120478) | Permafrost microbial communities from Stordalen Mire, Sweden - 712P3M metaG | ecosystem: Environmental > Terrestrial > Soil > Wetlands > Permafrost | place: Sweden: Stordalen | collected...
CTGAAGGGACCGAAGGCAGTCGCCGCCCCGTCGGCGGACCGGAAGCTGCGCACTCGCCGGCGGTGGCTGGTGGTGGGGATTTTGGCTGTATGGGGGCCCGGGCTCGTCGTCATGCTCGCCGACACCGACGCCGGCAGCCTGATCACCGCCGCCCAGTCGGGCTCCGAATGGGGCTACAGGATGGTGCTTCCCCAGATCCTGCTCATACCGGTCCTTTACGTGGTCCAGGAGATGACGGTCCGGCTCGGCATCCTCACCAACATGGGCCACGGAGCTCTCATCCGGAAAACTTTCGGGCGGAACTGGGCCCTTTTGGCAGCCCTTCCCCTTTTCGCGTCGGGCGTCGGGGCCCTGTTCACCGAGTATGCCGGGGTGGCCGGGGTGGGCGAGCTCTTCGGCATCCCCCGCAGCCTGACGGTGCCCGTGGCGGCCGCCTTTTTGATCGGTGTCTCCATGACGGGCAGCTATCGGCGTGCCGAGCGGATCGGGATCGCCCTCGGCCTCGCCGAGCTCGTGTTCATCCCGGCGGTCGTCATGGCGCATCCCGACCTCGGCGCCATCGGCCGCGGGCTCGGGCACCTGTCGCTCGCGAACAGCTCGTACGTCTTTTTGCTGGCCGCCAACGTCGGCGCCGTGATCATGCCGTGGATGGTCTTCTACCAGCAGGGCGCCGTCTTGGACAAAGGGCTCAGGACCTCCGACATCCCGAGCGAGCGGCGCGACACCGCCGTCGGGGCGGGGTTGACGCAGCTGATCATGATCGCCGTCGTGCTCACCTTTGGTGCCACGGTCGGGCGCGCGCACCCCGGGGTGGCGCTGCACACGGTGACCGACATGTCCTCGGCGCTGCGACCCTTCGTGGGTGCTGTCGGGGCCAAGGTGCTCCTCGCCATCGCTGTCCTCGGGGCCGCTTTGGTCGCGGCCCTCGTTGCATCGTTGGCGGGCGCCTGGGGGATCTCCGAGGTCTTCGGGTGGAGCCACACCCTCAACGAGCCCCCCGACCGCAACACGGCCAAGTTCTACATCACCTACTGCTCGGCGCACGTCCTTGGCGCGGTCATCGTGCTGTGCAGCTTGAACCTCGTCCACCTTGTTATCGACGTCGAGGTGATGAACGCCATCTTGCTGCCCGTCGTGCTCGGCTTCCTCCTCGTGCTCGAGGCGAGGGCGCTTCCCGCCGAGCACCGCATGCGCGGGACGCGGCGGGTCATCGCGACCGGGCTCTGCTTTGTCGTCATGGGCTTCGGGCTTTACCTCGTGCCGGCCACGCTCGGTTGGCTCTAGTCACGCGCCCTTTGATCGCGCGAGCCTGAGATCCGCGTTGGTAGCGTGCTCGTCATGCCGATCGCGGTCTCCACTTTCGTCCTCGACTCCTTCGACGAGGAGGCTCCCTACGCCGAAGACCCCGGGGTGAGCTACGCCCGGATCCGGATCGGGAAGACCTTCCGGGGCGACATCGAGGCCCACAGCACCGTTGAGATGCTCTCGGTGCGTGCCGAGAACCGTGGTGCCGGCTATGTGGCCGTCGAGAGGATCTCCGGTTCGGTGCACGGCCACTTCGGCACCTTCGCCCTGTTGCACGCGGGGACCATGGCCGGCGAGACGCAATGGGCGAGGTGGCCGGTCGTGCCGGGCTCGGGTACCGCAGACCTCGTCCGCATCGCCGGCGAGGGCCGGATCGAGATCGGACCCGACGGCGCCCACGAGCTCCATCTCGACTACGAGCTCACCTGAGCAGGCCTCTTCGCCCACGCGGGAGGACCGGCCGACGCCCAGGAGAGGGCCGGATGGATGTTCCACAATCGACGATGGTTCCTCGACAGGGAGGTTGAGACAAGATGAGCGACTCGCTGAGAGCGGAGACGGTCAGCTACACGGGCCACGGCGGAGACGAGATAGAGGCCTATCTCGCGAAGCCCTTGGACGAGGGCCGTTTCGGCAGCGTCGTGGTGATTCACCACATGCCCGGCTACGACGAGTGGTCCCGGGAGACGACGCGCAAGTTCGCCGCCCATGGCTACCTGGCCTTATGCCCGAACCTCTACAGCCGAGAGGCGCGGGAGTCCTCCCCGGACGACGCGGCCGCGATCGCCCGCAGCAGAGGTGGCGTCCCGGACGAGCGGCTCGTAGGCGACCTGGAGGCGGCTGTCAGATACCTGAAGGCGCTCTCGGACTCCAACGGCCGCGTCGCCACCATCGGCTACTGCTCGGGCGGCCGGCAGTCCTTCCTCGCCGCCTGCAGCCTCGCGCTCGATGCCGCCGTGGACTGCTACGGGGCCTTCGTCGTCGGATCGCCGCCCGAGGGCGTGCCCCTCAAGGTCGGCCCCATCGTGCATATGACCAGGGACCTTTCCTGCCCGCTGCTCGGGCTTTTCGGCGCCGAGGACCAGCACCCCTCGCCAGACGAGGTCGTCGCGCTCGAGGAGGCCCTCAAACAGGCCGGCAAGACATACGAGTTCCACAGCTACGACGGCGCCAGCCACGCGTTTTTCGCGACGGACCGGCCGAGCTACAGGCCCGAGGCCGCCAACGACGGCTGGCGGCGGATCTGGGCCTTTTTCGGCCGCTACCTGGCCAGCGAAAGCTAGGCGTTCCATGTGCACCTACCAGACGGAGACTCTCGAGCTCAGCGGCTCGGGCAAGGGCGCGGGGGGCTGGTTCTCTTTGTCGAATGCATCGGTCTATTTCGACCATCCGGTCCATTACCTTGCCGAGCACAGCTTGAACATCGACTTTTTGAACCTCGACGGTGCCGCGCCGTCGCGCGTCGCGGTGGAGCTCGACCCCGCCTCGGCACGCGAGCTGGCACGGGCAATTCTCACCGCCCTCGACACCGCGGGCGAGGCCTGAGGCCTTGGGCTAAGAGACCGTTTCCCGTCAGTCGACGGCGTAGATGTCGATGCCGTTGAAGTGCCTGAAGCCGAGCCTCTCATAGAGCCGCGCCGCGCTCTTCGAGTCGGTCTGCAGGTGGGCGAACCCGAATCCCTGCTCGAAGCCGTGCCCGACAAGAAAGCTCAGGAGAGCGGCCGCGACGCCCCTTCGCCGGGCGGAAGGCACCACACCGATGCCGCCGATGTACAGGCTCGGTCCCGCCTCGCCCCGGCAGCTGGTGCCATAACCGGCCGCGACCGGGCGGCCGTCGAGCTCGCCGATGGCGACTCGCACCTCCCCGAGGCCGCACAACGGCCCGAGCCAGTCGCGTGCCGCCTCGGGACTCGACCCGAAGGCGGCATTGTCGATGGCGACGACCACCTCGACGTCTTCGGCACCGGCTCTGCGCAGCACGAGCCCGGGAGGCACGGGGGCCTTCCAGAAGTCCGCGGGGCCGGTCGCCATGAGCCGCTGGGTCAACAAGCGTCGCCCAAAGGGCCACAAGGGCCCGGAAGCGGCGATGGCACCCCAGGGGAGATCCCGCGCGGCGTACCAGGCCTTGGCCGCGCCGACATCGGCAAGCGCCGCGTCCGTCACGCAGGCTGAGTTGAGGTAGGGATAGGCGAGGCCGCTCGCCATCAGCCTCCATCCGGGCAGCTGCGCCGTGGCGCCGCCGTATGGCTCGAACAGCCTGCCGTGTGCCTGCCAGGCGTCGACGTGGGCCGCGAAGACCAGGGACGAGTCGATCAAGGTCCGCTCCAAGAGCCGGCTAGGCGCCCGCGTTGGGCTTGCGGTCCTCAAGCTCCGCGAGGGCCTCGTCCGGTACCAACAGGTCGCCCGTCCCTATGCCGATGTGCAGGTCAGGCTTGAAGCTGCCGTGGTAGTCCGAGCCTCCGGTCGCGACGAGGCCGTGACGTTTTGCCATCCTCGCCAATTCGGTGCGCTCACCTGGTGAGTAGCGTCCGTAATAGCTCTCGAGGCCCGTCAGGCCTGCCCCGGCAAGCTCGGCGACGACCCCCTCGGTGCCCCCGGCGTCGAGACCGAGGGAGAACGGGTGGGCCAGGACCGTCACTGCGCCAGAGGCCGCGGCCGCGGCTATGAAGCTGGCGGGCTCGACGCGTGCCTTGGGCACATATCCCGGCGCGCCCTTGGCGAGTATCCGCCCGAACGCGTCTTCGATGCTCGTGGCGGCACCGTTGGCGACGAGTACGGCCGCGAAGTGCGGCCTGCCTATGACCGAGCCCCCGGCGACCGCCTGCACCTGCTCGAGGCTTAAGGCCAGTCCCAGGTCTTGCAGGCGTTGCACGAGCCGCTCGTTGCGCTCCGACCGGTCCTCGCGCAACCTTGCGAGCTCGGCGGAAAGTGGTCCCTTCTCAGGCTCGACGAAGTAGCTGAGCACGTGCATGGCCCCGGGCGTAAAGGCGCAGGAGACCTCGCAGCCGGCCACGAAGCCGATGCCGAGGCTCACGGCCCGGGATCTTGCCGCCGCGATCCCGGAGAGACCGTCGTGGTCTGTCAAGGCGATCGCCGTGCAACCCGCCGCGACGGCGAGCTCGACGATCCGCTCGGGTGTCTCCGACCCGTCCGAACATGTCGAGTGCAGGTGCAAGTCGATCACAGCGCCGAGCGTACCGCCGCCCCGGGCGCTGCCTCGGCCCGGCACGATCCTGGTGGCCCGGTAGGTTCTTAGAAGACCAGGAGGTCGCGCGAATGGGGGTTGCAGCCGTTCGAACCGAGGGCCTGTCCAAGCACTACGGCAGTGTCCATGCGCTGCACGACCTCAACCTCGAGGTCGCAAAGGGCGAGGTCGTCGGCTACCTCGGACCGAACGGTGCCGGCAAGACGACAACCATCCGCCTCCTGCTCGGCCTTATCCGCCAGACCGCCGGGCGAGCCGAGATCTTCGGGCTCGACTGCCAGCGCCAGGCCGTAAAAGCGCACCGACAGTTGGCCTACGTGGCCGGAGAGGCGAACCTGTGGCCCTCGCTCACAGGCGCGGAGACGCTCGCGCTGTTAGGTCGCGTGCAGGGCAAGGTGGATGAGGCCTACCGGGAAGAGCTCCTCGGCCGTTTCGACCTCGACCCCGCGAAGAAGGTCCGCGCCTATTCCAAGGGCAACAGGCAAAAGCTCATCTTGATCGCAGCCCTCATGACCCGTCCCGCGCTCTTGGTGCTCGACGAGCCGACGAGCGGCCTCGACCCGCTCATGGAGCTGGCCTTCCGCCATTGTGTACGCGAGGCGAGGGACAGGGGCCAGACCGTCTTTTTGTCGTCGCACATACTGAGCGAGGTCGAGGCGCTGTGCGATCGTGTCGGGATCTTGCGCGAGGGGCTGCTCGTCGAGATGGGGACATTGGCCGAGATGCGCCACCTCTCGGCACTCAGCGTCGAGATCACCTTCGAGAGCGAGGTGCCCGATTTGTCCCGCGTGCCCGGCGTGAACGCCGTCGAGGTCGTGGGACAGGTAGTTCGCTGCCAGGTGCGGGGCACGATCCAGCCGCTCTTGAAGACCTTGGCGACAGCGGGCGTGCGGGAGCTGTTGAGCCGCGAGCCCTCCTTGGAGGAGCTCTTCTTGGCCCAGTACGGCCATGGGGGTGAGCCCGAGGCGACCCGGGGCGCTCGCCGTGCCCGGTGAGCGCGCGCTCGAGGCCAACGAGGCCGCCGCGCAAAGGCGCGCCTCGAGGGTCATCTTCCGCCTGACGGCGCGAAAGGCCACCCGCTCGGGGGTGGTCTGGGGCTATGTGTTCGGCGCCTACCTCGCGACCCAGGCTCTCGCCTACGCGTCGAGCTACAAGACCCCCGCCGCCAGCGCCGCACTGGCGCGCGAGTTCGGGTCGAACTCCGGCGTCAGCGCCCTTGTCGGCCCCGCCCGCGATATCGGTTCCGTCGCCGGGTTCACGGTCTGGAAGTGTCTCGCGGTCCTGGCTGTCGTCGGCGCCGCGTGGGGACTGCTCACCGGAACCAAGCTGCTGCGCGGCGAGGAGGACGCCGGGCGGTGGGAACTCTTGCTGGCCGGCCAGACGACACCGAGAGCCGCCGCCGGTAAGGCCCTCTTGGGTCTCGGGTGCGGTGCCGGGGCGCTGTGGGCCCTGACCGCGGCCATAACAGTCGTGGTCGGGCGTTCCTCCAAGGTCGGCATCTCCCCGGAGGGAGCCCTGTTCCTCTCCCTCGCGGTCGTGGCGGGGGCGGCGATGTTCCTCGCCGTCGGGGCTCTCGCGAGCCAGCTCGCGCCGACGCGGCGTCAGGCCTCGGCTTACGCGGGCGCCGTCTTGGCCTTGAGCTACGCGCTCAGGATGGTGGCCGACTCGGGCACCGGCCTCGGCTGGCTTCGTTGGGTCTCGCCGCTCGGGTGGGTAGAAGAACTCCAGCCGCTTACCGCGCCCCGGCCCCTGGCGCTCTTGCCGATGGCGGGGCTGTTGGCCGTGGCCTGCTGGCTCACCTTGTACCTGGCAAATCGGCGTGACCTCGGGGCCAGCACCTTGCCCGACCGGGCCAGCTCTGCCCCCCACACCAAGCTCCTGTTCGGGCCTTTTGGACTTGACATCCGCCTTGCCCGCCCGGGCCTTTTCGCTTGGGCCACCGGCATCGCCGCCTACGGGCTCGTCCTCGGGTTGGTCGCGAAATCGGCCGGAACGGCCATCTCCGGCTCTTCGAGCCTCACGCGGGCTCTCTCTCGCCTCGGCGCGATCGGCACCGAGGCGTATCTCGGCGTGGCGTTCTTGCTGATGGCGATCCTGGTGGCCTTCGTCGGCGCCGGCCAGATCAGCGCCACCAGGTCCGAAGAGGCCGAAGGCCGACTCGACAATCTCCTCGTGCGGCCCGTCGCCCGCTCGGCGTGGCTCGCCGGTCGCCTCGGCCTCGCGGCGGCGGCTGTCGTGGTGGGCGGGCTGCTCGCCGGGGTCTGCGCCTGGCTCGGAGCGGCCAGCCAGGACAGCGGGATGAGCTTTGTGAGCGTGCTCGAGGCCGGGCTCAACGTCGTCCCGCCGGGATTGTGCATCCTCGGCGCGGGCGCCCTCGTGCTCGGAGCCCGGCCCCGCGCGGCGACGGTCGCCACTTACGGCCTACTCGTCTGGTCGGTGCTCGTCGAGCTTGTCGGAGGCGTTGTGGGCCTCAACCACTGGCTGCTCGACACCTCGGTGTTCCACCAGATGGCGGCCGCGCCGGCCGTGAGCCCCGACTGGGTCACCGGTGCGGTCCTTGCGGGCATCGGCGTGGCGGCGGCGGCGGCGGGGACCGTCGCCTTCAAGCTGCGCGACCTCGCGTCGGAGTGATCCGGCGGGCGGGCGGTCTCGATTGAGGGGAATGCCGGCGACGGCGCTCCTCTAGGAGCTGAGGGCCTCCCGGACGACCTCGCCGACCGCCTCGTGCTCGACGAGGAAGCCGTCGTGGCCGACGCTCGACTCGATGACCTGCACGTCGCCAACACCGAGCAGCTTTGCCAGCTCCCACTGCAGCCTTAAGGGGTAGAGGCGGTCCGAGGAGATCCCGGCGATGGTCACCTCGGCGGTCACCCGCAAGAGCGCGGCGCGGGCGCTGGCGAATCCGCGGGCGAGGTCGAAGTGGTTCATCGCCTCGCTCAGCACGAGATAGCTATTGGCGTCGAAGCGGCCGATCATCTTGTCGCCGTGGTGCTCCAGGTAGGACTCGACCGCGTAGCGGCCGCCCGCAAGCGGGTCCTCGCCGTCTTGGGGGTGATTGGCGAAACGCTGCTGCAGCTCGAGCTCGCTCCGGTAGCTCACGTGGCCGATTCCCCGCGCGATGGCGACGCCGGCGATCGGGCCCTGCTCGGAGTCGTAGTAGTCGCCGCCGCAAAAGTGCGGGTCGAGGCGGATCGCCTGTTCCTGCAGCCAGCAAAGGGCGATCTGTTCGGCACTGGCCGCCGCGCCCGTCGCCACCACGACCGCCCGCTCCACCCGGCCGGGAAAGTCGACTGCCCACTGCAGCGCACGCATCGCGCCCATCGAGCCACCGATTGTCGCGAACCAGGTGTCGATCCCGAGCTCGACGGCCAGTGCCCGCTCGACGGCGACCTGGTCCCTCACCGTCACGACCGGAAAACGCGACCCGTACGGTCTGGCGTCGGGCGCCGCTGAGCTCGGCCCGGTCGTGCCTTGGCACCCTCCGAGGACGTTCGGGCACACGACGAAGAGACGGTCGGTGTCTATCGGTGCGCCGGGGCCGACGAGCGGGCCCCACCAGCCCGGGCTCGGGTGCCCCGGGCCAACCGGGCCGGCCACGTGGGAATCGCCGCTCAGGGCGTGCAGGACGAGGACGGCGTTCGAGGCGCGCTCGTCGAGGGTGCCCCAGGTCTCGTACGCGACCGTGACATTGTTCAAGTGACCACCGGCCTCGAGCGCCAGACCACCCTCGGCGCCACCCGCGTCTCGAAAAAGCGGCACGAAGCTCCGCCGGCCGGGGTCGTCGCCCGGCCGCCAGGCCCCGGTGACCGGGGCGTAAGTCACGGGAGTACTCAGCTCAGGCGACCTTGGCCGCCCTGAAGCCCGCTTCGAGGTCGGCGAGGATGTCCGACAGTGTCTCGAGCCCGATGCAGAGCCGGACCAGGTCCGGGGTGACGCCGGTGGTGAGCTGTTCGGGCTCGCTCAGCTGGGAGTGGGTCGTGGTGGCCGGGTGGATCGCCAGGCTGCGGACGTCGCCGACGTTAGCGAGATGGCTGAACAGCTCGAGGCCCTCGATGAAGCGGCTGCCCGCCTCCGCGCCGCCTTTGATCCCGAAGGTGAGGATGGCGCCACCGCCGTTCGGCAGGTACTTGAGCTGCTGGGCGTGCCACGGGCTCGACTCAAGTCCCGGGTAGCTCACCCACTCGACCTCGTCACGCGCCTCGAGCCATTTGGCCACCGCTTGGGCGTTGGCGACGTGCCGCTCCATCCGCACGCTCAAGGTTTCGAGACCCTGCAGGAACAGGAACGAGTTCAAAGGAGCGATCGCGGCCCCGACGTCGCGCAGGTACTGCAGGCGTGCCTTCAAGATGTACTGGGCGGGCCTCAGGCCCTCGGGCAGCTCGGAGAAGATCAGGCCGTGGTAGCTGGGGTCGGGCTCGGTGAAGTTCGCGAAGCGGCCGCTCGCCACGTAGTCGAACTTGCCACCGTCGACGATGATGCCGCCGATCGAGGTGCCGTGGCCGCCGATGAACTTCGTCGCCGAGTAGACGGCGATGTCGGCCCCGTGCAAGAAGGGCTGGCAGAGGTAGGGCGTCGCGACCGTGTTGTCGACCACTAGGGGAATGCCGTGCTCGTGGGCGACCGCGGACACGCCCTCGAAGTCGAGGATGTCGCCCTTCGGGTTGCCGATGGTCTCGGCGTAAAAGGCCCTCGTGTTCGGGCGGACGGCGGCCTTCCAGGCATCGAGGTCGTCGGGGTTGTCGACAAAGCTCACCTCGACGCCCAGTTTCGGGAGCGTGTAGTGGAGAAGGTTGTAGGTGCCGCCGTAGAGCGAGGCCGACGAGACGATGTGGCCTCCGTTCTCGGCCAGGTTGAGCAGGGCGATGGTCTCGGCCGCTTGCCCGCTCGAGACCGCGAGCGCTCCGACCCCCCCGTCGAGCGCCGCCATGCGCTCCTCGAAGACGGCCTGGGTCGGGTTCATGATGCGGGTGTAGATGTTGCCGAGCTCGGAGAGCCCGAACAGGGCCGCCGCGTGCGCCGTGTCGCGAAAGACATAGCTGGTGGTCTGGTAGATCGGTACCGCCCGCGCCCCGGTGGTCGGGTCGGCTACGGCTCCGGCGTGGATCTGGCGGGTCTCGAAACCCCAGTCGGCCATGTCCGCGGTTCTCCTTGTTCTGAGCTCAGAGAGGTCGTGTGACTTCGCTCTTCGCCGCGACGGTAGTGGCCGATACTTGACTGGTCAAGTCAGGATTGATTTCTGGCATCTTAAGGACATGATCATCAGGCCTGCCGGCGAGGCCGATCGGGACTGGATCGTGACCACGCTCGTTGAGCGATGGGGCTCGACGACGACAGTCACGCGTTGCCGCCCGTGCGACCCCGCCGGGCTGGATGCCCTCGTCGCGCTCGACCCGGCCGGCGAGCGGGTCGGGCTTTTGACCTGGCGACTCGACGAAGACGGCCTCGGGTGGTCACCATCGACTCGACGCGGCCCGGCACTGGCGTGGGCACGGCATTGCTGTTGCGCGCCGCAGAGCTAGCACGCGCCAGCGGGGCGGGCAAGCTCTGGCCGATCACGACCAACGACAACTTGAGGGCCATCACCACGGGGCGGTAGACCTGGTGAGGGCGATCAAGCCGTCGATACCCCTGGTCGGCGACAACGCCATCGCGATGCACGACGAGGTCGAACTCGCCCTATTGTTTGTCGCGCGATAACAGTCGCGCGATGTCAATGGGATCGGAACGCGTTTACTGTCGTCGCACGAGCTGGTGAGGAATATCTAGCGTCCGGAGGGATGTGTGCTGCCTGGTTTCATGATTCGCAAGCAACCTGAGCGCGACCTGCCAGCTGGGCGGGCCCTGCTCCGCCTTGTCGTCATCGGGGGCCTCGCCCTTGCTGTGCTCGCCCCGGTCACCGCAGGCGCCAGCACATCTGCTCGCCGGGCTGCCAGCGCGCCCTCGGCTAAGCCGGACGTCTTTGCCACCTTGCCGTCGGGCGCGACGCTGTTCGACGGGCAGTCCCTCGTGTCGGCCAACGGCCGGTTCAGCTTGGACATGCAAGGTGACGGGAACCTCGTCCTTTACGGCGCGGGCCTAGTCCTTTGGGACTCGGGCACGGTTCACGCCGCGCCCGACTACGCCATCTTGCAATCTGACGGGAACCTCGTCATCTACCAGGGCCACCGGCCGCTTTGGAGCTCGGGATCGGACCAGCCGACGCGCGGTGTCTACTCGCTGACCGTGCAGAACGACGGCAACGTCGTACTCTACTCGCCGGCCAATAAGCCGCTTTGGAACACCTTCACCGAGGCGGGCGTCGGACTGCAGTACGGCGACTCCGGTCCGGCGGTGCGGGCGTTGCAGGTCCATCTCATCGCCCTCGGCTACTGGCTCGGCACCCCGAACGGCTATTTCGGCGACTCGACCCAGCAGGCGGTCTGGGCGTTGCAAAAGGCGGCCGAGCTGCCACGCAGCGGGTTCATCACCGGGGCGACCGCGGTCGCCATTGCCGACGGGGTCGTCCCCAAGCCCCGGCCTGCGTCCGGGAACCTGGTCGAGGTGGACCTTCACGACGACCTGGTGATGATCATCCAGAACGGCAAGCTCGCCTACACCCTCAACACCTCCACCGGTGGCGGGTACACCTACAGCGACAGCACCGGGACTTCGGTGGCAATCACGCCGACGGGCACCTACCACATCTTCTCGACCATCGACGGCCTGGACGTCGACTCGCTGGGGGCGCTCTGGCGCCCGAGGTTCTTCACCTACGGCGGGATCGCCATCCACGGTGACTCCTATGTGCCACCGGTGCCCGTCTCCCACGGGTGCGTGCGCGTGAGCGACGAGGCCATCAACTGGATCTGGGCGAACAACATCATGCCCATCGGTGAGGAGATCTGGGTCTTTTGACCTGACGGGGCCGCCCCGGCATCTTCTCGACGCCGCCCCAGCTCAGGCTCACCGGCTTGCCTGCGAGCCAGCCGGTGAGCCAACGGCCTTGTTTGTCGCCTCGTCTCCGGCGCGGCACGGATCAGGTCGGGGCAGGGCGATGAGTGCCAGGACTGCTCCGCCTATAGCAACGCTACCCCCGACGACGAGGGCGGCGTTGTTCCCGCTCATGAAAGCGGCCCGCGCGAATTGGGCCAGAGCGCTGCCGGTCGCGCCACCGAGGCTGCGTGCGACCATGAGCGCTCCGCCGAGCGACCCCAAGATGGTGTGGTTGGCGGCCGAAGGAACCTGCCGCCCGGCGAGTGCCCCTGCCATGCGGTCCTGATAGCGAGTCGAAAGGACGCTCCCGATCACGGCCACGCCGAGGGCGCCGCCCACCTGCAAAGCGACCGCGTTGGAGGCTGATCCGACGCCGGAGTCGCCCTGGGGGACCGAGCCGACGACGGAGTTCGTGGCCGTCGGCAACAGCAGGCCGGCCCCGAGCCCGACGAGCAGCATCCCGGGTATGAAGCTCATGTAGCTCGCGGCGGGGTTCGAGCCCGCCGCGTTCCATAACAGACCAGCTCCGATTGCCGTCAGCCCGCCCGCGACGGTGAGCTTGACGCTCGTGAAGCGGGCGAGCACCGGCGACAGCGGCGCGCTCATGACGAGGAGCGCCGCGATCGGCAGGATCCTCAACCCGGCCTGCAGCGGCGAGTAGCCGAGATCGAACTGGAGGACCTGGGTCTGGAGGAACAGTCCGCCCAGCAGGCCGAAGGCCGCGAAGGTCTCAGTGGCCGCTGCAATGGAGAACCGCCTGTCGGAAAAGAGCTGGAGCTTCAGCATCGGGTGGCTGCTGCGCCACTCCCAAGCGAAAAAGACGGCTAGGACGAAAAGGCTGCCGATTCCGGCGAGGACCACGGTGGTCGCGCTCGAGCCCTTGAGCGGAGCCTCGATGATCGCCCAGAGCAACAGGCCGAGCCCGGCGATGGAAAGGAGAGCGCCGCCCGGATCGGGACGGTCCGCGGCAAGGTTCTTCGAGTCGGGCACCAGCGCCAGGCCGCCCGCAAAGGCGGTGACGACGATCGGGACGTTGACGAGGAAGATCGCCCCCCACCAAAATCGCGCCAGCAGTAGGCCTCCGGCGATCGGGCCGATGGCGATCCCGAGCCCGATGGTGCCGCCCCAGGCACCGATCGCCTTTGCCCGCCGCGCGGGGTCGCGGAAGACGTCGTTGAGGATCGACAGCGAGGCGGGGATCGTCAACGCTGCCCCGGCGCCCATTACCCCGCGGCACGCGATCAGCACGGGGACCGAGCCGGAGAAAGCAGCACCAACCGAGCCGGCGGCGAACACCGTCAAGCCGGTCAGAAAGGCGCGCTTTCGACCGAAGCGGTCGGCGAGGCTGCCGGCCACGAGCAACAGTCCCGCGAAGACCATGGCGTAGGAGTCCACGATCCACTGCAGGTCGCTCGAGGTCGCGCGCAGCTCCTTGACCAGAGTCGGCAGGGCCACATTGAGGATGGTGTTGTCGACGTTGATGATCAGGGCTGCGGCACATACGACCGCCAAGGTCGGCCGAAGTCGGGTTGCAGGAGATCTCAGTTCAGGACCGCCATTTGCATACTAGTCAGTATTGAATACTGACTAGTATGCTAGGAGTAATGGCTGATGTCAACACGGGGCCGGGCGAGCCCTCGAGCCCTGCCGGCGAGATGCCATCGCCGGCACGGGCCCACCGGCCCAAGCGCGAGGCGGTGCGTCGGCGCCTGTTGGACTCGGCCCTGCAGGTCTTCGCGGAGCGCGGCTATGCCGGAGCGAGCCTTGACGAGGTCGCGGCCGCCGCTGGCCTCACCAAGGGCGCCATTTACTCGAATTTTGCGAGCAAGGACGAGCTCTTCTTCGCCATGATGAGCGACCAGGTCATGACGAGGATCGAAATCATCCGCACCGTCCTTGCCGAACCCGCGGCCGACCTCCAAAAGACGAGGGCCCTCTCCGAGCTCGGGCGCCTTTTGACCGAGGCTTTCACCGAGCAGCGTGACTGGGAGCTCGTACTGTTGGAATTCTGGCGCCGGGCGGTCAGCGACGACGAGGTGCGGCCACAGTTCCTTGCTCATCGCCGGGCTCTGCGCACAGCGATAGCCGACAGTGTCGAGCAGGCGCTCGGCAGGTTCCCGGAGGTGAGCGGGCTCAGCGTCGATGAGGTCGTCACTGTCGTGCTGGCTCTGTTCAACGGGCTGGCTATCGAGCGCTACGTTGATCCCGATCTCGTCAGTGGCGACCTGTTCGGACGGGTGCTGACGGTTCTCGGGCGCAAGGAATGACCGAGTGAAACTGGTCGCTTCCTCGCCGCAAAGGTGATCAACTAGCCCGAAACACTCGGTCTTGGTGGCGTGCAGCCATACGCCGTGTGGGATCTGGAGGGTCAAGGCGTGCTCAAGGCAGAATACGGACCGTCACTCGACGTGGCAGCCAGCGAGGCGAAACGCTGGCTGGCGAGCCTCGATCAACGGGCCGTGGGCCCGGAGGCCGACGCCAGGGCGATGCTCTCCCTGTTCGCGGAGGAGCTTCCGAGCAAGGGTGAGCCGGCCGATACCGTCGTGGGCATACTCGCCGAGCGGGCCGGGCCCGGCCTGCTGGCCACGGGCTCGGGGCGCTTCCACGGCTGGGTCGTAGGTGGAGCGCTCCCGGCGGCGATCGCCGCCGACTGGATCGTGAGCGCCTGGGACCAGAACGCGGGGATGGCTGAGACCGCGCCTGCGGTGTGCGCGATCGAACAGGTTGTGGCCGGCTGGATCCTGCAACTGCTCGGGCTGCCTGCGACCTGCTCGGTCGGGTTCGTCACCGGCGGCCAGATGGCCAACACCGTTTGCCTGGCAGCGGCTCGCGACCACGTGCTCGATGCTCATGGCTGGGACGTCGAGGCCGACGGGCTGGTCGGCGCGCCCCCGGTAACGGTCGTTGTCGGCGAGGAGCGGCACACCACCATCGACCGTGGGCTGCGCCTTCTCGGGCTCGGTTCTCGCTCGATTCGGACCGTGGAAGTAGACGATGCCGGGCGCATGCGCCCCGGCGCTCTAGAAGCCGTCCTCGCCAATCTGAGCGGGCCCACGATCGTTTGCGCGCAGGCCGGCAATGTCAACGGGGGAGCGGTGGACCCTTTCGGTCACATCCGCGACGTGGTCGATCGGCGCAGTACCGACGACATCTGGCTGCACGTGGACGGGGCGTTCGGTTTGTGGGCTCGCGCCGAGCCCACGCGCCGGCACATCCTTGACGATGTCGAAAGGGCCGACTCGTGGGCGACAGATGCCCACAAGTGGCTAAACACCACCTACGACTGCGGAATGGCGATCTGTGCCCGGCCCGAGTCGCATCGACGCGCCATGCACGTTCGCGCCGCTTACCTGCCTGCTGGAGACACCGCGGAGCTGCGCAACCCGGTGGACTTCAACCCGGAGTTCTCAAGGCGCGCCCGCGCCGTGCCCGTGTGGGCCGCCCTGCGCCAGCTCGGCGTCGACGGCCTGGCGAGGGTGATCGACAGGTGCTGCCTCATGGCCGAGCGGTACGCCCAGTCCCTGGGGGCAGCGGACGGGGTAGAGATCATGCACCAGGAGCTCAATCAGGTCGTCGTCCGCTTTGCCGACCCCGCCGGTCACGACGACGACGCCCACACCCGTCAAGTCCTCGAGAAGGTGCAGCGCCACGGCACCTGCTATCCGACCGGCACGGTGTGGCATGGCGGGGCGGCGATGAGGATCTCGGTCTGCAACTGGCGCACGGACGAGGACGATGTCGACCGCTCGGTCAACTCCATCCTGGCTGCGCACGAAGGGTTCTAGGGTGTCGTAGCTGTTCCCGTCCTCGAAAGTGACGGTCCTTTTCAGGTCCACTCGATCGCCAAGCAACGGCCCTGGGCGCGGCCCGCCCCGGCTGCCGGCTTGCGCATGGAGGGGTCAAGCGGCGTGATATTCGGCAGGACTATGCGTGGCCTTGGTTGGCCTAGAGAGCGGGAGATAGGAGGCTCCAGCCCTACCGCCCAAGGCTCGGTCCCTCCTGTTCCATCGGGCGCGGTGCCGGCATCGGCGCCGCCCGCTAGCTCGGATCGTGTCTCGACGCGCGCTCGAGGACGGCGCGGGTGGCCGCGTCGCCGGCAGGTGAAGTCTCGAGCCTGGCCCGTTTCAAGCGTGCGCGTCCAGGTGTCTCTCGGCGCGTCCGTCACGAGTCACCTGACGCTCGCCCGCTTCGGCGCAGGCGAGCTCGTACTCGCGTACGGCCACGCCCCCTTCGAGCTGCTCGATCCAGCGCCTCGTGCCCGGGTGGTCGCGTAGCCAGGACTGGCGACGCTCCTGTGCGGTGCGTGCCTCGCTGAGCTGGCGAGCGGCGCGCTCGGCGTCCTCGAGGCGATGGCGCGCTTCCTCGTAGGCGCGAAGCGACTGCTGCTCGATTCGTCGCGCCTGTGGCACGTGTGTGCCACGCCGCCGAGACCGGCGACGAAGCGAGGTCAGCTGCAGCGCTCTGATCAGGGAGTTATTGGTGGTCGGGACCGGCATCGATCCGGTGACCTCGCGCTTTTCAGGCGCGCGCTCTACCAACTGAGCTACCCGACCGCTTGCTCCGTTTCCGCAGCGGCTCTCCATATTGCCGCAAGCGGCGAGGCCGCACCGAACGTCGACGCCAGCGCGGCCCCCAGAGCACCTCGACGCCGGGTGACGACATCGAGAGCACGAGCGAGCGGACCTGACGGGATTTGAACCCGCGACCTCCGGCTTGACAGGCCGGCGTGCACTCCAGGCTGCACCACAGGTCCCGGTGGCCGGCAAGACACTGCCGGTGGGGATGACATACCGCTGCTGCCGAGCCGACAGTCTGCGACGTCCGGCCCGACGGCGAGATCCTAGGCGATAACGAGAGAGCCGTCAGCGGCCGGCTCCCGTGCCGAGCGGCACCCGCCTCGTCGGCCTAGCCGGCGTCACCTGTCACGACCGCGAGTAAGAAGCCGTCATGGCCTTTGGAGCCGACCGTCTGAACCGCTGTCGCGCTGACGCGGGGCTCGCTCGCCAGGCTGTCGAGGAAGCGCTGCATGCCCACCACGTTCGGGTCCCGGCTCGCCTGATCGGCGACCTTGCCCCCGCGCACGACATTGTCGACCACGATCAAGCTGCCCAGGTGCGACAACTTCAAAGACCAGGCGAAGTACTCAGTCGTGCTCGCCTTGTCCGCATCGATGAACACGAAGTCGAAGCCCGGGGGAACCTTGGCGACGAGCGTCGGCAGCGTCTTGGCCGCTTCACCGACGATGATCTCCACCACGTCGGAAAGCCCGGCAAGAGCGATGTTGTTCCTCGCGATCGCGGCGTGACGCGCGTCCGCCTCGAGGCTCACGAGCCGTCCTCCCGGCGGCAGTGCCCGGGCAAGCCAGATCGTGCTGTAGCCGCCGAGAGTCCCGATCTCGAGAATGGTCCGGGCCCGGCTGGCGAGCACCAGCAGGTCGAGCAGCTTGCCCTGGTTGGGGGCGACGTTGATCGGGGGAAGCTGGGCGTCATCGCTGGCCTGAAGCGTCGCCTCGAGGGCCGGGTCCGCGCCGACGAGCCGGTCAACGAGGTAGCGGTCGACCTCTGTCCATTGCTGCTGGTTCACCCGCCCGGTTTTAGCGGTGCCGCAGCACTGGCCGGTCCGGCGTGGCCGCGTGGTGGGTGTGCCCGCCCCAGGCCGGCAACACAAACAGGGCCTTGGACCCTAACCGAGTGGGGTCCGATTGCCTATTGTGAAGCCATGGACTTGCGCGCCTTGCTGTTGTCGGGCCGCGTCAGTCGCGCCAGGTTGCTCGGGTCGATTGCAGCCCGCGGCCACACTGAGTCGGGAGGTGACCGGTCATGACCGAGAACATCGGTGAGCTAGTCGCAGAGCATCCGCTCTTCAGCGGGTTGCCCATTGACGTGGCTGAGCTTGTCGGCGGCTGTTCGCAGAACGTGGCTATCGCGACGGGACAGCTGATGCTCGAGGAGGGTGAGCCGGCGCGGTCGCTGTTCCTGCTTCGCCGGGGCCACGTGGCGCTCGAGGTCCATGAGCCGGGTCGCGTGCCGCTCGTCATAGACAGGATCGGCCCTGGAGAGCCGGTGGGCTGGTCATGGATGTTCCCTCCCTACCGGTGGAACTTCGACGCCCGGGCTCTCGAGCCGGTCGGAGCCATCTCGGTCGACGCGGACTGCCTGCGCGCGAAGGCCGACGCTGACCCGGCCTTCGGCTACCTGCTCATGAAGCGCCTCGCGGCGGTCGTGCTCGACCGTCTTCAGGCGACGCGGATCAGGCTGCTCGACGTCTACGGCCGCGACACCTACTGAGGGCTCGCAGGCGGCCGCTCACAAGATAGGGCTGTCCTCGGGGCCTGCCGTCTCTGACTCAAGGTCCGCGCGCTCGCGGATGATCGCCTCGACCGCGTCGGGGTCGTCGGGGGTGATGAAGGGCCGGACGTACCGGCCGAGATCGAGGATCAGGCCGACGGACTTGTTCGGTCGTTGCGGGTCCAAGCTCGCCCAGTAGCGCGGGTTCGCTGTGCCCCAGATCCTCCCCTTGCCCCTGAGGGCAGTGAGCTCGACGCGCTTTAGCGAGCGGATCGAGCGGTAGGCGATGTGCTTGGTGCCCCAGGGGAAGTAATACCCGCGGATGGAGATGCCGCCGGGCGTGCACTCGATCCAGCGGTCACGGTATGTGCTTTCCATGATGCTGCCTCCGATCATCGCCCTGGTGATCAAGTCCACGCGGACGAGGCTATCGGCAGCGCCTTTGGCCCTTCGGGCAATGGCGGGTGCCTGTTGCCTGCTAGCTGCGGCCCACGCTCGCACGGGGACGGCGCCGTATCGGCGCCGACGCTCACGGGCGCTTTGGGGATTACGGTCGTGGTTGTCGACGCCTCGGTCGTCGTTGCCACGGTGGTGGTCGGGAGCGTGGTCGGTGGTGCCGAGGCGGACGATCAGCGCACGGACGCGGGCCGGGGACAAGTCACGAAACATATCTCCCGGTCGCGGCGGCGACAGGTCGGGAGATCGCGCCAGGCGAGCGTGGCTGCTGTCACAGGCATCATCGCGGGCATACCTTTAGGCGCCGTCCTCGGACGCGAGCTGTGGACCGCGTTCGACCACAACATCGACGCGGTTCCCGACCCGACGGTCCCGGTTCTTTCCGTCGTCTTCGTTGGGCCGGGCGCGCTCGCCAACCTGGTCGCGGCGCTTCCGGGTCGGAGCGCGGCGCACACGCCGACGGCGCTTGTCCTTCGCGCCGAGTGAGTCAGGCCTCGATCAGGTCGCAGAAGACGAAACCGTCCCGCTCGAGGACCTGACCGATCTCGATTTCGATAGGCGATTTGAATCCCGGACCGTCGAAGACAAAGGTGTGGAACTCGCCGTTCTCGCCGCAGGGGTCGACCCCGGCCGGCAGCTGAGCGAGCAATTCGGCGTCGAAACGGCGTCCGGCAAACTTGCGGCCTAGCTGGGCCGGGTCTACGCAAGTGATCACCGCCTTGAGACCCTCTTCGATCATCTCCCGGGCGAGAGCATCCGTGGGCCGCAACCAGAGCGGGAACAACGGCTTAAGGCCGCTTCTCGCGAGGTTGTCCTCGCGATAGGCGCGTACATCGGGAAGGAACAGGTCGCCGAACACGACCCGCGTCACACCTTGTTCGCGTGCCGCGGCCATGGCCTCGGCCATGCGCGCCTCGTAGATCTCGTTCGGGCACGGCGAGGGTATCTGGACCGCCACAAGCGGAAGGCCGAGCCTGTCTGCCTGGGCTTCGAGCAGGCTGTGCCGGACAGCGTGCATCGCGACACGGTCCGCCTGCGCGTTCAGGGTGCAGAACAAGGCTGTGACCTCGACGGTGGGGTCGCGCCGCGCCGCGGCCAGGGCCATGGCGCTGTCCTTCCCGCTGCTCCAGCTCATCCACGCCTTATCGCGTCCCGCCACCTCCTCAGTCTTGCCGAAGCAGTCCTTGCCACCCCATTGCGCTCAGGCGCGCCCGGCCGGGTGCCGATAAGACTGGACATGAGGCCAAAGACTGGGGTCACCGTTCTCGGCCTCGTCGCCGTGCTCGCCACTGTGGGCTTGGAGGGCTCTCGAGCCCTCCCGCTCGCCACCTCGCCCGTGGCGGCGACGCTGAGGGCTCACATCCCTCCGGCATCACTCGGCCCCGCCGTCTGCGTGCTCAAGGGCGTGGGTGGTCACCGACGCGGCCCGTTCGGCGACCGGTGGTCCATTTTGAGCAAGCGGCCTGGTGTCTCGGGGAACCTGGTCGTCGAGGTACCCCGCGTCGTGTTCATTCGTCCGCAGGGCAAGTGGCTGTTCGTCACCACGAACACAGGCCGGGCGCCTGAGCGCTGGGACAGCTTCTACTACCTCGCCGGTGGCAAGTCGGCCGTTGCCGGTGCCACTTTGCGCGATCGCGTGCTGGCCGAATGTGGCGCCGGGGTCCGCTGATGCGCCCGTCTCACGGCAGCTGAGCGCCCGCCTGTGCGACGGCGGGCATCTGGCACACCTTGCCTGGACGGTTGCCGGTGAGCTTGCAGATAGCGGCCGTGTAGTCGTTGGCCGCGGCGAGGATGGTCCTTCCAGGCGAGCCGGTCGGCTTCGCGAGGCTCTTCGCGATTGCAAGGTGCGTCATGGCGGAGATGATGCTCGGGTCGATGAGGGCTCCCTTTTCGACATAGGCGTTGGCGAAGGCGATGAAGGGGATCCCCCCGGCGGAGCTTGCCGGGACGTAGGGGGCAAAGTCGTACTTGTCGAAGACTCGCGCCGCTGTCAAAGACAGCGGCTGCAGCGGCGTGTAGCCGTTGCACTCCGCCGCGGCTTTAGTGCTGCCCGATGCCGGCATGTCGCTGCACTGCTCGGTAGGCAGGAATCCTAGGTAGCGGCTCGCGTAGGTCGAGCCGTAGAAGCTCAGCGAGTTGATCGCCGACGGGTCGTCGGTAAGCGAAGACTGGGTCAGCTCGAGACCTTTGAAGGTGCCGAACCTGGACAGCGCGACAGCCAGCGGCCACCGGGTCGCGGCGCAGTACGGGCACCAGTTGGCTCCCACGTAGACGATCAGCGGCTTGTGGTCCTCGCTGAGCGGGCTCTGGCTGTGAAGCACGGTGATCCCGCCCGCGTAGGGACCGGACGAGGTGGCTGCCGAGCCTGCCCGGCTAAAGGCCGCAGCCGGCACATGGCTGATCGCTTTCGTGATGCTCGCCGGCGCCGGCATCGTTCCGTACGCAGCGGCCGCCGACGGGCTCGTCGCGAACACCGAGACGAGGAGGATGACCAAGACAGCGAGCACGACAGTCGTGGTGGCGAGAACCGCAGCCGGCGCCAGGCCGGATCGCTTCCGGGCGACCGTCGGTTGGCGCCGCGGGACCGGTCGCGTCTTTGACGACCGCGTCGCCGGCTCCGGTCGCCGGTCGCCAGTCGCCTTCGATTCGCCTCTAGGAGAACGGCTACTGCGCTGTGCCACTGGAATGCCCCTTTTTGTCAAAGACTGTTGGCCGACACGTACCTGTAGACAGGCGTGCCGGTCGAGCCTTGGTCCGCGGCGCCGAGCGCGACGCACAGGGTTGCGGTCGGGCAGCTGATGGTCCCGATTGCCATGTAGGCGTCACCGCTGATGTCATTAGGCGCGCCACGGGGCACCACAAAGGTGCTTTTCACCCATCTCGTCCCGCCATCGGCAGTCCCGAGCAGCACGGCTGACCCCGCGTCGTCGACGTTTCCGATGTGCTGCGGTACAGCTTGCTCACCGGCGACCCAGCATCGCTGCGCAGTTGGACAGCTCGCGCTGTCCAACTGCGGGAAGGGAACATCGGTTGGAAGAGGTCGTAGTTGCCAGGTGAGGCCGCCATCAGAAGTCGTGGCGACTCCGCTCACGATCGCCGTGGCTCCGCCGAGCACGCCGAGCGCCATGCAGTGGGCGATGTCGCCGCACGAGATGGTTGAGAGGTAGTCGAACCCGAAGCCATCCGGCAAGGTGCCCTTGACCCAGGTAGCGCCTGCGTCCCTGGTTATCAGCACGAGACCGGAGAGCACCGCCTCTTTCCCCCTGGAGCTCACGACCGACCCGATCGCCGCGCAGGTCTTAGTGCTCGGGCAGGCGAGCGAGGTGATGCTGTCTCCCACGGGCAGAGCCTCGGTCGACCAGAACCTGCCGCCGTCGGTCGTGCGCACAAACTCCTCGCTCGGCTGCGACGTGAGTTCCGCCCTGCCGCTTATCTCCGCGACGACCGCTGACGGCGCGACGATCCCGTCGCAGGTCGCGGTCGAAGGACAGAAGAGGGAAAGGAACTCGGCCGGGAGCGAGACCGGCAAAAGGGTCCATTGGTGGCCAGCATCGACTGTCGAGATGAAGACCGTCTCACCTTTGTAGACACCGCCGCCAGCACAAGCGGCGGCACCCGAGCACGAGATGGGCGCGGTGAAACTGAAACCGGCAGGTAGTGGAAGGACCGCCCAGCTGGTGCCGCGGTTATGGGAGAAATACAAAGAGTCCAAGTCCGACGGCCCGGTGTCGCTCGTCGATCCGTCGCCGGTCACATAACAGGCCGAAGCCGTCGGGCAGGTAAGCGCACCCGGCGCCGGGCCCGAGGTGTCCAGTTGCCAACCGGTCGCGACGATGTCCGAGACGAGCCGCCACGAGCCCGAGCGAGCTCCGCGGTTGGAAGTGCGCGGCCCCGCGGGCAATGAGCGGGCCGCCCGCCACGATGTCGTCATCGGGCGGCGGAGGCCTCCACCGCCTCTTTCAAGAGTCACAGGGAGGCCAACCGCGAGAAGCAAGACGGCGGCAGCCGATATGACCGCCAGGCGCGGCCGGGGCAACCGCCCAGGCCGTACCTCGGCCAACGCGCCCACTGGGACGCTGTTCGGCACGGCGGAGGCCTCGATGCCGCTCGCCGACTCGGCGACGATGTGAGCGAACAGCTCAGCGAATACAGGGCGGGCCGCGGCGATCGCGAGCTCGTCGTGGTCGACGGGATCCAGGCTGTTCAAGAGTCGGGTTTCGTTTGCCTGCGTCATATCTTCCCCGGCATCTCTGCCAGCACGGGGCATCGAAGAGATGAGTGTCCGGACCCGAGCTGTTGTTTCGTCTCGATCTCGAACTCGGGCTCGGCCATTTCGGCGAGCAGGCGAGATCTCGCCCGGTGCAGCCGAATACGGGCCGCGGTCGGAGAGCATCCGAGCACGGCGGCGAGCTGCACGGAGTTGAGCCCTTCCCAGCCGGCAAGCATGAGCAGGTCACGATCATCCTCGTTGAGGCGTGCGAAGGCGTCCCTCGCCGCGAAGAGGCTCTCGCTGGCTGGCTCTGCGCGAGGGACAAGTGTTGTGGCCAGCTCAGCTCCGACCCGGGCGACAAGGTCGGCTTGACGGTGGATACCCCGCCGCTGATTGGCGATCACGCGACGTGCCGTCGCGAAGCACCAGGCGATCTCGTAGTCCCCGACCGGGACGTTATCTAGCCTGCGCCAGGCGACCGTGAATGTCTCCGCGACGACGTCGGCCGCGTCTTCAGCCGACGACGTCCGCCGAAGGGCATAAGCAATGACGCGGGGAAGCGCCGACTCGTAGAGCGCCCGGAAGCGCTCCTGGCGGGCGTCGATCGTCACTTGGCTGGGCTCCCTCGTCTCCTAGCTTCTGGACTGTCTATGTCCGGGTGCCGCCCAGTGTTTCAGCGCCCCGGGCGCGAGAGACGTCGGCCCTTTTCAAATGGGGATTGAGGCGGCTAGGCGCCATAACCTCGTCGGGAAACGCCGCAGCCAAGGCCTCGCGAGTGGCGGGACGGATCGACGTCGTCCCGTGTGAGCGCATGCACGCTCAGCCGAGTTGGAGGGTGGCGCCTTTCACATGTGACATCTTCTTGATCCTGGGCAGCAGGCGGTCGACCTCCGCCACGGTCTCGGACGGTCTCAGGTAGACGTGCACGACGTCGGGCGAGGAATGGCTCCAGTTGGTGCCTGTGATCTCGCCACCCAGCTCCACGAGGTGGTCGGTGAGAACGTCAGCCTGGTTGGGGGAGGTCCCGGTCTTCAGCTGCACCACGACTACCGCTGAGCGTGGTTTGTTCGGCGTCGTCGTCGGAGTCGAGGTCGCACTGGAGCTGCTGAAACAACCGCCGAGTACGACAGCGAGGACAGCGAGCACCACTCCGACGGGTAGGACCGATCGCAGCGCCGCTTTGGTCACGAACGAGAATGCTACTGGCGGCGATATCTGGAGTTTTTCTGGGAGGGCTGTCGTCTGCTCCGGCCTCGGCTCCTGAGATTTGGCACGATGTCACGATGACGGTCCGGGCGGTCATATTCGATATCGGCGGCGTCCTCGAGCTCACACCGGCGACCGGCTGGCTCGAGAGCTGGCAGCAGCGCCTGGGCGCTGCCTGGCAGGAGGGCGCACCGTTGCTCGAGGCCACGTGGCGAGCCGGTCGTACAGGCGGAGTCAGCCTTCAACAGGTCGAAGACAAGACGGCTGAGGCGCTCGGTCTGGACGAGCCACAGCTGCAGGCGTTCATGGCGGACTTGTGGACTGAGTACCTGGGCTCGTTGAATCGGGAGCTGGCCGACTACTTTGCCTCGCTGCGTCCGGCCTACAAGACCGCCATCTTGAGCAACAGCTTCGTGGGAGCCCGGGAGCGCGAGCAGGAGGCGTACGGGTTAGAGCAGCTCTGCGACGTCGTCGTCTACTCCCACGAAGAGGGCATGGAAAAGCCTGATCCCGCCTTCTACGGGAGAGTTCTGGAGCGTCTCGGCGTGCAGCCAGACGGCGCGGGCTTCCTCGACGACTCCGAAGCCTGTGTGGCCGGAGCGCGTTGTGTCGGGATCAACGGCGTGCTATTTGTGGACAACGACCAGGCCATCGCGGAGCTGAACTCCTACCTGGTCGAGTGACTTCGCCACGGCGCTTTCAGCTCGAGGCTGCGAGCTGCCCTGGACGGAGCTGCTCTCTGAAGTGCCGCACAGGCAGGTGGCGGGAGAACCTCGCAATGCTGCCCGGAGGCGCGGTGGCAAGCACACCCGCGCCCCACGCCTGTGACTGCGAGCACGACGACGAAGACGAGAATCGGATGGCTGAGCTTGCGCATCAGGCCGCCCGCAGTGAGTACAGAATCCTCCTGGCGACCATGCCGTTATGGGCCAACCCGATGCAGATGTAGACCGGCGTGGCACGCCCGGGCACGGTCAAGCGGAGGACGAGAGCCGAGTAGGCAGGCGATGTCGCCGGGCAGGCAGTCAGGCCGTGCAAGACATCAGCGTTTTGAGAATGCCACGTGCAGTCCTCCGCGGCGAACTCGCTAAGTGTCCTGGATCCGGCGTTAACTTCGATGCCGTCTCCTGGTCTGACAGGTTCCGGGTTTCCCAGCTCCGCTGCGCACGGGAAGACAGCCTGCAACCGGTCGGTGCTCAGAACCACCTCTCCTCCGCCCACTCCTTCGTCGAAAAAGCCCACGCCTGGCGTGTTGCAGGGATCGCCGACGCCGTAGTTGAACGGGGTGCGGGTGACCGACCACCACGCGGGCGTTGAGAATGCCAGTCCTCGGAAAGTCACGGTGTGCCAGCCGGTCTGTAACGCAGGTCCTGGTCCAGAAGTCGGAGCGACGACGCGGGGCGAAGGGTCATGGTGTGCAGGATCCGGCCCGCCAACGGACCGGTGCCGTTGATCTCGACACTGAGCGAGGGCACGCAGTACTCGACGCGCCTGGCGAATATGTCCGGCTGCGGACCCGTGAACACCGCGGGGTAGACGCGCACTTTGTTGACGAGGACCGGCTTCACCCCGAAGAGACCGACGGCACCTTGGTCGACGGAACGATGTTGACCCACGTGGCGTCTATAGGAAACAGGGAGGGGCATGGCCGTCGTGGTGCGAGCGACGGTCGGGGGACTGGTGCAAGCAGCCGCCCAGCATCAGGGCCACTGTCACGACCGCGCCGGGCTTACGTACTACGCCCACAGTGGCACGAGGCGTCCTGGGCAGTGATTCGCGTACGCTGGCTGTCCGAGGTTCGTCGGTGCTCTAGAACATCGATGGCCTTCTACACGAAACTGGTTTGCAGCATACGGACATCACCAGGGCGGCTTCGGTCGCGCGCACCCTTCTTAAAGACCTAAGGATGTTGGAATCGCCTCGACTGGCAGCAGAAGCTACGGTTCTTGCGGGCACTGAACCGAGGCGGCCTGAACTAACCAGGACGAGACGCTTGGAACCGCGGAAACGCCCTGGCTGCTTGCCCATTTTGGGGCTGATCTTGGCACCGAGTCACGTTTAGCACCCCCAACGGGATTCGAACCCGTGTTTCCGCCTTGAAAGGGCGA
>Ga0182015_10001984_pt1 | contig 25743 bp, 18 predicted proteins | sample 712P3MmetaG_FD_120478 | JGI IMG/M metagenome (GOLD analysis project Ga0182015, IMG submission 120478) | Permafrost microbial communities from Stordalen Mire, Sweden - 712P3M metaG | ecosystem: Environmental > Terrestrial > Soil > Wetlands > Permafrost | place: Sweden: Stordalen | collected...
AAACGCTTCTTTTGGGCGCTTGGTAACACGAAAAATCACGCCTCAGACACTCTAAAACTCCCGAATGACTCAAACCAACCTAGAAATTGCTGGCTCAGCACGATTTTTCAGCAGCCTGCTAGATTTTTATAATCGCGTTTTTGGCTCTTGAACGGGGAAACCGCGAAACCGCGGGACAGACGGGACGTTCCTTACGCTCTTTGCGATCAGCCCTTAACCAACACCAACCGCGGAAACGCCTCCACATACAAACTCGGATTACCTCCGGCGTTCGGAACCGGGGCGGAAAAGCTAGGGGGGTATCTCCCGATCGCGGGTACAGCAGGGGAATCCAGACGTGGTCGTACGCCAGACCTACTCGCCGGCGACCCGCGCGGGCTTGGGCTCCGCCGACCCGCCCTCGCGGATGCCGCCATACCGCCGCTCGCGCTTCTGAAACTCCACCAGCGCTTCCAGCAGTCGGGTGCGGTTAAAGTCCGGCCACAGCGTCTCGGTGACCAGGATCTCCGCGTAGGCGATCTGCCACAGCAGAAAGTTGCTGACACGCATTTCGCCGCTCGTGCGAATCAGTAGGTCCGGGTCCGGCAACCCATCTGTGTACAGATGCCGTGATAGCTCTTCTTCGGTAATGCGTCGCAACCCGCTGCCCGCCAGCAAAGTTCGTTCCGCGGCCAGAATGGCGTTCACCGCATCCACAATTTCCGCGCGGCCGCCATAATTCAGCGCCACGCACAGCACCATGCCGCGATTCCCCGCCGTCTTTTCCATGGCGTCGCGCACGTCGTTCTGCACGCCCGCGGGCAGTTCCTCGATGCGTCCCAGAAACCGCATGCGAATGCCGTGCTTCTGAATCAGAGGCATCTCCTGCCGCAGATACTCACGCAGCAGTTGCATCAGAAAATCAATCTCCGTTTTCGGACGCCGCCAATTTTCGACGGAGAATGCGTACAACGTCAGTGCCTCGATATGCAGTCGCGCACACGTTTCAATCGTCGATCGCGCCGTCTGGGTACCCGAACGGTGCCCCGCGATGCGCGGCAAATGCCGCTTCTGCGCCCAGCGCCCATTGCCATCCATGATCACCGCGACGTGCCGTGGCAGTCGCTGCAAATCCAATATTTCGAGCAGCCGCGCCTCTTCCGGCGTCACCGGGCCGAGCGAAACCGGCGTAGGTACTTCCAGCGTTTTGTGCGAAAGCGGCGTCACGTCTGTTTTACGAGCTCATTCCTCTTTATGGCGCAAAGTTAACACACGCCTTGCTCCCTGCGCAAACTCAGGTTGTCCTCTTGTGTACCGGAAAGTTTTATCCGACAGGCGCGCCGGGAACGAAGATCGACGTATACACCAGCACCAGCGTTAGAATAATCATCGCAATGGCCGTCACCCACGCCACAATATTGAACGTCAAGGTGTTCACGTGTTCGCCCATCAAATCGCGCCGGTTCACCAGCAGTAAAATAAAAATAATCACCACCGGCAGCCAGATGCCGTTGCCCACCTGCGACAGAATCAATATCTTCCACAGCGGCGCGTTGGGAATCAGAATGATCCCTGCACCCACGACGATCAGCACGGTGTACAACCCGTAGAAAATCCGTGCTTCGCTGAATTTGTGGTCGATGCCCGCTTCAAATCCCAAGCCTTCGCAAATAACATGCGCGGTAGAAAGCGGCAGAATCGACGCCGCAAAGAGCGAAGCATTTAGCAAACCGAACGCGAAGCAATATCCCGCCCATTTTCCCGCCAGCGGAATCAGCGCCTTCGCCGCGTCCGAAGCCTCGCTGATATTAAATTGGCCGTGGGCATGCAGCGTCGCTGCCGTACAAACGATGATGAAAAAAACGATCACCATGCAGCTGATGCTGCCCACCAGCACGTCGGCGCGGGCCTGCCCATACTGCTGCGGTCCAACCTTCTTTTCGACATATCCTGCTTGCAAATAGAAAAACTGCCACGGCGCAATGGTCGTGCCCACCAGCGCCGTCAGCGTCAACAAGTATCCCGACTCAAAGTGCAAATTGGGAATGACCACGCCCTTGGCCGCCAGCAACCAGTCAGGCTTCGCCAGAATCGCGGAAATCACATAGGTCAGATAAAATCCGCAAGCCACCAAGAAAATAACTTCCACCTGCTTGTACGTCCCGCGCAACACCAGTGCCCACACCAGAATCGCCGCAAGCGGCACGGCGATATATTTGCTTATCCCAAAAATCTGCATCGACGCCGCCACACCGGCAAACTCCGCCACCACGTTGGCCAGATCCACAAAGAATCCCGTAAGCATCACAAAGAACGTCGAACGAAACCCAAACTCTTCGCGTATCAGGTCGGACAGCCCCTTGCCGGTCATCACCCCCATGCGCGCGCACATTTCCTCCGTCACGTACAGCGCAATGGTCATGGGAATCAGCGACCACAGTAGCGCGTAGCCATACTGCGCGCCCGCCTGCGTGTACGTTGAAATTCCACCCGCGTCATTGTCCACATTCGAGGTAATCAGCCCGGGACCCACCACCGCCAGCAACAGCGTCAACCGCCGCCGCAACCCGCGGATGCTCTTCAGTAGGTCGCTACCGCGTCCGTGGACGCTTTCGTACCTCGCCGCAATGGCTCGCCAGTCCATGCTCTAAATCAGTCCTTCCCCCGCACAGGAATTGGTTTCAAAATTGCCCAGTTTCTACTTTTTCACCAGCCTTGAAACCACATCGTCCACCGTGATCGTTCCGATGGGACGCGTTTCCTCGTCAATAATGGTCAGCGTGCGCAAGTTGTACTTGTCGAAAAGCTCGAACACTTCCTCATCGTCCGCTTTAGGACCCAAACTCAGCAGCGGTTCGGTTTTCAGATCCTTCATCACCTGCGCCGGCGACGCGAGCAGCAGCCTCGCCACCGTTACCGTGCCGGAGTACTGCGCCGTCTTGTTCAGCAGCACGATGGTGTCCAATTGATCCAGATTGAAGTCCTGCCCGCGCAACCAGGCCAGCACTTCTCCTCTGGTGGACTCTTCGCCCACATACACAAATTCGGTATTCATCATGCTTCCCGCGGTTGACGGCTCGAAGGCCATCAGTTCGCGCACTTCGTCGGCATCTTGTCCGGGCATCTCATCCAGCAATTCTTCGGAGGTTTCCCTGGGCAGATCGGCGAGCAAATCCGCAGCCGCGTCTGGCGCCATCTCTTCCAAGATGTCCGCGGCCTTGCCGGGCTCAAGTTTCTGCACGATCTGCGTGGTCAGCCGCTCATCCAGTTCCGCCAACACCGCCGCCGCGGTCTCCTCATCCAGCGAGGCGATAATTCCCTGCCGCTCGGCCGCCGAAAGATATTCCATCAACTCGGCCAGATCCGCGGGGTGCAGGTGTTCCAGTTTTTCGTGCGTGATGCGCAGCTTCACGCGCCGCAGAGGATCCGGTTCGATCAGGTTCACGAACTCCCAACGAATGGTGCTGTGCGGCAGCCCGCGCTGCAACTTGCGAATCATCGCGGGCGAAACCACGCCCTGCAGCAACCGCCGCACCGCGCCCGGCAGGCCAACATCTACCTGTGTGACGCGCAATTCCACGTTGCCATTGCTGGCGAGTTCGGAAAGATCCAGATCATTGACGCGCACCACTTTCCGCCCGCTGGTATCGATAATCTGCTGGTCCATCAAGTCTTTGCGCACCGCCAGCCACCCTTCATTCGGCCGGTAATTTTCCAGCGCCCGCTCGCTCACATTGAGCTTCATGGTCCCCGGCGCGACGGAGGCCACCTGGTCGTATTTCGCCACCAGCGGTTGAAATCGCCCGCGCGACAATAAGAAATGCGACAAGCGGTTGGACTGCTCCGCGGGTTCAATAAAAAATTCACGCACGCGACCGACGAAGTGCCCGTCCACGTCATAAGCCGCCGCGCCCATCAACTCCGTGGCATACAGTTCCATCGCGCACTCCTTTCCGTTCAGGTTCGCTCGTTCCGCGTTGCCGTGTGTTAGCACCAATGCTGGAAAATAAAAAACCCGCCGCCGCTAACACTCGGCTACGGGTAAGCACCACATAAAAATGGACTTACCGCTAGCCTGATGCGAACCCGCTCCACCCCGCCGAAGCCGAGACCACAAATGCGCCGCGCCCCGGCCCTTCGGCACTTCGCGCTGCGATTCGCAGCGCCAGGGCTCTAAGCGGAATTGCACCGACGAGAATTACGCTTTTAGGGCCAGATTCGTGTTCGCTGGTTGCCATGATCGACAGAAAACTTACTCCGTCAGTAGAGATAAGCCGAGCCTCACGCAAAGTCAAGAAAAAGAATGAGGATAAGGAGAATTTTTTAGCGTCCTGGTTCACGCGCTGCGCTTTTTCGCGGCAGCAAATAACATATGGCGCGGTTCTTCCCCGCGGCGGCGGCATTCCTCCACATACAACACCAGGTAGCTTTTGGTGATGTAGTCCCGCTTCGTGAAACCCAGCTCGTGGGCCACACGATCGATGGCTTCCATCGGGCCTTCCAGCTCGACAAATCTACCGACCGGAGTTTCGTCCAGTTCAATCAACAGGCCTTTGGCCCAGGCCTGCGAACTACCCAACTTATACGTGGTGCGATACTTTTCATAGCGAAACCAGGCATCCATGCCCAAAGTTTCAAAAATCTTGGTCAGCGCCCCGGCATCGCTGACCTCCAATTCCAGTTCTTCACGCACCTTATATCGGCCGGTCCGGCCCGCCGTAGAAGTATCGTCTTCGTCTGTGGGCCGTTTGAAGGTGACTAGCACGCGCTGCTTCCAATCGACTTTGCGGCTTTTCGATTTCTGCTTGGGAGGCTCGGCAGTTTCGGTGCGAATCCTTAACAGTTGGCCGTGCTTGGCCAGCGTGCCCTCCGGATGATCGAAAATCACGTTGAACTCATGCACGCGAGGAGAACTCTTTGACACCGGCACGGCCTTGAGCCGCTTCAGCGCGCGATGAAAGGCTTTCTCATCCGTGACCTGCAGCTTGATTTCTGTCTCTTGCGCCACAGTTGCACCACGTTTTCCGCCGCGCCACGCTTTGTACCGCTCGCGACTTCCGTTAGTATAACGAACGCACGCAATCCGCGCCGCGCCGCAGCTACCCAGCGTCATCGGCCAGTCGCTGCGCGACCCAAACCAATTTCATGACCAATCCGGACGCCAAAGTAGCCCCGACAGACGCTTCGCCGCAAACGGCCGTCAGTAATCTCGCGCCGCCCATTGCCGAGCGCAAACCAGTGGAACATGTAATGCACGGAGACGCGCGCATCGACAACTACGCGTGGCTGCGCGACAAGAGTGACCCCGCGGTCCTGGCCTACCTCACGGAAGAAAATGCCTACACCGACGCCGTACTCCGACCCACGCAAAAGCTTCAGGAAGTGCTTTATCAGGAGATGCTCGGCCGCATTCTACAAACCGATCTTTCCGTGCCGTATCGGCTTCGCGGCTACGAATATTTCACGCGCACCGAAGAGGGCAAACAGTATTTGCTGCATGCGCGCCGCCGAGAGCGAAGAGTGGAGGAGGTGAAGGAACTGGAGGAAGTAGATGCACCCGAAGAAGTTTTGCTGGACCTGAATGCGTTGGCTGAGGGCCATTCATTTCTTGGACTTGATTCTTTCAACATAAGCGACAACAACGAATTACTCGCTTACTCGCTGGACGTCACCGGCTTCCGTCAATACACGCTGCGGGTAAAAAGCCTGCGCACCGGCGAGACGCTGCCCGAGAGAATCGAGCGCGTCACCAGCACCGCCTGGGCGGCTGACAATCACACGCTGTTCTATACAGTCGAAGATGAAACCACCAAGCGTTCGTGCCGCCTCTACCGTCACTTGGTCGCCGCGGGGCGGCCGGACGTGCTGCTCTACGAAGAAAAAGACGAACGCTTCCGCATCGAAATCGAACGCACGCGCAGCGGCGCATTTTTAGTTCTCACGGCCGCCAGCCACACCACCAGTGAAGTGCGTTTCCTCCCGGCCGATGATTCCCTCGGTATCTTCCGTCTGATCGCCCCGCGCGAAGAGAACTACGAATACTATGCGGATCATCACCCCACCGGATCTCACGATACGCGCGACGGCGTGTTTTACATTCGCACTAACTTCGGCGGTCGCACCTTTCGGTTGGTAGAAGTTCCGGTGGAAGATCCCGCGCGCGATTACTGGCGCGAGGTGATCCCCAATCGTCCGGGGGTAATGCTGGCCGCGGCGGAGGTATTCGCCACGTACCTGGCGCTGCTAGAGCGCGAGAACGGCTTGCCGCACCTGCGCATCGTCATGCTGCCCACCGCGGATATGCTCGCAAACTCTTATCGCCTGGACTTTTCCGAGCCTGCTTATAATGTGGCGAGCGGCGCGAATCCCGAATTTCACACCGGGCATCTCCGCTTTACCTACGAATCGTTCATTACCCCGCGCTCCGTTTTTGATTTTGATCTGCGTACCGGCGAGCGCATTCTTCGCAAACAGCAACCCGTGCTCGGCGGCTACGACCAGACAAAATATGCAAGCGAGCGGATCCACGCGCCCGCAGACGACGGCACGCTCATCCCGGTATCGCTGGTCTATCGCCGCCATACGTCGCACCGTGATACGTTGCGGAACACGGGGCCCTCGCAAGAAATCTCCCGCGATGGCACGACGCCGCTGTTGCTTTACGGTTACGGCAGTTACGGAATCTCCATGCCCATTGGCTTCAGCTCGAATCGTCTCAGCCTGCTCGACCGCGGCGTGATTTTCGCCATCGCGCACATCCGCGGCGGGGGCGAACTCGGCAAACCCTGGCACGATGCCGGGCGCATGCACAAAAAACTGAACACGTTCACGGACTTCATTGCCTGCGCCGAATTTCTAATTGCCGCAGGCTACACCTCGCCGGAGGAGTTGATTATCGAAGGCGGGAGTGCGGGAGGCTTGTTGATGGGCGCCGTGGTCAACATGCGGCCCGAGCTTTTCCGCATGGCGATCAGCCACGTGCCGTTCGTGGATGTACTGAACACCATGCTGGACGCCACACTTCCACTCACGGTTGGCGAGTACGAAGAGTGGGGCAATCCGCAGATTCCGGACGACTATTTTTATATGAAGGGCTATTGCCCTTACACGAATCTGCGGGCTAAAAACTATCCCACCATGCTGCTGAAAACCGGGCTGAATGACAGCCAGGTGATGTATTGGGAACCGGCGAAATATGTGGCGAAGCTCCGCACACTCAAGACGGATGCGCATCTTCTGCTGTTAAAGACCAACACGGGCGCTGGTCACGGAGGAGCTTCCGGGCGGTACGATTATTTGCACGAGGTCGCGTTGGACTACGCGTTTCTGCTGACGCAGCTCGAGATGCGCTCATGATCGAAGCCACTACACCGCTGATGCAGCAGTATCAAGCGGTGAAGGCACGCTATCCGCACGCGTTGCTGCTTTTCCGCCTGGGCGACTTTTACGAATTATTTTACGAAGATGCGATTACCGCGGCGCGCGAACTGCAAATCACGCTGACCTCGCGCAACCGCGAAAAAGGCCAGCCCATCCCCATGTGCGGTGTGCCCTATCACGCTGCAGAGGGCTACATTGCGCGGCTGATCCGCGCGGGATTTAAGATTGCCATTTGCGACCAGATGGAGCAACCCGGTCCGGGCAAAAAACTGGTGCGCCGCGAAGTGGTGCGCGTTATCACGCCGGGTACGGCCACCGATGTCGCGGTGCTCGATAGTAAAGAAAACAATTTTCTGGCAGCGGTGGCGAAACATCCTTCGGGTTCGCCGGTAGGAGTCGCGTACGTCGATCTCTCCACCGGAGAATTCCAGGCTACCGAATTCGCGGGTCCGGACGCCATCGAATCCATGCGCGACGAATTACAGCTGCTGCGGCCGCGTGAAACCTTGCTGCCACGTCCGCAACAACTTTTTGAAACCGCTAAAACCTCGTTGCTCGAGGGTTGCGGCGGAGTGGAGTCGCGCCTGGACGAGTGGATTTTCCAGCACGAATACGCCGAGCGCCTTCTCCGGGAGCAATTTGGCGTGGCCGAATTGACCGGCTTCGGGCTGGACGGTCATCCGCAAGCGCTCTCCGCGGCAGGCGCGGTGGTCCACTATCTGCGCGAAAATTCCGCGCACGGCAGCGATGCCCCGAAAGCGGACACGCTCCGTCATCTGGACCGCGTGCGCTATTACCAGCAGCACGATGCGCTGATTCTCGATCCCGTTTCGGTGCGCAATTTGGAAATTATCTCTCCGATCTTTACGGAGGAAGCTGGACGTAGCGGCCCCGCCACGTTCCTGACGGCGATGGATGTCACTGTCACCGGCATGGGGGCGCGGCTGCTGCGTTCGTGGATTTTACGTCCGTTGATCGATCGCGACGCTATCGAAGGCCGACTTGGCGCGGTCTCACACCTGCTGCAACAAACCGTGGTGCGCGGCGAAATTCGCAAGGAATTGAAGGGCATTCTTGATCTGGAACGGCTGACCAGCCGCATCACGCTGGGCTTGGCAGCGCCGCGCGAACTGGTGGCGCTGCGCAAATCGCTGGTGCAACTGCCGGTGCTGAAAAAGTTCCTGACTCCGCCGCCGCACGGTGGCAGCGAGTTGCTTCGCTATTTGCATGTCGAACTGGACGACCTAGCCGACATTCGCGAGCGATTGGAGCGCGCCATCTCCGATGAGCCGCCGGCGCTGGGCACCGATCCGGGCATTATCCGGGGCGGATTTCACGGCGAGCTGGACGAACTGCGTAATTTGAGTCAACACAGCAAGCAAATCATCGCCGCGATGGAAGAACGCGAGCGGAAACGCACCGGAATTGCGTCGCTGAAAATTCGCTTCAACCATATTTTCGGCTACTACATTGAAATTTCGAAAGCCAACCTGCACCTGGTGCCTACGGAGTACGAGCGCAAACAGACCCTGGTGAATGCGGAGCGCTTTACTTCTGCGGAGCTGAAAGAATACGAGCGCAAAATTCTCGCCGCCGACGAACGTATCTGCGAGATAGAAACGCGGCTTTTCGTGGAGCTTCGCTCGGGCATCGCGGCCGAAGCGCTGCGGCTACGCCGGACCTCGGGAGCCATCGCGCAACTGGACGTGCTTACCTCCTTCGCAAAACTCGCCGCCGACCGCGGTTACACGCGACCGGAATTCAATGACGATGGAGAGTTGTTGATCGTCGGCGGACGTCATCCGGTGATTGAAGAGTTGCTGCGGCAAAAGGGCGAGCGCTTCGTGCCCAACGATTTGTTTTTCGAGCCTGGGCGCCAGCAATTGCTGTTGATTACCGGGCCGAACATGGGCGGGAAATCCACGTACCTGCGGCAAAGCGCGCTGATCGCCATCCTAGCGCAAGTGGGCTCCTACGTTCCGGCGCGGCAGGCGAAATTGCCAATCACCGACCGCATTTTTACGCGCATCGGCGCCAGCGATAATCTCGCCCGGGGGCGTTCGACATTTCTCGTGGAAATGAGCGAAGTCGCGGCGATTCTAAATCACGCCACGCCATCGAGCCTGGTGTTGCTGGACGAAGTGGGCCGAGGGACGGCGACCTTTGACGGACTCTCGATTGCTTGGGCAGTTGTCGAACACCTGCAAAAACACATACGGGCACGCACGCTGTTTGCCACGCATTATCACGAACTCACGGAACTCGCCGACCTTTTGCCGGCGGTAAAAAATGTGCACGTCGCGGTGAAAGAAACGCCCAGCGAGATCATTTTCCTGCGGCATGTGGAACCCGGCAGCGCCAACAAAAGCTATGGCATCGAAGTGGCGCGCCTGGCAGGTTTGCCGCGCAGCGTCATCGAGCGGGCTCGCGAGGTTTTGTTAAAGCACGAGCAAAGCGAGCATCAGCTCAGCGGAACGCTGACTCCCAGTGCGGCGGGGTCGCCGAACGGCGACGGCCATCAGGAAGTTTTATTTACCGCGCTGGACCGCATGATTCTGGATAAGTTGCGCGATGCCGACCTGGACCGGCTGAAACCCATCGACGCACTGAATCTATTGTCGGACTTGAAAAAACAAATTCTATGACCGCGCGCGAACGTAACTCGCAATCCATGCTGGCCTTTGGAATGATGTCCGGTACCTCGGCCGATGGTATCGACGTCGTACTGGCCAGCATCGGCGGCGCGCCACCGCGGCTTGAAACCAAATTACTGGCGCACAGGGCGCTAAAATTTGCTCCCATGGTACGTAGAGAAATTCTTCGCGTAGCCGAGCAGGGACCCATGACCGCCGGGGCGCTAAGCCAGCTTAATTTTCGTTTGGGAGAAGTTTTTGCGGATGCCGCACTCGCCGCCTGCCGCGCATTTCGCATCGCGCCAAAACGCGTCGCGCTGATCGGCAGCCACGGGCAAACTATTTTTCATCAGGGGCGGCCAATAAAATATTTGGGAGCCGCAACGGCTTCGACGCTGCAAATCGGCGAGCCCAGCATCATTGCCGCTCGCACGGGCATTACCACCATCGGCGATTTTCGTCCGGCCGACATCGCTGCGGGCGGCCAAGGCGCTCCGTTGGTTCCTTACGCCGACTATCTGTTGTATCGCCATGAAACTCTGGGGCGCGTCTCGCTCAATCTGGGCGGCATCGCGAACATCACGGTAATTCCCGCCGGGGCGACGCCATCGCAAGTGTTCGCCTTCGATACCGGCCCGGCGAACATGGTGATCGATGCGCTAGTCTCGCACTTCTCGAGCGGCCGTCAGCGCTTCGACAAAAATGCGCGTTTGGCCACGCAGGGCCGTAGCAGCCCCGCGATAATCGGCGAACTGCTGCGCGACCCATATTTAAAAATTCCGCCGCCAAAATCCACGGGCCGCGAATACTACGGGCGCGCTTACGCTGAGCGCCTGATCGCGCTGGGCCGCCGGCATCACGCGAAACCCAATGACCTGATTCGCGCGGCGACAATTTTTACCGCGCTGTCGGTCGTCGATGCGTTGCATCGGTTCGTTCTGCCCAAGCACAAAATCCGGCAATTGATCGTCTCGGGTGGCGGCGCAAACAATCCGCTGCTCCTCGCACAAATCGCGGCTGTCCTGCCAAAGGTCGAAATTCTACCGTCGTCGCAACTTGGCGTGCCCGAAGACGCCAAAGAGGCTTACGCGTTCGCGTTGCTCGCTTATGAAACATTCCATCAGCGACCATCGAACATTCCCAGCGCAACGGGCGCGCATCACCCAGCGATTCTGGGTAAAATCTGTTATGCCCCGCCGCGCTAATCCAAAGCCGCGCAAATTTCCGGAGTTAGGTTTCTCGTTACTGCTTTACCTCATTACTTCGCTTTTGTTGGTCGCGTGCTCCGGCTACGCTCACAGAGATCCCAACGCGCTCACTTTATTGATCGAATCGAATCCCGCGAACCTAGACCCCCGCTTCGCCACCGACGCGCAATCGCAGCATCTCGACGGCCTGCTCTTCAGCAGCCTCGTCGAACGCGACGCCCAAATGGTGTTGCACGGCGATCTGGCTGAATCGTGGGAGACGCCCGATCCGCTAACGTACATTTTTCATCTCAAAAAAGGCGTGCTCTTCCACGACGGCTCGACGCTCACTTCCGCCGACATAAAATCGACGTTCGAGTACATCCGTAACCCCACCAATCACTCGCCCAAACGCAGTAACTTCTTTTCCGTGACCAGCATCGAGGCCCTCGATCCAGGCACGGTAGTTGTGCATCTCAAAGAGCCCGACGCGTCGCTTCTGTGGAATCTCTGCCGCGGCGCCATTGGCATCGTTCCGGCGAGGGCTGGGGCAAATTTCGCGCAGCATCTCGTGGGTACCGGACCCTTCCGTTTCGTTAGCCAGGCCCAGGACGATGATGTTGTCCTGGCGCGCAATCCCAGCTATTTTCGCGGCGCTCCTCCGTTCGAGACCATTCATGTACGCGTCGTCCCCGACGCCATCGTCCGCGCGCTGGAGCTACGCAAAGGTTCGGCCGACGTCGAAATCAGTTCCCTGTCGCCGGACATGATCCCAGTGCTGGCCAAGCAGCGCGACCTAGCGGTCACTCAGCGGCCCGGCACCAACGTCAACTACCTCGGCTTCAATCTGGATGATGCGCTGCTGGCGCATCGCGAAGTTCGCCAGGCATTGGCGTACGCCACGGACCGGGAAGCGATCATTCGCTATCTACTGCACGGCCAGGCGCAAATTGCGGAAGGCGTTATGCCCCCCACGCATTGGGCGTATGAAGCGAACGTTCCGCACTACGCGGCCGATCCCGCGCGCGCCGCGAAACTACTGGATGCCGCGGGCTTTCCGGCGCAAAAAAACGGCGTCCGCCTGCACTTAGTGCTGAAGACTTCCACCGAAGAGCGCTACCGCTTAATCGCCGCCGCTCTCCAGCAGCAATGGCGTAAAGCCGGAATCGACCTGGAAGTTCGCCCGCTGGAATTTGCCACGCTGCTCTCCGACGCCGTCAAAGGGAATTTCCAAATCAATCTGCTCAGCTGGGTCGGCGCCAACAACGACCCGGACATTTTTGACTACGTATACTCATCCACGCGCATACCGCCGAACGGCGGCAACCGTGCGCGTTACCGCAACGCCGAGGTGGACGCCTTGGCCGCCAAAATTAAGATTGAAATGGATCAGGAGAAACGCAAACAACTCTGCAGCCAGGTGCAAAAAATCGTAGCCAGCGATCTACCCGTCTTTCCGCTTTGGTTCGCCGACGCGATCTCGGTGCACCGCCGCACACTCGGCAATCTAAATCTCTCGCCCAGCGGCGACTTCGACTTCCTGGCCACGCTCTCGCCGAACGGTTCCGTTGTAGGAGCGTCCCGCGCGGGCGAGACGGCTCCCCATCTCGGCAACCAGCCCAAATGAACTCGCCAACGCGATTTGACGATTATCTGTCAGGATTTTTCAATCCGCGGCATCGTTATTCCAACACCGCGGCAATTTCCGACGCCGCAATCACGCCAACGCGTCCAACCTTCCAACTCTCACCATGCAATTCCACGATGGTGGACGCCAGCGCCGCGCCAATTTCCCCCGCATCCAGAACCAGCGGCAACCGCTCCCCCAATTGCAGAAACACTTCATCCGCGCTGGCGCACGATGGGAAGCCAGAAATATTCGCGCTCGTGCCCGTCACCGGCGACTCAAACTCATCGATCAGTCCCTCGACCACGACGCTGCGCGGCCAGCGCAACGCAATCCTCCCGGTGTTTGCGGTAACCTTAAGCGGCACGCCGCGCGAAGCGTCCACCACCAGCGTCAACGCTCCCGGCCAAAACGCCTTAGCCAACCGCAAAAAATTATCTGGCAGCGCGCCGCGCGTCAGCATTCTCGCTTGCTTCAGCGAATTGATCAGAATCGGCAGCCCGCGCACCTCCGGCCGCCCCTTCACGCGAAAAATTTCGTCCACGGCCGCCAAATTAAAAGGATCCGCCGCCAGCCCGTACACGGTGTCCGTGGGCACCGCGACCACACTCCCGCGCTCCAGAAAATGCGCCGCATATCGCAGCGTCTGCGCATCCGGATTTTGCACGTCGATTTTCAGCAGCTCTGCCGCCAAACCTTTGGCCTCACGCAGCGCCGAGATTCCAGGCACGCCGCCATCCCATGTCTTGCCGCGAAGCTATCACGGCTCCGCGGTACCAGCAACGGTCGCGTCTTTCTCCTCAACTACAGAATATTCACCGCCCGCGCCGCCAGCAGCGCCACAATCGTCAGCGAAATCAGCGACTGCAGCATCATCCCGACCTTCGCCCAACGCGCCAGGACCGCCGTATCCGTGGGCGAAAACGCCGTGTTGGTGTTGAACGCCAGAAATAAATAGTCCATAAAATTCGGCGACCATGAGGGATCCCCGCCTCCCTGATTCATCATCTGCGGAAACAAAAACGAGCTGCGCAGTTTCCCGCGCGAACTGTCGCGTCCCAGCGGCCCGCCGGCGTCCAGCTTCCAATACCACAACGCAAACACCAACACATTCGTAAACCACAGGGCGCCCGCCGAGCGCAGCAACGTTAGCGGTGATTCCGCGTGCTTCGGTATCCCGTAAATCAAAATCGCCAGCGACGCAATCATGGCCGCAGTAATCACGCCATTCGCCGTAAACGTCAAAATCCTGGTGATGTCGTACCTTCCGCGATGCGCGGACACCGTCAGCGGGATCAGCAAAACAAAAATAATCGCCAGCAGTCCCCAACTGGGGCCCAGCGAAAGCGGCTCCGGCAACGCCAGATACAAAAGTGCCGCGGCGATCATCGCCACGAACGCCGGCCATCGTGGTTCCCGCAGAGTTTTATTGCTCATAGAGTTTTGCCGGGCTTCTGCGGTTCAATGCAGAAGTTTAATGCAATTGAAATCGAATACAATGGAAGCCTAAACCGATTTGGCTCGGCGCGCCAACAAAAGCGAGCATCGAAGATTTCCGCGTGGAACGCATCCATGGACGCCACACAATCCCATCGCACCTTTTTCGCCCACCTGGTCGCCTCCGCCGCTGGCGCGGCTAAAAACGACCGCCTCGTCGAAGCCTTCGCGAGCACTCCGCGCGAAAAATACCTAGGTCCAGGTCCGTGGAAAATCTTCGCCGGCAGCAGCCTGATCGAAACTCCCAGCGACGACCCGGTGTTCCTGTACCAGAACGTAGTCGTCGCTTTGGCTCCCGACCGCCATATCAACAACGGCCAGCCCGTCCTTCACGGCATATGCCTCGCTGCCCTGAACATCCAGCCCGGCGAAAAAATCCTGCACGTCGGCGCTGGCACCGGCTATTACACCTCCATCCTCGCCAAGCTTACCAGCCCCACCGGTTCCGTCGAAGCCTACGAGATTGAACCCGATCTAGCCGCCCGTGCCACCACCAATCTGGCCGATCAGCCCAATATTACCGTCCACACTCGCAACGCCTCCCAAGGTCCACTCCCGCCTGCCGACGTAATCTACATCAACGCCGGCGCCACCACCCCGCTGGACACCTGGCTCGACGCTCTCCGCCCCAACGCCCGCCTGCTCTTTCCTCTAACCTCTTCCGACGGCCCCGGCGGCATCCCCGGCGCAGGCGCCATGCTGCTCATCACCTGCCCTGCGCGGCAGTTCACTCCGAATATCCCCCGTAATTCTGCGGCGTCCGCCAGGGCGGCAAGTCTTTTCGACACCTTCGCCGCCCGATTCCTCAGTCCCGCAATTTTCATCCCGTGCGTCGGCGCCCGCGACGATTCGACTGCCGCAAAACTCGCCGAAGCTTTCAAACGCAGCGACACCCAAAACGTCCGCTCGCTCCGTCGTCATACGCCTCCGGATTCTACCGCCTGGTGTGCAGGCGAAAATTGGTGGCTCTCCACGGCCGCAATGCCGTAGCCGCGTGGCACGGCCCAGAACGACAACAGTAAGGCGTCCACTCCTGGAATAAGCTCGGATCGACTTTAGCTGCGTCGAGGACACGTCACGTTACCCGCAGGCAAACGGATCGTGTTGACTTACGACCGGGGGAGATAGTAGACAACACCGCTTGTGAGGTGACTCTTGGAGCGAGAGTCTCGCATTTTGACCGTCTGCTGCCTATCCATTATCGCTGCCTTGCTCGTCGTCGGAGCCGTATCGCACGGGGTCATTCGACACATTGTGCAGACCTCTCCGCTCTGGATCGCCATTGTCCTTGGCCTTCGCCGCTCCGGCTGGAGCAAGTGGGCAGCGCTGCCGTGCTTTCTCTTTTGGCTTCTGTTGATGACCGCAATTTGGCTGTTTCTGCTCGGATGGGCGAGGATCGTCTCCGGAACTTTCTCCTCGACCGAAATCGCCATGACGGTGATCGTCGGGTTGGCCTCAGTAGTGGGGATTGTTAGAGCTGTGGGTATGAAGGGTGGAGTTCGCGCATGGCCGGCAACAGGCACGGTATTGCTGGTTGCAGTGCTGCAAGTGACGGCCTTTCGATTGAGCCTTTTGCCCGCCATTGCCGATCGCTAAATCGCGAAACCTTCAAAAAGGGGTTCACCGTAACTGCACTACTTCGATGGCGATGAACATGAAGCGATCGGGACTCTAGACCCGCGCCCTCCGCGGCCCCGATCGCGGCTTCGTCACCGCCCGGCGCGATGGGCGATGCTCGCCCTCGCTAAAGTATTTGCCGCATGTCGGCTTCGGTGGAATCGCTATTTTAATGATTTTTTAATGCCAGTGTCGTGCTGCATTAATTAAGTTGTTGACAATCAAAAATTTCCATAGTAGTTTCCGCGCGTCTTGGGACCTTTTTGGAGAAGTTCCCTTGGAATCGACAGATTTCGAGCTGTGATTGTGGCTCGGGGTGGGCTGCGACACACTTTTCCAGTGCGAACAAAGGCTCCCGCAAAAGGAGTTCCACATTGCGTAAGAATGTGAAGTACCGTTTCTGCGCTGTAGTCTGCTCGCTGTCCTTCACCATTGTTTTCGCTTCGCCGGTCTTTGCGCGACCCGGCGACAGTGGGAAAGACGATACCTCGAAAACGGACACCGGCTCGACCGGTACCGCTACGAATAACGCTAAGCCCGCAGATCCCACCGCAGCTGCCAGCGCAACTCCCATGGTGGCGAACACCAAGGTCACGGCATTGTTGAATGTACTGGTGGCCAAGGGCGTGCTCGCTCCGGCGGAAGCCGCGGAGATTCGCAGCGCCGCTCCCGAAGCCGAATTTCAGCTTCTGGTGGAAGCGCTCAGCCGCAAGGGCGTATTGACTGCATCCGATCTGGCCGCCGCCGCGCAGCCCAGCGCCACGCCTGAGCGTTCCGCGGTAGCTTCGTCCGCCGCCGCACCATCGTACGCAAGCCCCATGGACAGCTCCGCGGAGCCTGACCCTCGGCATCCTTCGGATGCGCAGGCCGCCAAGCCGCCCTCCGGACCCACGGTCGTCGCTGCCGTCGCCCCGGTACGCGTGCTTCCGATCGATGCTCCGGTAAAAGATGGTTTGGTGCCGGCATTCAAGGCTGGCGCGGTAAAGGTCACGCCCTTCGGATTCATCAAGGCCAGTGCGGTACATGATTCCAGCTCGCCCAATGGGGACGACTTTCCGTTCGTCGGTCTATTCCTAAGCTCGACCAACTTATTAAGCACCGGTCCTACCACAGATCCCGAATTTCACCTCAAAGCTCGCTCCACGCGTCTTGGCGCGAACTTCGAATGGCCAGATTCTTCACCGAGGCTCACTTTCACCGGCAAGGTCGAAGGCGATTACGAAGGCAACTTCAGCGAAGTGGACAACCGCGACGTCTCCTCCATCCGTAGCAATGGCTTTCAATTGCGCCAAGCTTGGGTGCGCATGGATTTCGCCGCAACCGACCACACCGACCTCTTTTTCGAAGGAGGCCAGGATTGGGCGATTTTCTCGTCCACCATTCTGCCCAACCTGTTCGAGACCACCTTCATCGGCGCCTATTACGGCACGCTCTACGAGCGCTCCCCGCAAATGCGCTTCGGGGTAACGAAAACGCTGGGAGACAGTTCTCGCCACGTCAAGTTTTCTCCCGAAATCGCCCTCATGATGCCGAGCACCGGGCAAATCGAAAAACTGGGCTCTTTGGGATTGGCGGGCCAGATCGGTCAAGGGGAACGCGAAGGTGCGGACTCCGGCCGTCCTGAACTCGAAGCTCGGACGGTTTTGCAGTTCCAACTCGACGAGGCTCCCGGAGTAGCACCGGCTCAACTATTTTGGGCGGGCTTTTACTCCCGGCGCACCTCGATCGTGACCAGCGATGCCGTGGTCACCCCCTATTCCGTGCCCTTGGGTACCCCAGCCGGCACCGCAGCGCTCTACGCGGCCGCCTTCCCCACGGGCTTTACGGTTTCCAGTAAGCAGTACGGCGACCAGATTGGCATCAGCTTGCCTACTCGCTGGGCCACCTTGGTAGCCACCGGCTATTTCGGCGGCGACCTGCGCTTCTTTTTCGGGGGGCAAGTCAATTCCTACTTCACGGATACCGGCGGCCTGATCAACCCGATCACTTACGCTACGCTCGACGGCGGTCCGCTGGCCGCGGCTGGCGCCGCAGTTCTGGCCACCAACTCCTCGGGGGCGGTCGTTATCGCTCCGCAGCGCCCGGTTCGTTCCTTTGGCGGATTCATCAATCTGGGCTTGCCGCTCTCTCGCTGGTTCAACGCCGATCCCAAGGGCCACAACGCCGGATGGCAAGCCTACTTGCATGTCGGCAAGGACCAGGTGGTTGCTGCGGACCTCGCTAACGCCAACGCCAGCGGTGTGTTGCCGCTCCGCATGGGCAAGATGGCCGCCTTCACCCTCTACTACAAGGTCAATCCGTGGTGCAGCTTCGGCTTCGAGCAGTCGATCTACGCCACCCGTCTCAACGCAGCCAGCGGGGCGGCCTATACGATCGCCGGAACGCCATCCAACGAATGGCAGGACCATCGCACCGAATTCGGTCCGGTATTTACATTCTAGGGCCTCGCGCAGCATCTGCGGGAACCGGCATCTTTCGCAAGCTTGGTTGTAGAATCCCGGGCGCGCAAGTATGCCAGCCTCCACGCAACCGGTATCTAGCCCGCGTAAACTCTTGCGCGCGCCAGAATCACTGTGGTATTAGCAACGCAGCACGGGGACGAACTCGCTTCGCTGCTCATGTTGCGCAAGTACCGGACCCGTCCCCCGCTGTAGAAATGGAAAGGCGTTATGGGCTCTGTTTATAAGCTACTCAGGGTGTTACCCATTATCTTCTTGGTTACCGGAGTGTCCGCGGATGAGCTGGCGCACCCCTTCTACCCGCTGCACCTCAAAGTGATTCGCGCGAACTTTCATCCCATTCTCGATTCCAACCCAGTGCCCAAAAATTGCGATCTGCAGAATTTCGACGCCTACTGCAACGAAAGCAAGGTTCCCTCCGGAGAAAACATCATGGTGGTGCAGGATGACCACGGCAACTCCTTCACTATCTCCTGCACCGTGGACTCCCGCTGGTCCAAGTGCTCCGCCTTGCCCGTTGGCGAAACGTTCGACGCGCGCAAAGAAAAAGGCGGCCTGACCGTGGTGCGCGAGGATTCCCGCGGGCGAGACAAGAAAGAGTTTTATCAACTGGTGGACACCACCCCAGCTCCCCAGTCCGCACCTGCGACGGACGCGCGGGCTGCAGCCGCAGCAGAGGCGCCGCCGCGGCCCGCCGCATCGCCGCGTTCTTCACCGCTTGCGCTGCCGACCGCCACCAGCGTTTCCGCTCAGCCGCTCCCGTCCACGCTAAGCCCACGCCTCGGTCAAGACAATTCCGCAGACACCGTGCGATGCACGTTCAGTACGACTCCCGCCGGCGCGGATATTTCCCTCGACGGCAAATATGTCGGCAGTACGCCCTCGCAAATCACGATCAGCACCGGCGCGCATACCGTGGTCCTCACCCTCCCCGGGTTCGCGCCATGGAAACGCGATCTCACCGTGCTGCCCGCATCGGAATTAAACGTTAGCGCGGTCTTGCAGAAACAACAGCCTTAAATGAACGGGGACAGATAAGACAAATCGAATCGTTTCGTAAACGGAGGAATGCATGGCGAGCTCAGCGCAAATTGCAGGAAATCCAGGGTACAGCATCTGGCGCGTGATCCTGGCTTCGTCGGTCGGCACCATGATCGAGTGGTACGACTTCTACATCTTCGGAACGCTCACCGCCATCCTGGCCCTCAAATTCTATCCGCCCGGTAACGATGTCTTCGCCTACGTGGCTTATCTGGCCACCTTCGCCGTCGGCTTTCTGGTGCGCCCGTTCGGCGCGCTATTCTTCGGACGTATCGGCGACCTCATCGGCAGAAAATACGCCTTCCTTGTCACCCTTTCGATCATGGGTTTTTCCACTTTCGTAATCGGACTGCTTCCCACCTTCAAGACCGCTGGCTGGCTCGCTCCAGTAATACTCATCGTCATCCGCGTTTTACAGGGCCTGGCCCTCGGCGGTGAATACGGCGGCGCAGCCATTTACGTAGGCGAGCACGTGCCAGACAACAAGCGCGGCTTTTATACCAGCTTCATCCAAATCACCGCCACGCTCGGCCTGTTTGTCTCCATCCTGGTCATTCTGGTCACACAAAACTCCATGTCCAAGGAAGACTTCGCCGCTTACGGCTGGCGCATTCCCTTCCTCGTTTCCATCATTCTGGTGATCATCTCCCTGTACATCCGCTTGAAGATGAAAGAATCTCCCATCTTCGCGCAGCTCAAAGCAGCGGGTATGACTTCACTGCAACCGCTCACGGACGCGTTCACCAAATGGGCCAACTTGAAGCTGGTACTCATTTCGCTATTTGGCGCCACCGCGGGCCAAGGCGTGGTGTGGTACACCGGCCAGTTTTATGCGCTGTTCTATATGCAGACCATCCTCAAAGTGAATCCCAAGACCGCCAACATCATCGTAGCCATCGCCCTGCTGATCGGTATGCCCTTCTTCACGGTGGTCGGCGCGCTGTCCGATCGCATCGGCCGCAAGAAACTGATGATGGCCGGCTGCCTGCTCGCCGTGTTCACTTACATCCCGATCTACAAGGCGATGGAAGGCGCCGCGGGCAACCACGTCGTCACCGTAAAATCCACAACGAACAAAGTCACCGGAGCTATCGGCCTCACCGCCATGACCACGGACGCCACGGGCGCCTTAGTCCCAGCCAAAGAAGCCGCCGATCCGAACCTGACCATGCTGGTGCTGCTCGTGTTCGTGCAGGTGCTGTATGTTTGCCTGGTGTACGGCCCCATCGCTGCGTACCTGATCGAAGCGTTCCCGGCAAAGATCCGCTACACCTCGCTGTCTTTGCCCTATCACATAGGTAACGGGGTCTTTGGCGGCATGCTGCCCCTGATCGGCCTCTGGACCGTGGCCGCCACCGGCCATATCTACGCCGGCCTGTACTACCCCATGATCGTTGCCGGCATAACCTTTATCGTTGGCAGCGCCTTGCTCCGCGAGACCAAGGGTACCCGCATCTGGGCCGAGACCACCGAAGCCATGCCAACGCCCGTAGGCAACTGACCGCCCGGCCGACGAGTTTGGTACCGCAGCTACTTTGTGACCGCGTCTTTGGGAACGCCAATCTCCTGATTGGCGTTCTCTCGAATTTAGGCGTCTTCTATCCCCATCCTCCGATTCTTTACAGTTTGGCAAATACGTGCTGCCCCCCACCCCGGCGGGTGTCGTGAAACGTTTTTCATTCTTCAAGGATAGGTGGATTTTTAGCGAATCGGTTTGGTTCTATAAAGAGTTACGGGAATTGGCGAAAATCTGTACGAAAAACTCTTCGTTCGTGACATTTGGTTAGACATGCCAGTACCATCCCCCGGTGTTTTTGGAAAAGAGTGCGCAACGCCCAGAGAAGGCTGGAGACATAAGAGGTTAGTTATATGGTGCGCGTGGTTATCCGTGGGGGGTGGTATGGCGCGATTCGACTAAGACTTCGCCGGTTTGTAATTCTTGCAGGTACATCCTGGAAAATGACAGTGCATTGGGATTTTCCCGTCGCTGCGTTTGGGGTAATGAATGGACTTGCCGTGACGGCAGCGGCACTCCTGACGATTGGCCATGTCCTTACACTACCATGCCTGACAGTCGAGACGCGCAGCGCGACATTCATGGCGCGTGAAAACCGTCAACAGCGGCTCTGGGACTTGGGCACCCGGCAGCGGATCGTCAAATCATTGGCCTAGTCTTTGCGGACGATGCCAGGGCCGGCCGCCAGGCGTATCGTGGTAAAGGGCCAACCTAAACACGCTCTTGCCGTACGGCTTCCCCTCATAATAAAAATGCTCGGGCGCTTTGCTTAGTTGGTGATGCCCATTTGGGTGAGGAAGTACGCGTAGTTGAAGGCCGTATCCTTGAGGCGGTCGTAGCGGCCGGAGACGCCGCCGTGGCCTGCGGGATCTAGGTTGACCTTGAAGATTAAAGTGTTGTGATCGGTGCGCAGCGCGCGCATTTTGGCCACGTACTTCGCCGGTTCCCAGTACATTACCTGGCTATCGTTGAACGAAGTGCGCACGAGCATGTTGGGATAGTCCTTGGCGACTACGTTGTCGTAGGGTGAATAGGTCATCATGTAATCGAAGGCGGGCTTTTCCTTGGGATTTCCCCACTCTTCAAATTCCGTGACCGTGAGCGGCAAGGTTTCGTCCAGCATGGTGTTCATGACATCCACAAACGGAACTTCCACCAGAGCGGCGTGAAACAGGTCCGGGCGCATGTTGAGCACCGCGCCCATCAACAAGCCACCCGCGCTGGCGCCTTCGATCACCAGGCGATCTTTGGAGGCATAGCCCTGCGCCACCAAATATTCCGCGGAGGCGATAAAATCCGTGAAGCTGTTGAGCTTGTGCATCATGCGTCCGTCGTCATGCCAAGCTTTGCCCATTTCGCCGCCGCCGCGAATGTGGGCGACCGCCGAAACCACTCCGCGATCCACCAGACTGAACAGGTCGGAGTCGAAGCCGATATCGTAGGACGCACCGTATGAACCATAGCCCGTCAGATGTAGCGGGCCCTGGCCATCCAGCTTCAAGCCGCGAAGATGAACGACGGAGATGGGAATTTTCACGCCATCCGTGGCCGTGGCATAAATCTGTTCCACTTGATATTTAGAACGATCGTAGCCACCCGGGACCTCGCGCTGCTTCAAGAGCACCGAGGTGTCAGCGGCTATGTCGTACTCAAAGACGGAAGGCGGCGTGATGAAGGACTGATAGCCATAGCGAAACTTCGTGGTGTCGTATTCGCGGTTGACGTGCGCGTAGGAAGCGTAGGCCGGCTCTGGAAAAGCAATTCTTCGCGAATCTCCCGTGGCCAAATCGGTGACGCGCATCTGCGGCAAGCCATTTTCGCGCTCGGACAGTACGTAGTAATTCTTGAAAAAGTCCATGTCGTCGAGCATCACGTCCTTGCGATGGGGCACGACCTCTTTCCAGTTCGCGCTGCGCGGATCCGCGATCGGGGCTTTCACCAGGCGGAAATTGCGTCCCGTGTCATTCACGCGAATATAGAAAAAACTTCCGTTGTGATCCGGGTAATATTCGACGCCCTGCTGGCGTGGCTCGAGAACTTTCCATTCGCCCATGGGCTCCTCGGCGCGCAGGTAACGCACTTCGCTGGTGGTATGGCTGGAGGAAACCAGGAAGAGAAACTTTTTGCTGCGCGTCTTATCGACATTTACTTCAAAGCGTTCATCGGGCTCTTCGTACACCAGCGTATCCGGACCCGCTGTGCCGGCGGCGCGGCGGTACATGCGATAGGGGCGCTTGGCTACCTCATCTTCAATGGTATAGAAGAGCGTCTTGTTATCATTGGCCCAAGCGATTGAATCGACTCGCTCGGCGTGGTCCACGAGCAACTTTCCCGTGCGCATATCCTTGACGGCCAGCGTATATTGCCGAAAGCCGGTGTTGTCGGTAACGTAGGCCAGCAAATTCCCATCGTCACTGACCGCGAATCCGCCGAGGGACATGAACTTTTGGCCTTTGGCCAGTTCGTTCACATCCAGCATGACCTCTTCCGGAGCATCCACACTTCCCTTTTTGCGGCAGTAAATCGAGTACTGCTTGCCAGCCTCGGTGCGCGAATAATAAAGGTAATCGCCGTTGCGATACGGCACCTCGACATCCGTCTCCTTGATGCGCCCCAGCATTTCGGCGTACAGCTTTTTCTGCAGCCCGTCCGTGGGCTTCATCACCGCGTCGGTATAGGCGTTCTCCGCTTCGAGGTAGGCTTTCACCTCCGGATTGCTTTTCTCACGCAACCAGAAATAGTTGTCAACCATGGTCACACCGTTGATCACGGTGGTTCTCGGGACTTTCTTGGCCACCGGTGGCGCCGGTAATGGCGCCGAATCGTTCGCCGCGGCATGAACCGTGCGCATACCGCAAACGCCGCCCCAGACCAGCAGTGCTACCGCAAGAATTCGCAGATTTGCTCGATTCACGAGACTCCCCCTTACCGCGCAAACGCGGCCCCATTCTACACCGACATATGCTTCAGAGCGGCCTGGGCACAATTGCTGTGATGCCTGCCTAGGATGTACTTTCGCCCGATACTCGTCAAACGCCGCCAAAAATCCCCGCTGGTTCATCGCGCTGCCTGCCAGCGAAGAACTTGCGCGAATTCTACGCACAATCCCGAGCAGCTACAATCGAGATTCCACGCAAGGATCAGGCCCAACGGGTCGCAGCGTTTTTTAAGCCGCATCCGCCGCAACTGCTCCGCTTCCAGCCGCTTCCCAGCCGCGCTTCACGTGTCAGCGATATTCCTTTGTATGTATGGCGAGGCTCTATATTAAACATATTGACAGTAGCCTCGCTTTTACCTATTCTCCCTCCCGCTTCGACTGCTGCTTTTAGCTCCAGCAGACACGAAGCAGAAAGCAAGGCGCATGCCTCTCCCACCGTGCCGCCGCCCCGGGCCGTTTGTGGATTGGAGCCTTAACCGATTTGTGGGGCCTCAGCTATTTTGATTAACCGCTTTCGCACGCGCATCCGGCGTACTTTGGAGGATTATTATGTCCGTAAAAACGAGTCTGCAACTGGGCCGTGTGGATCCCGAAGATCTCCGGCTCAACTACAATCCCGAAGCCCCGCAGGAGCGCTTCCGAGCAGCGGGCATCCCGGCTGCCCTGTTGAGCGAAAGCGAGCGGCTCCCCACCGCGGTTCCGTGGCCGGCGGCTACCAGGCCTACGCCCGCGCCACTCCATCCGGCGCCTGCGGAGACCGACGACCTGTCCAAATTCAGCGACTACGACGCTGTGGTGGTCACCTGGACGTCCGCGGAAGCTGCGGCGCTTGCCGCGTTGTTCACGCCGGGATTCCCGACCTCTGCGTGGTATGAATACCGCCACAACGTGCAGAGCTATATACCGCTGGTCACCGGGCCCAAATCTCCCTTCAATGATTCGCAGGCGGATATGGCGCGTTACTTCCACAGTCTGGGTCTTTATTTTCCGTGTCTTATCGGCAAAGCGCGCGTGCTGTTGATCAAGTCGGGACTGCATCTGGACTACGACGGGCCACAGTTCCCCGTCCGGCAGCTCATCACGGAAATCGTGCAAACCGTCCAGCCCAAACTGTTCATCACCACCGGCACCGGCGGCGCCATCGGCAAGGACGTGGCCCTGGGCGACGTGGTGCTGGGAGGCCGTACGCGATTTGATTGCACCACGCAATTCAAGAGCGAAACGTGGGCTGCGGCGTCGTACGCAACTTCTCCACTTCCCGCGGGTACGCTCGGCGCTATCACACCCGCGCTCACCACCGTTAACGCCGGCCGCATCACCGGCGGACGGGCCACCCCGAAAATGTGGGCCACGCCGCAAGACACCATCGTCACCACCGATTTTTTCGGCTTCGACGACTCCACCGATCACTACAAATTGCAGGGACTGGGCCAGTGCTGCGATATGGGCGACGCGATGATTGGCAACGCCATGCTGCAATTCCCGCACGTTCAGTGGCACGCCATCCGCAATGCCTCCGACCCGCAAATTCCGAATCCCGATGGCAACATGCAGCAGGCGCTCCAGGAATCCACGCTGATCTACTCCAAGTACGGAGTTTTCACCACGGCCGCCAGTGTCATCGCGACCTGGGCCGTCGTGCAGGCAAGCTTCCCGTCGTAGCTCAGAAAGCAGTGGGCAATTATCAGATTGGCAAGTTGGCCAGTGCCGCAAGTGCCAGAGCAGAGATTTGCGGCAGATTCCTCCCGATTGTCGGCCAGGTATTTTCCGGAATTTTCAGGAAGACACTTACCACTTCGAGGTCGAAATGACTGCCCGCAAGTTGGCGGATCGTCTCGCGTGCTTCCTGAAACGACGATGCACGGTGGT
>Ga0182015_10001985_pt1 | contig 25735 bp, 15 predicted proteins | sample 712P3MmetaG_FD_120478 | JGI IMG/M metagenome (GOLD analysis project Ga0182015, IMG submission 120478) | Permafrost microbial communities from Stordalen Mire, Sweden - 712P3M metaG | ecosystem: Environmental > Terrestrial > Soil > Wetlands > Permafrost | place: Sweden: Stordalen | collected...
CGCCGCTGCCAATCTCGGCGTCGCCGAGGTACGTCAGGTGGTTCGCCTTCGATCCTTTGCCAAGATTCGTCTTCTTGGCTTCAACGAAGTTTCCGATGTGGGCGCCTTCGCCGATATGGCATCCTGGCCGCAGATGAGCGAGCGGCCCGATGCGCGCTCCTTTGTCGATCAGCGCTTCCGCAATCACGCAGGACTGCAGGATCAAAACCTGATCCCCAACCGTGGTGTTCTCAAGGACGGAATAAGAACGAATACGGCAGTCGATCCCGATCCGCGTCTCCCCTAACAACTGTGTGAAGGGTTCAATCACCGTGTCGGAACCAATTTCGACACCGGCGTCGATCATCACCGTCTCCGGCTGCAGAATCGTCACGCCCGCCGCCATCAGACGATGCGCGGTAGCGAGTCGCAGCTCGTGATCGAGCCGCATCATCTCGGCGATGGTGTTGGCCCCCAGCACTTCTTCCGGCTGCGCGGCCTTGATGGCCACAACCTTCTCGCCCGCATCGTGCAGGATGCGCGCCATATCGGTGAGGTAGAGTTCCTTCTGCGCGTTGTCCGCGCTGAGCTGGCCGATGTGGTTGAACAGCGCGTCGCGGCGGAAAGCATAGATCCCCGAATTGATCTCGCGAATCCCCTCCTCGGACGCATCGAGCGCCTTCTGCTCGACGATCGCCGTGACTTCCAGCGCGTTCGCCGACTTGCGCACCACCCGTCCATACCCGAAAGGATCCGCTGGCTCAGCGGTCAGAATCGTCAGGGCCGCCTGCTCCTGCATATGAAAATCCCGCAGCGCGACGATGGTCTCGGGGCGCAGCAGCGGCACGTCTCCCGACAGCACGATCAGCTCGTCGTACCCGCGTGTTCCCGGCTCGGCGGTTTGAATCGCGTGTCCGGTGCCGCGCTGCTCCTGCTGCACGGCGAAACGAACGCCGGTGTCACGCAGCACAGCCTGCACCGCATCCGCCTGATGTCCCACGATGACAAGGATGTCGTGGGGCGAGACCACTTGCGCGGCTGCCGCGATCACATGCTTCACCAGCGGTCGTCCGCCAATTTCGTGCAGCACTTTGGCGCGCTTCGATTTGAGCCGCGTGCCCTTGCCCGCGGCCATGATCACGATTCCCAGTCGCATGAATTCTCAGAACTCCTTCGGCGCGCGCCCAACCCAGGACGACCGCAGCACCGCAGGACCATTCTCTCAGACAGCGCTTTGGCTGGCACCGGATGTCATGAACGGGGAATCAAGCGTGCAGATAGTCTTCGCGCCTTTGGAACAGCGCAAAGGTGAGGACGGCCACGATCCCCACCCACAGAACCAAACTCGGCAACAGAAACGGACGGTAATTCATGACCACCATGTGGGTGCTGTTGGGGCCAGTCACGGTCACTCCCCAACTCCCCAACAACTCCTGCTGATATGCCGTAAAGTGCGCAAATACTTTCGGCGACACAAGGCTCGCGAGACAAACGACCGTGTAAACCTGCCATGCCATTGCCAGGTACCAAGCCGCCGTCCATTTCTTCAGAAGACCGAACCCCAACCAAACCTGCACCGCCAGCATCGCCAGCAGGGTTGCCGTTGCGGCGCTCCCGCGCAAAACAAATCCAAAAACAAACAGCGGTATATGCATGAGGAACACCAACGGAACATACAAGGCGCTCATGAGCATCAGGGAAGCCCACACCACGATGACGATCCGCCATCCCGGCATTCCTGCTTGCGGTTGAGCTACGAGGACCTGTGATTCGCCGAGGCCGGGCTCAATCACCGCTGGGCTCGTCCCCGCAAACGCCGCCCGCACCGGCTTCAAATTGAAATACACCAGCCACCACGCGCCAATGAGCGAGAGGAATCCGTAAGACGCGGCCATCCCCAGAAACACCGCCTGAAAACTCACAGGAGAGGACGTCGCGGCAACCGGCATCGGCGGCGGCGAGGCGCGCAACAGAACCATCACCCCGCACATCAGGAGCGAAAAACAAAATTCCAGGCCGCCGATCACCAGAATCGAGTAGCGCGCCCATGGCCGCATCCAGAACAGGCCCACCACCGTCCACGCACAGAATAGGAAAAAGCACAGCATCCCGCCGGTCATGACGACCATGATGGCCCGCACGCCCGGAATCGGGGGAATCGCCGGATTGTGCATGAAAATAGTGGCCGCCACAGAGATCAGGCTGCCAAAGATTCCCATCAGCGCCATGAATCCCAGAACAATGGCTGCAAGAATCACTCCCGCCGGTCTGCGCATTCGCTCCTCCCTGTCTCACTCGCGCCGCACGTTTGCTTCGAGCATTTTTCGGCACCAGCATACTCCCCAATCTCGCCAACACTGCGTTGAAATTCCCGTAGTCCCGCAATCGACGTTGCGTATACTTTCGAGTCAGCGACCCGTACGAGGCCACGAATGCCCTGTCTCGAAATGAAAGTGCCGGCCCTGCCGCACCCGGTTCCGGCTACGCGCCTGCGCGCCCTCCTCGAAAAACCTGGAGCCGCCGTGCTCCGTCGCAACTATGTTGCGGAAGCCCCGGGGCACGATGACGCAAATCTGCGCAACCGCATTCGAATCTCTGCCGTTCTTGCCGTGAACCTTACCGATCCCCCCAAACCCATCGATGCACCCGATGCGGACGGGCCCGAGCAAGCCCTCACGACAACTGCGCCCGAACCAGAGGCGGATCCACTCGTGGGGAGCTTCGCCAAAGGCCTGGAGATCTGGCTGGCCGACTCCGACCGCGCCGTGAGCGTGGTTGCCGATGAGGACGAGATTGCCGGCGCGCTCGCCATGTTCGACGCGTACCTGCGCCTCTCACGTTTTCAGCCCGCGTTCCAGCGTCTCGATCAGCGGATGGTGGGCCTCAATTACTGGTTTCGCGAAGGTCTTTCTATCGGGATCCAGGGAAATCCCGGTGAAGCGCCACTCGAGGAAGAAACCTTCTTCGACTCGATCGCGCCCATCCCGGAGGTCGACGATTTTCGAGAGCCGCGTTTCATCGTGCGCCTGCCCGATCCAGGCCTCGCCTGGTTTCACGATTTGCTGCGCTCAGCATCGACCTGGCTCGACGACAATTCTTATCCCAACATTCTCGGCGCGCGATGAACCCCGGGGCTGTTGCCGGGGTACTCGCCGGTTTGCTTCTGGGCCCCGTGCAGACCGCGCCTCCCGATTCGCCGTCCCGCCAGGCACCGACGTTCCAGGCGCCGATTCTCAACACGGAACGGATCGAGAGCGGCGAACTGCGCTCTGCCACCGGTGAAACCGTCACCTACCGCATCCGCCTGCTGCCCATCGCGTCCTTTCCCGACCTGCCCGCGGCGATCGCCGGCGAGCTTACCCGCCGCCAGTGCATGATCCCGCAAAGCTTCGAAGCCAAGCAGCCTGAGAACGTCATCCACGGCGCGTTCCGCGCGCCCGGCAGTAGCGACTGGGCCGCGCTTTGTTCCTCACAGGGCACCACCACTCTGTACGTGTTCTTTGCCGGCCAGTTTGAATCCCCGATCGCACTGCGAAGCCAGTCCGACTCCGCCTGGCTGGAAGCCGAACCAGGCAGTTCCATCTATGGATCGTCGTGGGGCATTGCCGTGCGCTCCGCTGCCGAGCTGCGCGCCTCCCCGCAGTTGCACCGCGGCGCTACGCTCGATCACGACGCTATCGACGATGCGCGGCTCGAGCGCTCTCTCGTCGTTCACTACTATCAGGCCGGACGATGGCTCGACCTCAATCGCAGTGACGGCAGTGATTAGATTTCTCCTGCCCTGTGTTCGACAACACGTCCGCTGACTATGGTTATCCAGGATTATTATTTCTCCCCTCCGCAACTAATCCCGGCAGACTTTGTCTAATGCATCGCAGCGCCTGTGGTTCCGGCTCCGTTTTTTAGCTCCTGAAACCTCCCCGGTTCGAGGGAGGGTCCGCTTCGGTCCGCACCGGTGGCACGCCAGGCCTGAGGTTTATCGTCAGATGAAAATCCGCTGGTTTCTCCGTAGACTGCGTTCACGATGGCAGGGTTATGATGGAACGCATCGATCCGTGGAGCTTACCCCGGTGTTTCACCGCAGCCTGTCGCGGCGCATAGATTTTCTCCTCTCGCTCTTCAAAAGGATGGCCATGTTTTCCTCCGTCGTACGAACGATCCGCCCCATCGCAATCGTCGCCGCTTCTATCGTTCTTTCCAGTGCGGCGCTTCCGGCACAGAGCCAGACACAGACCAGCCAGTCCGTCGTGCCCAGCCGCATCGTCAACACCATCGATGAGGGTTCCCGCGTCACGCTGCACGGCTACGTGCATCCGCTGGCCACCGCCGCCAACGACCGTGGCGCAGCGCCGGACTCCATGCCGCTCACGCGCATCCATCTGCTGCTGAAGCGCAGCGATGCCCAGGAAACGGCGCTGAAGCAGTACATCTCCGATGCGCACACGCCCGGCAGCGCGAATTATCACAAGTGGCTCACGCCGGCCCAATTCGGCCAGCAGTTCGGCCCCTCCGACCAGGACATCGCCACCGTCGAATCGTGGCTCTCCTCGCAGGGCTTCGAAGTGAGCGGCGTCAAGCCCGGCAAACAGGTCATCGAATTCACCGGCAACGTCGCGCAACTGCGCACTGCCTTCCACACGCAGATTCATCAGTACAACGTGAACGGCGCCACGCACTACGGTGCGGCCAATGAGCCCGACATCCCGGCAGCTCTCGCGCCGGTCGTCGCCGGATTCCCTTCTCTCAACGACTTCCCGCCCCACAAGCTGATGGCGCGCGTTCTGGGCACGGCATCCTACGACGCGAAAAACGATAAAGCGACGCCAAACTGGACCTACGGAAACAGCAGTGGCGTCGACTTCGTCCTGGCTCCTGGCGATTTCGGCATTCAGTATGACCTGCCGAATTCCACGCTGAACTCGAAGTACACCGGCACCACCATTGACGGCACCGGCCAAAGCATCGCGATCCTGGATTTCGCCAACATCAACGTCGAGCTCGTGAACGAATTCCGCACGATGTTCGGCCTGCCTGCCAACGCTCCCAACGTCATCATCGATGGCAACGACCCGGGCATCGATGGAATCAACAATCCCGACGGCGAGAACTTCGCCTCGATCGAGTCGTATCTCGACGTGGAGTGGGCGGGAGCCGTCGCACCCAAAGCCACCATTGACCTGGTCATCGCCGCTGACACGGCGCTCGAATCCGGCGGAATTCTGGCCGCTGAGCATGCCGTCTTCGGCAATGTCGCTCCGATTATCAGCGTCAGCATCGACGTCGGTGGCTGCGAGCAGCAAGCCGGCTCCATCAACCCGTTCATCTCCGGCCTTTGGGAGCAAGCCGCTGCCCAGGGACAAACCGTCGTCGTCGCTGCAGGCGACTCCGGGGCCGCGGGCTGCGATAACGAGAATACCGAGGAATATGCGATCTACGGCCTGGGCGTAAACAGCTGGGCTTCGACACCCTGGAACGTCGCCGCCGGCGGCACCGACTTCTACTACAGCGACTACGCCAGCAGCTCGGCGCTCAATACGCAGCTGGCCACCTACTGGAGCACCACCGCCTCCCAGACTCCGAAGACCTCGATCCTCGGATATATTCCGGAACAACCCTGGAACGACAGCCAGTTTGGGCTCGACGCAGTGAACATCAGCTCGGGCGGCACCACCAACATCGTCGGCGGCAGCGGCGGAGCCAGCAACTCGGCGGTCTGCACCGGAGGCTACAGCTCCACCACGGGCGCCTGCACCGGCACCGTCGCGGGCTATCCGAAACCCTCCTGGCAAACCGGCACCGGCGTTCCGGCAGACAAAGTCCGCGACCTGCCCGACGTCTCCCTGTTCGCCGCTGACGGAGTCAACTACAGCTACTATCCGATCTGCGCGCAGGACGGCGATTGCCAGACCCCGTCGGGCACGAGCTTGTACCAGATCACCGGTGTAGGCGGCACGTCAGCCGCGGCCCCCACTTTCGCGGCCATCATGGCTCTTGTGAACCAGCAATATGGTCCGCAGGGCCAGGCCGATTACGTGCTCTATCCGCTCAAGGCGCAGTACCCGGCGGCTTTCCACGACGTCACCGTCGGCACGAATTCCGTACCCTGCAACGTCACCACCCTCAACCTGGGTACCAGCACCATTCCGCCGCTTAACTGCATTGCAGCCAAGACCCCGATCACGATCACGGATCCCAACTATGGCATCCCCGTGACGGAAGGCCAGCTCGGCACCGGCAGCACCCCCGACTACAACGCGGCTGCAGGCTATAACCTGGCCACCGGCCTCGGCTCTGTCGATGCAAGCGCGCTCATCGCCGACTGGAAGAAGGTCAGCTTCGTTGGCACCTCCACGACGCTGACGCCGTCTTCCACGTCCTTTACCCACGGCACCGCGATCACCGTCAGCGGCGCGGTGACCGGCAGCACGCCAACCGGCAACGTCGCGCTGATGACCAACAGCACAGAGCCTATCCAACAGGGGCAGTCGGTCTATACCCTGGCCAACGGAGCGTTCAGCGCCTCCAGCGTGAACTATCTGCCCGGCGGCACCTATGACATTTGGGGCCGCTACAGCGGCGATGCAGCGAACAGCGCCAGCAGCTCCACTCCCGTGCCGATCACGGTCACGCCGGAGGCCAGCACCACCAACTTCACCATCCTGAATTCCGCGGCGCAAAGCACGGCCAGCATCATCACCAATGGCGCCTCCGTCCCCTACGGCACGCAAATGATCCTCGCCGCACAGATCTATGGCAGCGCGTTTTACACCTCCTGTGTAGGCACCAGCAGCACCGCGGCCGCCTGCCAGTCCTATACCGCGCCCACCGGGACCGTGAACTTCACCGACAACGGAACCACCGTCAACAACGCGGTTCTCAACGCTGAAGGCGACGCGGAATTCAACGGCCCCTACTACGTCGGCAGCCACGCAGTGACTGCCACCTATGCCGGGGACAGCAGCTACGCCAAGTCCTCGGGCTCAACCATCAGCTTCACCGTGGCCAAGGACACGCCTGCGATCGAGCTGGCGGCCAGCCTCATCAGCCAGGCCGGTCAGCTCGCCTCTGGCCAGGCCGATGTCTTCACCATCGTTCTGCTGAACAGCGCCAATATCGTCTCCCTCTCCAACGGCAGCATCACTACCTCCACTGGCTACCCCTTTACGGTTCCGGTCGCTCCTCCCACAGGCACCGTCACGATTGGCGGCATCTCCGGGGTGACCAGCGCGACCCTCGCCGCGGGCGTTGATCCCCAAACCGGGGCTCCCGCCGGCATCGCTACCATCACCATTCCCGCCGCAGTCGCGACAGGAACGGTGAACCTGACCGTCACCTATGCGGGCGACGCGAATTATGCGTCGACGAGCGGCTCCTACAGCATTCCCTTCGCTAGCGCGGGCGGAACCGCCACGACCACCACCGCCGCCATCAGCGGCAGCGTTTCTCCCACCACCACGGTAACGGTATCGGGCACGGTGACCGGAAGCGTGGGCGGCGCGGCTCCGACAGGAACCGTCGAGATCTACGCGGGCGGCTATATCCTCACCGAAGTTGCACTGGTCCCGCCCACGACCGCGAAGAATACGCTGCCTGAACAACAGTGGCGGCGCTTCGATCTTCTTGCCTCGGGTGGAGGCGCGGTCCTGGCCTGTGTTCTGCTCCTCTCCATTCCAGCTCGCCGGCGCGCGTGGCGGCACTTCCTTGGCCTGCTTCTCATCGGCTGTGTCATCGGCTTCGGGGTCGGCTGCGGCGGCAGCTCCGGTTCTGGTTCCGGTGGTGGAGGAGGTGGTGGTGGCGGCGGCGGAGGAAGCGCCCTGTCTTCCACGTTCTCTGCAACTTTCAACAGCGAAGCTCTGCTGCAGGGTGCCAACCCCATCACCGTTCAGTACCTTGGCAGCGGCACCTACGCGCCTTCGTCGTACACGATCAGCACGGCGGTGAACAATCCGCTGTCGGACTTCGTCCTCACCGCGGCCAGCTCGGTCGTCGGGGTACAGCCGACGGGCACCGCGACAACCACCATCTACGTAACTCCGGCGAACACCTTCTCCGGAACCGTGAACCTGGCCTGCAGCATTGCCGGAGCGCCGACAGGCGTTTCCTGCTCACTCAGCCAGAATTCCGCGACCCTCACTTCAACGGTCAGCACTACCGCTCCCACGAACCTGTCCGTTCCCGTGACTCTGACCATCACTTCCACTGCGGCCGCAGCTGCGAACGACACCGTCATCGTCAGCGGGACCGCGGGCAGTCAGATTCACACCGTAGGTGTCACCGCAGCCGTCCAGTAGCTAAACCACAACTGAACCCCGCTCCTCGCAAGGGGAGCGGGGTTTTCGTTTGGCCTCCCAATCGCAGGACCTTCCTAATTGTCGGCTCGACCCGAAGCCAATAAAGAGTGCTTCTCCAGCGCCTCCTCGCCGGTATACTGCTCTTAATTCCCCGCGAATGAATCAGATCTGCCCGCGGCTCGCTGGACGAGCCCGGGAAAGGCCGTTTCGTTAACACCACTATTCCGTGAAAGGATTGTTTAACGCTGCATGAATCGCGCGAGCGCTCGCGACGTCAAAATCCCGGACGAAGGTTCCCGCGGCGACGCAGCCGTGCTGGAACTGATCGACGCGCGCGCAACGTCATTCGACGAAGAACCACCCTCAACGAGTCCAACTCCGGCGCATCAAGTCGCCCGCGGTCTTTACGCTCTCTGGACACTCGGCATCCTCGCGCTGTTCTTCCTCCACTTCCCACATCTCCTCGCCGACTTCCCCAACAACTCGCCCTGGATGGACTACTCCAAATACACCGACGAGGGCTGGTACGGCAACGCCGCCATTCGCTATTACCTCACCGGCCACTGGTATCTCCACGGCGACTTCAACCCCGCGGTCGCGCTTCCGGTCTGGCCGCTGCTGCTTGCGGGAGTCTTTCACTTCACCGGAGTCAGCCTTGTTGCAGCGCGCGTCCTCGGCCTTGCCTTCTTCGGACTCAATCTGGTTCTCGCCTATTGCGTGGTCCGTACACAGGCGGAACGATGGGTTGCGCTGCTCGCCGTCACGCTGCTGGCGGCCAGCCCGTTTCTGTGGGCCTTCAGCCGACTCGCCATTCTGGAGCCGTCGCTGATCTGTTTTCTGCTGCTCTCCTGGCTACTCGCGCTGCATGTTCGCGGCGCCTCCGTGCGCGCTCAGAGGCTGATGCTCGTCGCCATCGGGTTACTCCTCTGCCTCATGGTTCTAACCAAAACGACGGCCATCTTCATCGTTCCGTCCACGCTTTATCTGGTGGCCCGCGCGTTTGATCTTCGTCGTCGCTCCATCCGTCCGCTCGCCATCGTTGCAGCTGCGGCGGCCCTCCCGTGGTGCGCCTGGTATATCCTGCTGGTTCGCCCCCACTACCGCGTCGATTACCAGTACCTCTTCGACGCGAATCACTGGCCGCAACCAACGACCTTCGGCGGATGGCTGGCCGCGTTCTGGTACGCGCTGCACGGGTCGCTTTGGATTTCACCGACGCTCTGCATCACGGCCGTCGCACTGCTGTTGATCACGCTGATCCCAGGGCTCGTCGATGCGTCCGAACAGACCGCCGAAAAGAATCATTCCTCCCGGCCGCTGTGGCAGAGCCCGCTTACCATCGCGTCCCTGCTCGCCGCCGCCGGATACGTCTTCTTCGCCGGATGGCACAACAGCCCGCAGCCTCGCTACTACGAGACGGTGATTTACCCACTCTGCTTCGTGCTGGCGCTGGGGACTGCTGACCTTCTCCGCCGCTCGCGCCCCGTCCTACTTCGCATCGGAGGCGCCGCTGCGGTCACCGTCTTAGCCGCCGTCTCGATCACTGGCGTCGTCAGCATCGCCACTTTCATCCGCCATCCCGAATACACCTCCCTCAACGCTGCGAAAGGTGTCACAAGCTATATCGATCAGCACCCCGGCCCGCACCGCCTGCTTCTCTCCATCAGCGGCGACAACATCCGGCTCATCACCGGCCTGCCCGCGATTTGCGACGACTACGGCACCTGGGATCTCCCTTACCGCATCCACACCTACCAGCCCGGCTGGTACGCTGCCTGGAACGAGCTCGATCCAGGAAGCCTCGTCGACATCCAGACCCAGTACTCCCTCGAGCGCGTCGCCGACTTCACTGCCTTCGACGATCCGGATCGCAACGACCTCATCCTCTACCGCATGGTGCCGCTCCCGCCCGCGCGCCAGAACTACTCCGTTCAGGAAGAAGCCGCCGGCAACGCGGGACGCTAGCCCGGGCACCGTAAGACTTCCTGCCCTCCGACACGAATCGCTGTTTCGGATCACTATCCGCTGATCCCTCCGTTATTTGCTTTCCATCTTTTCGCACTTTTCCCTTGACATATCCGTAATGAGGCCCCAATCTGTAGATGGCTTAATGGCTATTGGCTAGGATGTAGTAGAGGGTTAACATCCGGGAGCTTTGGGAGAATAGCTTCCACGGAGGCAACCCAGGTAAGGCCCTCCCCCACATACCCGGCTCTCCGCAGAGGCTTCGTTTCCGAGACGAGGCCTCTCTCTTTTGCTGATTTCGAGCTAACCTCCCCCGCCAACTCGGTCCTGTCTCCCGTAATGTGTCGAATCGCGCCACCTCTCATCCAAAAGTCTGCATGACATCCCGAAATCCGCCCCAGCTCTTCTCTCCCCTTCAAATTGGCTCCATCACGCTTTCGAACCGCATCGTCGTTTCGCCGATGTGCGAGTACTCCTCTGAGGACGGCTTCGCCAACGACTGGCATCTGGTTCACCTCGGCAGCCGTGCGGTCGGCGGAGCAGCCCTGGTTATCACCGAGGCGACCGCTGTCGCGCCCGAAGGCCGCATCAGCCCGCAGGATCTCGGCCTCTGGAAGGACGAGCACATCGCGCCGCTCGCCCGCATCACCGCATTCCTGCATTCCCAGGGATCGCATGCCGGCATTCAGATCGCCCACGCGGGGCGCAAGGCCAGCACCTGGCGTCCGGGCAGCGGCGACGGCGTCGTCGGTCCGAAAAATGGTGGCTGGTCCAACGTCCTCGCCCCCAGCGCCATTCCCTTCGCGCCGAATTACCCGCAGCCCCATGAGCTGGACCACGCGGGCATCGCCGCCATTACTCAGGCATTCCGCGCCGCCGCCATGCGCGCCGACCGTGCCGGTTTCGACGTCATCGAGATTCACTCCGCCCACGGTTACTTACTCCACGAATTCCTCTCGCCAATCAGTAACCATCGCAGTGACGAATACGGCGGCAGCTTCGAGAACCGTGTTCGCCTGCTGCTTGAAATCGTCGACGCCATTCGAGAGGCACGCCCCGAGGGCAGCGCCGACAGGCGCGAAGCCGAATGGGTCTGGTCGCGCGAGCGCCCGCTTTTCGTCCGCATCTCCGCGACAGACTGGGTTGAGCAGGGCGGCTGGGATCTCCCGCAGTCGGTCCAGCTGTCCGCGCTGCTGCGCGATCGCGGCGTCGACCTCATCGACGTTTCCTCCGGCGGCAACGTCCTGGGCGCAGCCATTCCGCTCGGTCCCGGTTATCAAACGCCGTTTTCCGAAGCCATCCGCGCACAAACCGGCATGCTCACCGGCGCCGTCGGCATGATCACCGACCCGGCGCAGGCCGCGCACATCCTGCGCACCGGCCAGGCCGACCTCGTCATCATCGCGCGCGAATTCTTGCGCGACCCCTACTGGCCAGTCCACGCCGCCGCTGCTCTGGGCGAAACCATCTCATGGCCGGGTCAGTATCTGCGCGCCGCTCCGCCGAAGTCGCCGGCCCGCGAGCGCGTTGGGAATAAGCCGATCGGGAACAAGAGCTGATACTTTTTCTCGCTTTTCCTGATACGCGTACGCCATGCGGTGACCTATACTGCGTCAGAGAGCCGCGCACGGTGCGGCTCCGCAGTTCTTCTCGATGCCCAAGAACGCAGCCCAGCGCCGATCCAGGCACGAACCCGTCATCCCCGACAAACTGTATTTTCGTATCGGCGAAGTTGCGCGGCTGTGCGGCGTGGAAACCTACGTCCTGCGTTTTTGGGAAACTGAATTTCCGCAGATGCGCCCCAACAAAAGCGGCACCGGCCAGCGCCTCTACCGCAAACGTGACGTTGAAATGGCGATGCGCGTCCGCCGCCTGCTCCACGACGAGGGGTACACCATCGCCGGGGCGCGCCAGGTCCTCACCCAGGAAGCGCGCGAGCTGCGCTCAAGCTCACCGCAGTTGCCGCTGATCGAAGGCGGCGCGTCGTCGGTGCGCGTGAAAGCCAAACTCCAGAAGGTCCGCACCGAGTTGCGCGACCTTCTCGGAGTTCTTTCCGCCCCGCCGACCCGCAAGCCGCGCATCGGCGCCAACGCGGCCCGGAAGCTCTTCGACTAGCCTAAATTTCAGCGAAGCTCGCCAGGGCCTCGAAGGCGTATTCGAGATTGCGCGATTTTACGTGCAGCGGGGCTTGATGCTCTTGTGCAATCTGCCTCCTGGCCCTCTCGATTTTTGTATTATCCCTCGGGTATTGCGTACAGACGATCAGAGCTGCCAGATGATCCTTCTGCTTACACTCCGCATTTTCAGACCAAAATCGCAAAGTCGCCCCAACCTGTTGAATTGCATGGCCCACATCGCGGCCCTTCAGTTCTACGACAACATCGACACAATTTGCCTTCGACACAATCCAGTCCGCTGCGACACTCCTTCTGACCAAACACCCATCGACTCTGATTTTTCGAATCGTAGCTCGCGTCGGATTTAGAAAGACCGCCCAGCGACGTGACCGCTCGTCATCCACCTTAACGCGGGTATGGCTGAGGGACTCGGTGCAATCTTCCGCCTTAGGTTGCGTCGGCAAGCTCTATCTCCACAAGACGCGAGAACTGATTCGATGTGGTATCGGAGACGTTGTCCAAATAGTCGCCGTCGATCAGGCCGCTGCCCTCAGTCCCTTTGGCCGCCTTCTTGAAGATCGAGGTTGCCACGTGGTCCTGAATTGCGTAAGCCGCGAAATCATCCTCGCTGACCCAGTTGTGTTCGGGAACGATCGCAGCTACCTGATCGCGCTTCCCTGTCTTTTTAGCTGCCCGCTGCGCCTCGATCAGCGTGTTGAAGGCAGTCAGAATGTAAGGACTATGGGTCGTGATAATCCAATCGAAGGAGAGAACCGGATCGTTGGCCATCCACGCAAACAAGTTGACCAACTCGCGTTGCGTATCCGGAAAGATGTTCGCTTCCGGTTCTTCGAGGTAGATTAGAGGGCTATGTTCGCTAACGTCGGCCAGCGGCGATACCTCTCTTGAAGCTGCTCGCGCATAAACATAAATATGTTCCAGTTCAAATGCCTGACGAATGAGGACATTGAACATTGGCAACACTTCCAGGGTCCCAGATGACAATTGTGAGAGCGGTAAGCTGCGGCCATCGAAGGTAAGAAAAACTGGCCTATCATTGACCACAGCGACCACGCCTCCGGCGATTTGCTGCATTTCCTTTTCAATCTCCGGAACAACATCCCGACCGGTCGTCAGCAATCCTACCTTCCATCTTGAATCCCAGGTAATCTGCCCACCAAATCGGCGTGTTATGAGGTCCAGACCCGGTCTTTCCAGTGTTGAAATCGCCCTGGCCAAGTCTGTGAAGAAGGCCCGCCCCGACGGTATGTAGATATTGGTTTGGGTGCGCTTTTTGTTAAGCAAAAGACTGAGTTCCACCCACAAATCTTGCCGCAACGCTTGCCGCTCACTGGGAGTCATGGTGGCAACGGATGGCTGTTTCGCCGGATTTCTACTGATGGCGATATAGAGCCTTTCAAATTCGTCGCCGAACACGAGTTCGAGCTCCGGGCTCACCGGGTCTCCGGCGCCGCGGAGCATTGCGGAGTATTGCTGCGAAGAAAAAGAAACCTTGCAATTCTTCCTCAGCCATCCAGCTGTCGAGAATCTTGAACTAAATTCTCTCCCGGCGGTCTTCAGAAACTCCTCCCAGGAGTTCCTGTTCATCAGAGACTCAACCGCGACCTCGATAACTTCGCCACCTAAAAAATACGCAAGCTTGCAAAGTAGGCTCTTCCCACTTGCCTGCGGCCCAATCAGGACCGTGATCCTGCCGAATTCCAGTCTGGCTTTCTTAATAACGGAGAAATTCTCGACCTCGAGGGTACGCACCGGGCGCTTCTGGTTCCCGTTTTCTGTCACTGCGTCCCTCCTTTGTGCAGAATCTTATCTTCCCCGCATCCCGCCCAGCATCCCCATGGCGCGCCGCTGCAGCATCCCGCCACCCTTGCCGATGCCCTTGAACATCTTCCGCATCTGGGCATACTGCCGCAGCAGTTGATTTACTTCCTGCACCGTGGTCCCAGAGCCGTTTGCAATCCGCTTGCGCCGGCTCCCGGAGATGATCTCGTGGTGGTTGCGTTCCTTCTGCGTCATCGAATTGATGATCGCCTCGACGCGCGTCAGCTGCTTCTCATCCACCTGCCCAGCCATCTGCTGCATCCCTGCCAGCGGCCCGACGGACGGCAGCATTTTCATAATCGATTCCAGCGAACCCAGCTTCTTGATTTGCCGCAGCTGGTCGCGAAAATCCTCCAGCGAGAATCCATCGCCCGACAACGCCTTCCGCGCAAACTCCTCGCTCTTCTTCTTATCGAGCTTGTCTTCGGCGCGCTCGATCAGGCCCATGATGTCGCCCATGCCGAGAATCCGCCCCACAATGCGGTCCGGATGAAACGCCTCAAACGCGTCCGGCTTCTCACCTGTGCCGATAAACTTCACCGGCTGCCCCGTCACATGCCGGATTGACAGCGCCGCGCCGCCGCGCGCATCGCCATCCATCTTCGTCAGTACGGTGCCCGTCAATCCCAGCTGCTTGTGGAAAGCCTCCGCCGACTTCACCGCGTCCTGCCCGGTCATCGCATCGGCAACAAACAGAATCTCCTGTGGCGACAGTAGCTTCTTCAGCTTCGCCACCTCGTCCATCAGCTGCTCATCGATGTGCAACCGACCCGCCGTGTCGACGATCAGCGTGTCGCATCCGGTGATCACCGCCTCGCGACGTGCTTCCTTCGCCAGCCGTTCCACCAGCGCGGTATCGTGCGCTTCACCCTTCTCATCGCCCTCGTAGATGTTCGCCTTGATCGCCTTCGCCACCACGCGCAACTGCTCACGCGCCGCCGGACGGTACACGTCGACCGACACCAACATCGGCCGGTGCCCGCCCTTCTGCAGCCACGCCGCCAGCTTGCCCGCGGTTGTCGTTTTGCCCGACCCCTGTAACCCCGCCATCAGGATCACCGTCGGCGGCCGCGACGCAAACTGGAACCGCGCCACGTCCTTGCCCAGAATCGCGATCAACTCGTCACGCACAATCTTGGTCACCTGCTCGGTGGGCGACAGCGAGGTCATCACCTCCTGCCCCAAAGCCTTTTCGCGGATGTGGTCGATCAGATCCTTGACGACGTTCAGGTTGACGTCGGCCTCCAGCAGCGCCACGCGAATCTCGCGCAACGCCTCCCCCATGTTTTCCTCGGTGACGGAGCCCTGCCCCCGGAGGTTCTTGAACGCGCGCTGCAACTTCTCTGAAAGATTCTCAAACATAGCCAGAACCCCAGTTTACCCGACCGGCCTCTCCCCGATTTGAGTCAGAATGCCGGGCTCCCAGGCGCGAAGCGCGTCCGCCTGCGACGGCCAGTCGCCGTGGATTCATCGTCGATTCGCCGCTCTTTCACGCAGCGTTGATGCAAGCGGCTCAAAGTACGTCTGTCGTAACCATCGGGTCCGTTCCCACGTCCCCATTTCAAAAAATGGAAAGGTATTTGAACCCATGCGCAGGAAAGCAGCCTTGTGTCTCGTCGCCGCCTCGCTGGCAACCGCCGGATTCGCTCAGCAGGAGCATCCCTCCGGCATTCCCCATCTCGATCATGTCTTCCTGATCATGATGGAAAATCACGGCTATCAGCAGGTCATCGGCAATCCCAACGAGCCCTACCTGAACAGCCTCATCACCGCCGGCAAGGTCAACCTGGCCACGAACTATTTCGCCGTCGGCCATCCTAGTCTCACCAACTACCTCGAAATCGTCGGCGGCTCGAATTTTGGCATCCGCAGCGACAATGCTCCGAACTGGGGCAGCACGTCCTGCTCGCCCAACATCGCCACCGGCATCGTCAACGCCGATAACGGCGGTGGCAACGCCCCGGTCACCATCGATACGGGCAACATCTGCCCGATCTTCGGGACCGGAACCGACGCCGAAACACCCGCCGTCGACACCTGGAATGAAGTGGGTGGACCCTTCGTCGCTCTCGCCGACCTCGATGGAGTCAAGTCCGTCCCGGCCGCTTCGACGGTAGGCAAGACCATCGGCGACCAGCTCGATTCCTCCGGCCTCGGCTGGAAATCCTACCAGGAAAGCCTGCCTGTTGGCACCGTCTTCGGTGTGAACTACAGCAACGGCACCTCGACCAACCTCACCGACTTCACGAGCCTCGCGCCGCTGACGTCAGCGAGCGTGGTGCAGGATTATGCGGTCAAACACAACCCCTTTGCCTATTTCAGGAGCGTCCAGGATGGCACCGATGAAGACAACAGCCTGAAGAACGTCGTCGGCTTCGACGGCGCCCGCGGCCTTTATGCCGACCTCTCCGCCGGCAACGTCCCGGCTCTCGCCTTCATCGTGCCCAACCAGTGCGATGACCAGCATGGCCGTAGCAACGCCGACGCGTATTGCGCATTCGACTATGGCCAGAACAACAGCGGCTACACCTATGGCACGCAGGTTGGACTGAACCCCGGGCTGATCCAGCAGGGCGACACCACCATCGAGCGCCTGGTTGCGGCAATCCGCAAATCGCCGGCATGGGATGGAGGCCGCAGCGCCATCGTGATCGTGTGGGATGAAAACGACTACAGCGGCAGCACCACGCAGCTCACCGGACTCTACCCATCGCAAAACCAAAATCGTGTCGTCCTCACGGTCCAGACCAACTTCGGTCATCAGACCGGCGTTCAAAGCGACAACTACTACACCAGCTTCTCGCTGTTGAAGTCGATGGAGGCAGCTTTCGGTCTGCCTTGTCTGAACCATGCCTGCGATCCCGGCGTCCAGGTCATGTCCGACCTGTTCGGCGAAGACCACAAGTGGTAGCGTTCGCGAGTCGTTGAAGCGGAGGGGCCTCTGGAGCTTCCGGAGGCCCCGGCCTTCAGACACGTAGCCCCTCGGGGTTGATACGCTGGTTCCATGCCCTCGGTCCCCCTGTCCCTCGAAAACAAAGTCGCCCTCGTCACCGGAGGCTCTCGTGGCATCGGAGCCGCCACGGTCCGCCTCTTCCTCCAAGCCGGAGCCAGGGTTGCCTTCAACTACCGCGCAGCGCAGTCCGCCGCCGACGCTCTCGTCGCCGAATGCGGCGGTCCAACCCAATGCGTAGCCTTCGCCCAGGAACTCTCCACACCGGAAGACGGCCGTGCCTTGGTCCGCAGCACCGTCGATCACTTCGGCCGCATCGACATTCTCGTCGCCAACCACGGCATCTGGGAGTCGCAGGAAGCCTCCATCGCTACGATGTCCGATACGCAGTGGCGCACCACGCTGGCCATTAATCTCGACAGCGTCTTCGGCCTCATCCAGGCGGCGGTCGGTCACATGCAGAAACAGAGTCCCGGCGGTGGCAATATAGTCCTCATCAGTTCAACCGCAGGCCAGCGCGGCGAAGCCTTCCACGCCGACTACGCCGCCAGCAAGGGCGCCGTTATCAGCATGACCAAGGGCCTGGCAACCGAGCTTGCCCGAGACGGCATCCGGGTCAATTGCGTCGCCCCAGGCTGGGTCGCCACCGACATGTCCGCACCTGCGCTCAACGATGCCCAAAATCGTGACCGTTTCCTCTCCCTCATTCCGCTCGGCCGCCCCGCCGATCCGATGGAAATCGCCGGCCCCATCCTCTTTTTGTGCACGCCCCTTGCTGGCTTTATGACCGGAGAGATCGTCAATGTAAATGGAGGAGCTGTCTTAGCCGGCTAGCCCATGCGAAAGATCCCCACTCTCATCGTTTCCGCCTTGCCCGTTGTTTCCGCGCTCGTCTGCTGCGCTCTCACTTTGGGCGCGCAAAACACGCCTATCGATGCGCCACCCACCTCGAGCGTCACCGCGCCGGCCTCGGCCGAAGAAGACACCAGCTCAAAGAAGGCGCGCGCCGCCCTCGATGCCATGGTCGATGCCCTCGGCGGCAACCAGTGGTTCACCCAGCAAAACAGCTATGTTGAAGGCCGTATCGCTGGCTTCTTCCAGGGCAAGCCCACTGGAGCCACGGTTCGCTACTGGGATTGGCGAACCCTCGACGCCGAACGCATCGACCTGACCGAGGGCAAGACCGACAAACATAACTGGACGCAGATTTTCACCGGCAAGAATTGCTGGGAGGTCACCTTCCGCGGCAAGAATCCCATGCCCAAAGATCAGTGCGCCGAGGCCATCCGCCGCCGCGACCACTCCATCGATGCCGCCGTCCACGTTTGGATGAAGGACCCCTCCACAGTCCTGATGTACGAGGGGCAATCCCTTGCCGAGCGCCACCTGGCGCAGCAGGTTACGCTGCTCAATTCCGACAATGACTCCATCACCATCCAGATCGACGCCATGACCCACCTGCCGCTGCGCCGCACCTACTACTGGCGCGACCCCGTCTATAAGGATAAGAACGAGGAGACCGAAGAGTACGACGACTACCACAAGATCGATGGTATCCAGACGCCCTTCACCGTCACCCGCCTGCACAACGGCGACATGACCAGCCAGCGCTTCATGTTCAAGGCGAGCTATAACGTTCCGCTTCCGCCGGATGCGTTCGATGCCGACGCAGAAGCGGCGCACATCCACAAATAGCAGGCAGACGCACAAAAGCCGCATCCGAGGATGCGGCTTAATGTCGTGGAGGCTTAGGACAGGCTCTACTTCACCTGCGGAGTCGCGTTCTCTGACTTGGCAGTCGTATCCTGCTTCGGCGAATCGGGATTGTCCGAAGGACCACCCTTGATGCCTTCCTTGAATCCGCGGAAAGCCTCGCCCAGTCCCTTCCCCAACCCAGGCAGTTTGCTGGGTCCAAAGATGAGGAGCGCAATGACCAAAATGATGATGAGGTGTTCGGGCTTGAAAAGATTGTCAAACATTAGGACTCTCCCAGAGAGCACCCCCGATGACAGGGCACACCTCTGCATGGGTTTATTGTCGCATACCCGGCATTATGCCGATAACAGTACGCAGGAACGATGCCGCTCGGATCGTTTGAAATCCGGGCTCGCGTGTACCTTAAGGAAGACGCCCCAGGAGCGCCATGAGCAGCGCCGAAAAAAACATCTGCATTCACGGCCACTTTTATCAGCCACCCCGCGAGAATCCCTGGCTCGAGACCGTCGAGGCCCAGGAATCCGCCGCCCCGTGGCACGACTGGAACGACCGCATCACCGCGGAGTGCTACGCGCCCAACGGCGCGGCCCGCATCGTCGACCAGCAGAACCAGATCATCCGCATCTTCAACAACTACGGCCGGATGAGCTTCAACTTCGGGCCGACGCTGCTCTCCTGGCTTGAGCAAAATGCCCCCCGCGTCCACGAAACCATCGTCCACGCCGATCAGCGCAGCCAAAAGCGTTTTTCCGGCCACGGCTCGGCCATGGCTCAGGTCTACAACCACATCATCATGCCGCTGGCCAATACCCGCGACCGCATTACGCAGATTCGCTGGGGCATCGCCGACTTCCGCTGTCGCTTCAGGCGCCTGCCGGAAGGCATGTGGCTTTCGGAAACCGCCGTTGATTTTGAAACGCTGGATCTTCTCGCCCAGAACGGCATCCGCTTCGTCCTCCTCGCGCCCCACCAGTGCGCGCGCGTGCGGCCGCTCACTCCGCCAGCGTCCACGCCCTCCACGAAGACCAGCGCAAAGGATCAAAAAGAACCGGCCTGGATCGACACGCCCAACGCCTCCGTCGACACCACGCATCCCTATCTCGTGCGCCTGAAGGAAGGCCGCACCATCAACATCTTTTTCTACGATGGACCCCGCTCCCGCGCCATCGCCTTCGAAGGCCTCCTCAACAGCGGCGAAGCCTTCGCCCAGCGCCTCATGAGCGGATTCAAACCCGAGGGCGACGACGCGCAAATGGTCCACGTCGCCACTGACGGCGAAAGCTACGGCCACCATCACCGCTATGGCGAGATGGCGCTGGCCTGGGTGCTCCACTCGCTGCAGGACCAGAACCACAACGGCGATCCGGCCAGCGTGCGCCTGACCAACTACGGCGAGTTCCTGGAAAAGCATCCGCCCCAGTACGAAGCACAGATCGTCGAAGACACTTCCTGGAGCTGCGCGCACGGCATCGAGCGCTGGCGCTCCGACTGCGGCTGCTCGAGCGGCCGCCCTGGCTGGAATCAAAAGTGGCGCACACCGCTGCGCGAGGCGCTCGACAACCTGCGCGATGCGGTTGCGCCCCTAGTCCATGAGGCTGCCACCCGCCTCTTCAAGGATCCGGACGCCGCGCGCAATAGCTACATCAGCATCGTGCTCGATCGCTCCAGAGAATCTCGCGACGCCTTCTTCCGCGATCACACGCTTTACGAATTCAACGAGGAGGAACGCGTTCGCGCGCTCATGCTCATGGAGCTCGAGCGCCACTCCATGCTCATGTACACCAGCTGCGGCTGGTTCTTCGACGACATCTCCGGCATTGAGACCGTCCAGGTCATCGCCTACGCCGGCCGCGTGCTGCAGCTCGCGCAGGAGCTCTTCGGCAAACGCGCCGCCATGCTCGAAAAGAAATTCGTCGAGCGCCTCAGCGCAGCAAAAAGCAACCTGCCCGACCAGCAGGATGGCGCCACCGTTTACAACCGCTATATTCGCTCCATGCAGGTCGGCCTCGAACAGGTGGCCGCGCATTACGCCATCAGCTCAATCTTCAAAAGCTATCCCGACGAGGCCGACATCTTCTGCTACTCGGTGCGCCGGCTCGACTGGGATTCAGTCGTATCTGGCCGTGTTCGTCTCGCCGTTGGCCAGGCGCTGATCTGCTCGAAGATCACCGAAGCCGCTGAGACCGTTTGCTTCGGCGTCCTGCACTTCGGCGACCAAAACATCACCGCCGTGGTGAAGCGGTTCGATCCTGCAGACTCCTCCGAGTACAACCAGTTCGTCGAAGAGGCCAAGGCCGCCGTTACCATGGGAGATTTTCCCGAAGTCGTGCGCTGTTTCGACCGCCATTTTGGCAGCCAGACGTATTCTCTGCGCTCGCTCTTCCGCGACGAGCAGAAACGCATCCTCGAGATTCTGCTCAGCGACACTCTGGCCGAAGTGGAGTCGAGCCTCTCCGCCATCTATGAAAATCAGGCCTCACTGCTGCACTTCCTCAGCCAGAGCAAGCTGCCTCGGCCGGAGGCTCTCACCGTCGCCGCCACCTTCGCCATCAACGCTGGCCTGCGCCGTGCGATCGAAGCTGAACCCATCGACGCCCTCCAGGCGCGCTCCTGGCTGGGACTGGCGAAGTCCGATCAGGTCACGCTCGACAAACAACTGCTCAGCTACGTCGTCGATCAGAAAATGAAACAAGTGATGCTCGCGCTCCATGAGCGCCCGGAACAGCTGGCCGTGGTCGACGATGCTCTGCTCGTCGCGCGCACCCTGCGCGAGCTGCCCTTCGATGTGAATCTGTGGCAGGCCCAGAATCTCTGGTACGACACGTATCGCTACCATCGCGACAAACCATCGTCCCCGGAGTGGCTCGAAAAAATGAAGGAACTCGGCCGGCAGCTTCACATCGCCGTCGATTCCATCGTTGCCGAGGACTCCAACGGAAATGGCAACGGAAACGGCGCCACACAAGAGACGGCCGAGCTAGCCGAAGAGAGCGCCCGCGTAGCACCCGAACCCCAGCCCCTTACGAAGATCTCAGTGGTCGATTCCTAGCCGCTTGTCGCTAACCGCCTCGTTAGCTGACCGCTTTTTAGCTCGCCTTTCGCTCGTTTGTCGCTCGATTCTAGCTCGCCGCTCGCTGCTTCTCGTCAGCTTCTCCAGCGCAGCGTCACCGGCCCATCCATCGGATGCTTCATCGGCTGCCCGGTCCGCTCCGCATCCAGCCGCGCCTGCTTCAGCGCGAAGTACCACTTCGCCGGTTTGTCCGCGTCGTCGATCAGCATCAGCGACGGATCGTACTTCAGCCCCTCCGCCTGCTGGATCATCGTCACCTGATCCTGCCGCACGAACATGTTGCCGAAGAAGCGCAGGATCGACGTCATGAACGGCAAGTGGTACAGCACATTCCACGCACCAAAGACGTCGATGCGACAGGCGCTCGCCGTCGTCGGCGTCACCGTGGTCAAACTTGAAAACCACTTATCGCCGCACCGAATCGTCTCGTATCTGCGATTCGGCAGAACAAAATCAATCGTCGTCGTAATCGGCTCGCCATACACGCCCAGCAATTTATACGGGGCGCTGTTCGCCGACGGCGCATGTGTCGCCATGCGAAACCCCTGCGCAATCGGCTCAAACTTCTTTTCCTTCTCGTGAATGCTGGCCTGCTTGCGCCACCACCACGACTGATGGACGAACGGCCCGTGCGCCGGATCCATCAGCCCGATGATGCCGTGATCCACATTGCACGGCAGGTCCGCCGTCAAATGCGCGCTCCGATAGCGCTCGCTAAACTTCGCCGCCTCGGGCACCGGACTGAGCGCGGCATCCTCCGCCTTCACGCGACCGCGTCCCGCCTCCGGGACATACACCCACGCATATCCATCGAGCTCCTCGCAGGGATACGCCATGCCATGCAAATTCCGCGGGAACGGATCGTCTTTCGTCAGCGAAGGAATCTCCATGCACTGCCCCGACACAGGCTCAAAAGCCCATCCATGGTATTTGCATGTCAGCGTCTTGCCGTCGAACCAGCCGCACGACAGCGGAATCCCTCGATGCGGGCACAGGTCGCGCATCGCAAACAGCCGCCCATCCGCCCGCCGCCCCAGCACCATCGGGATACCCATTAGCATCGCCGTCGCCAGGCTCTTGCCGTGCAGACCTTCGCTGCGCATCGCCGGATACCAGTCGTTGTAAAGCAGTGTCGCCGGCGGGCCGGCGGTCGAGATTGCGACCGGAAAGTTGCGCATGGAATCGAACCTTCGTCCCACTATACCGCCCGCGATTCGCCCCGATCCCTGGCCCGAAATCAACCGGATTTCGCCCTCGAATTAAGTCCGCTTTTCCCACAAATTTCCGCCCTGAAAACACGCCGTCCGCAAGGCCCTGAATCCATTGGCTTAAGCTCGGTTGTGCGCATCTAACTCTTCCCGTATCATAGAGATAAGTCATCGGTCACCCCCGCACCTGGGCCCTCCCGGCGTGACCCCCGGCTCACGAAAAAATTATGGCAGACGATCAGAACCCTCTCCTTCCCCTCGGCGGCAACGGCAGCGATGGACCCACCGGCCCCACGGGTCCCGGCGCAGCGAATCTTGTTCCCATCAATATTGAAGAAGAGATGAAGCGGTCGTATCTCGACTACTCCATGTCGGTCATCATCGGGCGCGCGCTGCCCGATGCCCGCGACGGCCTCAAGCCCGTGCATCGCCGCATTCTTTACACCATGCACGAGATGGGTCTGCAGTCGAACAAGAAGTACACCAAGTGCGCGAAGGTCGTCGGCCAGGCCATGGGCGTTTACCATCCGCACGGCGACTCGGCCATCTACGACGCGCTCGTGCGCATGGCGCAGCCCTTCAGCATGCGCTATCCCCTGGTCGATGGTCAGGGAAACTTCGGCTCCGTCGACGGCGACCCGCCCGCAGCCATGCGATACACCGAGTGCCGCCTCGAGAAGATCAGCGGCGATTTGCTCGCCGACATTGAAATGGAGACCGTGGACTTCGTCCCCAACTATGACGAGTCCACCTACGAGCCTTTTGTTCTCCCCACGCGCATTCCGAACCTCATCGTCAACGGCTCCAATGGGATTGCGGTTGGCATGGCGACCAACATTCCGCCGCACAATTTGACCGAAGTCATCAACGCAGCGATTGAGATGGTCAACAATCCGCGTGAGGCGGCCAACTCTGAGACCGCTCTCGCTATGGTGTTGCGCAGCGTGCAGGGGCCCGACTTCCCCACCGGCGGATTCATCTATGGCAAGGGCGGCATCGAGCAGGCCTACAGAACGGGCCGCGGCCGCTTCCTGGTGCGCGCCAAATGCGCCACCGAAACCATGCCGCAGGGGCGTCAGTCGATCATCGTCAATGAGATCCCTTATCAGGTCAACAAAAACGTCCTCATCAAGCGCATCGCCGAGCTGGTCAACGAAAAGATCATCGACGAGATCAGCGACGTGCGCGACGAGAGTGATCGCGACGGCATGCGCATCGTCATCGAACTCAAGCGCGGAGCCGAAGCGCAGATCGTCCTGAACCAGCTCTACAAGCACACGCAAATGCAGGAGAGCTTCTCGATGATCTTCCTGGCCGTCATCAACGGTCAGCCGCGCGAGCTTCCGTTGCCCGAAGCGATCCGCATCTTCATCGAGCACCGTCAGGACGTTGTCCGCCGCCGCACCGCATTCCTGCTGCGCAAGGCGCGCGAGCGCGAGCATATTCTGCTCGGCTATCAGATCGCGCTCGATCACCTCGACAACGTCATCAAAATCATTCGCGGATCGTCGTCCCGCGCCGACGCCCGTGAAAACCTGTTCCAGTTCTTCTCTGGACGCACGATCAAAGTGCGCGACCAGGCGCTGGCCGGCGTCAAGCTCGATCCGGCAAAGTACGCCGTCGACCCAACCGTCTTGATCGACGCCACGCTGACCCTCAGCTATCGCCAGATCGACGCCATCCTCGACCTGCAACTCTATCGCCTCACCCAGCTCTCCATCGACGAGCTGGTGAACGAGCTGCGCGGAGTCCGCGACAACATCGCCGAGTACGAGTCCATTCTTGCGTCGGAGAAAAAGCTGCGCGCCGTCATCGTGAAGGAACTCGAAGCGGTTCGCAAGGAATACGGCGACGAGCGCCGCACGCAAATCATCGACGAGACCGCCGAGCTGCAGCTCGAGGACCTTATCGCCGACGAGCAGGTTGCCGTCACCGTCTCACATTCCGGCTACCTCAAGCGCACGCCCATCTCCACCTACCGCCAGCAGCGGCGCGGTGGCACCGGCCGTCTCGGCATGAAGACGCGCGAAGAGGACTTCGTCTCGCAGCTCATCGTCGACTCGACGCACGCCTACCTGCTCTGCTTCACCAACAAGGGGCGCGTCTACTGGCTCAAGGTCTACGAAATTCCCGACGTGGGTGCAGCGGGCAAGGGCAAATCCATCGCCAGCCTGCTCAGCCTGCAACCCGGCGAGACCGTGCGCAACATCCTGCCCGTCCGCAACCTCGAAGAGGAAGGCAAGTACATCTTCTTCGCCACGCGCAAAGGCACCGTCAAGAAGACGCCGCTCAAGGACTTCAGCAACGTCATGGCGCGCGGCATCATCGCCATTGGCATCGACGAGGACGACGAGTTGATCGGCGTTCGCGTCACCGACGGCAACCAGATCGTCTTCCTTGCCACGCACGACGGCATGGCGATCCGTTTCGGCGAAGAGGACGTCCGCTCCATGGGCCGTCCCGCCTACGGTGTCCGCGGCATCGACATCGGCAAGAACGACTACGTCGTCGGTCTCGCCATCACGGCAAAAGCCAATGGCCACGTTGCCCGCATCCTGTCGGTCACAGAAGCCGGCTTCGGCAAGCGCACCGACGTC
>Ga0182015_10001986_pt1 | contig 25729 bp, 27 predicted proteins | sample 712P3MmetaG_FD_120478 | JGI IMG/M metagenome (GOLD analysis project Ga0182015, IMG submission 120478) | Permafrost microbial communities from Stordalen Mire, Sweden - 712P3M metaG | ecosystem: Environmental > Terrestrial > Soil > Wetlands > Permafrost | place: Sweden: Stordalen | collected...
CGCAGGCGTTGCGGCAGCGTAACGATCGCGAATTCGGATGCGGGCTGGAACGCCTACACTCACGAGGCCATTGATCAGGCATGGCGGGCCGTGGAGGAATTGAAGCAGGCATGAGAGTTCGAATGCGCAGCCCTTACGCCGGGTGGGTTCTTGCAGTTCTCGCGCTGGCGAGCGCCTCTGCCGTCTGCGGCATGCCCTTGCCACCCTCGCCGCCAAGCTACGGCGTGCACATTGAGAGGACCTTCATTCCGATGAAGGACGGCGTGAAGCTCGCCGTGACGCTGTACGTGCCGGACGGCGCCGCGGCGCGTGCCCGTTTTCCCGCCCTGCTTGAATACCTGCCCTATCGCAAGGATGACGACACGCTGGCGGGCGACTACGGCATCCACACCTACTTTGCGAAACGCGGCTTCGTTGGTGCGCGCGTCGACATTCGCGGCTTTGGCGCAAGTGAAGGCGCCCCGCCCGATCGGGAATACTCCGCCCAGGAACAGCAGGATGGCGATGAGGTCATTGCCTGGCTGGCCCGTCAGCCGTGGTCGAGCGGCAAGGTCGGGATGCTGGGTATTTCGTGGGGCGGGTTCAACTCGATCCAAATGGCGCTCCGCAAGCCGCCTGCGCTCAAGGCGATTCTCGCCACCGAGGCGACGGAGGAACTGTTCATGGAGGATGTGCACGACATCGACGGCGTGTTTCACTTCGACGAGTTCGAGCTCACCATGGATTTGGATCAGGGGCGAAGCGGCGCACCGGACTTCAGCCTGGATGAAGCGGTGATCGGTCCCCGCATGAATTCACCGCCGTGGTCGCTCAAGTATCTTCATCATCAGCACGATGACGGGTTCTGGCGCGCGCCGGAACACCCAATCGAGCAGCTCGAGATCCCCGCGTTTCTCATTGGCGGCTTCCAGGACGGATACCGGGACAGCATTCCGCGGATGCTCGAGAAGGTCAAAGCGCCGCTCAAGGCGTGGATCGGTCCATGGAATCATAATTACCCGAATGGAAGTGATTATGGCCCCCTTTACGAATGGCGCGATCAGGCGGTCCGCTGGTTCGATTACTGGCTCAAGGGACGCGATACGGGCATTCGCACCGATCCGCGGTTGGTCGTCTATTTGCAGCATTGGCATCCACCCGAGTCCAAGCCCCAGGATGTGCCCGGAGAATGGCGCGCTGAGCAATGGCCGCCCAACGGGTTATCGCCGACAACGTTGTATTTTCAGCCGGATCATCGGCTCGAGCCGGAGAATCGACGGCTCGGAACTGACCGGCTGAGCTTCGTTCCCTCAGCCGGCGTCGAGGCCGGGTTTTGGTGGGGAGAACTATTGACGGACCAGCGCCCGGTCGATGCCTACAGCCTGGTCTATGATTCAGAGGTGCTGGATGACGAACTCCCGATGCTTGGACGAGCACGCGTGATGCTGCAAGTCTCGGCGGATGCGCCATTGGCGGATTGGTTCGTGCGCCTGTCCGATGTGGCTCCGGACGGACGGGTCACCCTCGTCACGGGGGCCGGCATCAACGGCGCACTGCGCGACTCCATCGCGCATCCCAGCGAATTGACGCCCGGGAAGATCTACCCTTTGTCGCTCGAATTGCACTTCGCATCCTGGCTGTTTCCGAAAGGCCATCGCATCCGGATTGCGGTATCGAACGCTCTGTGGCCAATGATGTGGCCAACACCGTATCCGATGACCACCTCGCTCGCATTGGGCGGAAGCGACGCCTCCCGTGCGGTGCTGCCGCGGATCCCGGTTCACGGCGCCGCGCCTCCGGCATTCACTTCCCCCGAGCCCGTGGATCCGGCCCCGGGGGTTCAGGAGGGTCATGCGGCCTGGCCGGGTGAATGGACCGTGTTGCGCGATGAAGCCAATCAACGCAGCACCGTCGTGTGGCAGGGTAAGAATGCCACGACATTCCCCTGGGGCAAGTTTGACCACTTCGAGCGGATCACCTACGACGTCGATGATGCCCATCCAGACCTTGCGCGCGTACAGGGCGATTCCGAATACAATCAGACCGCCGGCGGACACATCCTCACCTGGCGTGGGCACCACGATCTTTCCAGTGATGCGCATTCATTTTTCTACAAGTACACGCGGACCTTGCTTCGCGACGGCACCGAGATCCGCTCCAAGACGTGGGCCGAAACCATACCCCGGGATTACCAATGAACGGCCGCGTGTCGATTTTCTAGGATAGGCGGCGATACCCACCGCTTCGGGACAGGCCCGGGGTTTCGCCTCGATCCGCGACACCAGCGGTTATTCGCACGGTGTAAAGATCCTCCCACAGCAGCCGACGCTGGTCGCCGCAGGAGCCCCACCACACCGTGATGATGGCCGCCGCGAGCCCCACCAGGTACAGCATCATGGCCGTCAGCACCGGTCTGCGGCGGAAGCCGCTAAACCATGGACTGTCCAATATGGCGGTCGTATTTCTCATGGTGCCCTTCCGTTTCCCTGTGTCTCCAGGACACGGCAGCATGAGAAAAGTTGCAATGACGACTCAGACAGGCTCCTTGCGCTCGATGGCGGCAACGTGCCCCGGGTAATGGTCAGCATGCCGTTGCCGGCGCCATGGAGAAGGCCCACGCGAGCGTTTGCGTCAAACCAAGCGTGCCGACGATTGCAATCCGATTCTTCATTACTTGGCGGGAGGATGCCTGCTTAATTGTCCATTTGGATTACATTAGTGTGGTGCAAGAGCCATCCGCAAACCAGGTCGGCAGCGATGTCAATCCGCCGGCCGCCGCACAACAGCCGCTGCTGGTGTATGACGGCGATTGCGCATTCTGCCTGTATTGGGCGCGCTACTGGCAGGCGCTCACGGGGAATCGTGTCGGCTACCGGCCTTATCGCGACGTGGCATCGCAATACCCCGAAATTTCACTCGCCGATTTTCAGCGTGGCGTGCAGTACATCACCCCCGATGGACACCATGCCAGCGCCGCCCAGGCCAGTTTCCTCGCGCTGAGCCATGCGCCCGGCAAGGGCTTCTGGCTCGCGATGTACAGGAGACTGCCGGGTTTCGCCGCGCTCGCGGAATTGATCTACGCCTTCATTGCGGCGCACCGATCGGCCTTCCACCGGATCAGCCTGCTGCTGTGGGGCAGGAACTTCGTGCCGCCGCGATACGACATCGTCTCATACCTGTTTCTGCGCCTGTTCGGGCTGATCTACCTGTCGTCATTCATCTCCTTCGGAGTACAGGCACAGGGCCTCATCGGCAGCCATGGCATTCTACCGCTCGCTGATATGGTTGATGCCATCGGCAGCAGCGCCGGCCCCGTGCGCTTCTTCCTGATGCCGATGGTGTTCTGGTGGAATGCCGGGGATTTGGCCATCCAGACCGTTTGTTGGGGTGGCGCAGCGCTTTCGGTGCTGCTGGTCATCAATCGCCTGCCTCGAGTCAGTTTGTTGCTGCTCCATGTCCTTTATCTCTCGCTGCTCTATGGCGGACAGGCTTTCATGGCGTTTCAGTGGGACACTTTCCTGCTGGAGACGGGATTTCTCGCATTGCTGTTGAGTGTCGCTCAATCGCCCGGCATCTGGCTGCTGCGCTGGCTGCTGTTTCGCTTCATGTTCATGTCGGGCGTGGTCAAGTTGCTGAGCGGCGACCCGACCTGGTGGAACCTGTCCGCGCTGTCCTATCACTTTTACACGCAGCCGCTGCCCACGCCGCTGGCCTGGTACGCCGCGCATCTGCCGTCGCGCATGCTGCAAGTCGGCACCGGCGCCACTTTTGTGGTCGAGCTGATCCTCCCGTTCCTGATCTTTTGTCCGCGCCGCCTGCGGTTCCTCGCCGCATTCGGCGTTTTGCTGCTGCAAGGCTGCATTGCGGCCACCGGCAATTACAATTGGTTCAATCTGCAGACCATGTTGCTTTGCTTGCCGCTGTTCGACGACGCGGCTCTGCGGCGGGTGCTGCCGGCGCGACTGATCCTGCGCCCGCAGGCGCCGCGTCCGCAACGTCCGCCCGGACGGGCGCTAACCAACGTCGTCCGGGCGCTTGCGGTCATCATCGTGTTCCTGAGCCTCGTGGAGATGGACGCCCGATTCGGCGGCAGCCCGCCGGCGGCGGCTCAGGCGCTCGACCAGTTCTTCGAACCTTTGCACATCGTCGGCACTTACGGCCTGTTCGCCGTCATGACCACGAAGCGGGACGAAATCGTCATTGAAGGCTCGATGGACGGCATCGAATGGCGCGAATACGAATTCCGCTACAAGCCGGGCGACGTCGCCCGGCGACCGCACTGGAACATACCGCACCAACCCCGCCTGGACTGGCAAATGTGGTTCGCGGCACTCGAGGACCCCCGGCGTCTGGAGTGGTTTTCGCATTTCCTTCAGCGGCTGCTGGAGAATGAACCGACGGTGACGGCGTTGCTGGAAAAAAATCCATATCCTGACAAGCCGCCGATGTATGTGCGCGCGAAGTTCTACGACTACACCTATTCCGGCCGCAAAGAGAGGGCCGGGGGTGTATGGTGGGACCGGCAGTTGCTGGGACTCTATTTTCCTGCGGCACATCTGAAGATGCAGCAGTAAATAATTGTTTTATTTGGATAAATGTCCACCCATCCATCTGCCTATCGGTCACTCATCAGCGAGAAACCTTTAAGCCTGCGGGCACCGCAGGGGAGGCTGCGCCCGGTGTGTCTTTTGGGGCGTTCCGGAGTATGCTGGCCCCGAGCCGACGATGCGCGCCCGTGCCGGCGACCGCGGGTTTTGCGGCCTTTTTTAGCATTCAAGGGACCAGAGTAGAGCATGAACACCGTCATTCCGGACGTCGCCCTCATCGACAACAGTGACGAGCGGGCGCCGCTGGTTCTGGTGCTGGATTGCTCCGGCAGCATGCAGGAGTCGAACAAGATCCAGCTGCTCAACGAGGGACTCAAGACGCTCGCGGGGGATTTGAAGACCGACCCGGTTGCCGCGCGCTGCGGCCGGGTACTGGTCATATCCTTCGGTGGCGACAGCAACGTGGAAATCATGGGCGATTGGAACGATGCCATGGATTTCGCGCCCCCGGAGTTGCTGGCCGGCGGCCTCACACCGCTTGGATCCGCCATGCGCTGCGCTCTCGATGAAGTCGAGTCGCAGAAAAACCAGATGCGCACGGCGGGTGTGTCATACAAGCGGCCGATCATCATGCTGCTCTCGGATGGAGAGCCCACTGATGACTGGCGCCAAGTCGCTGCGGAGTGCAAGAGTGCGGAATCCGCGCACAAGGTAAACATCATGGCCATCGGTATCGGCGATCAGGCCAACCGGGAGACTCTTGGGCAATTCAGCAACAAGGGCGCCCTCAGCCTGAGCGAGCTGAAGTTCAAGGAACTGTTCATCTGGCTGAGCCGCAGCATTCGTGCGGTTTCGCGCGCGCCGTCGGGCGGCACTGTTCAGCTGAACCCGGTGGACAGCTGGACCCAATTGTCCACCTGACACCTGACGATCTCGCGCCGCGGGCCGCGGGCCGCACTGCACCACAGCTCGCGGCCACGCAGATTACTCAGACAGGCTCCAAGCACACGGGCTCAAGGATTTATGTGGAGAGTGTTCTCAGCCTCGGCTACCGGAAAACGCAATCTGGACCAGGACGAGGCCGGACAGGATGCGAGCCATTACGTCGTGACGGACGATGTATTGGTGGCCGTCGTATGCGATGGCGCCGGTTCGGTGCGGGAAGGCCGCAAGGGCTCGGAATACATTGCGCGCGTCCTGGCTGAAGAGCTATCCACAGCCTTGCTCGCCGGGCGCACGCGGCCCGGCCCCCGGGCCGAAGGCAGCGCGGCCATCGAATCGACCATCCGGTTCGCCATCGAGACCGTCCGCTCCGGTCTCGCGGACCTCGCTGCCTCGCGCCAACTCGAGCTGCACGATTTTTCATGTACGCTGGTGGGATGCGTCGCCTCATCCGACGGGGGCGTGTTTTTCCACATCGGCGACGGTTTCGCCATCAAGCAGGACGCGGCGGGGGACTGCGCGCTCTCTCCTCCTGAAAACGGCGAGTATGCGGACGAAACCTATTTCGTGACCGACGAGAATTGGCAGGACCACTTGCGGCTCACGCCGCTTCCGGCGTTCGAGCGGGGGTGCGTGCTCGGCCTGATGTCCGACGGTACGGCACCCTTCGCCGTCAACCGCGAACGCAGCGGTTTCTTCCGTCCCTTCATTGACCCGATCGCCGCGTTTCTCCGCGAGGCCACGGCGCCGCACGGCAATGCAGCCCTCAAGAATCTGCTGGAGAGCCCGCGCGCGAGCGAAATCTCGGTGGATGACAAGACTCTATTGCTCGCCCTCGCCCTCTGACCGGGTATCCCGCATCCGGATCGATCCCGTGCCCTCCGTCGACCGCAAACCAGTGGACATCGTCGAACTGATCTGGCCGGGGCGCCGCCCCGAACGCGTAACGCTCAATGCCACCGGGAAGTCCGGCGGCGCCGGAGAAATCTTCTCCATCGACAGCAAGCCGGGATTGGTTGCCAAGATCTATCACGCTGCGACCTTGCGGGCACACTTGGAGCAGTACCGGCGCAAGATCCAATGGATGGTCGACAACAAGCCCGCTCTGCCGCAGATTCCGGCCGAGTACCCGGACGTCGTTCAGCTTGCCTGGCCCGAGGCACTGATTCTGCGCGGCTCCCACTTCGTCGGCTTCGCCATGCAGAAAATCGCCTTCGACCGCACGCTGGAGCTCGACTATCTGTTGAACCGGCGACAGTCGGCGCAGGAAGGCTTCGATGCGCACTTCGGCAAGCTCGTGGCGGTTTCGTTTAATCTCGCGTCCATCATCAAATGCCTGCATGACAAGCGGATCGCCATCGTCGACCTGAAACCCATGAACGTGAAGGTCTACAAGGAAGAACTGTACGTATCGATCCTCGATTGCGACGGATTTCACATCGATACCGACGAGTTTCGCGCCGACGCCCCGCAGGTTACTCCCGAATACCTGGCTCCCGAATTCCAAGGCAAGCCCGTGGCGCATCCGGAGGCGCAGGACCGATTCGCGCTCGCCACCATCATCTTCCGCCTGCTGAATTACGGCATTCACCCCTTCACCGGCGTGTCCTCCCTGCATAATCACTACCCGCCCGAACTGGCGGGCCGCATCCAGCAAGGGCTGTACCCTTACGGGAGGGTCCCCCACAGGAAGGTGCGCAAGGTACCGGCCAGCGTGCACGAGGCATTTCCCGACAGTTTGCGGGAGCTTTTCGACCGTGCGTTCGCATCCTCCGGATACCGTCGACCGAGCGCCCACGAATGGGCCGCCGCCTTGGCGGTCTACGCCAGCAAGCAGAGCGGACAGATGTCGCCATGCGACCTGGGTCATCTGCGATTCTCCGGGAGACCCTGTCCGACCTGCATGCGCGAAGCGCTGGTAGACGGCGCAGCCATTCGCCGCCGCAGCTTCCTCGCGCGTGTTCAGACCGCGCCCGCCCGCACCCTGAAATATGTGAAGAGAACCTTGCGGCAATCCCATAGCTCGCCGTTCCAGGCCGCGCTGGCGCAGGCGCAGTTCGCATTGGTGCAGCTGACGCCGCCGGCCCCGGTTTCCAGCCGCAATGCCATCGCCGGGGAGATTCTCTGGATCTGCGGGCTGCTCATCGCCTTCTGGTGGGCGCGGTGAGCGCCGCGGCCGCAACCGCCCTGTGGGTGATGCCGCTTCTCGTCGCCTGGAGCTGGCGGCCGCGCCAGCCGGCGGATCCCACGGCTTGGATTCTCCTCATCGCATTTGGCGCACTCGGCGGCTGGGCGCTGTGGTTCGGTCTCTACGCTCACGCCGGCGAACCTGCGGGCCTCGTGTTCTGGAAGCCCACGGTTCTGTATTGGACCCTTGCCGCCATCATGATCGCCACCCCGCTGCTCGGCTTGGGCTATCCCGTGAAGATCATTCTCGGCACCTACTTCGCGCTGTCAAATCGGGATTGGCGGTGGATCAACCACGGCTTGGCCGCCCTGTACAGCGTCATGGGCGGCGTCAATCTGCTGGTGGCCTCGGCGGCCTCCTACCAGGATTGGGTGGACTTCAAATACAGCTGCATGATGAATTTGCTCATCATAGTTCTATTCCGCCTGAATTTCGTCTGGCTGCCTCTCGTGGCGGAAGTGTCCGTCAAGCTGTACCGCCGCGCCGCCGCCACCTGCCGGTATCTGTCTAGCCTGTTCTGAGCGGCGGCGTGACGCGCGACACATTCCGGCGGCGGCGGCCTCAAGAAATGAGACTGCACGCCGCTTTGTTGAACCCAAGGACGCGCCGATTGCACCCATTAACCGACCCGTGTCCCGTGAAGAACCATGAAATTACGAAATCTCCCCGTAGCAGTTCGACTCTTCACCGCATTCGGGGTCATCGCGGTGTTATTCGGAGCCGCACTCGGCCTCAGCATTCTGCACCTGTCTGAGTTGAAGAATGCCGTACACGGACTGACCAACAGCCGCGTGCCGAAGCTGGAACATATCGACGATTGGAGCATCGAGTTGCTGGAGACCGCACGCCGCACGCGCAACATGCTCATCTATGACGACAAGGCCGAAATCGCAAAAGAGGTCACCGCAGTCCAGGAATCGCGAACGAAGTGCCAACAATACCTGGATGCCCTGACGAAGGCCGCCGATAGTCCCGAGGAACAGTCGGCGCTCAAAGCCATTGGCGACGCGCGCAACCGGTACACCGCACTGGAGAATCTGTATCTGCAGCTGATCGACGGTGGACAGTCAAAAGAGGCCAAGGACATATTGATGCTCGTGGCGCGCCCCACGCAATTGGCGTACCTGGAGTCGCTATACAAATTCCGGGCATTCGAGACCTTGCAGATGAAGACGGGAACGGAAGCGTTGGACGCCGCCTATCATCGCAATCTCGTTCTCCTGCTGATCCTGTTCGTCGTTGCCTCGGTGAGCGCCACGGCGCTCGCCTTCCTCATTGCCAGGACAATCGTGAAGCCGCTGCAGCGGGTCATCGGTCACTTCGATGAACTGCGCGAGGGTAATTTCGAGGGAGACATCGAAGTGCACTCGAGCGACGAGACCGGCAAGATGCTGTCTGCGCTGAAGGCCATGCAGGAGGCCCTGCGCAAGAACGAAATCAATGCCACCGATGCAAAGGGTCAGATCGCCGCCATCGACCGATCGCAGGCAGTGGTCGAATTCGATCCGGACGGCACCATCCACAACGCGAACGACATTTTCTTGCGCCTGGCGGGCTACAGTCTGGAAGGCATCCAAGGCAAGCATCACCGCGTATTGGCCGATGCGGCGGCGCAGCCCACCGACGAAGATCGCAAAATCTGGGAGAATCTCGGCCGTGGGGAGCCGCTCGCAGGCCAATACAAGCGGTTCGCGCGCGGCGGCCGCGAGATCTGGCTGCAGGCGAGCTACAACCCGATCCTGGGGCGCGACGGCAAGCCGTACAAGATCGTCATGTACGCCAGCGACATCACCGCGCAAACGGCGCTCGAGGCCGATCGGGCCAAGATGCAGGCGGAGCAGGCCAAGGTCAAGGAGTCCTTGGACCTCGCCGTCAGCGAAACTCAGTCCGTGGTGCAGGCGGCGGTCGCCGGCGAGTTGACCAGCCGAATATCCTTGTCGGGCAAGAGCGGCCAGATCGAGGCGCTTGCCGGCACCGTCAATACGCTCATCGAGAGCATGATGCAGGTGGTGACGGAGATCAAGCGTGCTGCGGGCGAGGTTGCATCCGGGGCGCAAGAGATCTCGACGGGCAACGTCAACCTGAGCCAGCGCACCGAAAAACAGGCCGCGAGCCTGGGTGAAGCCGCGGCGAGCATGGCGCACATGACGAGCACCGTGAAGTCAACGGCCGACAACGCCTCCCAAGCACGGCAGCTGGCGGTCGCGGCACACCAACAGGCCGAAAAAGGCGGGACCATCGTCAAATCCGCCGTCGATGCAATGAGCGGAATCAACACGGCGAGCAAGAGAATTTCCGACATCATCGGCGTCATCGACGAGATCGCGTTTCAAACGAACCTGCTCGCGCTGAACGCCGCGGTCGAAGCGGCCCGGGCCGGCGAGCACGGCCGCGGCTTCGCGGTGGTTGCCAGCGAGGTGCGCAACCTCGCGGGCCGCAGCGCAACGGCGGCCAAGGAGATCAAGTCGCTCATCAGCGATACCGTGTCGCGGGTCGAAGAGGGCAGCAAGCTGGTGGGCGAGTCCGGCAAGGCGCTGGATGACATCGGCACCGCAGTAAAGCGCGTGTCGAGCGTCGTTGACGAGATTGCGACCGCCAGTCAGGAACAAGCGAGCGGCATCGAACAGGTGAACAAGGCCGTCATGCAAATGGACGAGAACACGCAGCAAAATGCCTCATTGGTCGAAGAAGCGGCGGCGGCAAGCGAATCGATCGTGGGTCAGGCCAACCAGCTCGCCGCGCTGGTCGCGCGATATGAAGTGGACGACGCCGCAGCGGCGTCACGGCAACCCATGGCGCCCTCGCAATCCATGGATGCCTCCGCGGCGCCGGCGACGGAGCGGCGAAGCGCCGAGCGTCCATGGTCGAAGACTCCCCGTGCGCGCCGGGACGACGTCAAGCAATCGAATTACTTCAAATAGGGCACCAACCAGTCGATCCAACGCTGATATACGTCCATTTGGCGAACGGGATCACCGTCGATGGGGTCTCCTGTCGCACGAAAATGATCGACTGTCCATCCTTCGACCAGGCGATCGGAGAAGAAGGCGGTCCCGGCGGCGGCACGCATGTTCATCGGCAACTCCCCCTGATGCAAATCGCAACGCTACTATATTCGATTCCACCACCAGCCAGCGACAAACAGCGCCACCATCATCAATGACGAGACGAGCTTGACGATGGTGCCGAAGATCAACCCGCACCACGCGCCCACGCCAACGTGCGTCGAACGCAAAACGCTGCCGCCGGAGGCGAGTTCGCCAAGCACGGCCCCCACGAAGGGCCCGAACAACAGTCCCGGCAATCCCAAGAACAGGCCAGCCAGAGTTCCCACCAGGGCGCCCGCCACTGCCTGCTTGCTGGCCCCCACGCGCTTCGCCCCCAACGCGCCGGCGATCAGGTCCAGGGTCAATCCGACCGCACCCACGACGGCGATGCCGGTCAGCCACCACAGTCCGAGATGATGGTAACGATCCAGGCCCGCAATCAACGCGATGCCCCCGAAAATCAACGGAACACTGGGGAACGCCGGCACGATCGCGCCCATGAGCCCCACGGCCATCAATGCCGCCGCAAAGGCATATAACAGGATGTCCATGATGGAATGCGATTCCTCAGCCGGGACGATCTCTCGCGCATCGCGCGAGCGGATGCAACGGTTTTACGGATTTTATACGGTAAATTCGCGATGCTGGAGGAAATCGAGGTCATATGTCAGCGCACTCCCGCCGGTTCCATCGCGCTATCTATCTTTGCCTTACTGAGCGCTCTCGGCATCGGCACGATCGTCAAGGAGATGGCTTTCGTGCTCGGTGCGCATGTCGCGAATTGGGTTGGCAACGATTTCGAACAGACGGGCATGACGCCCCAGGGGAATCTGTTCAGCGACGTCAGATCCTCGGATGGCACCTGGTGCCGCTCGGGGTTGCGCGGGGGTCAAATCATTTCGGAATGGACCGATCTCAACGGTGAATGTCACAGAATCGTTTTCGAGATCGTGGAAGGATTGAGTGCGGGTGAACGTGCGTCGGTGTTCAGCCGATTGGCTCCCCAGTCGCATCCCCGCAGACCGCACACGCGGTACGAGATCTAAAATCCCCGGCGCTGTGGGAGGCTGGGAGCGCGCCCAATACCTGTGTAAACCATTGATTTTAAGGTATTCATTGACGATCGGCGCTCGCCCCTGTTTAATACGCACCTCCCAAACGGCCAGGTAGCTCAGTTGGTAGAGCAGCGGACTGAAAATCCGCGTGTCGGGGGTTCAATTCCCTCCCTGGCCACCAATTCTCAAAGGTCCGTTCCGGGCGGTGCGCCCATCCCGAGTCAGAGTGTGTCCGTCACGCGCGTGAGGCTGCCGGGGTTCGTCGGCTCCCAATTCGGAATCGTAAACAACGGTGCCGGGTTGTGCCATCCGATGTCAAACAACTCCCGCGTGGCGCCGATCCGCAAGCGCCCGCGCGATGTCCGCAAAGGTTACCGCCACGTCGAATGGCTGCACCGCAATGCCGAGTTGGCGCCCGATCTGGGTTGCGGAAAAAATGCCGCGGATACGGATAACACCACCGGTCGCGTCCTGCTCGGCCACCAGGGCGTGCTGGCGGCCCCATGCTTCGAGGGATGCGACCACATGTCCGACTTCCGCACGCAGGACATCCTTGATGTCGAGCACGTCGATGTCTTCCGTGCGAATCATCAGATCGCTCACCCGCAGATCGGCATGCTTGCCGCCGCGATCGTGCAGCCACTGGATCGGCCGCTCGCCCTGGGTATCCCGCGCTGTAATGAGCCCAACGACAGATTGGTCACCCGCGACGACGAGCAGGAGGCGGACGTTTCGCGCCATCATCGTACGCGTCGCATCACTCAAGGCCGCTTCGGCGCCGATGGTCGCCGCAGTGACCTGGCGCAGGTCCGTCATTACGGCAATCGCCGGTGAGCCGGCGGTGACGCTGGTGAACGTAGTCGGCTGCTGGTAGGCAAGCACCCTCGGCGCCTTGCGCGAGGCCAGCGGTTTGTAGTTGCTTCGGTCCATTTCCGGGCTCCCTCCCTTCGTGGTTCGAGCGTATGACAGAGCGTTTCTCCGCGCAAGTTCCCGATGGCGGTTCGCGAAGGGCGATGAGATCAATGGGCTCGCCTCAGCGACCAGGCCCCTCACAGCGCGGCGCTGTCCGTTTCGCCGGTTCGAATGCGCAACACACGATGTATATCGCTGACGAATATCTTTCCGTCGCCGATTTTTCCGGTCCTCGCCGAGGCAACGATGGCTTCGATCGCCTGATCGACAAGTTCATTTCCCACCGCCACCTCGATACGCGCCTTCGGCACGAAGTCGACCGTGTATTCGGCACCGCGATACAACTCGGTATGTCCGCGCTGGCGCCCGAAACCCTTGACGTCCGTCACCGTCATGCCCGACACGCCGATTTCCGCCAGAGCGGAACGCACGTCGTCCAGTTTGAAGGGCTTAATGATGGCTGTGATCAATTTCATTTCATTCTCCCGAACTCGAGGTTCAACTCGACGAATACGGCCATTCCCCCAAGGGCGCAGCGCATCGCCGCGCCTGTAAGGAAGGAATCTGATGTTGCTGAAACTTGCCGAAGGCGCCGGCGCCCCGGATTGCTTCGCGCATGCGAATCTCCGGCAACGAGTGCCCGCGGAATATTGGCCGCTGACTGCATCGACACCACCGCCCATGCGGCTTCCCGGTGAGCCGATGTTCGCTCGAATCGGCGGCGCCGGCGGCTTAGTTCAAAATGCGGATCCGTGGAGATGGCTGACTACTCGACGCTCTCTCCATGCAGGGTGATATCGAGCCCCTCGCGCTCCTGTTCTTCCGTTACACGAAGTCCGATGGTCACATCGATCACCTTCAGTATGATGAAGCTCGCGACGAAGCCGTAAATAAGCGTCGTACCGACGCCCCAGAGCTGGGTCATCACGGAGCCGTCGGCTCCGCTTATCTCCTTGCTGGCGAAAACGCCCGTGAGCAATGCGCCGATGATTCCGCCAATGCCGTGCACGCCGAACGCGTCCAGCGTATCGTCGTATCCCAAGGCCGCCTTGAGCTTGGTGGCCGCGAAATAGCAGGCCACGCCCGCGACCACGCCGATGATGATTCCCGGAATGGGCCCGACGTAACCGGAGGCGGGGGTGATTGCCACGAGACCGGCGACGGCGCCGGAGGCAATTCCCAGTACGCTGGGCCTTCCCTTCGTGAGCCATTCGGCGAACATCCAGCCGAGCGCAGCGGCCGCCGTCGCCAATTGGGTTGCCAGCATGGCCATTCCGGCGCGACCGTCGGCCGCGGTCGCGGATCCGGCATTGAATCCGAACCAGCCCACCCACAGAAGCGACGCCCCGATCAACGTGAGCACCAGATTGTGAGGAGGCATCGCCTCTTTGCCGTAGCCCACACGCTTGCCCATCACGAGACAGGCGGCGAGCGCCGCGACGCCGGCATTGATGTGCACGACGGTGCCGCCGGCATAATCGAGCACACCCTTTACCGCGAGCCAGCCGCTCGGTTCCCAGACCCAGTGGGCAATCGGAGCGTAGACGACCAGCGACCAGACCGACATGAAGATCAACATCGCCGAGAATTTCATGCGTTCCGCAAATGCGCCGGCGATCAGGGCCGGCGTGATGATGGCGAATGTCATCTGAAAGGTCGCATACACAGTCTCGGGAATCGTCAGCGCCAGGTGCGATACGGTCAGCTTGTTGGCGTCCTTCATGAAGGTCATGCCGTTCATCCAGAGCCGCGACGTCCCACCCAGCCAGGCAGAGCCCGGCGTAAAGGCCCAGGAATAACCGATCAGGCACCACAGCAGGCTGACGATGCACGTGATCGCGAAGCTTTGCATCAGCGTTGCAAGAACGTTCTTCCTTCGAACCATGCCCCCGTAGAACAGCGCCAGTCCTGGAATTGTCATGAGCAATACGAGCGCGGTCGATGTCAGCATCCAGGCGGTATCGCCGGCACTGATTTTGTCCGCAGATATCAGCTGCGGCTCGGTGGGCGCGGCCGGCGCAGCCGACGCGTCGGGCGCCGCGGCGGCCGGGGTCTGGCCCGGCGCCGGCGCAGCCGATGCGGCTGACGGTGCATCCGATGGCGGTGCATCGGCCCGCACCGCGGGCGTCGATAGCGTCAAAAGTCCGAGGAAAAATAGGCTGATTACCTTCTTCAATGATGCAATTCCCCATGATGATCCAGTATCCAGAGTCGATTGATCGGCCCCGGGGAACTCGCACCGCCGGCGAGAACTCAGAAGAACTCATTCCCAATTGACTTGCGTGCACGACAGGCACGATCACGCCGTGCATTGCATCGTCAGGGAACCTAGCCCTCTTCTATTTGAGTTCTTGCACTGACGCGGGAGGTTCTTACATTCCCTTCGCAGTTTCGGGACTCTTGGAGAGCACGTGGCATGCCGCCATTTCGCAATCCCTACTTAATCAGTAAGTTACATTTCAGAGGGTCACGCGGCAGGGACGCCTACGCATCGTTTAAATGCGCGCCGCGCCTGCAATGCATCGAAATGAGGCGCTGTTGCGGACCCGGCCCCGCACCGGAGACCGCGGCGCCGCCCGCGGCGGTTGGTCCTCAGGTCCTATTTGGCGCGGCGCTGGCTCAAGTAGGGACCAATGTGGCTCAGGTAGTCCCGTTTGCCCACCTCGACACCGCGATTGCGCAGAATGTCGTAGGCTGTGACAACATGGAAATAGAAATTCGGGATCGCCCAATCGCGCAGAAACTGAAGTCCGTTTGATTTGAAAACAGTATCGCCCTGCAGGGGCATTTCGATGACGCGGTCTTCGGCACCGGCAAATGCAGCAACCGTGACGCCGTCCAGATGCTTCACGGTCGCCTTGGTCAGCGTCTTCAGTTCGCCAAGCGTCAGTTCCCGGTTTTCGATCTTCAAGGGCGCCTGGCCCGTGAGGCGCGCCGTCCCATCCTTGGCATGGTGACAGGCGAGCTGCACCTGGGTGGACAGCGGAAACATATCCGGCGCAAGCCGCGCCACCACCAGGGCGTCCGGGTCGGCGCCGGCCGCCCGGGCATGATCGGCGCCCCTCTCCAGCAATCCCGCCAGCGTTTTGAGGACGGGCGCAAATGTTCCAACCGCGAGGGCGTGGAGAATATTCTTCATCGGACTTGCCTCCTTCGGGTCACTGCTTGAATCGATTCGTACAGCCGATCATTCGCCAATGATCACATCGCGATTCGCACTCGACATACAATAATCGCATGAATCAACCCAATGCCGCGCCCGACATGCCGCTGCCCGACGAGGATGTGCGAACCTGCGTACGCGTGCTGCGCGCCATCGAGGCGGATCGGTCCCATCTTACCCGCCTTACCCAGGATCAGCGCCGGCAACTCGTCATGCTGGCCGGCCTGGTCGCGAAGCCCGACGGACACGATTTACGGAAAATGACAAAGGCATTCCGTCGCGCAAAACGTGAGGCCGCGAAGGAGCACGATCGGAGGGTCGTCGAACAGGCGGGGCTGCGCATTCAGCGCCGCTCGACGACCTATGCGCCGCTGTGGCTCGAGCGGCCCAAGCCCGACAGCGCCGGCGATCGCCCCTCTCTTCAACAGTCCCGCGCCTGTTACGTCTGCAAAGAGCCGTACGCGAAGACCCATCGATACTACGACTCGCTGTGCGAGCCATGCGGGGATTTCAACTACGCCAAGCGCGGGCAGACGGCGGACCTGGATGGGCACTATGCACTCATCACCGGCGCCCGCGTCAAGATCGGCTTTCAGGCGTCGCTGAAGCTCCTGCGCGCCGGTGCGCACGTCGTCGCGACCACCCGCTTCCCGGTCGATGCGGCCGATCGGTACTCGAAGGAGCACGATTTTCCGGCGTTTCGAGCACGGCTCCAGATCCACGGCCTCGATCTGCGTCATACCCCGAGCGTGGAGATCTTTACGCGGTTCCTGCTCGAGCGCCTGCCGCGGCTCGACTACATCCTCAACAACGCCTGTCAGACCGTGCGGCGCCCGGCAGGCTTTTTCCAACACCTCCTTGCAACGGAGATGCAAGACCCTTCGGCGCTCCCGGAAGCCTGGCGAGGGTCGCTCACGGATCATCACGCGCTGAGCCGGTCCATCGAGCGGTCGCGGTCGGATGGGCCCGGCGCCCTAATCGCAACGGCAGCGCAGTTCCACGGCGACGGAATTCTGCACAGTGCGGCGCTTTCGCAGCGGCGCTATCTCGACGAGGACTTTCGCGGCGGCGAGGCCCTGTTTCCCGCCCACTGCTTCGATGAGGATCGGCAACAGGTGGACCTTCGCGAGGTGAACAGCTGGCGGCTGCGCATGCACGAGGTCGAGACGCCCGAATTACTGGAGGTGCAGCTCGTGAATGCCATCGCACCCTACATTCTCAACGCCCGTTTGAAGCCGCTCATGTTGCGTACGGCCGGTCGGCACAAGCACGTCGTCAACGTGAGTGCCATGGAAGGCCAGTTCTATCGGACCACCAAGACCGACAAACACCCGCACACGAACATGGCCAAGGCCGCGCTCAACATGATGACACGGACGAGCGCCGCCGATTTCGTGAAGGACGGGATTCACATGAACGCCGTGGACACCGGCTGGGTGACCGACGAGGACCCCGCCGTGCACGCAGCCCGCAAAGCCGAATTCGGTTTCTCGCCGCCTCTCGACATCATCGACGGCGCCGCGCGCATCGTCGATCCCATCTTCGTCGGACGACTCACGGGCACGCACCTATGGGGACAGTTCCTGAAGGACTACAAGCCGGCGCCTTGGTAATTGCCCAGGGTTTGGCGGGGTGCGAATATTATTAAACAAGAATATTGAAAAACAATATAACATATTGATTAATAGTGTTTTAATAACAAATTACAATCGATTGAATTGTGCCCTCCTGATGAGGATGCGCACCAGAAATGTGATGCCATCGAGAACGCGGGCGATCCCACTAGTCCATCATTCGCCCGTTGCAGCTAGGAGACACGGGCTTGTCGTCGCTGATGCATCTGAAGGATCTCGATGTCCATCGGATCAAGATCGATGGCAAGTTCGTTCGCGATGTGCTGAGCAGTGCCCGATCGCGCGCCCTCATCCGCGCCCTGGTGCAGATCGCCGATGAAATCGGCCTGGAGACGGTCGCCGAATTCGTCGAAAGCGAGGCCGTGGCGTCGAGCGTGCGCGATTTGGGAGTGCACTGCGCCCAGGGATACTTCTACGGTCGGCCGCGGCCACTCCTGGAAACCCTGGAGGAACTGCTGGGGGCCCAACAATCGCTCAGCGTCCCCGGTATCCCTGCCGCATCCCTCGCCGAGCCCCCGCGACCGATTCGGGCATCAACGCAATAGTGCCGCCACGTCGGGTTCGATGGCCTCCGGCTTGTCCGCCGGCGAGTAACGCTTGATGGGCAGCCCGTCCCTTCCCACGAGAAATTTCGTGAAGTTCCATTTGATCGCCTGAATGCCGAGGACACCCGGGAGCGCCGCTTTCAGGTACTCGTACAGCGGATGCGCATCCTCGCCGTTGACCTTGATCTTCGCGAACATCGGGAAAGCGACGCCGTAGGTCAGCGAACAGAACTTCTTGATCGAGGCATCATCGCCCGGCTCCTGATGACCGAACTGATCGCACGGAAATCCCAACACCTCCAGGCCGCGATCATGATATTTCTCGTACAGGGATTCCAACCCGGCATACTGTGGCGTAAAGCCGCATTTGCTGGCCACATTGACGATCAACGATGCATGGCCGTTGTATTGCGACAGCGGCAAATCGATGCCGTCGATCGTCAGTGCGGAAAAATCATAGGCGTTCATGTTCCCTCTCCCTGCCGGCCGACATGGCGCGGATGGTACACCTTATCGCCCTAAGGCCCTCGAACCGGAAAAGCCAGCACGTCGGCCGTATACGTTTCCACCACCTCGCTGAACGGTATCGGCCGCGCCCGCCGGCCACGAACCGAAACAGCACCAGGGCGCACGTGAAAACGGCTTTGCACGCTTGTGCGGTCATGGGTCACGCCAGCAGCGCATGCCCCTTGGGTAGCTGATGCGCATACCAGGTGGCAAGACGGTGCCGGACCGTTTTCTCACTGACCTGGTCCTCTGGCATCGGCACGATCAGTTTGTCGTGCACAAGCAGCCGATATACATAGAGCGCCTTGTCGCTCGCCGAATCGGTGGGCTCGAATTCCACGGCGCCCCGGCCCTCGGCATATTGAACGCCGGCGAGCAGCGCTGCCTTGAATAACTCCGCCTCGTGCTTAAGTTTCTTCATCTGATCACCGTTGAATCCAGGAACCGCGCGGCCCGCAGTCGAGACATTGTCGCAGAGGAGGCGCCCGTGCTGCATTCGCTGATTTATCCCGTCGGCCTTATAATGGCTGTCAACGGCGGGCGGGCTCGTCCGTTGAGTCATCCGTGTCCAGCAACCTTCGAAGGAAACCCTACTGATGAAACCCATTCAATTGGCCGGGCCATTGGCGCTGACGGCGCTTGCCGCTGCAATTTCGCTCGGCGGCTGCGTCGTTCGCGGCACCGTCGGCGTTGCTGGCCCGCCGGTCTATGTTGGTGCCGTGACCGTTGCCCCTCCTCCCCCGCAAGTCGAGGTCATTGGCGTGCCTCCGCAGCCGGGATTCGTCTGGATGGGCGGCTATTGGAATTGGGCGGGTGGACAGCATGTGTGGGTGGGCGGCCACTGGGCTGCCGGTCGCCCGGGCTATCACTGGGTTCCGCATCAGTGGGTCAACGGCGGCGGCGGGTGGCACCTGCGTCAGGGACGCTGGGCTCCGGGGCGGTAATAGTCCGCGGCGCAATTCATCGCGCGGCGATTTCATCGATCACCGTGCGATCTCATCCATCGCCGTCACCAACGCAGAGCGGATGCCGGGCTCGGTGGCCGAGTGCCCGGCATCGTCGATGATGATGAGTCGCGACCCCGGCCATGCGTGATGCAGCTGCGTCGCGGTGATCGGAGGACAGAGCAAGTCGTAGCGACCTTGGACCAGCGTTGCCGGAATGTGGCAAACGCGGTTGGTGCGCCTCAGCAACTGATCCTCCGGCCGGTAGCGGTTGTTCCGGAAATAATGAACCTCGATGCGCGCCATCGAGTAAGCGACGCGCTCGTCATTGGCCTCCTCGATCCTCGCCGGATTAGGGATCAAATTCGCCAAGGTCGCCTCGAAAATGCACCAGCGGCGAGCCGCCGCGAGCCTGACGGCATGATCCGGATGTTCGAGCAGCGTTGCGTAGCCCTCCAAGGGATCGCCCTCCCGGAGCCAGGGTGGAAGGCCGTCGAGCAATGACTCCAACGCCGCCGGGTGGAACAATCTTCCCGCCTCGAAAAGCCAGCGGATCTCCCATTCCCGCATCAGAAAAATACCGCGCAGAGTGAGACTCAAACAGACCTTCGGGCAGTCCTCGGCGTACGCCACGGCCAGCGTCGAGCCCCATGAGCCTCCGAACACATGCCACGCGTCAATCCCCCGGAGCATGCGCAATTTCTCCAGGTCGGCGATGAGATGCGCCGTCGTGTTGTTGCGCAGCTCGCCGCTGGGAGTCGAGCGGCCCGCCCCCCGCTGATCAAAAAGGACGATGCGATAGCGAGCCGGATCGAAGAACCGGCGACTCGTGGCGGAGCAGCCGCCGCCCGGCCCGCCATGGAGAAAGGCCACGGGTATGCCGTCCGGTCGGCCGCACTCCTCCCAGTACAACGAGTGAATTTCATCGACCCGCAGGCGCCCCGATACGTAGGGTTCGATTGCGGGATACAGTTCGCGGAGCGTGGTCATGGCTTGACGATTTTCCGGGGGGCGATACACGAAGCGGGCGGGGCATGGCGCCGCCGCTGCCGATGTTACCGACCTCCTCGACCCGCGACCAGCAAACCGGGAGCCTGTCTGAATAATCTACGGGAGCCGCAGATCAATCAGACAGGCTCCTGTTCGCCGCGCGCGATACCGGTTCGGGCCGTCCGGCCTGGCGTTGCCAGATGAGCTGAATGTTGACGATCAGAACCCCCATGAGAACCAAGAAGGCGCCGAGCCCGAAACGCATGTCGATGGGGTCCCCCAGAAGCCCGGCGCCGAACATCACACCGAATAGCGGGGTGAGGAGCGAGAGCAGCATGAGGCGCGAAATCACATAGTGGCGCAGCAGCCAGAACCACACGAGATAGCTCGAGATTGCGATCACCAGCGTCTGGAACAACAACGACAGTATCGTCATCGTCGAGTACTCGACGGGCGCCTGTCGCGTTGCCGCGGCAAAGATTCCAAGCAGCGGCGCCGCCATCGCAACCTGATAGAAAACCGTCTTGGGCGTCGTCGCGCCGCCGACCCGCCCGCATCGCAACACGACGTTGCTGAGGCCCCATGATACGCCGCCCAACAGTGCGAGCAGGTCTCCGGTGAGCAATTCGAGGACAGGCCGGCCGCTGAGGCCAAGAAAGGCGACGACGATTCCCAGGAACGCGACCGCGATTCCCGTCCATTGCAGGCGGCTCAGGCGTTCCTCGGGGAGATACTGCAAACCGAGCGCCGTGAAAATCGGGGCGGTATACAGAAACACGACCGAATGCGCGGCGGTGGTATGAAGCAGCGCCTGGCCGGCAAAGAGGAATTCGAGGGAGAACATCAGACCGAGCAACAGACCGCTCGGCAAGGTTCCATCGGTGAACGCGCGGGACCCTTCCGTGACGAGCACCCAGCATCCGAAGAAAATCGAGGCGCCGCCAAAGCGGATCGCAAGCTGCATCACCGGCGCCGCGGTGGCCGCAACCCCCTTCAGCGCGACCTGCTGAAAGCCCCAGATTACACAGAGCACGAGCATGATGGTTGCTGCTCGCAGGTCGAGCGGGCGACGCAAGGACGGCGCAGGCTTGGATTCGATCACGAAGTCACCGGGGCAAAGGGCCAGCACGCCAGTCTAACCGCGCCCGGAGACCAAATGACGCAGGTCTTGTTTCCGGTGGCGCCTATCTCACCAGATCAAATCATCCGGGACGGCAAAACCGGGATATTCTTCGTCGGACGCAGTGCCATCCTTTCCGGCCCCGTGACCGATGAATGCACGTTCATCCAGCTCGCGAATGCGAGACGCAATGGCCGTGGGCACCCAATCGTAGCGCTCTTCGTGTCCCACGATGGCGATCTCACCGCGCATGAGCCGCGCCCGATACGATGGATTGATCGCGATGCGCCGAATCTTGGTGCCGTCGGCAAAATTATACGATTCATAACCATCGACCGCCGGTAGACGATTCTGTGCGATCAATTGTTTGATCTGCGCCATCCGTGCCTTTTTCTGCGCCCGCTCCTGCTGCTGGCGGTTCAAGGCTTGATCGTGCGCGACCTTCGCAGCCTGCGCGGCCTGGGCGACGGTGACGGCCGTGGCGGCTTTTGGAGCCGGCGCCCGATCGGCCGCGGCTGCAGGGTTGTGCTGTTGCGGCTGCCGCTCCTTGCGGCGCTGTTGCCGTTCGGCTTCATTGGCCTGTTGCTTATTGATGAGACCGGCCTTAAGCAGCTGGTCGCGCAATGACATGCTCATGATTCGTGATCGCCCGTGCGTCAAGGGATTTTGGGGCTAGTTTACCTCGGTCACCCGTCTTTGGGCTTCCGTCCAATGCACTACCGGGGGTGACCCACCCGCCCCGTCATCACCCAGCCAGCCATTTGCCTTCGGCACCGCCGATGAGGCATTGTTCGCCCCGACGGCGTGGATTCGACATATTGTTCAGTCTGCCGCTATCGCTTTCCTTCACATGGAGTTGAGTCCAAATCATCAAGAAAAGGGGACGAGCGTGACTATTGCATCGGAATTCAAAGAATTTGCCATGAAGGGCAATGTGGTTGATCTTGCCGTGGGCGTCATCGTCGGCGCTGCGTTCGGCAAGATCGTCTCCTCGTTGGTCGGCGACGTCATCATGCCGCCGCTCGGGCAGCTGATTGGCGGCTTCAATTTCAGCGATCTCGCCGTCACTCTCGGCACCGATCCAAAAGGGGCGCCGGTGTTGCTCAAGTACGGCGCCTTTCTCCAGACCATATTTGATTTCTTCATCATCGCCGTCGTGATTTTCCTAGCCGTGCGCGGAATCAACAAGCTGAAGAGACCGCCGCCGCCCCCGGCGGACGCCCCGCCTCCGCGTCAGGAAGTGTTGCTCGAACAGATTCGGGATGCGCTGACCAAACGCTAACCCGCCACGGGCGGGCAGCACGCGATGCGCTGCCCGCCGATTGGATTTCCGAGCCGCCTGATGGCGGTTCGGGGCGGTTCGGGCTGCGCGCCCCCGCGCCCTTGATATAATCGGCACTACGCCCGGGCGCCTCACTCGGGCGGGGAGCCAACATGCCGGTCGACGTCAAATATCGTACCAGCGCGACCGCCACGGGCGGCCGGGACGGCCGTGCCGCCACGACGGACGGCTCTTTCGAAGTCAAGCTGGCCACTCCCAAGGAACTTGGCGGTGGCGGTGGCGCCGGCAACAATCCCGAGCAGCTTTTCGCCGCCGGTTATTCCGCGTGTTTTCTCGGTGCAATGAAGGCGGTGGCGCCGGGACAGAGGCTTCGCGTTCCCGATGCGGCCACCGTGACCGCGACCATTGGGATTGGGCCACGCTCCGAAGGCGGTTTCGGCATCACTGCCGATCTTACCGTGAGCTTGCCCGGCCTCGAGCGGGCCGATGCGAAAAGGCTCGTCGATGCCGCCCACCAGGTTTGTCCTTACTCAAATGCGACGCGCGGAAACGTCAACGTCGGGTTGACGATCGCCTGAACGAGCGATGCCCTGAGCGCACCGCCTGGGTGCTGCGAAATCGATTGTACTAGCAACGCGGGACCGGGAGAATACTCCCGCCCAGATGGTATCTGGCCCGTAGATCAAGCAAAAGGAGTTGCGCCCGTGATCGTTGTGTTCGTGCCAGCCCGGAATCCACCGCGGGTTTTCGAATGCACTTTGGCGGAGTTGGTCTCGATGGCGAACTCGAGCGACGAAAGTACCCACACTCAGTCGATACCCCCGGGTACGGCCGACGGCGCCTTCGAAACCGCCTGGGCGATTCTGACCAAGGACCTTCATAGGGCAATGCGGTTCGACGATATCGACGGAGCCCGGTCGCACTTTGCGGCCATTCCCGTTGGATTGAGTGCGCGGCAGCATGCGGCAATCCTCACGGGCTTGGCGCGCCTCGCGCGGGATATTGACTGCAGGAAAAAATAACTAAAACAGATCGTCGATGAGCGCGCCGGCAGTGTGCTGCAACGCGGCGCGCCTGTCGAAGCGGCACGGGCCATTTTGCTGCGGGGCGTTTTGCAACCATTGCTCTATAATCCGTTCAGCCGAGCGGCACGGCGCATCGCACAGGGGCGAGGCGTCAGTGCGCGGCGTGAGCTCGAAGTGGAGTGCCCATGCAGTTTTCAAATGGTGTCGGCCCGAGGGAACCGGCTGCGCCGGGAATCGCCGTCGGCAATCGCCGGACGCGGCGCGTACTGATCGTCGATGATCATCCGATCGTTCGCCAGGGACTGCGCCGCATCATGGAGTGCGAAGACGACCTGACGGTGTGCGGCGATGCCGAAACGACTCCTCAGGCGCGCTCCGCCATCAAGGAATTGAACCCGGACATCGTCATCACCGACATCAGCTTGACCCACGGCGACGGTATCGACCTGGTACGAGACGTCCGTGCGCACCACCCGCACCTGCCCATCCTCGTGTTGTCCATGCACGATGAAACCATCTACGCGGAGCGCATGCTGTCGGCGGGCGCGAATGGTTACATCATGAAGCAAGCGGCGACCAAACAGTTCCTCATCGCGGTGCGTCGCGTGCTCGACGGCCAAACCTACGTGTCCCCGGCCGTCTCGGGCAATATCAATCAAAAGACGTCCGGTGAGCCCGCGGCGCAATCGACAAATCCGATCGATCGCCTGAGCAACCGTGAATTGCAGATTCTGCACATGATCGGAAAGGGCATGAGCACCCGCGAGGTTGCGGACGAGCTGCATTTGAGCATCAAAACCGTGGAGTCGCATCGCCAGCGCATCAAGCGAAAGTTGAATCTCAAGACGGGCATGCAGCTGCTTCAGTATGCGGTGGCCGGCTTCCTGGCCGAGGATGCACCGAGCGGCATGTAGCGGCTCCGCAATCAGTTGGGGCGCGCGCCTGCGTCCTTCATCGACTCCAGGCGCCCAAAATCGACGGCCGAGATATCCTGTTCGAGCATGCCCATATCCATCCCGTCGCCCGTCAGATCGACCACGAAGCGTTTGGCGACGATCACGCTGAGTTCAGCGTGCTTGGATTTGTTGTCGTACTTTTCGTGCACGGTGCGGCCGCCGACCGTTGCGTCCTTTTCATACCCCGAATCACTTTCCGAACTCGCGTTTTGACCGATTGAACTGGCCAGATCCAGCAATCCGGACACACCGGACATGTCGGAGATCTTGATGACGGCATGCTCGCCCGATTGGCCTTGATAGTTGGCCGATGCCGAAGTCCCCTTGACCCCCAAAGCCTGCTGGCTATTGCCCTGCGCATCGCTGCGCTGCATTCCCGGCAACTGGCCCGGCAACATATCCTTCAGCGTATGGAAGTCGACGGGGTCGACATGTCGGTTGCCCGACATGGCCCCGCCGAGCGCGGTCAACATTCCGGCGGTCGCCGCCGCGGCATTCTGCCCTGCGGCGGCTGAATCGCCGCCCGCGGTCGCCGCCGCGGGTGCGGCCGGCGCAGCTGCGGCACCCTGCTGCTGTTCCATTTGCTTTCCGGCCTGGGCCAGATTGTTGATGGCCGCGCTCAGCCCGTCTTTGCCTTTCTGATCCGTTCCCAGCAAGCCGCCGATGACATTGCCGACAGTGGCAGCCGCCTGTTGCTGCCGCTGCTCCTGCGTCATAGCCGCACTTGCAAATCTGTTGTAGCCGCCAAGGCCGCCCGTCATCGCGTTGATGATACCCAGCACGATGCCGAGGAGGATCATGCAGCCGACCACCGCGGCCGTGTAGCCTGCCGCCTTTTCCTGCGCGCTTTTCATCAGCACCGGCAGGCCGAGGTGTAGAAGATAGATGCCGTA
>Ga0182015_10001987_pt1 | contig 25723 bp, 28 predicted proteins | sample 712P3MmetaG_FD_120478 | JGI IMG/M metagenome (GOLD analysis project Ga0182015, IMG submission 120478) | Permafrost microbial communities from Stordalen Mire, Sweden - 712P3M metaG | ecosystem: Environmental > Terrestrial > Soil > Wetlands > Permafrost | place: Sweden: Stordalen | collected...
AATGTCGAGCGCTTCTTCTTTTAGGTGAATATTTTCTGCGCCAAACATGATTAACACTTTACTGCAGATCGCCAGCATTGCAGCTCGCCGAAACGAAAAGTTCAGAAACACTTCAGGATTCCTCAATGCTGTCATGTGTTGAGATGAAAGAGCAACAAAGGCGATTTTGCTGAGCAAAAAAGTTAGCGAATATCGCAGAGTATGAAGGAGGCTTCGATGAAAAGTATGAGTCGCTATCTATTTTCGCTGGGACTGACCGCATTCACCGTTATCGGTCTGCTCCTGAACGCTCCTTGTGCCATAGCGGCGACACCGACCAAGGTGCCACTAGGCACGGCGATTCCCGTGCGGTTTGGTCGCTCAGTGGACGCGAAAAGAGCGCGATCCGGCGATCGTGTAATTGCACAAACGCTACAGATAGTCTTGCTCCCCGGAGGTCAGCGCCTTCCGAAAGGGACTCTGCTTGTTGGTCACGTTGTGGACACACAGCCTTATCACTTCGATCCCGAACCGTATTCGCACCAGAAGGCCTCTTCCATCTCCATTCACTTTGACCAGATCGTCAACGGAGATCTGACCTTGCCGGTGAATCTCTCTGTTCGTGCTCTTGCGAATACATTCGAATCGCAATGGGCCCCCAGACCGCATTACCAAGATGAGACGGACGGGGCAGGAACTATGATCTTGATCGGTGGCGACGAGTTTTCGCCCTTCGACAAGGCGGTTCGTGACGATAGTGGAGACGTGATCGCATACAACTGCAAAGATGGCCTGTTTGCTCGGTTGCTGCCATCCGATGACTCCGCTTTGAACGCGCGCCTGAACTGCAGCAGCACAGGCACCGAGCAGTCGGTTGCGATTTTCTCACCCAATGCATGCGGGCTTTATGGCTTTGGGAGAGTATCCATGCCGCATGCCGGACGGGGAAGCGGAACATTCACCCTGGTTTCAAGAGGCCGCTCGATAAAAATCTATGCAGGGAGCACGGCTCTGTTGCAAGAGACGGAGGTGCCCTTAGCGCAAAATAAATCGTGAAGCGCGACTCAGGTTTGAGCAGCGGAAATACTTGGAACATCCAAGTCGCAGAGAGTATGTCTACGCCAGACGGAGGAGGATATATGCGGAATGTCGGCTGTTTTCTTGCTCTAACGGTATTTCTATCGGTAATGGCTAGCGCGTCATCAAGACCCCCACCCTTTCAGGTCAAGGTGCTGAGGGCGGAGAGCTACACCTTGAAGTCGCCTCCAATCATTCCCCAGGACTGCAATCAGCAAGACTTCTCTGCGTACTGCTACGGCTTAAAGCCCGTCGGCTATGTGGAGAACACAATGGTCGTGCGGGAACCTAATGGCAAGTCACTCCAAATCGCCTGCACAGCTTACAACCGGTGGTCGCATTGTGCGGACCTGCCCGTTAATTCAACTTTCGAAGCAAAGATGGAAAGGCACGGCCTGGAGATTCGCTATCCGGACCAAAACCATAAAATGCACAAGCAGCTCTACGCGATTCTGGAAAACCACGCGGGCCGTTGAAGGACACACGGCAGAACTGATCGGGCTTTGCACATTACATTGGGCCTGTGCGAGCCGGAATTGGAGGTTCAGGTGGCTGGTTTTGGCCAAACCCAAATACGCACTGACGTAGATTGGGGAACGATCCCTCGGGTAATAGTCGTGTCGGTGACGGTCGGGCTCGTCTCCTTTGTTGTGACCGAGTTCATGCATCGCGCTCTGGTTCCAGATCTCGGTCGTCACTGGGAACGGCTCCTGGCCGAAGGTGTGTCGGCCGTCGTTGTTGCAGGGTTGACCGCCGGATTCATGGAAGTGGCAAACCAGCGACAGGAAGCCGCGCTGCTCAGGAGGCAAGTGATCTCCGAGATGAATCACCACATTCGGAACGCTCTAGCCGCGATTTCTCTGACAACCGACTCGATCCAGAACCAGCAATGCGCTCGAGTGATTTCCGAGAGTGTCGATCGCATCGAATGGACGCTTCGAGAAGTACTGTTGCGAGGGAAGCCGATTTCAGAGAAAGAAATTGATCGGCTGACATACATTGCAACGGAAAAACCGCACCGGACAACCTATGCAGACCAGGAGAAGACCAATGAATAACGTCAGAGTTCTTTGCGTGGAAAACCAGAAAGAGTATCTCGATGCCCTGAAGTACATGCTGGAGACGGCTGGCTACGAAGTTTTGTCTGCAACCACGGGAAGTCAGGGTCTCTCGATTCTCATGAAACAGCCCATCCATGGCGTGCTCTTGGAGTACGATCTGCCGGATGCGACTGGCAGCGCAGTTCGCGCTGAAATGAAACGTATCAAGCCTGAAGTTCCGGTTCTCCTGTTTACGGGGCTAGGGAGTCAGACGCCTTTTCTGCTTCGATTCTTCGACTCCTATCTCCGCAACGCGGACAGACCGGAGTGGGCCTTTCAAGATCTCGATGCGTAGGCGCCAATGGCAGAAGCGATGCACACTAAAGTGAGGAAAAACCAATGGAGCAAGGAGAAGTTGGACGGTTGAGACAAAAGCTCGAATTTCAGCGCCATGAGACCCGGCAAGTTTTATGTCACATGGAGCGTGAAGCAAAGTCTCTGGATGTGGAAGCAACTCAAGACAGCGCGGACCAGTGCGTCATTAGTCTGTCAAAGGAGTCTTTGTGGGAGCGAATAAGCCAGCGAAGAACGGTTTTGGGCTTGATTGAAGCGGCTCTCAAGAGAATCGCTGATGGCTCCTTCGGAATATGTGTGGAGTGCAGTGACAAAATTAAAGATCAGAGGTTGCAAGCGTTGCCGTGGACGCAATTCTGCCTTCGATGTCAAGGCAAACTCGAACAGAAAATTGGCGCTAGCTTGTCGACGCGGACTCCGATATCAGTAACTGCTACGTCGAGGCGTGCGGGATAGCGGATTCTGTGGTCGACACATTGAGGTAGTTCGGACCGAAGGTAGAAAAGGGTTGCAACTCGGCTTGGAGACGGTCTATTTCCTGGACGACGGCCAAACCTTCCGGCCGAATAATTGTGACTTGGCTGTCATAGCAGACCCAGCCAATCGAGGTTCGCAGAATCAGCGAAGGGCGATCATATGAAACGTTTGAAACGCGTTTTGCTACTTGTGTGTTTGATTGTTTCACTCGTCGAACTAGATTGGGAGCGCTACCGAATCTATCTGTTGTGTTCGATAGCGTCCTTGTTGTTCGTACTGGGCACCGAGTTGACTGGAGGCGGCGGGAGTCGAACCGGCCGCCGTGCCCCCTCGAACTTAGCTGAGAAACGACCGGACGTTCTCCGAGGCCCACTGGCGCAGGGCAATGGGTTTTCTACCCAAAATCCGCTCGACACGGTCGGTCGTAGCGGCTAACCGTCCCTCACGTATCGCCCGCCACAAGGCCACGTGTGCTTCAGTTTCTTCCTGCGAGCCACTGATCCTCGAGTATCGCTCCCGCGCTTCCTCGTCGGAGATCACCTGATACGACAGCGGCCTCCCGATCGCTTCACTGATGATGGCGGTCACCTCTGCGAAGGTGAGTGACTCGGGGCCGGTGATTGGAAGCGTCTCTCCCGTGTACTCGTCGTTGAGAAGGGCGGCTAAACACACTGAAGCAATATCTTCGGGGTGAATGAAAGGCCGGCGACCATCCCCCGTCGACGACCGCACAATACTTTCAGTCCTGATGGAGTGCGCCCACGCCAGCAGGTTGGACATGAAACCTGTCAGGCGGACAAAAGTGAACGGAATGCCCGTGTTGCGAATCGCGGCCTCACCCTTCTCGTGCCATGCCCCGATCGCAAGACCGTGCTCCACGTCCAGGGACGACAACTTAACGATCTTCCGGCCTCCAACCTCTTTCGAGATCATTGCAGCCGTTTTGTCTCGTTCCGGAATCGCCGGGCCGACGTTCAAGAGAAAAACGGCGTCCGCCCCCTGAATGGCTTCCCGCATGGAGTCTGGCGCTGCGAGATCGCCCACGCAGACGTCGACACGATCTTCAAATAGTGAGCGTGCCTTCTCTTCGCTGCGCACCAGAACTCGCGGGCGAATATTGCGCTCCAACAGCTGCCTCACCACTCGCGATCCCACTTCTCCTGTCGCGCCCGTAATCAAATACGTCATTTCTCTTCTCCCGGGTGAGCGCGTCCGTCGCGTGAACTCACCTCTTGGTACAAGACTAGAGGCAAAGAGCGCTTTGTCTACTCGCATCGAGCGCAACGGCTAACTCATGGGAAATTGGAGGGTTGTCGAAGAAATATTAATGAAAGCTCACATTTCCGTTTACACTCTCGTTGGTGAAACAGAATCCTAGGAGGTCTTCGATTCGCAGGCGCAAGCCAAGCCAGGAGCGAGCTAAACTGACCGTCGACGCCATGCTTGATGCAGCGGTAAAGCTTCTCAAGCGCGGCGGAGCTTCCCCAATTACCACCAACCGGATTGCTGAGACTGCAGGCGTCAGCATCGGATCGGTGTACCAGTATTTTCCCAACAAAAACGCTCTCTTTGTTGCCCTGCATGAAAGGCACATAGGCCTGGTTGCCGAGGTCCTGCGGCAGAGAATGACCGAGTGTGCCGACTCATCGCTCGAACACCTTGTCGAGTCTCTGGTCGAGGGCATGGTCGAGGTGCATAGCGTGGACACGGAATTGTCAGAGCTACTCGGGTCAGAAGTACCGCATCGTGCTGACGGTACAGTCGATTTTTCGATCAGGTTTCACGAGGCCTTTCGTACCGCTCTCGCTCCCCACACGGCAAGATTGGGCGCGAAGATCGGTCTCGACATCCGGGCTTTTGTCATGGCCAACATGGTCGACGCCCTAGGTCATGCAGTTGTGCTTCGCCGGCCGCGCGGCCTCTCGCTGGCAAGGGCAAAAGCAGAATCTTGCAAGGCGATTCTTGCTTATCTTGCCTCCTGATACGCCATTGTGGGTCTTGATCAACTCCGCACATGCAAAGATCAGGACTCGCCTGATTCGAGGCTCTGGGAAACCCTGGTGTGTCGGTAGTCACTCCTCGGTGGTCTGCAACCCTGACGTTATCGGATTCGGTAAGAGCAGCCCGTGACTCCTGCTGAACCGGCAACCGCCGCATCGTTCCATCGGTAAACACAAGCCGACTTGAACGAGGCCGCTTCGGCCGACGCTATCACGTACCCGAAGGGATCGACATCGGAGATTCGAGATTAGGAGTCTTGCAGAATCGTCTTTCTCGCGTTACAGTGAGGCGATCGTGATCATGGCAGGGGTTTGTTCCCTGCGCGTTCGCCGAGATTCAATCAGGACGCTCAGGCGTCGGAATAAGCGGGATGCGTGAACGCCCCTGCGTCAATTCGAAGGGACCATGAATATCGAATTGGATAGCTCAGGGACCCGCGTTTTCACGACCTTGCTGCTCCCCCAATCTGCAGCGCCAGACTTTTGAATACGGTCCGATCATGAGAGTCCTCATCGCGGATGACAATGAATTGGTCCGACGCGGGATAGCGAGGCTGCTGTCAGTCGACAAGGAGTTGGAGATCTGCGGGGAAGCCTCGAATTCCAGCGAAACTCTTCAAAAAGCTGACGAGCTAGTGCCGGATCTCATTCTGCTGGATATCAGTATGCCCGGGATGAACGGCTTGAACACGGCACAGCTCTTGAGGCAAAAACTTCCCGCACTTAAAATTCTAATCATTAGCCAGCACGATTCTAGCCAGCTACTACCTCGTTCACTCGAAGCGGGAGCTCATGGTTGTATCGACAAGGCGCGAATCGCTACGGACTTATTGCCAGCATTGAGAAAGTTGTTCAAGAATTGATCTGTGCCAAGCGTTAATTGCGTCAGGACGAGGAAAAGCGGAAACATGCCTCTGGATTAGTCCCTCGAATAGAATCTTTGCGGCAACTACCTGTGCTGTTTTGGAGCGAGCCTGATCTCGTAGACGTTGGGCCACAATTTCCCAGTGACAAACAGACGCTTTTGAGTTGGATCGTAAGCGATGCCGTTCAGTACGGCTTCAGAGTCGAGACGATAAACTGGACTCAGAATCCCCGTCAGGTCAATCCACCCGACAACATCGCCGGTCTGCGGCGAGATCCGGGCAATGCGATTGCTGTGCCACATGTTGGCGAAGATCTGTCCCTCCACGAACTCTAGTTCGTTCAGTTGATCGACCGGGGTCAAACCTTCGCGCACTTTAAGCCTGCGCTTTTCTTGAAGAGTTTCGGTATCGAGGACTCGAATCTCTGACGTTCCGTCACTCATGAAGATTTCACGGCCATTGGTCGCGAGGCCCCAACCTTCTCCCGGGTAGGAAAACTTCCGCAAGAGACGGAAGCTGTTCAGGTCGTATACGAAGCCCACCCCTGATTTCCAAGTGAGTTGCAGCACTTTGTCTTTGACGAGCGTGATTCCTTCACCGAAGAACTCTGGCTCTAGGTCAACCTGCTGAATCACCTCTCCGGTTTCGAGGCGAACCTTGCGAAGTGACGAGCGGCCATTTCGGCCTGTGCCCTCATACAGGTAGCCGTCGCGATACGCGAAACCTTGGGTGTATGCCCCGGTGTCATGAGGAAACACACGAACGAGCACGAAGGTGTATTCGGGCAATGCATTCGCTGAAGCTCGAGGGGAAACCTGCCCCACCAGAGACGGATGGCAGGCGGTCAGGAGAAGCAGGACGCCAAATCGTGAAAGGATTCCCTTCATTAACAGGTGGACCGTGCTCATTATTACATCAACAGCAGGGTGTACTCCCGATTCAATTCGCGAATCAAACTCGATTCAACGTCCGCAAAATTAAATCGTGTGAAGACAGAAACTTCGCCATCAAGATCCTTTAAGTACAGGTCGAAATGGTTTTCCGGTCTTTGAGTGCACGGAATTTACATCGAACGGGGCTCGTCCGGCCTTTAAGTGCAGCTCGACACCGTCTGTGAAGGTTACTCGTACCGTACCGCAACCATGGGATCCACACTGGTCGCTCGGCGCGCGGGAATGACTGCGGCGGTGAGGGCAGCAAGCACCAGGAGCAGCGCGGCACATGACAGCATCCGTGGATCCCACGGTTGCACGCCGAAAAGCTGGTTCGCGATCAGATGCCCTGCGCCGATCGCGCCCGAAATCCCCAGCACCAGTCCGATGCCCACTTGCGAGAACGCTTCGCGCAGCACCATAGCCAACACCGAACCGCGATTCGCGCCCAGCGCCATGCGCACGCCGATCTCTCTTGTCCGTTGCTCCACACTATAGGCTGTCACGCCGTAGAGGCCGACGGCGGCCAGCACAAGCGCGACGGCTCCAAACAGCAACGTCAGGCTGGCAATCATGGTCGGCTGCGCAAAATCCGCGTGAATGACATCCGAATATGACTGAACGCCGTGCATCACGAGGTTCGGATCAATATTCGCCAACGCTCTTTTCACCTGCATCTCTAGCCCCGGCGGTTTTCCCGGCGCCCAGATCACGACGTTGTACAGGTAATGCGACGAAACTTCGCGCTCTTCCGATTCTGGGTCATCGAATTGTGTGCTTTGCGTCTCGGGGAGGAAATACATGGGCTCCAAACCATTCCCGAAGTCCACGTCGGACGCGACGCCAACAATCTCGTACATTCCCGCGTTCTTTTGTGGGACAGGACCGAAGTGTTGCCCGATGGGATTCTGCTTGCCGAAGAACCTCTTCGCAAACGTGTCGTTGACCACAGCCACCGGCCGCGTATTGGCATTGTCCTCGTCGCTGATGGGCCGTCCCATCACGATCTGGTCCCCGAGGGTTTCGAAAAATCCCGGTGTAACGCGGGTCCAACCCGATGAGCCTTCTTCCTCGGCTTTACCCTCAACATGGATGTCATGAGGCCAAACCCAGCCGTTAAGCGGCGCCTCGAGTACGCCGCCCGCCATGCGCACGCCGGGGATGGACTGTAGTTGGTCTTCGATTTCGCGGAACAACGGAACGAGTTGCTCCAGCCTGTAGCCCGAGAGTCTCGGATCGATGCCGACCAAATGCCGGCCGTTGGTAACGAATCCGAAATTCTGTTTTTCCCGATTGTGCAGGCTTTGGCCGAGCATCGCTGCTGCGCTAAGCAGCACGAGCGACACAGCCGTCTGCACGATCACCAACGTCTTCTGCGCTCCAACCGTTCTTCGGACGCCGCGACTGCCAGCCACCGGGCGATTCGCTCTGCGTAGGGCGTCGATCGGGTCGGCGCGCGAGGCGATCCAGGCGGGAGCGATTCCGAAGGCCACACCGCTGATCACGGAAATTCCCAACGCGAACAGCAGCACCGGAACCGAAGGAGTGGGGTTCACAGGCGCCCAAGTGTCCGGTGCGGTGATCGCAAGGTGAAGGATGAGCCTTGCGCCCGCGTACGCGATGACGACGCCTACGGCGGAACCAAATACGCTCAGGGTGAGGCTCTCCATCAGGGCCTTGCGCACCAACTGCGCACGCGACGCGCCGAGAGCAACGCGGAGCGCCGTCTGATGCCGATCCTTCAGGCCGCGCGCCAGCAGAAGGTTGGCGATGTTCGCGCAGGCCACCAGCAACACGCAGGTGGCGGCCATCAACAGCAGCCATATCGCTTCCTTGTACTCTTCGCGCATCAGGGAAACGCCCGCGCCGCCAGGCGTCAGGCGCAGCCTCTGCTTTTCCCACAACAGTTTTTCCTGCGAGGTCATATCCGGCACATGGCTTGCGAGCCATTGGTGAAGCTCGACCTCGAGCTGCGCCTCCAGAGTATTCGGATTCGTATCAGGACGAACCCGCCCGATCAGGTCGAGCCAAGCCAGCCGCGGATTCCTGAGGCGCGAAGTTGCTCCGGCGATCAGGGGCTCCGTCGTCAGCGGTAGCCAGATATCCGGCATATTCGAGTCGGCGATCTTTGCTCCGAAGAAGCCCGGCGGCGCGACGCCGATAATCGTGAATGGATGACCGTTAAGATCATATGCCGCTCCGACCACGGAGGGGTCGGACCCGTACTGTACTTGCCAAATGCGGAAGCTCATCACGGCGACTGGAGGCGCGCCTTCCCGGTCGTCGGCATCGGCGAACAGACGCCCGCGCCACGCGGAAATGCCAAACGTCTCGAAGAAATTGCCGGAGACGTACTCACCGTTAGCGGTTGCGACAGGCGCTTGCGAACCGGCGCGCCGCACGCTTAAGTGGGCGTTAGCCTCACCGATCTGGAACGCAGCCAGTTGCGCGAATGCGGGAGTGCCGCCGCGAAAAAACTTGTACGCCTCCCACGAGTAGAGACTCCAGTCGTTCTGGGGCACGAAGCCGCCATCTCCCTGTGTGTATCCGCTCGAGTAACAGCAGTGGATGGCATCGCCGATGCGCCAGAGCTGCTCGGGCTGTGCCACCGGCAGCGAGCGCAACATCACTTGCTGTACCAGCGTAAAAATCGCTGTGGTCGCACCGACGCCGAGGGCGAGCGTGAGGACGGCTACGGCGGCAAAGCCGGGCGATTTCCGTAGCACGCGGAGGCTATAACGCGAGTCCTGAATCAGTGTACCCATGCCGCCTCCTGTCTCTACACCAATAAGCACTTGGAAGCAATCGTAACGGAGGAGATACCTATCATTCCAGCGGTGTTCGGACATCGCTCACAAGAAGGAGTGCCGACCATCCTGGCGCCGCGGCGTAGTAGCCCGAAAAAGGTCAGGGTTTCTTGCGGTGCGCCTCGAACCAGTTGAGGGTGTAGACGACCTTGGCGACTTGGTGGCTCGGGCGGCGGCTGAGGCCGTGCGGTTCGCCAGGAAAGCGCACGAGAGCGGACTCCACTTTCAGGAGTTTGAGGGCCGCGTAGTATTGTTCGGCTTCGGATATAGGAGTGCGAAAGTCTTCCTCGCCGGTCATCAGCAAAGTGGGCGTCTTCACATTTTTCACCAGGGAAATTACTGAGCGCTTCATGTAGTCGTCGGTGTAATCCCAGGGATTGCCGGAGAACCAGTATTGTGCGCCGAAAGATGGCAGGTCGGAGGTCAGGACCCAGCTATACCAGTTGATGACGGGATAGAGACTGGCGGCTGCGCGGAAACGATCGGTGTGATCGATCATCCAGCAGGTGAGAACACCGCCGCCCGAGCCACCGGTGACGAAGAGGTTGTCCTTATCGATGTAGTTCTTGGCGAGAATCGAGTCGACGCCGGAGTCGAGGTCTTGGAAATCATTACCGGGATAGGCGTGGTGAATAAGATTGGCGAACTCTTCGCCGTAACTGGTGCTGCCCCGCGGGTTGGTGTAGAGGATGACGTAACCTTTGGCGGCCCAGATTTGCGCGTTGAGGTCGAACCGATCGCCGTAGTTCGAGAAGGGACCGCCGTGAATCTGCAGAATCAGAGGATATTTCTTGGAGGGATCAAAATCAGGCGGCTTGATGGTCCAGCCTTCAATTTTACGTTTATCGAAGGAAGAGTCGTACCAGAGTTCTTCGACGGCCCCGAGTTTCTTGCCGTTAAAGAGTTCGCGATTGAGAGAAGTGAGGACATCGAGTTTGGGATTTGTGAGAGAAGCAACCGCAACGTCGCCGGGATCGGAGGGAGTGTCGTACTGGATGGAGAAGGAGCCATTCTTGGCGATGCTGAAATTGCCGCCCGCGTTGAGATGATCGGCGAGAACCTTGGATGAGCCGTCCAAGGGTAAGTAGGCGAGCTTGGTGTCGCCCTGGTCGGTATAAGCGAAGAAGATGCCTTTGCCGTCGGCGGCCCAGCGGGGATCGGACACGTCGCGATCGAGTTTGGAGGTGACCGGGTGGGGATTGCTGCCATCGCGGTTGGCAACATATAGGTACGTAGTCTGATGGCCTTGGTAACGGTCATCGAAGCCGGTGTAGGCGATGAGTTTACCGTCTGGGGAAACATCCGGCGACTGGTTGGGGCCGTTGCGATGGGTGAGTTGTGTGAGGGAACCGTCAGCCACGCGGATTTCGAAGAGTTCGGTGTGGAGGGGTTCGTATTCGTAGTTTGCGGTGCCATTCATGGAAAAGATGAGCGCCTTTCCATCGGGAGCCCAGGAGGCATAGGAGCCACCAAAATCGCCGACACCAGGGCCATGGGGGAAATTGCCGGTAGTCAGTTGACGCGGCGCACCGCCGTCTGCGGCTACGACGAAAATTTGCGAATAGCCTGGTTTCAGGTATCCAGGGCCGTTGAAGCGGTAGATGAGATCTTCATAAACCTTGGGTGCGTCGGCCCACTTGGCGCCCTCGGGTGCAGCGGGAAGCGTGGCGATTTTTGGAGGAGGGGAGGAGACGAGCGAGGTGAAAGCGAGCTGCCTTCCGTCAGGAGACCAGGAAATGCCGGCAGGAGCATTTTCGACGTCTGTGAGTTTGGCCGTCTGGCCGGAATCCATCCAGCGAACATAGAGTTGAGATTTGCCATCGCGGTCAGAAATGAAGGCGAGGCGACCGCCATCAGGGGACCAGCGCGGGGAAGAGTCGCCATAAGTGCCGGTGGTGAGGGGACGATGTTCGGAGCCATCGAAATTGACGATCCAGAGGTTGGAGACACGGCGATCGGAAGCGACTTCCGCAGACTGGCGGACGTAGACGATGCGTTTGCCGTCGGGTGAGATTCGCGGATCGGCAGCCACCTGAACCGAAAAAACATCCAAGGGCTCCAGCCGATTAGCATTTTCCTGACCTATGCTGGTGAGAGGGCAAAGCAGAAGAAAAAAGATGACTGCGATGGAGAAAGGACGAAATTCTTGAGACACAGGGCGACTCCTTTCGCGCAGGCATGTTATCACCTCATGGCGATTTTTCGCCAACAACGCAAACAAAACGACGCTCCGTCGCTCATTCCCGCTCCCGTGTACGATAATCCGCTCTCGGTTGGGAAATGCATATGGACTTTTTATGGACTTTCTGCGCGACCTCAAGCTTTCGTGGTTCCCGCTTCGAATGACCGATTTTGGGAGTTTTTGTCTCAGCAACTTGGTGCTTCCTCGGGCCGTCCAGCGCGGCCCAAGGTTTGTCTACAGTTCGCAGGTTCACAGCGAACCATCGCGCATGAGCTCCAGTTTTAATCGCTTCTTCACGTCGCTATCCACGAACATCACACCATGATGCTGGCGCACGGGATGGATCTCGGTTCGTTCCATACAGGCGCTCAATTCGGGAACGCTGCCGTCACCCGCTGGCTCGGAGAGCGAACTGATGCTTCGGCATAGCCCATTCGCGTCGCATTCCAAACGTACCTTGGTTACCGTCTTCAGCCCATAGCCGAAGATACAGACGGTGGGTACGCTGGACCGAGTGCCGAGCTCGGTGCGGAACTCCCGGGTCACGGCCAGAAGCTTCCGTCTCGGTTCCGGGAGCCAGCTTCCGTTCCCCAACGTGTCGAAAGGTGTTCCGGCTGCAGTGGCGACACAGGGGTAAACTGGCAGTAAGTGATATGTGGATGGCCATGTAGCCAGTACCTCTCTTAGCCACCGATCCAGCACTCCGAGGGGAAACAGATTCACGCCTTCCACCATGGCCGCGAAGGTGTGAGGCGCGCCAGAATGCGGGCCTCCCATGAGTACCAGCCTGCCGACCTTCTTTTTGCCGCCCAGGCGCTCAACATAGTAGCGGCTCAACAAGCAGCCCAGACTGTGCGCGATAATCGTAATTGGTGGGGTGACCTTCCAACCTTCAAGAACGGCCGCCAGCTTGCGGGCCGACACTCTCACGTCCTGTCTGAAATCATAGGAGAACTCCAGCAAGTCCCGCCCTGATTCGTAACCCAGCTCTTCCACCAGAAAATCAGTCAGCAAGCTGTACTGCTGCAGCTTGATGAAGTTCGGAATAATGACCACTTCATCCAATACGCCGCGCGCTTCGAGCTGATTGGCTAGGGCCAGCTCGTCCACGTGCGAGAGCAGGTGGCGAACATTAGGCCAGATAAGCTCGCTTCCCCTCCACAACTTAGAACCCCCCATACCGGGAATGACGACGACCGGCCGCCGTCCGGGTTTGATGGCCTCGTCTGCCACAGTCAGATCGTCGCATGAGAATACCGCCTTGTAGATCAGCTGCGCGTTTCCGATCCGGATGGCGTCGCCATCCGCCAACAGGTGTCTGTCGATCCGCACCCCGCCGACCCAGGTGCCATTGCCGCTGTTCAGATCCTGAATCATGAAGCTGTCTCCGCGGCGCTCCACCCGCGCATGGTGGCGCGAAACGCTTTGCCGATCGATCACGAGGTCGTTATCCGGCAAACGGCCAATGGTCAGCGTCTCGCTGTCGAGCGCGACCTCCCAAGTCCTGCCAGAGGAGCGCACCGCCAGCCGCGCAGTGTTCGTCTCCGCCACTTCCATTTGCAGGGAAACCTGGGAGAGCGCTGTATCCATGTCCGCAACGGAATTGAGCCGGGTCATGTGCTCGGCTTCAGGCGCGCCCGCTTCGAAGCGCGCGCTGACGTCCCCAATCACTAGGGTGTCACCCGACTTGAGCAGGCGACGCTCGACGCGCACACCGTTAATCCAAGTCCCGTTGGGTGACCCGACATCGACGATAGTACAGCCTGCCGCGCCGCACTCGATCAAGGCATGGTTTCGAGAAACTCTGGAATCCTGCACGACGATATCGTTGGTCGTCGACCGACCGATCTGGATGCGGGCTTTGGATAGCGTGAACTCCTGCCTACGGCTCCCCGGCAGCAGCAGAGTGAGGGTGCCGTAATGTCCCTGAATCAGCGCCCGGCTACCCGAATCACCGTCGCTATGTTCGTGATCCGGCATGGGCATAGCTTACACCAGGGAAATTAGGGATATGCCGCTCTGTTGGCTTATGACTGCCGCATCAGCCACTCAGCAGCTTCCGCCCAGAGCAGAGGCTTCATTTGCTCGCGAAAGTAACCAAAGTGACCAATCGCCCGGAGTCCGAACTCGGAAGGAAGGATGTGACGGCCGGACTTGGCGGCGCGGGTGTAGTAGTTCATTAAGTGTTCGACGGCCGCATGGGGAGCGTAAATATCATCCGCAAAACTGTAGTAGAGAATCGGCGCTTCAAAGGTTTCGAAATGCCGGCGTTTCGCTTTTCCGGTAAAGTCGACGATGTACTCCGGATGGCGGCACCATCGGGCCCACTCCAAGATAACGCCCCCTGGCAGATCTTCGCCAAGTCCAAGCCGTCGGGCGGGAAAATAGGTGAAGGCGGACGTGATACTGGGGACGAGCAGATACCAGAACGCCGCCATCACAAAATTTCGCGGAAAACCCCACAATCTCCAGTACCCACTTTGCCCAGCGATGGCCAGCATCGCTCGAATCCGTCCATTGTTAGGAGCTAACCCAACCAACTGCGCGCCGACACTATGGCCGATGACCACGAGCTTCTCGGAAGCATGCTGGCACGCGATCCAGTCGATGATTCCGGCGACATCCTTCTCGCCCCAATCGCTCATCCTAGCTTTGAAACGGAACAGGCTCTTCGGGCGCGAGTCGCCAATTCCCCGGTAGTCGAAGCAGAGGACGCTGAACCCCTGATCGCAGAGATAGCTCGCAAACTTCCTATAAAATGCTCGCTTCACGCCAACCGCCGAATTAATGAGCAGGAAGGGGCTGCTCGGTGTGGGTCCATCCGGCTGGAACAACGTTGCGGCGAGCCGCATGCCATCGGTCGCCGGCAGCCTGAGATCCTCGATTTTCATTTTTCGTTTTGAGTCTGGAATGGCATTCCAGACACTGTCGGCGCGACCTCAAGGTCTGATGCGAAAAACCCCAGCAACTGATCGGAAAGCGCCTCCGGGACGTTCAAGGGAAGGAGGTGGCCGGAATCGAAGAATTGGACGCGAGCGTCCGGGATCATCTGGGAAGCTCTCTCAGCAAAAGTGATCGGAATGGCCCCATCGCGTTGGCCATGCAGGATCAGGGTTGGAGCGGTAATCTGGTTCAGCATTGCGGCAGTTCTCCCCAACACTTCCGCCGAGTTCCCCCAACGGACCACCCAGACCAGCCGCCGTGCACCCACCAGCCCGCGGAAAGGTTTTCGAAAGCGTTCCAGAATTTCAGGCAGCGCGGGGTCAGCCCTCTCGATGATGGACTGAATCCCACCGTTCCAAATCGCGACGACCATTGCAGGCGCGAAAATCTCGCCGAGGACCGGCGTGCGCAGCAGACGGAAAAACCACGGCGGCCGGAACTCAGGAAACAACGGAGGTGAGAGCAACGCGAGGCGACGCGTTCGCTCAGGGTAAGCAGCGGCCAAGTGAACTGCGATGGCGGAGCCGGCGTCATGCCCCACTACATCCCACGCTGCGAAGCCGAGATCGCGGCCCAGGATATCTAACTCCTCCGCGAAACGCCTGGGGTCTCGTGAACCATCGGAAAAAGGCGGCGACTCGCCCAGTCCGGGCAGATCAACGACTATGCAGGTGTGCTGATCTTGCAGCCGTTCCACTACGAAGTCCCAAAGGCGGCCGCCGGTGGGTATCCCATGTAGGAATAAAACGGGTGGACCGCTTCCACGGACCCAATAATTCATCGTGCTGGTGCTTGACCCGATGGCGCTACCTCGTTGGTGCTACTTGAAGGTGCCGCGTCTTCAGCCCGGGGCGCAGAATGCAGTTCATCCGCCCCAGAAAGGCCCAGCCCTCCATCCACGCCCAGACGCCTTTGATGATGAAGCCGAAGCAGAGCATCGACAGCCATCCTTGCGGCTTGTACTTCGTGTACAGAGCATTCACCGTGTAGGAAAAGGCGGTGTAGATTTTCTGCGCGGGCATTACGCCCAGCCCCCAGCGAATCGAATTGTCGTAAATCGAGGTTTCGATGCTGTGATTGAAAACGTGCCCCATGCGTTGGACGTTGGTGTTATAGATCCTGCGCTGATGGGGCGTCAGAGCACCCCCGCCTTGCGACTCGAGAATGAACTTAACTCCCTCCGCGGCATGCCGGAAAGCCGCGGTCACGCCGTTTGCGGTAAGGGGATCGGGCAGCGATGCCGCTTCTCCGACCATCAACCAATTGGGGCCACACGCGTTGGTGTGAACATACGAATGGTACGAGGTGGAATGGACGACCGCGTTGCGCTGCTCTTCCAATAGTCGGTCAAAGCGCGCGTAGGGGGCCAGGGCATCCCACAGGATTTGATGAGTCTCTTTTCCGTGACCCCGCAGCTGCTTGACGATTTCGGCGGATACCACGCAGCCCACGCTCGTCACTTTCGGCGAGATCGGTATTTCCCATATCCAACTCAAGTACTCGTCCGACACGACGTTGGCGTAGAAAGTTGTTCCCTCCGTGCGAACGGGCGTCTCGAAGTGGCACCACAGGCACACTTTCTTCTTGCCATACTCAATCTTTGGAACCTCGAATTCCCGTGCCAGCAGCCGCGCGCCCATCCCGGAGGCATCGATGAACCAACGGGCTTCGATCCGCTGCCCTCCGGCTGTACGGACCGCCGTAACCTGCTCCCGGGTACTTTCAATTTCAGTAACCCGTTCCCACAAGAACTCCGCACCCAATTCGCGGGCCATTTCGAAAAGGCGCTGGTCCAGGGCTTTTCTGTCCGCGTGCAGAGTGACGGTTTCGAATTCCAACGGAGGGTTGGCGAACCAGGCCTCCGGCTGGGCTTGATAGGTCGGTCGGTCGGGCGTCACAATTTCAATATGCTTCTTGTAGACCGCAACCTGATCCTCGATCAGCGATTCGACCGAAATACCTAACTGGGCCAGCGTTGCTGGAGCCGACCAATCGAGAGATTCGCCTACGCGGTCGTGCGGAAATTCATCGGGCTCGATGCAGAGTACCCGCAGACCGCCACGCCGCAGGTGGATCGCCGCGGCAAGTCCTCCCGGACCTGCGCCCATCACAACCACGTCCCAGCATTGTGGGGCGGCGTCCTCGAGGGCAGCACCGGATTCACAACCGGGATTGACCCGCGTGTCTTGCGATACCGGAATTGAAGTTTGCCCGGCCGGATTCGTCATGTTTCGGCTCCCAGATTCGAAAAGCTTCGCGAGTCATCAGCCCAACCAGAAGCGCCGACGTCGTGGAGATGATGAAGGATTTCCTTCAAGGATTGAACGATCCCGGTTTCGTGATAGCGGATTCCCCGTTCCCGGCAAAAAGGTTTGACGATTGCTTGCGCCGCCGGCAATTGATCCTGCCTCAAGAACGGGAAGAGGTGGTGTTCGATCTGATAATTCAGCCCGCCGTACAAAAAATCATTGACTGGGCCGGATCGGACGTTGCGTGAGGTCAGCACCTGTCGCCGGAACAAGCTAACATCCGAACCGGAGTCGACCATGAGCATACCTTTGTGATTGGGGGCAAAAACCAGTCCGGCATATAAACCCCCCAATGCTTTCCCGCACACCAGGAATGCAACCGCCGGCAAAGTGTCGAGAACACTGAATGCGATTGCGAAACAGGCGATATGATGGCAAACCAGCAGGATTCCCTCGGTCCAAGGAATTTTGGTCCGTGCTCGCACGACGTGTGCAGCCGAGACGGCGTGAAGATGCACGTGCTCGGCGAGCAGAAAGGGAACGAACAAGAACGCCTGGTACTTCACGATCAACTTCCATGGCCACTTTTTCGCCATAGCCTGTTCTTTGGAAAAGGCCAGGCCCACGAAGTCTACATCCGGATCCAGGTTAACGTGATTCGGGTTTCGGTGATGACGGTTGTGCTTGTCGACCCACCAGGTATAACTCACGCCGATTAGCAGATTCCCGAGAAGCAGGCCTAAAGCACGATTGGCAGCGGGTGACCGAAAGATCTGCCGATGACCGGCATCGTGCATCAGGAACGCAATCTGCATGAAGAGGAAGGCAAGAAGGACGCTGTTGAATAATTGCAATACAAGACTGTCACGCCCCAAAAACATGACTGCCGACATTAAGGCCATCACGGCGAGGAGAATTGCAGCCCTGAACCAGAGAAGCGGAGCTGGCTTTTTTTGCAGGAGGCGACTGTCTTTGACAAGGCGGCAAAGTTCGCTGAACTCACCGTGCGAAGAAAACAGCGGATCTTTCTCCTCGGTCAGACGTGGCGGAGCTTCCAGCAGCGACAGCATGCCTGAAGAAGCTTCTCCTTCCGCTTCGTACTTACAGTTTCTTATCCTATCCCCATGAGCCGCTGACGGAGTCCCGGGAGAGTTTGCTCGTTGGCTTCCTCGAAGAACATTTCTTGCATTCATCTTGCGAAACCCTGCATTTCACGGTAACACCCGCTAGGAATGGATGCTCGCTAGTAGCATCGACGAAACCGCCGATACCTTCTTGCCGACAGGGCAAAGCAGGTGCCCAAACCTTTACCAATGTCGGCACCGATCTTAATTCGCGCGCAACATTTGTCAAGAAGAAAGTACCCGCTGAACCGGCGGTTCCATTCGCCAGCCAGGAAAGGAAACACGCGAAAAGGCAAGAGTCCGATTGGCCAGAACCTCCCGCGCTGGAGGCTGGACCCGACTCCGGAAACGCCAGAAATACTTTCTGGCATGGAGCCTCCCCGCCATATTGCCGACACTTCTTGTTTAGCTGCTTGACGGTTGAGCCTGCGCCGGTTCGCCGTGAGGAGTCCAGCCGGTCTCGGCCTTTGACGCCGCGCGTCGTCCGGCGCACCGCTGTACCCAGATCGCGTGGAATGGGATGCCGCTCACGCCGCTACATATAATAAGGATGTCTTCACTACAACGCCAAAAACTGTGCCATTCCCCAGGCACGTCCCATCTCCCGTATGGATCTCCCCTATCACTTACTGATTTCATGCCTCCCTAAGACGCGGCCTGGAACCATGCATTGCAGATTTCTCGAGTGTCATGCCGGAAAGAAAGTGGACTCCTCGAAGCTCACGGAGGGCCAGCGATTTAAGCCGAAGGAAAGTTAGCGGGACTTTCCGGAGTCAACTGTTGCAACCGGGCGATTTCAGGTTTTGCCCGCTGGTCACCGCGTGTTGAGCCGGTTTTGCAATAGCTACTGATGACCGAATCAAGCTGTTTAGCCTTTGATAATTGTCGTCGTCGATCATAATGAACTTGAAAGGCTGCAGGCACTTAAGGGTGGCCGAAACCGGAGTCAGCAATTCTGCGATTCCGAGGACGGGGTCACCATTGGACATGAATATCACCTCGATGAGTGTCCCGGGAACGAGCGGTTTAGACAGCCGAAGCAGGCCACCGGTTAACGAGATTGTCCGCAATTTGCCCAGACCGCGCCGACCGTCCTCGAACCGGATCGCGGCCGGGGCCATGTTGTGAAACGGCAAACGAACGGCACGCTGGTTCTGGTGCGGTTGGGGGAAGTGAGTCTTAGGCACCCAGAAACTATGACTCCTCGCGGACGGCCTGACGAGATTACAAAAGAGCCTAGGCAGATTCGAAAAAGGTCAGTCCGGCGTCCCGTCGCGGCCTTGAGGAAACGAGGGCGCAAACTGAATCGCTAACGCTCGGTGCGGTAAAGCCACTCTTCGCAGGGCAGCTTTCATGTTTCTGCGCCGGCTGTTGAAAAACTCCAGTTCTTAAGAACTCCCCAATTTAGAGGGGGATAGAAAATGTCTACCCAAACCGGGAAAGTCGTTTGCAGGGCTTCCTAGGGGCGAGTGTTGGAAAGCTCAGCCCCGCCCGCCAGTGCAAAGTTTCTTGGCCATTTTAATGATGAGTCCGACGAAAGGGGGCAGCTAGATTGGTCCAGTCTCGAGGTTCGTACATCCATAGATCATTCAGCTGGCCCAAAGTGCCGACAGCATCGTAACCAAGACCGCCGAAGAGCCAGAAGTGCCCGGACGCATCGGTCCAACCCACAGTCTGGCTTCGTCCTCCGGGAGTGTTACCAGAAGCCGCGCTTCCCAGTGTTCCGTACGTTCCCTGCTGGCCAGCGACGTCTGATCCGCCTATCCACGTCCACTCTCCGGCGCTGCATTTCCACACATCGCTAAGTTCGTCAACATCCCCTGCCGAATCGTAACCATCTCCTCCGAACAACCACAGATTTCCGGCAGCATCCGTCCAAGTGACGGCCAGAACGCGGGCTCCAGGGGTATTGGCAGCAGCAGCGACACCGAGAGTGCCATAGACTCCGTTTTGGTCGGGGACATTCGATCCGCTCAGCCACGTCCATTGACCCGCGCTGTACTTCCACAGGTCGTTTAACGGAGTGAAAGTATTCGTACCGGATGAACCGCCGAAGAGCCAAACATTTCCGGCCTTATCGACCCAGGTAGAGGCACCAAATCGCGCGCCGGGTGTGTTGCCGGGAGCAGGAGTTCCCTGAACTCCGTATGTTCCCGGTTGGTCAGCTAAATTCGCCCCACCCATCCATGTCCATTCGCCCCCGCTATACTTCCACAGGTCGTTAAGGTTTCCCGAAGCTCCGGTGGAGTCCAAGCCCGTACCGCCGAAGAGCCAGAAGTTTCCGGACCCATCGGTCCAGCTCACCGCATAGGACCGCGATCCCGGTACGTTATCGGGGGCAGCGGTTCCTTCAGTTCCATAAATTCCCGGTTGATTCGGAATCCCGACATTAGACCCGTCGATCCAAGTCCATTGGCCCGCACTGTACTCCCACAAGTCGTCAAGAAGTTCGCTTGATCCATTTGCGTCGAGGCCGAGTCCTCCAAAAAGCCAGAAATTTCCGGACGCATCTTTCCAACTCACGGCCGAGAATCGTGCACCCGGAGTATTGCCGGGAGCGGGAGTGCCCCGAGTACCGTAAATCCCCGCTTGGTTGTAACCGTTTGACCCGCCCATCCAGGTCCATTCGCCGGCGCTATACTTCCACAGGTCGTTGAAGTAATTGTCTGCGGTCGGGGATGGGTTTGCTATCCCACCAAACAGCCAGAAATTTCCAGAATTATCGGTCCAACCAACTCCGCCGTCTCGCCCTCCAGGGGTGTTGCCGGCTGCAGGCGTCCTGCGTCCCGTACACTCCAGACTGATTGACCAGGCTCGAGCCAGCAGCCCAAGTCCATTCGTTCTGAGTGGTGGGGCCTGAGCCTTGTTGGGAAGACATGCCTGTCGAACTCCCGCCGCATCCCGAAAAAGCGAGTAATGTTATTCCCACAAACATCGAAATGCATCCCTTCATACCGATCTCCCCACAATGTTCGTTTTGCGCTTTGACCGCCCGATAATCCCACGGTTAAAGATACTGTCGAGAACCTCTCCAGAAACTGCAAATACCCGGTCTTAGGCTTTCCTAGATCTGCCATCGCAGAATTGCTTGGAGTCGTTGGAACCCGTGGCCAGGCGATGTTCCAACCGTTAACTTGCGGACCGGAGCCGCAATCCAGTGCGTCTTGGCCCCACCATTCATCGGTATAAAATAAAACGGCGTACCAATGGCTCTCCAAACGACGTACAAGCGGCACCTCGCAGGGTAGGCCACCGAATTTGCCAGGGCGATGGCTCTGGGCCGCCGCCGAAAGCGCGTCTGTCGGATCGAAAACAAGATACACCGTGGTGTCTCCTGCTCCTGGGAACCCCCAGCCGTCCCATGCAATATGCTTCAACTCTCCGTTTGAGGGTGTCGCCTGTGCCAGAACTTCGGATTTATATTCGTGGGACCAGATCAGCCATCTTGCGGAAGCGCGGATGGCGGAATAGTTCATTACTAATACCGCTGAGATCGCCCAATAGCTAACCAGCATCGACAGCAGCGCCAGCGAGCCGTGGCGCTTCTTGGCGATTGCTGCGATCACCGAGGAGCCACCCAAAATGAGGCTGATTAGGGGGACAACAAGAAGGACGTAGAAAAACACCTCTGATGTCCATATCGCCACTGCGAAACACACAACAAAGGTTCCTATTGCGGCATAGAGCGGCAGCCACCAGTTAAACCGATTTCGTGGCTCGGCTCTGTCGCCATCCTTGGGTTCTCCACTCATAGCGAAGGGCCGAAGTTCAGTCTTTAAAGGGGATTTATCAACAACCACGCGGAGTGAAATCGTCTCCGCGTCGGGGGCGGCCTGAATCATCAAATGCCGCTGGAGCCACATTTCTTTGTTTCGTTGCGGCTACCAACCCGTCCGCTGTAGCGCGGTATAAGTGTGTAATTCGTAATTCCGTACTCTAAACCGAAACCCGCGCAAAAGGAGTTCAACGACCAATTCGACGGTGCGCTTACAGTCAACCGACTTACATTCTGCAGTCCATTCTTACAAGTTACCTGTCCGCGCCTGGAGCACCCTCCATTGGATTGCCATCGGTCGGGAACCTGTAAAGTTCGGCCCGCGCTTTCGGCAAGCTGTTCGGGTACTTCTCCTGCTGAAACTTGATCAATTTTTCCCGCACCAAACAGCGCAGATCCCAGGCTTTCGAGGAATCCGCCGCGCTCGACAAGGCTCGTATCTGCAGGGTGTGTTCGGAGACGTCGCTGACCTGGAGCACGCACACCTTTTGGTCCCACAAAGGCGTCGATTCCAGGATGCGGCGAAACTCATGGCGCAATTCTTCGACGGGAGCTGTGTAGTCCGCGTAAATGTAAACGGAGGCGAGAATGTCACTCGTCCGGCGCGTCCAGTTCTGAAACACGTTCTCGATGAAATACGATAACGGCACCACGAGCCGCCTCAGGTCCCAGGTGCGCACCACGACGTAAGTGGTGAGAATTTCCTCAATCCGCCCCCACTCCCCGTTGACAACGACCACGTCGTCGATGCGGATGGGCTGCGTGAGCGCAATCTGCAATCCCGCAATTAGGCTCGAAAGGGTCGGCTTCATGGCCATTCCAACCACGATTCCGGCAATGCCAGCCGACGCGAGCAGACTGGTTCCGAGCTGGTGAATCGCCGGGAAAGTCATCAGGCCGATGCCCGAAGCAACGACGATCACCAGCAGTGCGAAGATCCTGCGGAGGACGGTAATCTGCGTGCGAATCTGTCGCGCTGTCAGGTTATCGGCGTGGTCGACGCGATACCTGGCATAGACTGCGTCGCCGACAACGTCAGCCAGAAGAATAATCACCCAGGCTAGCGCCGCGATGACACCCAGGCCCACCGCGTGCCGGAGCATTTCCACCAGTTCGGAACGGACGGGAAGCGCAGGCAGGGCGAGAATGATTGCCAGCAACGGGAAAATCCAGCGCGTGGCCTTTTCGGCGCGCCGCAACAGCGAGTTTCCGATCGCTTCGTCCGTGGGTTTTACCACACGCTTGGCGAGCGCGAAAAGAGCAAAATGGACGACGAACGCCAGGAAAATAGAACCTACCAGAATGATCGCAGGCCATAGCCAGACTTGCCAGTTTTGCCAGAGCTGCGCCAACGTTCTTGGTCCCTCTTTCCCAGAACTCGATGCTTCCCGAGGTCCGCCCAGGATTCGATGCCGTCCAAGCTAAACCCTTCGACAGGCCAGAAAAGTTTCCTCCGAACATAATCGACTGTCAAGAGGGTTCTTAACTTCCAATTCCCTGTAAACAAAGAGGCTTTCACAGCCGAACGCTTGATGATTGTTGATAACAGGCGCGGCTGCTGAAAAAAAGAACTGGGTTGTGAGTTCCTGAGAACCTGGCTACTCCGCGACGCCCGCTCCCGTTTCAATATCAGAGCACTGGCAATCGAAAACCGGCTTTACCAGCCTCATGGAACCGGTGCCCAGAAGCCGCTCAGTCTTCGGCTTGCTTTCGCAGATGCCCCACCAAACGTCGTGATGTCGACAATGGCGTCGGCAGCCCCACTTGACCCGGGCGCAGTCGATCGCGTGGCCATGAACCAACAGGCTGAGGCGTTTGAGAGGCTCAGGGATTCGATTGGCGGGTAAGCAAGGACCTCACGAGGAGGATCGGGCGCGGCTTGATTTCACCGCGCCCGATCGGAGATCAGCCGTCATTGCCCCCGCGATTGCCCCAGGAACTTCAGGCGAGCCGCGGCACTTGCTTTCTTCGAAACATCATCGGTGGTGCAAGGATTGACATCGGTGACCACGCCGACATAGGTGTTGCTGCCAGCGAATCCGGCAAGAGTATTCCCATATCCATACTTCAAATCCAGAAGCGTGTTCGAGTTCACCTTGCTGGAGCTTACAGTGTTGCAGCCGAGCTCGATTCCCGTCCCGGAAGTGTCAAGTGAGCCGGGCTGGTTTACCGTCCGGATTGTGTTGCTCTCGATGACCGAAGCTGCGACATTGGTCGCCACATAGATACCGTAATCTACGGTGTTAAAGGTACTGTTTGATTTCACCGACGGCCCATCGGCAACTAATGTGATTCCAAGTAGACTGCCGAGGACGGTGTTGCCCGTTATCGATCCGGTCGGCGCATCAATATAGATTCCGGTGTAGCCGCCGGCTACGACATTGCCGCTGACCGTGGGATCCGTTCCCTCCTCCACAACCGGGTTGTAGGAGAGCTGCGAGGCCGAACCGAAGAAATGTTATTGTTCTTGATCGTTACGGTGAGATCCGGGGCCGTTGTCGTGCCCACCGCATAGATGCCGCACTGAGTAAAATCGTGCATACTGGAGTTCTCCACGGTGACCGATGGCTTGGAACTGCCACCCTGGATCCACATTCCAAAGCCGGTGACGCTTGACCCGGAGTTGTCATTCTGGCTCGTGGTGATTACCTGGTTGATCGTTCCCGAGGACCCCTCATAGAAGATTCCCACAAAAAAATCCGCATCGTCGCCGAAGCCCATACCGTTCACCTGCAGGTTTGACAGATTTACGCTGCCGCCGCTCACGTTGTGGACGTAGACCTGAGCCACTGCGGCAATAAGGTTCCCATCGGCGTCCGTAAGAGTCGCGTTTTGCGTGTAACCGATTGGGAGAATGATTTGCGCCAGGGCTCCATTGCTGGCCGCGATGCCTTCGATCGTTACCGGTTTGGTAATCGTGACCTGCTCGGCGTCTGCCCGGGACAGACCTCGACTGTATTGGGAGCCGGGGAAGCATCGAGGGCAGCTTGAATGGTTGAGAAATGGGTACCGCTCGTGCAGGTTCCTACGATGTAGGTGACGGTGGTGGCGCTCATCTCCTGGACCCCGAAGGCTAATGCCAATGCCAATGCCGAGAACCAGATCGCGAGACTGAGCTTTGCTGGCGAGTAAGTACGGGACATAAGATCCTCCGTTGCTGGCATTTGAGCGCCAGCTCTCTAAGTTCGGAGCCAAGAACGTCGGGCATTGAGAAGTTCTCTCAGGCCCCCCAATTCTGCCCTCTAGTTATGAAGTCGGAAACGGCAGGCAAAAGGCGACAGGTCGGGCAAGAAATTCTTTTTGTCGCAGCGGGCGGACCCAGCAATCCAGTTCAAGCCGTCCTGGGGGCTGTGCGTACTTTCCGGGCGGGAAGATGGGCCAAGTCACTCAGGGAAAGGGACTTGCACGATGCCTTGGAAGTCCGTTGGTGGAGGAAGGGGATCGCTCGGCCCCCTCCATGAGAGGAGGAGTCCGCCCCGACGTTCAACGGTCCGGACCGAACGGGATGCTAACGTCCTCAATGGTGCGCGAATGGCTGGCGCTGTAGACCCATTGTCTTACCGCCGCCGCGGCAGAGTCTCCCAGGATCGGATTGCCGCCCAACACTTCGACGCCCTCCACATTTCCCTTGGGCCCGATGGTGAGCCGGAGGCGTACGGTCCCTCCAATGTTCAGGCGCTTCAACGTGTCGGGATATTCCGGTTCGACCTGCGAGATTAATCTTCTTTGGGTGCCGTTGCCGCCGTGGACGATGGTCAGAGTCTTCACATCTTCCCCAATGGTCTCGGCGCTCACATATCCGATCGCACCTTTCGTCCTGGCCACATAAGCCACCACTTCGGCGTCGGAGCCAAGTTGCTTTGGCATGGAGCCTCTACCGGAGAACACCAGAGCACGATAGTAGTTCTGCAGGTCGTC
>Ga0182015_10001988_pt1 | contig 25708 bp, 20 predicted proteins | sample 712P3MmetaG_FD_120478 | JGI IMG/M metagenome (GOLD analysis project Ga0182015, IMG submission 120478) | Permafrost microbial communities from Stordalen Mire, Sweden - 712P3M metaG | ecosystem: Environmental > Terrestrial > Soil > Wetlands > Permafrost | place: Sweden: Stordalen | collected...
CCATCCATTCCACCATCACCGCGCAGATGATGAAGCGCCCTGGCTACCTCGCCGAGTTTTTGGAATTCTGGACGCCTCGCCCTGAAATCAAAAAAGTGTGGTTTAGCATGTTCACTCCCCAGGTGGGAGATCAACTGGCCGAAATCCTCAGCCCCGCCGAGCGCGCTCAGGCCATCGCGGAAATGATCCAGCTCCGCCAAAAATATCCCAAGCTCGACATGCCGCGCGCCGTCATTCAGCAGTTCGCCGCGCCTCCGCACAGCCCCGCCGATTGCGTGTTTGCGCTCACCACCCAAACCATCTCCGCTGATCTCGAAACCAAAATCACTCCTTGCCAGTTTGGCGGAACTCCCGATTGCGCCCAATGCGGTTGTATCGCTTCGATGGGATTGGCATCCGTCGCGGCTCACAAGCTGGGAGGTTTTCTGCCTGTCGGCGCGATCTTCAAGGCTTCCATTAAAATTGGCAAAATGCGCGCTGGTCGCCGCGCCAATTCATCGCCGCAGCGCAAAACTCCGCTCAATGCCAGCCGAGATACACGACCCGCACCGGTTCTCGCCCGTCGCTCCGAAGTTCCGTTCAACAATGCAGTTTTGGAATCACTGCCGGTTTTACAACCTGCTCAGGACCACTGCGCCAATCAGGAAACCGAGCTCACTCGCTGACCTGCTCTCATCCACTGCAAATTCTCTAACGTCCCGCCCTCTAACGTCTCGCCTCTGCCGTCCCGCCCCTAACGTCCGGCCCTTAACGCCCTGCGAAGTGCAGTATGAATTCCGCTTCCATTTCCGTCGGCTTACCTTCGCAGCTCATCGGAGTAAATTTCCATTGCCCAATAAGCGTTAGCGCTTCCGGTTCCAGGTCCGGCCGCCCTCCCGAATCCTGCACCACGGCGTGATGAACTTTCCCGTCGACGCCCACAATGCCGCGCACGTCCACATCGACCTTGCCCGCGCCTTGTCCTGCCTTCGGCTGCGGCATGGACCCCCCGATCGCCCGGCGGAACGTCGTGCATATTCGGCCCAAAACCGCACCCGGCGGCTCTTCCAGCACATTTTCCGTCGCATCCTTCAGCTCTGTCAGCTTCTGGTCGATTTCCATCCGGCGCACACCGGCCTCCGAGTATCGGATTTTCCCAGGCATCAACGAATCGGCGAAAGGGAAGTACTCGCTGTATTCCACCAGCGAATCTCCGAATTTCTGCGACGCAAGAGTCCCCGTTTTCACGTCGACGCAAAATTCGTTCTGCTCGTGCTTCTCTCCATGAATGGTTTCAAACTCGATGCACCGCACTGCCTGCCCATTACCCGCCTTATTCGTAACCGCATGGATCACATCGGAGTCATCAAAGCGCAGCAGATGTATGGGCGTGAGTGTCCACAAATCCACCACTTCCGGCGGCGCCAGGGGATCGGTGTGCACCATCGCCACGTTCCTTTGATTCCACACTTCCAGGTTGTGATAATCCCCAAGGGTCACTTCGTCTCGTCGGCCCGTCCCTTGCACCACTACGCGCGTGAGGACGCCTTCCTTCGTGCCCCCGTTCGTCCCAAACACGCGGAATATATCGGTGCGTTCCAGATTCGGCAGGTGCGGTGACATGCTCAGCGCGTTCGCGCGCTCGATTAGCTCCACCGCTTCAGCCCGCACGTCCGGTTTTTCAGTGGTTTGCGCCGCGCATCTCATCGCGCCCGCTGCCGCCACCCCCAATAGAACCAGCAACCTGAAATGTAGTTTCATCTCACCCGCCTGCCCGCCGCAGTTACCCTGGGCCAGCCTTTACTCGCCGGTTACAGTACACCACTCATAACTAAGCCCCAAGATGTTTTTCTCATCCGACCGGGCGCACTTGAGCCACATTTGCCCGGCTTGTGTTGTCGCCGTGCCGTTCACGCTCCATCCACCGCCGCTATGCGCATTTGCGGCCCACTCCCCCTCGTCCGCGATATATTTCGCGACGTAGCAGCGTAGTCATACGCAGCAGCCTGGAGGCTCAGGATGGAGGAAGAGCGTTCCCTTGGTGCTCGCGCTTTGCACCTCGTCGGCTTTGCTCTGTTGGCGTTTGCCATCACCATCCTCGCCGGAGGAGTCTGGAGCGCCTTACTGGTCACCAATCTTCGGACTAGCCCTGCTGTTCCTTGGTCCGTCCCCGTCATGGCTCTTCTGCTATGGCTGATGTGGCGCTATCTCGGTGGAAAGGGATGGCCCCGGACCACCTCCGCTGCGCGACGCTACTACTTGCGGGCCAACAGCAGATCTGCTCGCACCTACCTGTGGTCATTCGCTGCTGGTGTTCTATCCGTGGTTGCTCTGGCTGGTTACTGGATCGTCCTATTCCGACTGGTCCGCATGCCGCCCAACGCACTCCCGGATATGTCGAGTTATCCCCGGGTGACCGTGGCCCTCATGATTCTGATGGGCTCCTTGGTTGCGCCATTCATGGAAGAGGCTGGGTTTCGCGGATATTTTCAGGTGGCTCTCGAAAGGGAATTTCGCGGTTGGGTCGCGGTCACCCTCTCCTCCCTGGTGTTTGCCTTGGCGCACTTCGCTCATGGTTTCTTGTGGCCAAAGCTCCTGGTGTACTTTCTGGTGGGCGTCGCGTTTGGCGCGACGGCCTATCTCACCAACTCCACGCTTCCCGCCATTCTTCCCCACGCGATCGGCGACCTGATATTTTTCATTTTGGTGTGGCCGCATGATGCTGCGCGGCCACTGGTGTCGGACAGTGGTACTGACAATTGGTTTTGGATACATGTCGGGCAGGCGATCGTATTCACGGCGCTGGCAGTTTGGGCTTTTCAGCGGCTGGCTATAGTAACCCGCCAGGACCCACTCTCAGAGCTGACCGATTTAAGTTTTCGCAACGCGCCTGGCGCATAAGAGCTTAGATATTTTCAACGAACCCGTAATCGTGCTGGTCGCGAATCGCAGAGACTTTAGCTCCTGAGCTGAGAACCTGCTTTATGCTGGCAACTTGTTGTTACACACGACGCCCTGCGCCAAAGGCAAAACCACCTGGATCTTCGTTCCGCTTGCTCCTGAAGTCACCCGGAACTCTCCGCCCAGTTCGCGTACCCGCTCACGCATGCTCGCCAGTCCAACGCCGGCCTTGGGCGGGTTCCCGTTGTTCGTTTCAAACCCCTTCCCATTATCTTCAACACTCAACGTCGCCTCTCCATCCGCGACACGCAAACGGATTTTCGCCTGTGTGCTTTCCGCGTGCCGGTGAATGTTCGTCAAACTCTCTTGCAACACGCGAAACAACACCAGCTCCACGGCTTGCGGCAGCCGCCCCAGTTTTTCCGGCATATCCAGATCAATCTTTACTCCGCTGCGTTCCGAGACTCCTTCCACAAACCACGGCATCGCCGAAGCCAGCCCCACCTCTTCCAATAATGGTGGGTGCAGCAGATGCGACATGGTGCGCACTTCCGCCGTGCACTGATCGATCAATTTCAGCGAGCTGAACAGCGCGCCCACGCGCTCATCGCCCTCGCAGCGGTCCAGCGTCACCTCCATAGCCATCTTGATGGCCATCAGGTATTGCCCGATGCCGTCGTGCAGTTCCCGCGCCACGCGGCGCCGCTCCTCGTCTTGCGCGCCCATCACCCGCGCCGAGATTTGCTGTAACTCTGCATTCGCTTGTTCCACTTGCAGGCGTCGCTCCTCGGACACGTGCGCCGATTTCACCATTCCATGGATTTGCGGTATCAACCCGGGCAGCGCAACCGCCGTCACCACCGATGCGAATGCGGTCACCAGCTTCACGTCCCCCGCCAGCCAGTACAACGGCTTCCAAAGCACCACGATTTCCATGAAGTGCGTAAATCCGCACGCCACGATGAACAATCCAAACGCCAGGAACATCCAGCTGAAGGGCACCTCCCGCCGCGTCCGCCACACCAGGTACACCAGCGTGCACGAAATCGCCACGTACGAAAGCCAGATCGCCGCGTCCGTCCCTATGTTCAATCCGATAAGTTGCTTGTTATAGAGGTAGCAATAGGTGTGCGGCAAAAAGCGCCCCGACGACAGCATCCCTCGCAGCGCCATCGGGATCATCGCCAGCGTGGCTATACTTAACATCAGCGCTCCCGCAAATCCGCCGGCCAGAAATCTTCGGCTCGGCGCAGCAGTGGACATTTCCATAAGTAGTGGTGCTCCCAGGGCCTAGGCCTTCGCAGCCTTCTATACCTCAACAGTATTGTCCTACCAAAAAAGTTACAAGGTTTCCATCCGCTCCTCGCCATCTATGTTTAACCACGCCCCCGCCGCCCGCCGACTCAAAACTTCGCCTCACGACTGCCGTCTCTTGCAGTCATTTATGTATCTTGGTACCATGGTACCAACAATAGGGAAGGGAGGCTTCCGGTGCCCACAGAACCACGCCACCTGGTCGAGCGCGTCCAAACCGGCGTTCGCCTGGAAAAGCGTCTCCTCAAAGTCCTTAAAGCCTTCGCGGAATTCAAAGACATGACCTTGGGAGACCTGTTGGAAGGCATCGTTCTTCATGCCTTCGACGGTAAGGCTCCCTTCAGCGCGGACTCCCTCGCGCGCATTAAAGAGCTCAAAAAATTCTACGACCTCAACCTCGATGCCAGCGCCAGTCACCAACTGACCGAGACAAAATCAGGCATCCTCTCACGCAGCTCAAAAACGCCCCACAGCAAACTCAAAAAAGATAGAAGCCGCAAATGAATCCCACAGTCAAAAAGTGGTCTGTACCCGCGCTGCAATGGATCCTCGGTCTGTTATTGCTTTTCAAATCTCTACAGCTAGCCACATCCTCCGCCGCGATTCACCACGCTGCAGAATTGGGAATTCCAGTGTGGTTACCACGCGTACTCGCGAGCGTGGAGGCCATAGCCGCGATTTTGTTTCTTGTTCCGGCCACCACCATCCTAGGCGGCTATGCGCTTCTCGTGATTTTGGCCCTCGCCGCCGTGATTCATCTTCTCCACGGCCAGCACGATGACATCCTCGGGCTGCTGCTCTACGCCGCGGCCGCACTGGTAGTCATGGCTTACCGTGACGGAGCCGCCCAGGAGCCTGCCCATGACCGACGCTGACTTGCTGCACCAATTCGAAACCTGCACTCTGCCTGGTTCCGCCTTCCATCACGAGGATCACGTCCGCGTGGCCTTCCTGTATCTCGCGAAGTATCCGCCCCTGGAAGCACTCGACCGTTTCTCCACGTCTCTTACCAGGTTCGCCATCGCCAATGCCCAGCCGCAGCTCTACCACGAAACCATCACCTGGGCGTTCATCCTCCTGATCCGCGAACGCCTGGCCCGCAACGGCCAACCGCAATCCTGGCCAGAATTCGCGGCCGCCAATCCCGACCTCTTAACTTGGAAAGATAGTGTCTTGAAGAAATATTACCGGGACGAAACCCTCGCCTCCGAGCTCGCCAAACGCACCTTTCTTTTCCCCGACAAATGCCCGCCTGCTCTTTAACCGAGTAAACCAACAGCGCAGCCGCACTCTTCGTCAGTCCCACTCAGAAAATTTCTTACTCCCAATCCATTCCTTTTCCTCCAACCTTGTTACACTCTTTTCGCATGAGCCACCGCGTACTCGCCATCACACTATTATTCGCGCTGAAGGTTGCCATGCCGCACCCCGTCGCCGCCGCCGTGCAGGCCAAAAGCGAAACCTTTCGCACCTCCGACAACGTCACGCTGCATTATCTCGACGCCGGCCCCACCAACGCGCCCGCCATCGTGTTCATCCCCGGCTGGACTATGGCCGCGGAAATCTTCGAGCCGCAAATCAACGCGCTCTCCAGCCGTTTTCACGTGATCGCGCTAGATCCGCGTTCCCAGGGTGACTCCGAGAAAACGCCGGAAGGAAATTATCTCGAGCGCCACGCGCGCGACATCAATGAACTCCTCCAGCATTTAAAACTCAATGGCGTCGTTCTGCTCGGCTGGTCCAACGGCGTGCCCGACGTGCTCGCCTTCATCGAGCAGAATGGCACCATCAATCTTCGCGGAATTATTTTGGTTGACGGCTTTCTCAACTTCAGCGACCCGGGATTACAAAAAGGTCTCTTCGGCATGCTGCAAAGCCTTCAGGCCGACCGCGCCAAGTTCACCGACGGTTTCGTGCGCAGCATGTACGCCTCCAAGCAAACGGAAGACTACATTCATCGCGTCGAGCAAACTTCCTTAAAAACCCCCACGAACACGGCTCTGGTCGAAATGTTCAACATTTTGGCCCACGGCGATTTCACTCCACTTCTTGCCAAAATCGACAAGCCCGTCCTTTATATCTGCCAACCGCAGCTCGCCTCGCAGGGCAAGCTGCTCCAAACCGCTCTCCCCACCGCTCGCGTGGAAGTTTTCAAAGACGCTGCCCACGCTCTCTTCGTGGACGATCCTGAGCATTTCAATAGAGTCGTCTCCGACTTCATGGATTCACTCGCCCCTCCCAGCCGCTGAATACAAGCGCCCCTCAACCGGAATGGCGATGCTGGATTCGCCTCCGCTTACCGTATATGCCGTAACCTTAATACTTGGATAAGCGACATCCTTGCTCTCATGCCCAGGCGCTTTCTTCAGCGTGACCTTCGCTGTCTGGGTAGCCTCCGTACTTAAATCCACCACCGAATGATTCAGCGCAGTTCCGCTTTCCACGATACAAACGAAATCAGCGCTTTCCGCCGTGCAACTCAGATACATAAAACCGCTTCCCGCCGCCGCACTGACCTGCACCACCGTTTCGCCCACCCTTCCGGCATTTATCTTCAGCGGCGCCGCGGACAGTTTTGGTCCCGCCACTGCCGCCGCCTTATACGCCCGCACATAATCCACCACCACATCGGCCGGGCTTGGCGTGCTCTTGTCCGGCGGCCCGGGCCAGTCTCCGCCCACCGCCAGGTTCATCAAAAAATAAAACCCCGCATTGAACACCCACCGTCCCTCCGGCGGAACGTCCGCCGCCGTGCGTATGTAAAACGGCTTCCGCCAGTCGTCCACGTACATTTCGATCATGAATGGCGACCATATCGCGCCATAGGCATGGCACGCAGGTTTTGCATCGTCCACCCGCTGCCCGTCCGGAAACAAATAAATCTGCGTGAGACTGAACAGTCTCTTCGCCGCAGTACTCGGCCCATGGATCGTTGACTCCACTTTCGTCGGTCCCAACCCGCCGTCGCCTCCTTCCTGCTGCGGAACATTTTCCATGATGTCGATTTCTCCGCCACTCGGCCATTTTCCCATCGTACCCAGCATCCAGAATGCTGGCCACAATCCCGCGCCCACCGGTAATCTCATGCACGATTCCATGCGCCCATACTGAAAATCTTTCAGCCCCAGCGTTTTCATCCGCGCGGAAGTCCACGTCCCCGTCGGTGCCGGCTCGTCGCTGACCCGCATCGCCCGAATGATTAGATGCCCCTCGCCGTCCTGAAACGCGTTTGGATCTGTCGTGTCGCATGGTGTCGGCGTCGAAGCGCCCGCCGCGCAATAAATTTCCAGCTCATGATTGCCCCAGCCGCTTCCTCCCACATCAAAAGTCCATTTAGTCGCATCAGGCGGCGTGCCTTTCGCGCTCGAATTAAATTCATCACTCCAGACTGGCGCTCCCCACTCCTGCGCCTTGGCCCCCGCCGCTAACCCGAGAGCACAAATCACTATCGCGACTCCGCTTCGCACCACGGCACTGATTCTGGTCATCGCCATCCTTCTCATCCCCAGAACTCACAGACAAAAGCTCGTCAGCCTCGCATCCCGATATCACGAATGTTAAGTATATTAAGAATGTTAAGTTATAAAATCTGAACTCCATTACGCTACAAATCGCTCTATTTCTTCATTTCCCATTCGTACTGTCCTCCTTCTGTACCTCCGGCCAGTAGCATTGCCTTCCTCAACAATTTACACTTCGCGAACTCGACGCCCAACAGCGTTTATTCGACTTTTCTGCGTTCCCTCTACCGGAGATGCATGCGAATGAATAAACTGATCGTCCCCGCTACCAGGCATCGCAGGCCCACGCATGCCATTGCCTTCTCGTTCCACACCACACACAGGAGTATCGAATGAGCGATCCGAAGCCAGCGTTACCCCAGGCCGCTCCAGTCGCCGCGCAAGCAAAGCCCGAGCCTTCTCACGAACCGCCTCATAAACCAACCGGCAAAGGCTCAACACGCCGCGCGTTCCTGGGCCAGGTCGGCGGCGCGGCAGCCGCCACTATCGCCTCCAGCGCAGTTCTGGCCGGTCCATTAACGCCAACCGCGTCAGCCGCGCAATCGGATGCCGCCTCGTTCGGCGGAGGCGGCGGTAGCGGGACCGGCTCGCGTCAGCGCGCATTCAAAAGTTTCACCAATCGTGTGAACGCTGCCCAAGCCGAATTAAGCGTCCCCATCCCCAACGAAATCTCCAACGGCGACGAAACCCGCTTTCCAAATTTCATCGGAAATTATTCCAAGGGCCTGGTGCACAACAGCATCGGAGAAGTCGACAGCGCTTCCTATGCCAGCCTGCTTCGCGCCGTAAACACTGGCGAACCGCAAGCGTTCAATCAGATTTTGATGGGTGGCAATACGCTGCTCGTCGATCCGCAGTGCGGTTTGGCGTTCGATCTGGAAGGCACCGATTCGCACGCTCTGGCCATCGGCACACCACCTTCCGTCGCCAGCCGCGAAATCGCCGACGCTGCCGTGGAAAGCTATTGGATGGCTTTATGCCGCGACGTCAATTTCACACAATATGGCAACGAGCCTCTCACGCAGGCCGCCATCGCCGAGCTGAATTCTCTCAAAGCGTTTACCGGCCCTCGCCCCGTCACGCCGCAAAATCTGTTTCGCGGATTCACTCCCGGAGATTCTGTCGGCCCATATGTTTCTCAGTTTCTGTTGCAGCCCTTCAATTTCGGGGCCGTGCCCATTGATCAGTTGCTGACCACCTATGCCCCCGGCATCGATTACATGACCGATCAGGCTTCTTGGCTGGCGGTTCAGAACGGCCAGGGGCCCTTTGCGCAAAATCAGCTCGATCCCAACCCGCAGCACATGCGCAATGGCCGCGGCATCAGCGCCTACGTGCATCTTGACGTTTTATTCGAAGCTTATTTCAATGCGTGTTTAATTCTCGTCGATCGTGGCGCGCCTCTCGACCCCAGCTATCCCTACGCCGGTTCCAAGACGCAAACCGGCTTCGGCACATTTGGCTCTCCCCATCTCAAAACGCTCGTCGCGGAAGTCGCTCAGCGCGCCCTCAAAGCCGTCTGGTACCAGAAATGGTTCGTCCACCGTCATCTGCGCCCCGAAGCGTACGGCGGCTTGGTGCACATGACCAAAACGCATCAGGCCAACTACCCTGTTCATGCCGACATTTTGAATTCCGAGGCCCTTGCCCGCGTGTTCGCTAAGAACGCCACTTATTTTCTCCCGCATGCATTTCCTGAAGGCTGCCCGCAGCATCCCTCTTACGGCCAGGGCCACGGCACCGTCGCAGGCGCATGCGCCACCATCGTAAAAGCCTGGTTTGATGATCTCGCACCCTTCTCCGCGGTGCCCGGTATGCAGGTTTGGCAAGCCAGCGAAGACGGTTTCTCGCTCGTGCCTTACACCGGCGCAGACGCCAGCCACATGACCATCGGCGGCGAGATGAACAAACTGGCCGCCAACATCGCCATTGGCCGCAACCAGGCTGCGGTGCACTGGCGCTATGACTACTCCAATGCCGTCGTCCTCGGCGAAGCCGTAGCCATCTCCATGCTTCGCGACATGGCCAGTTGCTGGAACGAGCCATTTGCTGGTTTCTCGTTTACCAAATTCAATGGCACTCGCGTCACCGGCATCGGCGGTAACACCGCATAGCTTCGTTGCCGCGCTTCGTCTGTTCCTATCAAAAAATGTTTGAGTGGCCCACACGCGCCGAACCGCGTGTAGAGCTTTTGCCAGCATTTTTTTCGAGCTACATCGTGATGGATGAGCTCCTCTCGCCGCACGTTGTGATCGCGCACGCAACCTTTACGTTCTTAACTCCATCTTTGCGTGCTCTTTACGCGTCGCCGTTTACTGCAGGCTGTAGAATGAATGCAGCAGCGTGGCCGTGTTCGTTGCATTAGTTGTCAAATGAAAGTTGCGAAGCGATTCGTCGATCAGTTGCGAAATGTATTTGTTGCAAAATGAAAATCGCGAAATGCATTAGCTGGCAAATGAAAGTCGCGCCATGAACTTCGACAAAATCCGCCAGCCGACTTGGCTATCCTGGGCCGCCGTAGCTCTGATCGTCGTGCTCTGCGCCGTCCTCGCCGTGATGCAATATCGTTGGATCGGCCAGGTTTCCGAAGCGCAAAGTCACCATCTGCGCGAAGACCTGCAATCCCGCCTGAATCTCTTGCGCCGCGATCTGAACGAGCAGGTTTCTTCTGCCTGCTATGCCTACATTCCTTCCACGTCGGAAATTGAGCGCCTTGGCAGGGATGCCGCCTATTTGGAAAAACTTCGCCAGCGCCACGATGCCGGGGATCACATCGTTCGACGAATCGCTTTGGCGCTTCCCGATGATCTCAACCTGCTTTTGCTGATGCCTGATCCCACCGCCACGCGCATGTCGCCGCAGCCTTGGCCTGCCAATTGGACCAATATGCAGACCAGTCTGCTTACCAGGCTCCGTGGCGGGCCCGCACCGCTCGCGCAATCTTCCACCTTGGTTGACTTTCCCCGTTTTGCGCGAGGCGATAACTCAGACGACGGAAGATTGATAGAGCAGGAATGGCTGCTGGTAGACCTCGATGCTGACTACATCGGCCGCGCCATTGTTCCCGAGCTGATCACCCGCTACCTGGGGCAATCTGGCAAAGCGGATTACGACGCTGAAATTGTGGTCAACGGTAACTCCTCCCATTTCATTTATCGCTCTCCCGCCGATTCCGGCCAGGGCATTCCTTGGGTTGCCGATGCCACCATCCCGTTGTTATCGATCGATCGCATGCCAACTTCGCAGCAGGTCACCTCACCGAATAACCAGTCATCGCCGGCGAGCGATTCCCCGGACAGCGTGGACACAGCCCCGCCGGGCAACCTTCGTGGCCTGTGGCTCCTGCGCGTCCATCGTCGCACCGGATCCCTGGAAGCCAGCGTCGTGCAGGCCCGCCATCGCAACATCATGTTGTCGGCTGGGGTGCTCTTCCTGATTCTGGTCACAATTTTGTCGCTCGTGCGCTTTTCCCGCCGCGCTCAGGATATTGCCGAGCTGCAAATGAATTTCGTCGCCAGCGTCTCTCACGAACTGCGCACTCCGCTCACCGTCATTCGCACCGCCGCTTTCAACCTGCGCGGCGGCCTGGCTACCCAGCCCGATCAAGTGACTCGCTATGGCACGCTCATTCGCCAGGAAGCCGAGAAGCTCTCTGCCCTTGTCGAACAGGTGCTTCGTTACGGCAACGCGCGCGTTGGCCGCGTCCTTCAAAAGCGCGAACAAGTAGCCATCTCGGAATTGATTGAGGCCAGCCTCCTTGCCGCACGAAATAGCGATCCGCGAAAAGACGTAATGATTGAAAAACGCATCGAACCTGATTTGCCCCTGTTGCTGGCCGACAAGGAGTCCATGCAACACGCTTTGCAGAATCTTTTTGACAATGCCCTCAAATACGGTACGCCCGGCGGAGATTGGATCGGTATATCCGCTGCCGCATCAAAAAATGGTAGCGCGCCATTTGTCGAGATTCGTGTAGCGGACCGCGGCCCGGGCATACCCGCCGACGAACGCGAATACATCTTCGATCCCTTCTTTCGGGGGCGCCTCCCCTTGCAGGAACAAATTCACGGCACCGGTCTGGGATTAAACCTGGTGAAAAAAATCATCGAAGCACACGGAGGCACCATCACCGTACAAAACCGTCCCGATCACGGAGCGGAATTCATCGTGCGCATCCCCAGCGCCGCCACTACCCAGCCAGCCGCGAACCAACCGCTGCCGCAACCCGAGCTGCACTCATGAATTTGCCCATCCTGCTCATCCCCATCCTGCTTATCGAAGACGAGTCCGGCCTGGTCATAACCATTTCCGATTTGTTGATCGCCGAAGGCTATCGCGTCGAGACGGCTTCTGACGGCGAGGCCGGCTTGGCCAAAGCCACGAAGGAAAAATTCTCGCTGATCGTCCTGGACGTGATGCTCCCGAAGAAAACCGGTTTTGAAGTCTGCCGCCAGTTGCGGCAGTCCGGCATCGACACCGCCATTTTGATGCTCACCGCAAAAACCCAGGTTGTTGACCGTGTCGTCGGTTTAAAACTGGGCGCAGATGATTACCTCACCAAGCCCTTCGAGCCTGCCGAGTTGCTTGCTCGCGTGGAAGCCTTGTTGCGCCGCGTGCACAAAGAAAACCGCGCGGATGTTCGCAACTTTCACTTCGGCGACGTGGAAATTAATTTCGAAACGGCGGAAGTGCGCAAAGGTGGGGAACCGCTGGCCTTGGCGGCCAAGGAACTTCAATTACTGCGTTATCTCGTAAACCATCGCGACCGCGTGGTGCCCCGTGAAGAAATTCTTCAGCAAGTGTGGGAATACGACAGCGAAGTATCTTCCCGCACCATTGACGTCCACATTGCCTGGCTACGCCAGAAGCTCGACAATCCACAAAATCCCAGGTACATCCATACCGTCCGCGGCAAAGGCTACCGCTTCACGCAACCCGATTAGTCCACACGGATATTCCCAATTCTGCGTGTTAGGCACCCCATCCTCGTACCGCGAGGGTAGGGAATTCCACTCCAGCTCTTCACCTCCAGCGTGCGCCCTGCGTTTTACTCGTTAGCCCCACATTTGCTTGTAAGGGTGCGGCTGCGACTTCTTGCCACGATTTGTTCTCGAATCTACACGAATTTCCGGCTTGTCATCAACTGTGCCAGAATGGTACGGTACCCTACCTAATCGGGTGCTCTCCAGCTCTCTGGCTGCCGCCTAAAATTACGGGGTGGTATCCAGTGCCCATATACATCCTGCTCGTCGACGACAGCGAAGTAATTCGCACCGCCACCCGGCACTATCTCGAGAGTCTCCCAGGGTTTAGAGTTTGCGGCGAAGCCATCGATGGATTGGATGCCCTCGAAAAAATCCAGTCGCTCCGCCCCGACTTGATCATTATGGATTTGGCCATGCCTCGCTTGAACGGCTTGCAGACTGCTCGCAGGCTGAGGGCACAAAGGCTCGAAGTACCCATCATTTTGTTTACTTGGTACGCGGATGCCGTTCATCCCGAAGATGCTTCCGCTGCGGGGATCACCGCAGTGCTGTCTAAAACCAACCCTGCAGCGCTGCAAAGTTACATCACCAATTTCGGCGCTGCCGCCTAGCCTGCCCAAGCTCTTTCGAAAGGCCTGCGCTGTTCCCTTACTGCCGCTACAACGCCAGTTCTACCTCGTCAATGTAGCACCAGCCCCAATCCTCGCCAGGCTCAAACGATTTCATGATCGGGTGCTTGGTTTTATGAAAGTGTTTCGTCGCGTGCTTGTTCTTCGAACTGTCGCAGCAACCCACGTGCCCGCATTCCAGGCATAGCCGCAGATGCACCCACTGCTCGCCCATTTTTAAACACTCTTCGCATCCCTGCGTGTTCGCCTTCACCGGTCGTATCTGATCCAGGTGTGTGCATTCCGCCATAGCGTCCTCCTTATGGCCCCCATCAGCCCACCATCGTTCTATACCACCGCGCTTTGCGTATTTGACGGGAGCGGTAACCGCACCGCGATCGTCGTGCCCGTCTCACTGGAACGAATATCGAAGTGTCCGCCCATGTCGCGAATTCTTTCCCGCATGCCCGCCATGCCGACTCCCACCAGCCGCGTCCCTTCGTGGAATCCTCGCAGCGTTTCCAGTGGGATGCCCCGCCCTTCGTCGCATATCTCTGCAGCAAGACATTCCGCGTCCATGTTGATTTTGATTTGCGCCACCTTGCTTCCCGAGTGCCGGTGAATATTCGCCAGGCTTTGCTGCACCACCCGAAACAAGGCGTTCTCCACCTCTTGCGGCAGCCGTCCGATTTCTTCCTGAATTTCTAGGTCCACGCGTATCCCGCTTCGCTGCGAAAATCCCTCCACGTACCACGAAATCGCCGACGCCAGCCCTACTTCATCCAGCAGCGGCGGATGCAACAGATACGAAATCGTCCTGATTTCCGAGGTGCACAGCTCCGCCATGGCCAGCGAGTCGGTCACACGCCGTGCGTTTGCCTCACTCAGCCTCGCAGAATCACGCTTCAGCGCCTGCAGGTTCATCTGAATGCCCGCCAGGTATTGCCCGGCGCTGTCGTGCAGATCGCGCGCAATGCGCCGCCGCTCCTCGTCCTGCAAAGCCATCAGTCGGGAAGAAAGCTGCTGTAGTTGCGCCGTGCGCGATTGCACCGTGGCTTCCAGGTTCGCCTGCGTGCGCTTGAGGTTTTCTTCCGTTCGCTGGTGTTCGGCAATGCGCTCGGCCACATCGGCTCGAGCCATGCGTTCGCTCTCGTGCACCTGCAATACTCGCAACGCTCCAGCCGTAAACTCTGCCAGCCCGCTCAGCAGACGCGCATCCTCGGAATCGAATTTGCACTCCTCGTCATGCGACACCACCCACAGCGTGCCGGGGCTCTCGTTCCCCAGGCCGATCGGTATGACCAGCGCTTCGATAATCGGCACTGCGACTTTGTTGAAATACTGAAACCTTCGCCCCGGATAAGCAAAAATTTGCGGCTCACCGCTATCCATCGTTACACCGCACGGGCTGAACCCTCTGGGTGTCGTTCCGTTCACATACTCTTTCAATTCGCCCGCCAGATTCGTCCAGCGAAAAACCTGTTCGCCGTTCGGCAACGTTTCCAGCAAGCTCAACCCCGCGGTTCCTGCGCAGCACAAATCCAGCGCTATCTGCAGCAACGCGTCGATCAGCTTTTCCGGGCTTTCCGCCATGGCCCGCGCCAACGTCTGCAGCGCCATATTTTCATGGTAGAAATTCGGCTTCCGCCGCCTTCGCGACCGCAGCTTGTAGGTAACGAGAATCTCTTCGAGGGCTGCCGGTTCCGAAAATGGTGCCTCTACTGCGAGTGGAGAACCACTGGTTGGCGCTGTGGCTCGCGCGCGGGACTTGCGGCGGCTAAAACGTGGAATATTCACGTTTACTCCTACTCCTTCACCACGAGGCGGGACTCAAGTCTAGCACCGCTTCGTCCCCCAGACTAACTGCTCCACTTTTCATTCACGCTCTTTTTCGGCGCCCAGCCGCAAAGCGAATTTGCCGTGCTACACTGCGCCCGTTAAAAAAGGAAAATTCCACTTGAGATCAATCATCGGTCTGACTCTGGGGCTTTTACTAATCCCCGCGAACGCCTGCCCGCAGTCGTCCGCCAGCGCCTCCAACGGCGACACCGCCAAAATTCAATCCTTGCGCACCAAACTGGAAGCCACCATTAACGACGTCGATAGCCATCTCGATGGCGTACTTGGCGTGGCCATCGAAGATCTGAGCTCCGGCCAGAAATTTTTCCTTCGCGCCGATTCCGTTTTTCCCCAGGCCAGCTCGATCAAGATCGCGGTTCTCGCCGAGCTTTACCACCAGGCGCAGCAATCCGCCGAAGGCCAAACCGGCAAGGTCAGGCTCACCGACCTGTACACCATGCAGTCCTCCGATCTCGTCGCTGACAGCGACATCATGGGCGGCCTGACTCCCGGCGTCACGCGCATCACCAATCGCGATCTGGCCACCATGATGGTAGCCGTCAGCGACAACTCCGCCACCAACGTGCTCATCGATCACCTCGGCATGGACAACGTCAACGCCTTGCTCGACAGTCTCGGCCTGCCCAACACCCGCCTTCGCCGCAAAATGATGGACATCAAAGCTGCCGCAGAAGGCCGTGAAAACATCTCTACGCCTCAGGAAATGATGACCCTGCTCGAAAAAATTTATCAGGGAAAAGTCCTGAACAAAGAAATGACCGCGGACTTTTTCAAAGTCCTCAGCACTCACAAAGATAGCTGGATCCCCCGCGATCTGCCCGATGGCTTGCAGATCGCCAATAAGCCCGGCGAACTCGAAGGCGTGCGTAACGACTCCGGCATCGTGTTCGTCCCCAACCGCCCTTACATCATCTGCGTGATGACCACCTATCTCTCACGCGAGCGCGATGGGGAAGAAGCCATCGCCAAAATTTCTTCCGCTACCTACAGCCTCTTTGACCGCCTGGCCCGCTCCTCGCAGTACGGGCGCGTCATCTCCGAGCGCAACTCCGCCCCTCACTAAAAATTCGTCTCTAGGTTCCGCGAGACCCACAGACCAAACCTTGCACGCGGAGTTTGCAATCGTCAGTTTAAATTTAAGGCTTGTATTAAAACAGCGCCGTAGGTCGGCGCTCCCACTTCTTGCTTTTGTCCTTGGCGATACCCTCCACATCTTTCACGTAGGCCCCCGCCTGCGTCAAAATGTGGTGCAGATCGTTCCCCAGGCTGATAAACGTAAATCCCTTGTCCAGAAATTCACCAACGCGCGCGGTCCCAAACAAAAATATTCCCAGAATCACTTTGTTCTTGCGCGCTTCCGCAATCAGCTTGTCGGTAGCCGCTCCCAGTTCCGGCGACGTGTACATGTGCGGAAACTCATACTTCTCATACAAGCCCATCGACATGCATAAATCGTTCTGCCCCAGGAACAAAATATCCACTCCTGGCACCGCCGCAATCTCCGCCATGTTCTCGATGCACGAAGCGGTCTCCACTTGCAGCGCCACCATCAAATTATTGTTGGCATTGCCCGCGTAGCCCAGTAGCCCTGCCTTGTTCATACTGCGTTGCGGAAAATAAACCGAGCGTGTGCCTGCCGTCGGATATTTTGTGCAGCTTACCGCCTGCCGCGCTTCTTCCGCCGTGTTGATGTATGGCACCAGCACCCCATCCGCGCCCATATCCAGCGCCTGCTGAATCCCCGCGCGGTCGTTGTAGCCCGCTACGCGCACCATCGACTTCGCTCCGCCGCTCGCAATACCCGCCAGCATGGCCGACAATTTCTCGTAGCCCATCGGCCCGTGCTGCGTATCTACCAGCAGCCAGTCATAGCCGCTGTAAGCCAGCTGCTCCGCCACCGTCGCGCTATGCGAGTTCAGAAACAACCCCAGCTTGGGCGCGCCCTCTCGCAATTCCTTCTTAAACTCCGCACCGCTAACCACATCCGCCATCGCCATCTCCTTAGTAGGTCTAATTACCGTTAAATTATTCCTGAAAGCACGCCAAAATTTCGCCACAGTGTATCAGTTCTTCGGGAGCCGGGGACTTGAAACCCCTGAAGCCTTCAGTTCGGTTGACGGTCAACTGATTCTGGGGCCTTAACGTAACAACGCCTCCGCCATCACCAAGCAATTCGCAACTTAATGCTGCACCTGCGCTTGACCCACCCTCAACTTCGCCAAAAAATCAAAATCCCCCGTAGGCGACAACGGCAAATCCCCCAAATCCCTTCGATGCACCGACACCGCATCGCCAAACCACATCGGCAAATACGGCAAATCCACCGCCACAATTTTCTGCGCCTCGCTGCACAATTCCTTGCGCTTTTCGCGATCCATCTCTACGCGAATCTGCTCCGTCAGCGCATCCATCCGCGCGTTGCGGTAATGCCCGCGATTCGCTCCATCCGGCGGAAAGCGCTTCGACGAAAACACAAACTCAAAAATGTCCGGATCGTTATTCGCCCCCACCCATCGCAGCAAATTGATCTGAAAATTGCCCTTCACCGCGTCCGAGAGCAACGTCCCCAGCTCCAGCGGCCGCAACTCCAGTTCCACTCCCACATGCCGCCACTGTTCCTGAAGCACTGCGCCAATCAGCCGGTACTGCTCGTCCGTGGACGTCTTCAGCGTTAAATGCATCCGCACGCCATTTTGTTTTCGCGGAAATCCTGCCGCGTCCAGCAGCGCTTCCGCGCGCGCCGTGTCCAGCGAATACTGCGCGACATTGCCTTCATACGCCCAGTGATTCGGCGGCAATACTCCCGTGGCGATGCGCGCCTGCCCATGCAGCAGATAGCGGATCAACGTTTCGCGATCTGTGGCGAACGCCAGGGCCTGCCGCACCTCGCGCCGCCCGATGATGGCGTCATCCATGTTGAATCCGAGATACGAGAGATTTGTTCCGGCATGCTCCGTCACCGCCAGCGCCGGTTGGCGCGCCAGCACCGGAACCATATCCGGCGCAAGCGAACTGATCTCCAGGTCTGCCGATCCCTTTCGCAATTCCAGCGCACGCACGATGGCATCGGGCACAATGCGCGCTCGCAGCCGCGTAATTTCTGGCGCGCCCCCAAAATAATCGGGATTCGCCGCCAGCACCACTTCGTCATCCTGTGCCTGGCTTACGAAACGAAACGGCCCTGACCCAACCAGCGCCCGCGAAAAATCGGTTCCAGCTTTTGCAGGCACAATCCCGATCGCCGGCCGCGACAAGCTCCACAAAAACGACGCGTACGGCGCGCTCAAATGAAAAATCGCCGTGTTTGCATCCGGCGCTTCCACGCTGGCAATCATGCGAAATCCGCCACGCTTTGGCGAGCGGTTCGCCGCATTCAAAATAAAATCAAACGTCGACTTCACGTCTGCAGCGGTCACCGCGCTTCCATCGTGAAACTTCACTCCCGGCCGCAAATGAAATACATACGTCAGCGGGTCGGGCATCTCCCACGATTCCGCAAGGTCAGGGCGCAAACTCAAGTTGTTATCGCGCGCCACCAGGCTGCTGAATATCAGGCCGTCCAGATGTTGCGATTGCCCATCGGTAGCAAATCGCGGATCAAGATTCGTGGGACTCGACTCGATTAGCAGCACTAACCCGGATCGGTCCGCGTGCGCGCTACGTGAACACCCTGTAAACGTCAGCGCCGACGCCAAAACCACCAGCGCAGATCCAGCCAAAAGTCGTGTGCCCCGCATGCCGTAGTTGCGTGCCGCGATCTTGCACAACCTCAACACGCGGCACACGAAACCGCTGGCGATCCGCACCGATGATTTGTTCACCGCAGTGGTTTTCATTTAACTCTTGAAGCCGCTTTCCTCGGCGGCGCGTAAGAAATCTTCCCCAGAATTGCCGGCCCCGTGGCCCCTGTCGCAGAAAAAATATTCCCAGGCCGCTGATGAAACGTTTCGTAAGCCATCAATGCAAACGCAAACGCTTCCTTGGCTTCTTCCGGCACTCCCACCCGCGAAGAGGGAAGTACCTCCACATTGGGCAGCGCCGCGCTCAGTTGCGCCATGATCAACGGATTGCGCGTGCCCCCGCCGGAAACAATCAGTTGATCGATTTTAGTTTTCGGAATCACAAACCGGTTCAGCGCATCCACCACCGACAGCGCCGTAAAAATGGTCGCGCCGCGAATCAGATCGTTCGGCTTGGCGCGATGCTGTCGCCGCATGGCCAGAACTCTCTTCACATACTCGGCGCCGTAATATTCCCGCCCTGTCGATTTAGGCGGCGCCTTCTTCAAATACGCATCGCGCATCAATTCATCCAGCAGCGCCGGAATCGCTCGACTCGCCTGCGCCATCGCCGCATTGTCGTCAAACTTCTTTCGCCCGCGCGTAAAATGCGTCACCAGCGCATCGATCAACATATTGGCCGGCCCGGTATCAAACGCGAACACTCGTTCCCGCGCTGCACCCGCCGGAATCACCGTAACGTTGGCAATCCCTCCCAGATTCAGCGACGCGCGCCCACGCTTCGCATCGCCATACAACAAATAATCGGCGTACGGCACCAGGGGCGCGCCCTGTCCCCCGAGCGCCATATCCGCGGGACGGAAATCCCCCACGGTGGTCACTCCGGTTCGCGCGGCAATCACCGCCGCTTCGCCAATCTGCAGCGTCGAAGCCACTCGTGCGCCCAGATAGGACACCGCCGCGCCTTGATGAAAAATCGTCTGCCCATGACTGCCAATCAAATCGACCGACGAAAGTGCCACCCGAAACCGCTTGCAGGCCGTCGCGGCAGCCTCCGCGAACAATCCACCCAACCGAAAATTAAGCTGGCTCAATTCGCCCGCGGTAATCGGACGCTGCTCCGCTACTCGCAGCACTTCCGTTCGCACCGCCGGCGGAAATTTCACCGCGGTATGCGCGAGCAATTGCGCTTTCACTCGCGGCGGCGCTCCCGTGATTCTCGCCAGCGCCACGTCGATCCCGTCCGCGGACGTCCCCGACATGAGCCCCAGCACCAGCAACCCGCGCTCCTTCGGCCTCGCACTCATAAAAGAAGTTCGCTCACGAAATCTGTTTCTTCAAGTCCGCCAGCAGATTCAAAGCATCCAGAGGCTTCAACTGATCCAGGTCTGCTCCGCGCAACCGCTCAATTACTTCGCGGTCCAGCGCGGTGAACAGCACTTCCTGATGGCCGTTGTGATTCCCATTCGTCGCGCCTGGTGAAAGAGTCTCGCTCAACTCGTGTTCGTTCTGCTCGTGCTTTCGCAATACTTCCCGCGCCCGCTCAATCACGCTGCGTGGCAGCCCCGCCAGCCGCGCCACCTCGATCCCATAACTTTTATCCGCGCTCCCCGGCTCTACCCGCCGCAGAAACACAATTTCGTTGGGTGTCTCCTTCACCGAGACGTGTACGTTTTTAACCGTCGCTAATAAATCCGCCAATTCCGTCAGCTCATGATAGTGCGTGGCAAACAGCGTGCGTGCTCCGGTGTGTTTCTGCAAATGCTCCACCACCGCCCAAGCAATCGATAATCCATCAAACGTGGACGTCCCGCGCCCCACTTCATCCAACAGCACCAGGCTGGCCGGCGTGGCGTTGTGCAGGATCGCGGCCACCTCGCTCATCTCCACCAGAAACGTCGAACGCCCGCGTGCCAGATTATCGCTCGCTCCGATGCGCGTAAAAACCCGGTCGGTAATTGGCAGCTTGGCCTGCCGCGCCGGAACGAAGCACCCCATCTGCGCCATCAACACGATCAGCGCCGCCTGCCGCAAATACGTCGACTTGCCTCCCATGTTCGGTCCGGTGATCAACAGCAACTGTTGCCGTTGCGACTCCAGGTACAAGTCATTGGGCACAAAGCGCTCGCCGCGTTGCCGTAGCAACTCTTCGATCACCGGGTGTCGGCCTTCCACAATCAGCAATTCCCCCGTCGCGTTGAATTCTGGCCGGCAGTACCCGCGTTCCGCCGCCAGCTTCGCAAAACACGTCAGCACATCTAGCTGCGCGATGGCGCTGGCCGTCACCCGCAGCCGCGTGGCATGCGCCGCCACCCCCGAGCGCAGCTCCACGAACAACCGGCACTCAATTTCCGCGATGCGCTCGTCCGCCGCCAGAATTTTCCGCTCGTACTCCTTCAGCTCCGGCGAAGTAAACCTCTCCGCATTCACCAGCGTCTGCTTGCGTTCATAGTCCGCCGGAGCCATGTGCAGGTTCACTTTGGAAATCTCGATGTAATATCCACAAATCGAATTAAACCGGATCTTCAGCGAATTGATTCCGGTGCGCTTTCTTTCACGGTCCTCCATCGCGGCAATAATCTGCTTGCTGTGCTGGCTCAGATTGCGCAGTTCATCCAGCTCGCCGTCGTATCCGCTGCGAATCATCCCCGGTGTGGTAGCCAGCGCCGGCGGTTCATCCGCGATGCCGCGATCCAGCCGTTGGCGAACATCGCTCAACTCATCGATCTCCGTAAAAATCTTTCGCAGCAGTTCGCTGCCCCCCGCCGGCGGCGGTGTCAAAAAATTCTTCAGCACCGGCAACTGCGCCAGCGACTTGCGCAGCGCCACCAGTTCACGCGGTGTAGCCAGTCCCAGGGTGACCCGGCTCGTGATTCTTTCCAGATCGAGAATGCCCTTTAATTCTTTGCGGATTTCCCCGCGCACCATGGTCTGCTGCACCAGATGCGTCACCGCATTCAGTCGCGCCTCGATCACCTCCGGATCAATCAGCGGCCGCAACATCCACGAACGCAGCAGCCGCGCGCCCATGCCCGTCACGGTCACATCCAGCGCCGCAATTAATGTTGTCGGCCCAACCCGCCCGCCATCATCCGTAAAAATCGGGTTCAGCAGTTCCAGGTTGCGCACCGAAACCGGATCGAGCACCAAGGCATTGTGCTGCTCGTAGTAGCGCACGCCATCCAGGTGCCGCAGCGCTTCCACGCTATGCGCATCATCCCCGCGCGCCGCATTCTCGCGCAGGTAGTGAATAATCGCGCCCGCGGCTGCCAGCGATTGCGGGTGTCCGTCCAATCCGAACCCGGTCAGCTCCGCTACTCCAAACTGCTCGCGCAAAACACGCTCGGCATAGTCATACTGAAAAATCCAATCATCCAGTCGCGACTCGACGCCTCCGGTTCCTTCCAGCAGGGAAGTCTTCGCCGTTTCAAACAACTGTTGTGGCCGCGCCAGCAGCGTCTCGCGAGGTCGCAACAGTTGCAGTTCATCCCGCAGCGCTTCCGTCGCACCCGGCCCATGAAATTCCGTGGTCTGAAATTCCCCGGTAGACAAATCGACATACGCCATTCCCAGCGTCGCGCCCGATCCATCTTTCGACACCGCCGCCAGAAAATTGTTCTCCCGCGCTTCCAGCACCGCGCCATCGGTAGCCGTTCCCGGCGTAATCACTCGCACCACTTCGCGCCGCACGATTTTCTTGCCCGGCCCCGGCAATTCCATCTGATCGCAAATGGCGATCTTGAATCCCGCGCGAATCAGTCGCGCAATATACCCGTCCGCAGCGTGGTAGGGCACGCCGCACATCGGGATGGGTTGCCCCTTCTCGCGATTTCTGGATGTCAGTGTGATTTGCAGTTCGCGCGCCGCGACAATGGCGTCTTCGTAGAACAGTTCGTAGAAGTCGCCCAGCCTGAACAACAGCAGTGCGTGTGGATACTTCGACTTGATGCCCTGATATTGCTGCATGAGCGGCGTGGTCGCGTCGCTCATGCTCATAGATAGTTGCACGCGCGCGCCAATAGCGCGCAACTCTTCAAAAACGGTACTCCCGCGCCGCCACTCACTCGCGGATTCCCGATTGTGTCAGAACGAAAGCGTAGTCCAGTGCAATCTCGCGCAGATAATCGTAGCGCCCCGAAGCGCCGCCGTGTCCCGCGCCCATGTTCACCTTGAAGAGCAAACAATTCGCGTCGGTCTTTTTTGCGCGCAGCTTCGCCACGTACTTGGCCGGCTCCCAGTACATCACCTGGCTGTCGTTCAATCCAGTTTTTACCAGCATCGCGGGATACGCTCGCCGCGCCACATTCGTGTACGGGCAATATGATTTCATCACCCAGTAATCGTCCGCGTTTTCCGGATTGCCCCACTCTTCATATTCGCCCACTGTCAGCGGCAGAGAAGCGTCCAGCATGGTGTTCAATACATCCACAAACGGTACGTGCGAAATCACCGCGTGAAATAAAAATGGCCGCATATTCGCCACCGCGCCCATCAACAAACCGCCCGCGCTTCCGCCCTCAATCACCAGTTTCTCCGGCGAGGTATAGCGATGCGCGATCAGATGTTCCGCTGCGGCAATGAAATCCGTGAAGGTATTCATTTTCTCGCGCATGCGCCCGGCATCGTGCCAGGGCTTGCCGAGTTCTCCACCGCCACGAATATGCGCAATCGCAAACACCACGCCGCGGTCCAGCAAACTCAATCGGTTCGAGCTGAACGTCACCGGTACGGAAATCCCATAGCTCCCGTATCCATACAGCAACAACGGCACGCCATGACTGTTTTCTTCCGGCCATTTCGGCTCCGCGGCAAATGTGTCGCGTTTGTACACCAGCGAAATCGGCACGCGCGTGCCATCCCCAGCCACCGCGTGCAGCCGCTCGGTCACGTAAAGCTGCGCATCGTACCCACCCAGCACCGGTTGCTGCTTCAGCAAAACCCGCTGTCGCGTGCGCACGTCGTAATCAAACACCGAACGCGGCGTCACAAACGATTCGTACTGAAACCTCACCACATCGCTCACAAACTCCGGATTCGCGCCCAGCGACGTGTGGTACGCAGGCTCAGTGAATTCGATGCGGTGAGACGCCTGCAGCAAATCTCCGCCGCTTTCACCATCGCCGCCGCCATTTTGCAAATCCACAATACGCAGATACTGCAGCCCGCCCTCGCGCTCGGAAAGCACCAGGTGCTTTTCAAACGCGCACACATTGCTCAACATCACGCCGGGACGATTCGCCACCACCTCGCGCCATAGTGGCCGCGCCGGTTCCTTCACCGCGGCGCGCATCAACCGAAACGTCCGCCCTCCCGAATTCGTCCGCACATAAAATATGCCGCCGTCCGGCTGCCCTGGCTCGCCCGGCTGCCCCGGCCCGACCGGATGATGATCGACATAATACTCATGGTTATCTTCCCGGGCGTCGATGAGCGCGAACTCCCCGGCCGTATCCCCAGCAGCCAGAAATCTCACTTCGCTGGTGGTGTGACTCGCGCTGGTCAGCAGCAGAAAACTCCCGCTGCGCGTGCGCTCCACGCCAATCCGAAACCGCTCATCCTTCTCTTCGTACAAGAGGACAGGCGCTTGCCCCAACCCCATTTCGTGTCGATATAAACGATACGACCGCTTCGTCGTGTCGTCTTCTTCGGTGAAAAACAGCGTACGGCTGTCCGCCGCCCACGTCACGCTGGTCACGCGCTCAAATCGCTCGCCCAGCGTCTCCCCGCTAGCCAGATTCTTCACCTGCAGCGCGTACTGCCGGAATCCCGTCGTATCGGTGGAATAGGCCAGCAACTCGTTGTCATCGCTGACCGCGAAAGACCCCAGTCCCAGAAACGAATGCCCCTGCGCCAGCGCGTTCAAGTCCAGCAGCAATTCTTCCGGAGCGCCCTCCACATCCCGCTGCCGGCAATGCCGCGGGTACTGCTGGCCTTCCTCCGTGCGCGTCAAATAGCGATACCCACGCAAGCGATAGGGCACCGACAAATCCGTTTGCAAAATCCGCCCCAGCATCTCCTGATAAAGCTCTTCCTGCAGCGCTTCGCTGGGCCGCAAAATCGCGTCGGTGTACGCGTTTTCCGTCTTGAGGTAGTCGATGACCTCCGCGCTTTCCTTGTTGCGCAGCCACGCATAGTGATCCACGCGGCGGTCCCCGTGCAGAACCGTCTCCACCGGTTCCCGCCGCGCAATGGGAGGCGCTGGCACCGCCGAACCCGCCGCGTAGTGGGCCGGTTTTTTGGTCTTGCTGTTTTCCACAGATTCGCCCGCACCGGTACTGCTAGGAAGGGTCGTTGCCGCCGAATTGGAGTCGGTCATCATGCGTTTCGCTGGCGTTTCTGCGCATTGCCAACGCCCGGCAGTGCGTACGCTGGGCATCAGGTTGAGGATAAGTCTCGCCCGCTATACTAACGAAACTTCCGTAAGGTAGGAAGTCCACCGTTAGAAGCCTGCAGCGGCTCACCTTCTCAAGAGCAAGTGTTCCGATAACTTCAGCTGTTTCAGGCAGCCGTAAGCAGCATGGGGGCGTTCTTGGTGATCACCAAAGTATGCTCATAGTGCGCCGACGTCCCACGATCCGTGGTTTGCACCGTCCAGCCGTCCTTACTCAGAAAGACTTTTCCGGACCGCGCCGCGATGATCGGCTCCACGGTAATTACCAGGCCCTCGGTCAAAACCTGGTCCGCTCCCGGCTCGGCGTAATTCGGCACACTGGGCGCCTCGTGAATCGTCCTGCCAATCCCGTGCCCGCCCAGTTCGCGGATGACAAAAAAGCCGCTGCACCGCACTTCGCTCTCGATCG
>Ga0182015_10001989_pt1 | contig 25706 bp, 20 predicted proteins | sample 712P3MmetaG_FD_120478 | JGI IMG/M metagenome (GOLD analysis project Ga0182015, IMG submission 120478) | Permafrost microbial communities from Stordalen Mire, Sweden - 712P3M metaG | ecosystem: Environmental > Terrestrial > Soil > Wetlands > Permafrost | place: Sweden: Stordalen | collected...
ATTACTCGTTGCAAACCGTCGCTGTTCTGCTTTGTGGCACCTCTCTCTTCGAACGAGACAATTTTGTATTAGACGTGTTTTATGAATGTGATCGCATCATAGAAGAAACGAGAGAAATCAACATGAGAAAATTTTTCGGTAGTCTACTGCTTGTTGCAATGTTATTGGCGGGCACTCCGGCATTCAGCGCGCAGGTCGGGGTTGGCATCACGATCGGCGCGCCCCCGCCGCCACGCGTTATAGTCCGTCCCGTCGCTCCGGGCCCGGGATATTCATGGGTCGAGGGCTACTGGTACCCCATCGGCGGACATTACCGGTGGCATGCAGGTTACTGGACTCTGCCGCCCTATGGTGGCGCTTATTGGATCGGACCGCGCTATGAGGGAGGCCGCTACTTTGCGGGCTACTGGAACGGACCGCGCGGCCGGTTCGAACATGATCATCGCTGGGACCGTGAACACGATCGAGATCGCGACCGCTTTCACGACGACCGTCACTGAGTTAGCCTTAAAACCAACAGCCAAACGGAAGCCTCACGCGCGTTCAGCACGTGTGGGGCTCTTCGTTTGTAATCCGAGCTCCCCAAAACAAGACTCCCAATGGCCGGTAGTGGTAAAAGACGGCCCCTATGTCGCGTATCCGACGTAAATAGCAACCCGAGGATTGCTTTCCTATCAAGCACGGAGGTACACTTCCCGGCCATAATCTGGTGGGACGTCTTCTCCGTCGTGCCTACCACACAAACCTGGTTGTACCTGAGTACGGTGCGGGAACTTTTGCACCAGCAGCAGCATTCGGCCCCCCGATTCATTTTCGGTTCCGCTGATAAGACTTGCGCCCGGGAGACTTATGAACAGCCCACGCTTCCAGAAAATATTTCTGATTTACCTGCTTACGATGGTTTCTCTCGTTGCCGCCTGCGGCAGCAGCCCAGAAGGAAAATATCGCGACCCCAGCGGCACGATTAATGCTCAATTCAAAGACGGCAAGGCCTACATCGCGCTGGGCGCGTACGCCGTTGACGGCACCTACAAAATCGAAGGGAAAAAGATCATCGCCCGTGGCGACTTTGGCCCGATGATTCCCAATCCCTGCGTCTTCACCATCAACGACGACGGTACCATCGATGGGCCGCGGGATAGCGCGATCCCCAGACTGGAAAAAGTGAAGTAACGGCCGGGCCGGTGACGCAAACCCCACCTACCTTCGATCGGCGAAACGCCACCCAGGCGATCTACATTCGCAGAGCAGCCATCGCCGTTGCGAGTATCGCCTCTGATCTTGCGCGTCCTTCTAAAGCTAAGTCTTGGTTTCTTTTTTGTGGGTGGTGTTCAGGATGGCATCCGGAATAATCAGTCGCTCCACCGGGTGTCCTCCAACGATGTGCGACTCGATGATTTCATCCACGTCTTCGGGTTTGACCCCGCCATACCACACTGCTTCCGGATAGACCACCACGGTGGGGCCAAGCTCGCACTGGTCAAGGCATCCGGATTTATTCGCGCGAACGTTTTTTATGCCACGCTGCGCGAGTTTCGTCTTGAATAGGCGCTGCAATTCCCCCTGTCCCGTGGGGTCGCAGCAGCCGCGCGGGTGGCCTTCTTCACGCTGGTTCATGCAAATAAAAATATGCTTGTCAAATCTGGGCACGCTTTAGTTTAACTCATCGCTGAAATTCGATTTGACAGCTAACGACGGGATGGGGTCTTGAACTCGGGAACTCTGAGTCTGGCCCGCAAAAAAACTTTTGGAATTTCTCAGGAAAGTCCGAGATGGTCGAGCTGATAGCGGCCCTGCTCAATCACCTGGTCATCATCGATCCACACATCGCATTTGCGAGTCAGCACATCCACGTGAGTTTTCGACGCCCAGTCGGCATGCGTCTGGCTGCCGTACGGATCGCCAAATGCCAGATGGACGCCAGGGAATTTTTCGTCCTGTAACAGCACCCCAATCATGCGCGACAATCCCAGATTCGTGCCGAAGGCCAGCTCTCCCACGCGATCGCTGTTCTGATCGGTGTGGCAGTAATCCCAGAATTCCTGCTCCAGGTCCTTGCGCGCGCATTTCGCGTGCACCAACCGCGCTTCCTTGATCTCCAGAACCAGCGGCGTGGATTGCAGGTCGCCGTACTTGCCATTGAAATGATCGCCGGCGGTAGCATCGCAAACAAAAGTTCCATCCACCGTGGCCGGCGTCGTGAACACTTCTCCAGCCGGAAGGTTGGACCAATATCGTGGACTGATCAGCCCGCTCGTTTTTACCCAGTCCAGACCGGGATCGAAATGCGCGGCGATGTTGGTGCCCGCCTCGGTCTTCACCGTGAGCGTTTCCGCGCGCAGCATGCGCTCGCGCAGTTTATCGCTGAGGCGGTCCACCATGCGGTAATCCGCGCGCATCCCCTGTTGCATAATTTCCGCGGTCACACCCACCATGTGCGCGTAGCGAATCTGCCGCCGCTCCACGATTTTGACGATGGCCATGCGCGCGCCAAGCTCGCCGGATTGGGGAGTCATACACATGATGCCCACGTCCGCCGTTTCCAACGCCTGCAATACCTCCGTGGGGGCCTCGCGCATCGGGCGGGGACCAAACCCCTCCAATAAAAATGAACTGTAATTCGCGCCGCAATCATGCAATGCCGCCGCGAGGCTCGCCGCCACAGGCTTGCTGACTTCATCGGCGATTAACGCAACATGTTCGCCGGCGCGTATCGACAGACACGTCTCTACGGCGTTTCTGGCGCCGGGCATCAGCTCACTCTTGGCATTTCCAAAGGAATTGAGCATCAAGATATTTTATCGAATTTGCAGCCGTGAGTTAAGGGACGATCCTGTAGTTCCAAGTTGGATAACATCGAAAAGATTAGAATCGAGTAAGAAACTGTAGGTTCCGCTGATCTTGACACGGCGCATTCGCATGCCCACTATAAAATTCCCTTCAGTAAGAATCCGATCTTAGCGCGCCTTTTGCGTAGTTGCGCGTTCCGTTTTTTTTCTTGGTGAAACGGCCGATTCCCTCTCGTTTTCCGGGCTGCCGTCACGTTGTTCCAATTTCAAGGGCCTTTGCGGCACCTAGCGAGGGACTGTGCACTATCTCACGCAACTATTCACCACCAGCGGCTTCCAACCCCACGGCTACTGTTATCAGTGGAATTCCGGGCTGGTTTGGCTGAACGTCGTCTCCGACGCTCTGATCGCCGTCGCGTACTTCACCATTCCCATCGTTCTACTGTTGTTCATACGCAAGCGCCGCGATCTGCCGTTCACGGGAGTCTTTGCGCTGTTTGGATTGTTCATTGTGGCTTGCGGCCTGACCCACGTCCTGGAAGTGTGGAATTTGTGGCATGCGCAGTATTGGCTCGCGGGTGCGGTAAAGCTGATCACGGCTGCGGCATCCATCGGCACGGCGATCCTTCTGACCAGACTCATGCCCAAGGCCCTGGCTCTCCCCAGCAGCGCGCAATGGGTGGCAACCAACACAGTGCTTCTTGAAGAAGTTCAGGAGCGTCGTGCCCTGGAAATACAACTCCGCCAGAGTGAAACCATGTACCGCGAAACTGCCGCTCTGGTGGACCTGACGCACGACGCCATTTTTGTGCGTACGCTGAAAAATGAAGTCGTGCACTGGAATAAAGCTGCCGAGAAACTTTATGGCTGGCAGAAGTATGAAGTACTCGGCAAAACCCCGCATAACTTGTTGCACACAGTTTTTCCGAAACCTGTAGCAGAAATTGAAACGGAAGTCCTGGAAAATGGCTATTGGGAAGGCGAGCTAATCCATCAGCGACGCGATGGATCTATCTTGACGGTTTCCAGTCGATGGGCCTTGAGCACCAAGGACGGTAAGCCGGACGCGATACTTGAAAGCAACCGCGACATCTCCCGACGCAAACTCGCGGAAAACAAATTCAGGGACCTTCTCGAGGGCGCGCCAGACGCTGTGGTGATCGTAAATGAGAGCGGGGAGATCGTGCTGGTTAATTCGCAAACCGAGAAAATGTTCGGCCATCCGCGAAGTGAGCTACTCCGCCAAAAAGTCGACATTTTGCTCCCGGAAAACTTCCGCGGGACCCATCCCGATCACCGCAGCGAATTCTTCCGCCACGCAAAGGTACGCTCCATGGGCGCCGGCATGGAACTTTATGCCCGGCGAGCCGACGGCACCGATTTTCCCGTGGAAATCAGCCTCAGTCCTCTGGAGACACCGGAAGGGATGCTAGTGTCGGCCTCCATTCGAGATGTCACCGAGCGAAAACAAGCCGAGGAAACGCAGCGGCAAACCGACGAAAAACTGCGCTTGTTGGTCCAGGGCGTCAAGGATTACGCAATTCTCATGCTCGATCCCGAAGGATGCGTTACCACGTGGAGCGAAGGAGCGGAAGGCATTAAGGGTTATCCCGCGGAAGAAATTATAGGCCAGCACTTCTCGAAATTTTATCCTCCGGAAGTTGTTGCCGCGGGCAAGCCCGCTGAAGAGCTCAAAATCGCGGAAAAAAATGGGCGCTTCGAGGAGGAAGGCTGGCGTCTGCGCAAAGATGGCTCGCGCTTCTGGGCCAGTGTGATCATTACTGCCTTGCGGGACAAGAGCGGCCAACTGCGCGGGTTCGGCAAGGTCACCCGGGATATTTCCAACCGGAAAAAAGCCGAAGAGGAGGTGGACAAGCAAAGAAATGAATTGGCTGAAAAAAACGCCCAGCTGATCATCGCCAACCAGGAAATTGAGTCCTTCAGTTATTCGGTTTCGCATGACCTGAGAACGCCACTGCGAGCCATCGACGGCTTCAGCCACGCGCTGCTGGAGGATTGTGCCGCCCAGTTGAATGACGAAGGTAAAGGCTATTTGAATCGCATTCGGGCCGCTACGCAACGCATGGGTGGGCTTATCGACGACCTGTTGAGCCTCTCACGCCTTTCACGCGCTCCCATGCGCGTGCAGACCTTCGACCTCAGCGCACTGGTAAATGCCGTGGCCGCCGAAATTCGACGTGCCCAACCGGACCGCCACGTCGAGCTGCAGGTTGCAGAGGGTCTCAAAGCCACGGCCGATTCCGGACTCCTGCGAATCGTGCTTGAAAATCTTCTTGGCAATGCCTGGAAATTCACCTCCAAAAAGCCGAGCGCGCACATCGAGTTTGGCCAGACCAACGCCAACGGCACAAATGCCTTTTTCCTTCGGGATGATGGCGCCGGCTTCGATCCCGCTCATGCCAGCCACCTGTTTGGCGCCTTCCAGCGGCTCCACGGCGTGACCGAATTTGAGGGTACTGGCGTGGGTCTGGCCACCGTGCAGAGAATTGTTCATCGCCACAATGGGCGCATCTGGGCAGAGAGCGCTGTAGGCCAGGGCGCAACCTTCTTCTTCACACTCAACGATCCGTTTCTAAAGGAGTTAGCACATGATCCGCAAGACAATTCTTCTGGTGGAAGACGATCCGGATGACGCCGCCCTCACCGTCCGGGCGCTAAAGAAAAACCAGATTGTGAACGATATAGTTGTTGTACATGACGGCGTACAGGCTCTCGATTATCTATACGGTGAAGGTGCATTTGCCGGCCGGGATACTGCGGAGCTGCCACAAGTCGTCCTTCTCGACTTGAAACTTCCCAAACTGGACGGTTTGGGCGTGCTTCAACGACTGCGCTCCGATGCCCGAACGAAGTTGTTACCCGTCGTCATTTTGACTTCCTCAAATGAGGAGCAGGATCGCGTACAGGGCTATGCACTCGGGGCCAACAGTTATGTTCGCAAGCCGGTGAATTTCGATGCCTTTGTCATCGCTGCCGCCCAGCTTGGGCTGTATTGGTTGGTCCTTAACGAGGCGCCACCAGGGAGAACGTGAATGCGTAAATCCATTCGATTGCTGATGGTCGAGGATTCCGAAGATGACAGCGCGCTGGTGACGCTGCTGCTGCGTCAAGCTGGTTACGACTTGCACGCGGAACGCGTGGACACCGCCCGCGACTTGGCCAAGGCCCTCAACGACGAATGGGACATCATCATCTCTGATCACTCCATGCCGCACTTTTCAGGGAACGAAGCTCTCAAGATAGTGCGGTCACAAAATTCGGACATTCCCTTCATTTTTGTCTCCGGCACGATTGGGGAAGACGTAGCTGCTGACGCCATGCGCGTCGGGGCGCAGGATTACGTCATGAAGAACAATCTCAAGCGCCTGGTTCCCGCCGTAGAGCGCGAGTTGCGCGAAGCCGAAGATCGCCGCGAACGAAAAAAACTCGACCGGCAGGTGCAGCAACTGCAAAAGTTCGAAGCCATCGGAAGGCTGGTGGGAGGCATCGCCCACGATTTCAACAACATGATCGGGGCCATTCTGGGCTGGGCAGAAATGGGTTGCGAAGAGACGCCACGAGACAGCCGCTTGCACGATCGTTTTCGCAAAATTTGTGAGCAATCCTTACGGGCGGGAAAATTGACTGGGCAACTGTTGGCTTTCGCCGGAGGCCAAATCCTGGAACCCCGAAAACTCGACCTGAATGTTCTGGTGCAAGAAGAAATGAGCTTGCTTAGCAGAATCATCGGGGACGATATTAAGGTTCGTGTTCAGGCTGATCCGAACCTTCATGTAACACTTGCCGACCAATCGCAGATCGAGCAGGTGTTGATGAATCTTTGCCTCAACGCGCGCGATGCGATGGCTGGCGGGGGGCAGCTCACGATCGAAACGAGCAACGTCGAACTGGATGCGAAGTTTTGCCGCGAGCATGGCTTTGATCGGCCCGGCAGCTACGTTCTACTCTCCGTCACCGATACTGGCATCGGCATGGACAAAGCCACCATAGAACATATTTTTGAGCCCTTCTTCACCACAAAGTCGGTTGGCAAGGGAACGGGGCTCGGCCTGGCTACCGTGTACGGCATCGTCAAGCAACACTGCGGATTGATCCTGGCAAGCAGCGGACCAGCGGCGGGAACCTGCTTCCGCGTATATCTGCCATCCAATACAGGCGCGCACGCACCTTGTGAGACCGCTCGCTATAACGAACCTCCGCGAGGCACGGAAACAATCTTGCTGGCTGAAGATCATGAAGGTCTGCGCAATTCCGCGCAGGAAATGCTGCAAAACCTTGGTTATCGCGTGATTGTCGCCGCCGACGGTAAAGAGGGTCTGGAGCTATTCAAGAAAAATCGTCAACAGATCAGTTTGATCGTTATGGACGTGGTGATGCCTCTGCTGAGCGGACCTGAGGCCTATTCGGAAATGTGCGCGCTTCAGCCTGACGCCCGGGTGATTTTTACGACGGGCTATACGCCGAAAGCAAAAGACCTGGCCTGCATGGTCGAAAAGGGTGCATCGATATTGCGAAAACCGTACACGTTGATCAGCCTCAGTCAAATGATTCGAGGGGCGCTGGAGCAGCAACCAGTAGCGGTGTAACTGCGCATCACCGCTATTTTTTCATTTCAATTTTTCAGCGATCCACTGATCTGTGCGGGCATCCAATAAATCCAGCGGCAAGGTTCCTCCGTCCAGCATCTCGTCGTGAAAGGTGCGAATGTCGAACCTGGATCCCAGCTTGGTCTGGGCGCGATCGCGAAGCTCGCGAAACTTCAGCTGACCCAGCTTGTAACTGAGTGCCTGCGCCGGCCACGAGATGTAGCGGTCAGTTTCCGATTGAATCGTGGGCTCGTCGACCGCGCCTGATTTGCGGAAAAATTCCACCACCTGCTCGCGCGTCCATCCTTTGGAGTGAATCCCGGTGTCCACCACCAAACGCACCGCGCGAAACAATTCAGACGAAAGCCGGCCATAATCGGAAACGGGGTCCTGATAGAAACCCACCTCTTTGCCTAGCTGCTCGGCATACAGCGCCCACCCTTCGACGTACGCATTGAAGCCAAGATTGTGCAGCCGAAACTTTGGCAGCCCGGTGAGCTGCTGCTGTACGGAAAGCTGCATGTGGTGCCCGGGGATTCCTTCGTGATAGGCGATCGCTTCATCGTCTATCAGGGAGCGCTTGGCGAAATCAGACGTTGCCACGACTACCCGCCCGGGACGCTTGCCATCCGGCGTGCCCGTCACATAGTGGGTGGCCGCCGCGGACTGAAAGGCCGGTATCGCTTCCACGGTTACCGGCGACTTGGGCAGCAACGTAAACAATTGCGGAAGCTTCGGTTGCATCTGCGCGATGTAATGCCGGAAATCGTCCAGGATCTGCTCGGAGGAAGTGGGTATGTATTTGGGATTGGTCTTCAGCGAAGCGCGAAAAGACTCCAGGTCGACGAATCCTTCTTTTTTCGCGATGGCCAGCATTTCTTTTTCGATGCGGTAGATCTCTCGCAGGCCCAGTTGGTGTATTTCATCCGGGGTCATGCGGGTGGTGGTCCGCCCGTAAATATTGTTTTGATAGCGCTTCTCGCCGTCCGGCAGAGAGGTAATTGCCAGGGTGGTGCGGCCTTCCGGAGCGTATTTCGTGCGAACGAATTCTGCGAAGCGGCGGTAAGCGGGAATGACCTCGTTGTTGACGGCATCGGTGATTTGTTGAGACAAGCGCTTCTGATCCTCGGGCGAGATGTCCGTTGGAAACTTCTTCGTCGGCAGAAGAAATGGATCGGAGTCGATAATGCCCTGGCATTGCGCCGGGATCTTTTCCGCGAGGAAGCGCACCGGCATCAATTTATCTTTCATCCCGGCGCGGAGCACTTCGGCGGTCTGATCGAGAGCGCGCGGAATTTGATGCAGCCGGGATATGTAGTCCTCGTAGTGCTTGACGGAATCAAGAGGAACCGAAAGAGGAAGATCGGCAAGCTTGGTATGAATGCCATTTTGCTGATTGATGGGCATCTCATACTCTTTGAAATCAAAATCAGCGCCCCGCTGCTGCAAAACACGAACTAAGAGATCGTGCGAAAGCTGGTCCTGGTCGGGAAATCCAGTGGTCGGAATGGCCTTCAAACGGCTAATGAATTCCTCGTCGGTCTTGTGCCGTTGCAGAATGGCTTCGACCGAGTATTCATCCAGCTTGTCGTTGTAGCGGTAGTCCCCGAAGGAAGTCGCGCGCTCCGGAAAATTGCGCATATCCGATTGGAACTGCTCCTCGAAAAGCACGTTCTGCGCAGCGATGCGCTCTTCAACCGGTTTACGTTCTTGTCCGAAGAAAGGCGCAGCAGCAACCAGGAAAACAAAAATCAGCCGTAAGGTTTGGCGCATAGAGGCATGGTACCAGAGCGTCTGTGACTGATAAATATCCACAGTTACAGTGCTTGTGAAACTTAGGTTGTGAAAATGAAACAGGTGCTTGCAGGATTCGACTGGCGGCCAAGTCACGACAGGACGAGCTCAATTTTTATGCGGTGCTGCGGGTTTCCTGGAAACACGAAACGCGGGGACCTGGCCGCCCCCGCTGGTCACGTTGGCGAGCCCCGTGGCACTCAAGCGTGTAAGGTAACCGCTGAGCTTCCCGTGGAATAAATATGGTGCGAAGTCCACCAACATGTCGCGGAATTCCACTTTGCCGTTGCCAGTGATGTACGGAAATACTTCGCGGCGAATGGGAATGCGTTCCTGAACGATCCAGCAATTTCCGCCCGCTTCTGGGCCGCTCCCGGAAATGGCGGTTTGGATGGCGGCGTCCCAGGCGCTTTCGTTGGTTTCCCAGCCGAGCGTCACACCGGTCCCGCCATATTCATCGCTCGGTTTCAACACCAGGTTCTCTCGCTCTTTGCGAATGAAGGCCAGTAAGTCCACAGGCTTGTCGTAATGCGCGGTGCTTACATCCGCGACTACTCGCGTCCACGGCACGTGGCGCTTGATAACCTGCCGTTCATCGTGGGAAAAAAGCCCTCCGTTGCGCTCATCGGTAAGTACGGCAAAAAATGTTTTCACGTGCGGGATTTTGCAGCGGAAAGAATTCGCCACGCATACGGCATTCGCGGTGTACGCCTTTACCAGCGCGGAACATTCCGCCGGGCGCGCCACGATGTCGTTCATCAACACCCGGCGGTACACCAGATCGATTTTCTTTCCCTGCGCGCTTAATTTCTTTCCATCGAACTTCAGATCGCGGGGATCGGCAATCAGCGTGGGCACGCCCATCTTGTCGAAGCGCGCTTTCAAAATTTCAAACTCGCTCCAGGTGGGAACACCTTTCCAGTCGACGATGGCGATTTGGGGGCGCTTGTTCGTTCCTCCCCATTCGACGTAGGTGAGCATCAGAGCGTCAAGAAGTTTCGCGCTGAGCGGATAGCCATGCACTTCGTAGCGCTTCGAAAATTCTTCCATCAAAGGCAATTCACTGAAGAGTTCGCCCAATGTTTCGGAATATCCTGCACCGGCCGGGGATTCTCCATTGTATTCCGCAAACTTCAACGACTCCGGGAGCAGAAAGGCATCGAGGCGTGAAGCCGTGCTCGCTCTTCCATAACCTGCGGGCAGACGGGCCAGGCGCGCTTCTTCCGGCCGGAGGTGAAATTGCGCGAATAAATTCTTATCCGCGAGGGCCGCAGCGGTAACGCGTTCTGCTACATCCGTGATCGTTTCGGCGACGGGCCGCACACGCTTTTCATCTTGTGGAGACAGAAAAAATGGGCGCAAAAAAGGACAGTGAACGCGATCGCCAAAAGTCAGCTTCTCGGCACGCAGATTTCTTAAGAAGTTGTCAGCGAACGCCGGGTTTTCGGTCAGGCTGGCTTGCAACAGCGCGTGCCAGTATTCCGACGCATCCCCTTCCACCGGTTTGGGCGAAGCCGTGCTCATTTTGCTTTTGGTCGTGGCGGCTTTGCAGCCAGAGCCGGGGAGACCGGAGGCCTGTTCGATTCTGGCGTCGAAGTGGATTGTGAGTTATTCGTGGATTGAGGCGTCGTCGTGGATTGAGTGGATTGAGGCGTCGTCGTGGATTGAGAAGTGGGCTGAGAAGTTGCGCCTGATGGTGTCGTGGTTGGCTGCGGCGTCGCAGGTGATTGCAGCGTGGCGCCTGCTTGCGTGGCGGCGGGTGGTTGCGTGGTGGCGACAGGTTTAGCCTGCGCAGGCGATGGGGCTGACGCCGCTGGTTGTGACGTCGCAGCCGCCTGCTGCGCAATACTGCCAGTTCCAGGATTGCTTTGCCCCGCGGCTGCCTGCGCCGCTTTTGGCTTGGGAGCACCCGTGAAGCCGGCCGGCCCATCATCCTTATTGCCAGCCTTTCCAACCATTTGTTCCCAACGCGGCCACGAATTCGATGCTTCACCGGTGAGCGCTCGATCGATCACCAGGCGCGCCATGCGGTCGACCACCTGCTCAAAATAGAATTCCGTGATGCGGTCGCGTTCAAAGTCAGGGGCAGGATTCAGAAAATCAATCGCGTACGGCACGCCATCCTGAACCGCAAATTCGATGGTGTTCATTTCGTAGCCCAGCGCTTGATTGATGGTCTGCGCGTCTTTGACCACGCGGTTGCCAACCTCGGAAGAAAGATACTTGTGGTCCACGATGTAACGCCGGTCTTTGGGATCGTAGTGCACCGGCAAAATATCCATCTTGCCGAACGTGAAGCAGCGCACGTACTGATCAAAATTGATGAATTGTTGCAGCGTCATGCAATACGGCGAAGTCTGGTCGTAGGCGGCCCAAAGTTCTTCTTTGGTGTGAACCTTGTACACATGCTTCCATCCGCCGCCGGAATAGGGCTTGAGGATCGCTGGGCGGCCTACATAATCCAGTAGCCCATCCCAATCCAGGGGGAATTCCAGGTTGTGCAGCGACTCCGCATTGATATCCACATCTTTCGGGTAGCCTTTTTGGGGCAACAGGACGGTTTTGGGAATCGCGATACCGAGTTTCGCGGCCACTGAATAATTGAAATATTTGTCGTCGGCCGTCCACCAGAACGGATTGTTGATGACGTAGCTACCCTGCAGCACCGCATGTTTCAAGTACCCGCGGTAATATTCCACTTCATGCGAAATGCGATCCACGATCACGCGATACTTGGCAGGTTCGTCCATGCGCGTGCCGCCCAGCTTGACGAACTCCGCGGTGACGCCGTCTTTCGCGCCCAAGGTTTTTACCCGTTCGATAAATGCCGGCGGAAAGCTGAATTCTCGCCCGCACAAAAGGCCCACTTTCTTCATTTCTCCTTCTCCTCGGAAAGCTCGACTCGTCAATTGTAGCGATTCGCAAATGAACTCGTATTAAGCAGAGAATAAAAACTGCCGCGACACACTTGCAGAGTCAATTCACCACCTGCGCCGACGAAGCCTTCTGTTGCGTTACTCCGCCGCGCGTCTCATTGACGATGTGCTGCACCACCGCTTTGAGGTCTCCGGTCTCCTGATACACGCGCAGTTGCCGTTCCGCGCTGGTGCCTTCGCTCATGATGGTGTTCACGTATTCCACCGCGCTACGGCTGCCCAGGTCATCCACCACATCGTCCACAAACTCCAGCAACTCGGGAACGAGGTCCCGCATGGGCACTTCCGTTTCCTTGCCGAAGTCGATGAGCTTGCCTTCGATTCCGTAACGCGCGGCACGCCATTTATTTTCTTCAATCAGAGCGCGGCCATACAAGCGATAGCTCATATTGCGGGTGTAGAGGCGGTGCAGTTTCACGACGATCGCCTGTGTCAAGGCCGCAATAGCCACGGCCTCTTCCACTTTGGTGGTGACATCGCACATGCGAAACTCCAGCGTGCCAAACGTCGGGTGCGGCCGCACATCCCACCAGATTTTCTTTCCGTTATCGATGCAGTTCAGCTTCATCAACAGATTCACGAAATTCTCGTACGCGCTCCAGGATTCGAATTGCTCCGGCACCCCGGTGCGGGGAAAGCGGCGAAAAACGGTGGTGCGATACGATTTCAGGCCGGTGTTGCGACCCATCCAGAAGGGCGAACTGGTCGAAAGCGCCAGCAGATGCGGCAGGAAATACCGCACGTTGTTCATCATGTCGATGGTGGTCTGCTTATCGGGCATCGCCACATGCACGTGCATCCCGAAAATCAGCAACGATCGCGCCAGTTGTTGCAGCTCCTCGATAATGTTTTGATAGCGTTCGCCGGGCGAAATCACCTGGTCGATCCAACTGGAAAATGGATGAGTGCCCGCCGCCGCTACCTGCAGTCCGGCGCGCTCCGCCGCCGCTACCAGTTCGCCGCGGGTACGGTGCATCTCAATGCGCAGCTCGTGGACGCTTTCGCAAATATTCGTGCCGGTCTCCACGATGGACTGATGCATTTCATGTTTGACTTGCTCCACGATGCCCGGAGAAGCTGCGGACACCAGCTGCATCACGTGCGAGCGCAGTTCGCAGGTAGCCGGATCGATAATCTGGAATTCTTCTTCAACGCCTATCGTAAAGCGGTGAGCCATGGTGGGCCTCTAAGTGGCCTGGCAATTCGGGGGACTTAGCCTCAAGGTGCGTATCATACGCTTCCCTTCTTAAAATAACATCGGAGGCGGCTCGCAAAGAAATGATAAATCTGGGGAAGAAAATTGTTGCAGAAGTGGATGCGGTGCCCAAACTGAAAACGATCACGTTTAAACAGAGAAAGGGGACACCTTCTGCACCCTCGCTGAAGATAATTGCCAATCTATAAACAAAAACCAGCTAAGCGGCGCCCATGGAGCGGCGCTGCTGAAAGCATTCCCGGCAGAATACCGGGCGCCCCTGGGTAGGCCGAAACGGCACAGTCGTTTCCTTGCCGCATTGTGAGCAGTTGGTTTTTGTCTCCGAGCGCATTTGCAGACCAGCGGCAACCCCCGGCCCCATACCTTCCGCGCGCCTGGCCTTGCACCCTTTACATCGCTTTGGTTCGTTCTTGAAACCCTTGTCGGCGAAGAACATTTGCTCGCCGGCGGTAAATACAAACTCGGCGCTGCACTCCGAACACTTCAGGACCCGATCGTGGTATTCCATTTAGGCGCTCCCCTGACCCCGAGAGAGGCGAGAGGCTGGGTGAACTTACGCCCTGCGAAGGCCCAACTTCGTGGAATTATCCCACTGCGTGGGTATGCCGATATCCGGGGACGCCGGGCGCGGTTCCCAAGGGCCTGCGAGCGATAGCCAGAAAAACCCAAACGACTTGCCTGACTGGGGCCTGATTCTCGGAAGTGCCGCGCCGAGCCGTGCCGCAGAAGCGGATAACTAATCCGCTTCCCGGCGCTGCTTCTTACGCAGTCGCTTCCGCGAAAGCGCTTCTTTGGTCCGGCGCTTCTCGCCGGGCTTCATGTAGAAGCTGTGCTTCTTTATTTCCTTGATGATGTCTTCCTGCTGCACTTTGCGCTTAAAGCGGCGCAGTGCGTTTTCCAGAGATTCACTCTCCTGGATAATAACTTCTGCCAATTTTGGGTCACCCCCAATCCGGTTAGGATTGGTATCTAGCAGCGCCCTACGTCCGCGCCGTCTGCTGAGATTGTCTCATGAGGGCGTGGGCATGTTCTAATCAATTGATGGCACCAAAGTCAAGGGTTCTTTCTCGGAACCGGGTATCCTGGTCGGGTATCCTACCTTTCTCATAATCTATTTGTTAGTTTGTTCGTGAGTAATAAAGTCGCTGAAGCCTTTATTTTTCAGTCCCGCCTGCATTTCCCATCTTGTACTCCGCTTCGCAGTTGCTGTTAGAATGCACTCGCTTGCACAGACGTCCCCGGGGGTTAGTTCATGTCCGATATGCGCGAGGCCATCGGAGTACTTCTCGCTGGAGGCCAGGGCGAACGTTTATGGCCACTCACTCGCGATCGCGCCAAGCCCGCGGTCCCTTTTGGCGGGCTCTACCGCATCATTGACATCACGCTTTCCAATTGCATCAACTCCAACTTACGCCGCGTCTTCGTTCTCACGCAGTACAAAGCCCTGAGCTTGAACCGTCACATCCGCGCCGGATGGTCTCCCCTGGCGGGACTCGGCGAATACATCGAAGTGCTGCCCCCGCAAATGCGTGTTTCGCAGCAGTGGTATCAAGGCACCGCCGACGCCGTTTATCAGAACATTTATTCCATCGGCAGCGAGCGTTCCAAATATGTTTTCATTTTATCCGGCGACCACATTTACAAAATGGATTACAGCCGCATGCTCAAGCAGCATGTCGATTCCGGCGCCGATGTGACCGTAGCGACGATTCAAATCCCGGTGCAGGAGGCCGCCCGCCAGTTCGGAGTGATCGAAACCGATAAAGACTGGCGCATCGTAGGCTTCGAGGAAAAACCCGCCGAGCCCAAAGAATCTCCCCATCACGCCGGGCATTGCAGCGCGTCGATGGGCATTTACATTTTTAATACCCACCTGATGATTCCCATTTTGCTGGCCGACTCGGAAGACTCCAAGTCTCATCACGATTTCGGCAAAGACATCATCCCGCGCATCATCTCCAAGCATCGCGTATTCGCGTACAACTTTGTCGACGAAAACCGCAAAGATGCGCTGTACTGGCGCGACGTGGGAACTTTAGATGCGTACTACGAAGCCAACATGGACCTTGTAAGTGTTTCGCCGGTTTTTAACCTGTACGACACTTCGTGGCCGCTGCGCACCTGGATACATCAATACCCGCCGGCCAAATTTGTCTTTGCCGATCCGGAGCGCATGGGTGTGGCGCTGGATTCGATTGTTGCGGGCGGTTCTATCGTCTCAGGCGGACGCGTTATGAAATCCGTACTTGGCGCCGACGTGCGCGTGAACAGCTATTCGGAAGTTTCGGAGTCCATCATCTACAATCACGTGAACGTCGGACGGCACTCGCGTATTCGCCGGGCCATCATCGACCGCCACGTCAGTTTGCCGGAGCGCACCGAAATTGGCTACGACCTGGAATCCGATAAACGCCGCTTCCACGTGACGGATTCCGGAATCGTTGTTGTCGTTCGCCAGGAGTCCCTGATCGAAGAGCCCGAACCGGCTTAGCGCTGCAGCCAAGCCCACCAAGCTGGGTTGCCGCGCTGCGACTTCTTTTTCGATCCAGTTTGCACCTAGGATTCGCGTCGTCGGGTCGCGTCGGGTTCACGAATAGAACCTCGGCGGCGCCTGCCGGCGGGTGATCTTCGTTCTGCTTTTCTGTAAAATTTTCGTTCGCTTGCAAGGAGACCGATCTAAATAATGTCCACGAAAATTACACGAGTTCATGCGCGCCAGGTCCTCGACTCGCGCGGCAATCCGACGGTAGAGGCGGATGTCACCTTAGCCTCCGGCGCTACCGGACGCGCGGCCGTTCCTTCGGGCGCGTCCACTGGCGAGCACGAAGCCTTGGAATTGCGTGACGGCGACAAGTCGCGCTACCTCGGCAAAAGCGTGCTGAAAGCAGTCGCCAATGCCAACGCGGAAATCGCCAAGGCCGTCTCCGGTATGGATGTCGAGGACCAGCGTGCCCTGGACCACAAAATGATTTCGCTGGATGGCACGCCGACGAAATCGCGGCTAGGCGCCAATGCCATCCTGGCAGTCTCCATGGCCGCGGCGCGCGCAGCCGCTATCTCCTTGAGGCAACCTCTTTATAAATATTTGTCGCGCTACTCCACAGATTCTTCCGCCAATCTCCTGCCCGTGCCCATGATGAATATCCTCAACGGCGGCGCGCACGCCGACAGCTCCGTGGATTTTCAGGAATTTATGGTCATGCCCGTGGGCGCTCCGAATTTTTCGGAGGCACTGCGCTGGGGCGTGGAAATTTTTCACGCCTTGAAAGCCGCACTAAAAAAGCGAGGCTACTCCACCTCGGTAGGTGATGAGGGTGGTTTCGCGCCCAGTTGCAAATCGAACGAGGAAGCCATCCAAATTGTGCTCGAAGCTATCACCGCGGCCGGCTATAAGCCGGGAGAACAAGTGAGGATCGCGCTCGATCCAGCGGCCAGCGAGTTTTACGACAAAGCCACCAGCACCTACATCTTCAAGAAGTCCGACAAATCCGTGCACACCAGCAGCGAAATGGCGGCTTACTGGACCAGTTGGGTGGAGAAATATCCCATTGTCTCCATCGAAGACGGTATGGCCGAAGACGACTGGGCGGGCTGGAAAGAGTTGACGCACAGCGTGGGCACCAAAGGCGCCTCGAAAAAATCAATTCAGTTGGTTGGCGACGATCTGTTCGTCACCAACACCGAACGCCTGGGGCGCGGAATCACGGAAGGAATCGCTAACGCTATTCTGATCAAGCTTAACCAAATCGGAAGCGTGACGGAAACGATTGACGCCATCGAGCTGGCGCGCAAAGCAGGTTACAACTCCATCATTTCGCATCGCTCCGGCGAAACGGAAGACACTTTCATCGCCGATCTTGCGGTAGCTACCGCCGCGGGACAAATAAAAACCGGCTCGGCCAGCCGCACCGATCGCATTGCGAAATACAATCAACTGCTACGCATCGAGGAAGAACTGGGCACTTCCGCAAGATTCCCGGGAACTTCTCTCTTCAGATAAGGTTTGAATACATCCGGCGAACCGCAGCCGATCGCGGGGGTTTTTGGCTAGAACAGACGCGAAACGTATTCGCGCATCTGGCGTTTCCAATACGGCCAATCGTGGCCGCCCTCAGGGCCCCAATCGTCCAGAGAGTGACGAATGCCTTTCCTCCAGAGAATTTCCGACAAGCGATAACTTGGTCCGTTTTTTTCCCATGGTCCTGTGCCCGTGCTGATATGAATGTCACAGGAGCTTAGCTGCCCCAGCACCCATGGGTCGCTCAGGTTCGCCAGATAATCCACCGGATTATTAAAATAAAAATTGTTGTCATACATGCCGTCCATGAAATTTCTGACGTCATATACGCCGGACATTGCGAAGCAGCGTTTGAACACGTCCGGATGCTTGAACAGTGTGTTTGCCGCATGATACGCGCCGAACGACGCACCCATGGTGGAAATGGCCAGTCCCCAGGACCGGCAATTGTCCCAGATGAAGGGCACCACCTCTTCACGCAAATATTCGTCAAACATGGCTTGCATGTAGCTGCGATGAAACGGATGCGCGCCGCGGTTATAAAGCCCGTTGTGATTCACGGAATTTACGGAGAAAAATTTGATTTTACCGGCGTCGATGAACTCCTCCAGCGCCCCGATCATGCCTTGCCCTTCCAGTTCCCATTCATCGCCCGCGCTAGTGGGAAAGCCCATTAAGGGCGCACCCCAATGGCCGTACACCGCGACACCCAAATCAAGGCCGAGCCGTGAAGAATACCAGCGGTGATATTCGCGATTCATTGATAGCCTTTGCCAAGTGCGGGCAGGAAATTATGCCAGCCGTTCGACAGCGAAGCAAACTTAGCCACCGCATGCTTTTTAAAGTATGGCTATAAAAGGGTATCGAACTTTTTTCTGCTAAAATCCGCTTCACAAATTCGCACGATCCAGTTGAACACCAGCCAAGGAGTGTAAATCGATGGCCACATCACCTACCAACGTTAAACCAACACCTGAGCGCATATTCAACACGCTGAACGCCTATCAACAATCCATGGCTCTGCGCACCGCAATCGACCTGGATATTTTCTCCGCCATCGCGGAGGGCGCGACTGATGCACCAGGCCTCGCGAAAAAAACGAGTGCCGCCGAGCGTGGAATCCAGGCGTTATGTAACTACCTGACTGTGCTGGGCTTTCTCACGAAGCAGTCCGGCAACTATGCGCTCAGTCCCGACGCCAGCGTTTTTCTGAACAAGCGGTCTCCCGCTTACATGGGCACGCTGTCCGGATTTCTCACCAGCGATCACCTGATAAAAAAATTCTCGTCCCTGACCGAAGCCGTAAAAAAGGGTGGGACGGTCGCCGAGCATGGCGACAACCAATCTGCCAACGATGAGATGTGGGTCGCCTTTGCGCGTTCCATGGCGCCGATCACCATGCAAACTTCCGCCTTTTTGGCGCAGTTGACGGGCATGCCGCAGGGGAAAGCGTGCAAGGTGCTGGACATTGCCGCCGGCCACGGCATGTATGGCATCACCATGGCACGCCACAATCCGAATGCGGAGGTCACCGCCCTGGACTGGCCCAATGTGCTGGAAGTGGCGAAACAAAATGCCCAATCTGCGGGAGTCAGCGATCGCTACAAAACAAGGCAAGGCAGCGCATTCGAAACCGACATGGGCGAAGGATATGATTACATTTTGCTGACCAACATTTTTCACCACTTCGATCCCGCCACTTGCGAAAAATTAATGAAGCGTGCGCACGCCGCTCTGAAAACCGGCGGACAGGCCATCACCCTTGAGTTTATTCCCAACGAAGATCGCGCAAGCCCTCCGATCCCTGCGATGTTCAGCCTGGTAATGCTGATCAACACGGATGCGGGTGACGCGTACACTTTGCTGGAGTACGAAAAAATGTTTCTCAACGCCGGCTTTTCCAAAACAACAATGCATCAGGTTCCCGACTCCCCGCAGCGGGTATTGGTATCGGAAAAATAGCGGGCACGCTAGGATGTACGGTAACCACAAACTTTTGCGCCAAAGCGAAACGAAAGAATGGAGGCACACAAATGCCGCGTGATCCCGTGCCCGCGAACACGATGACGTCCGTGAAGGTAATCGAGCCAGGGCGACGCAACTTCCTTAAAGGAATGCTCGGAGCAGGCTCCTTCGTACTGAGCGTTCGCTGGATGCCGGAAGCGCTTCTAGCTGCCGGCACGAATCCCACGACCGCCGATGCCTCCGCGCCGATGGCCAATGCACCGCTGCATCCCAACGTCTATCTGGCGATCGACACCGACGGCACCGTGTACATCATAGCCCACCGCTCCGAAATGGGCAGCGGAAGCAAGACCGCGCTGCCGCGCATCGTGGCCGACGAACTGGACGCCGACTGGGCACGGGTGAAAATTGTGCAAGCGCCGGGCGATGAGAAGTTCGGCGATCAGGATACTGACGGCTCGCACTCGGTGCGCAGCTTTTTTGATCCGCTTCGCGAAGCCGGAGCTACTGCGCGCCTGATGCTGGTGCGCGCTGCGGCGGCACAATGGGGCAAGCCGGTGACGGAGTGCCACACAACGTTGCACGAAGTCGTTCACGCGTCGTCCGGCAAAAAATTAGGTTACGGCGAACTGGCCGCGGCGGCCGCCAAGCTGGAAGTACCTAAAAAAGAAGACGTGAAACTCAAATCGTCCAAAGACTGGCGCTATATCGGCAAAGGAACCGTAAATTACGACCTCAAAGATATGTGCGCGGGCAAAGCCGTGTATGGGCAGGACACGCGCATGGACGGAATGCTATACGCAAGCGTGGCGCATCCGCCGGTCTTTGGCAGCACCGTAAAATCTTTCGACGACAAAGCCGCGCTTGCCGTTCCCGGCGTAAAACAGACCGCCTCCATCGAAGGATTCAAACCACCAGTCGGCTATCAGGCATTGGGCGGCGTGGCGGTCCTGGCGGACAACACCTGGGCGGCCATGCAGGGAAAGAAAAAACTAAAGATCGAATGGGAAAAAAGTCCGCATAGCGTCTGGAACTCCGACAGTTATAAAAAGGAACTGCAGGAAACTGCGCGCAAGCCGGGGAAAGTCGTGCGCGACAATGGCAATGTGGACGCGGTGTTTGCCAAGGGCGGCAAAATCGTGGAAGCCGAGTATTACGCGCCTCTGCTTGCGCACGCATCCATGGAGCCACCCGCTGCGCTGGCAGTTTTTCGCGACGGTAAAGTCGAAGCCTGGGCCGCCACGCAAAATCCCCAAGGCGCTAAAGAGGCTATCGCCAACGCCGTCGGACTAAAGAAAGAAGACGTAACCGTAAACGTCACGTTGCTTGGTGGCGCTTTCGGCCGCAAATCATTTCCGGATTTCGCGGTGGAAGCCGCGGTGCTCGCGAAAAAAACCGGCCAGCCCGTGAAAGTCGTTTGGAGCCGCGAAGACGACATCAAATTCGACACTTACCACTCCGTCGCCGCCATGTACATGAAAGCGGCATTGGACGCGGATGGAAAACCCGCAGCGTGGCTGCAGCGCACGGTATTTCCTCCGATCGGATCCACCTTCGATCCCAAAACAAATTATTCCGCCGCGGACGAATTGGGTCTCGGATTCACGGATGTGCCTTTTGCTTTGCCGAATCACCGCGTCGAGAATGGCCCCGCCACCGCGCACGTTCGAATCGGCTGGTTGCGCTCAGTGGCAAATATTTATCACGCCTTTGCGGTGCATTCCTTCGCTGACGAACTGGCCTACGCGGCCGGGCGCGACCCGGTTGACTATCTGCTGCAGCTCCTGGGACCCGACCGGGTGATTCCGCAAAGCGAGCTGCCGAAAGATTATTCCAACTACGACGGAGCTTACGACCAATATCCGATCGATACGGCAAGATTCCGGCGCGTGCTATCGCTGGCTACGGAAAAAGCCGGCTGGGGCAAACAGAAATCGGGCAACGGCTTTGGAATGGGCGTAGCCATGCATCGCAGCTTCCTGACCTATGTCGCCACGGTGGTACAAGTGCAAGTGGACGACGCCGGCCGCGTGCAGATCAAGCGCGTAGACACCGCCCTCGATGCAGGCACCCTAGTAAATCCGGAAATGGCCCGGCAACAATTTGAAGGTGCGGCGGTAATGGGCACCAGCCTGGCGTTCCATGGAGAAATCACCGCAAGTAACGGCGCGATCGAGCAATCCAATTTTAACGATTATCAAATGGCGCGCATGAAAGATGCGCCACGCGAAACCTACGTGCACATCGTCCCGAGTGACGCGCCCCCGGCGGGCATCGGCGAGCCAGGCTTGCCGCCGTTTGCCCCCGCTTTGTGCAACGCGATTTTTGCAGCCACCGGCAAGCGTGTGCGCGAATTGCCATTAAGCCGTGCAGGACTCGCCTGAGATTTCAGCCCGTGGCGCAGAACCTGGTGGCCGCGAATTGTTCGAGCGGATTGTTAGGTTGAGAACGCTACTCGACGTAAAACATCAGCATCACGCCGAGAACGATCATGATCGAGGGCCAGATCTTTGCAAAAACCGGCTGCCAGTTCGTTTTGACTTCCGACAAGCCCTTGGTAAGCCCAATTCCAAAGCCCGCCGCTGTGTAGCTGTGGTGCTCGCTTTGGATCCGCGCCATGCGTTCCATGTGTCCTGCACCGTGCATGCCGCCGCGATGTTCGTGAAAAAGCAGAATGACCGATCCGGCGATGGTGAGCACCGGAAATATCCAGCCGGTCCACGCCGCTTTCAGAGTGCCCCGCGCCCGAAGGAATTCGATCACACCCAGACCCAGCAAGATAACCGCAAAGGCTTTATGCTGCCGTACCTCCAAATGATTGGTCAGGCCGTACGCCCAGGACTGCGTGCCAAAAGGCCATAACTCTGTGTCGCTAAAAACCAGAACGAAAAGTCCGGCCAGCAAAAAACAAATCGGCCAGGCATAGCGGACCACCGGCCAGCGCTTACTCAGAACCGGTTCCGCAAGAATAAATATTCCGGCAAGCACCACGAAGAATCCTGCCAGGTGATGATTGAACTCGCTCTCCCGCCTATCGGCCGCCAGTTTTTCGGGCGTGCGCTGACTGGCCATCGGATCGAAGACCGGTGCCGGCTCATCCATGTTCATCCCGTCATGATTCATCCCGTTATGCATGGAATGATCTTGCGCGTGAATTGAGGGAGGACTTAGCCACAACAACACCGCAAGCACAATGCTCGCGCTGACCACTACAATTAACGGGGACAGTTTCTTGAACAAATCCATTCCTTCTCCACAAATGAAATAATCAAAACTATCCGCAGCCCAACCGTTCCAAACAAACGTCGGGCTGTAGGTGCATAAAAAGTTTCGCTCATTCCAGCACGGAAATCCAATGGGCACCTGGAACATTTCGTGACGTTGACGGCGCCGAGCAGCAAATATACGATGGGCATTACTTCGTCAAGGAGAGAGAAATGGCCAAGAAAAGCAAGCTTACGCAGTTGGCTGTGGGAATTGGCACGGCAATGGGTAAAGCGGATCGCACGGCTCATCGAGTTGCGAGAGCCGGATTCGCAGCCAAGGACGAACTCGCGGATATCGCCAAGGAGATCGATTCGCTCAAACGCCAACTCCTCAAAACCAAGAAGCGCCTGCAAAAAGCCCTGAAGTAAACGGCACCCCGCGCCGCTAGCAGCCCATAAATGTTGCTCACGCCTTCCGTGCCGAAACCCACTTAAGGTGGGTCTCGGCTTCTCGTTCGATCACAATTAATACGATGAAGCACCAGGAATACGAGGCTTCCCGTCCTTCTTCTAACTCTGCATTACAAAGTACTTGACAGAACGAATAACTTTTAGCATAGTGACGCTCAGATCTCAAAGGTGGCCTGTCATGTTCAAGAGGATCGCCGCAATCAGCCTGATCTTTATCTGTACCGCAATAGCCTGGGTCGTTCTCGGCTCCACGATTTTCTATCGCACAGAAAATTCCGATTCCGCGCTCAGCGGCAAGGTCAGTTCCACCTGGGGAACTCCACAAGAACAGAGGCCGCCCTCTATCCGCTATCACTGGCAGGAGAACGAGCTAACGACGTCACAAGAGGACGGCAAAGAAATTCAACGAGTGAGGCTGGCGGACCGAAGCGCCGCAGTAGCCATCGAATCGAGCCGGATCAAAGCCGACCTGCATCTCGATTACCGTAAGAAAGGGCTCTTATGGTTCAGCACCTATGGTGTAGGGTTTGATGGAGCGTATACCTTCCACAATCCCACCGCCAACCAGAACAACTTTGTCTTCACACTTCCCCTCCCTGCGCAGCAGGCCATTTACGACGACGTGGAAATTTTGCTCGATGGCCAACAAATGCCACTGACGTTCAGCGGCAAATCCGCAACGGCCCAGGCGCAAATACCACCAGGTACGTCGCACAACCTGCGCACTGTATATCGCTCGCGGGGATTGGATACCTGGCGTTACAGCTTTTCAAACAAGACCGCGGACGAGAGTTCCGTCGTTTCGCAAGCTCATGATTTCGACCTGCTGGTGCGGACTGATTTTTCCGGGTTCGATTTTCCTGAGAACGCCATGTCCCCCACCGAAGAGCGGCGCACGAACGCGGGCTGGGAACTCGAATGGAAATATCAGAATCTCGTATCGGGTTTCGACATCGCGTTAAAGATGCCGCAGAAACTGCAACCCGGTCCGCTGGCGGGACGCATCAGTTTCTTCGCGCCGGTTTCGCTATTCTTTTTCTTCTTCCTGATCTTCATTCTCGCGACGCTGCGGGGCATCGACCTGCATCCCATGAACTACTTTTTTCTGGCGTGCGCATTTTTTGCGTTTCATTTGCTGATGGCTTACCTGGTGGATCACATTTCGATTCATGCCGCTTTCGTGCTGTCGTCAATCGTTTCGATTGTGCTGGTGGTGAGCTACCTGCGACTGGTGGTGAGTCCGCGGTTCGCGGTTGTGGATGCAGGGCTTGCTCAACTGATTTACCTGGTGCTGTTTTCCTACGCGTTCTTTTTTGAGGGATTTACGGGCTTGACGGTGACGATCGGAGCGATCGTAACCTTGTTCGTAATCATGCAGATGACCGGCAAGATTCGCTGGGACTCACGACTTGGCGCGGCGGCGGCTTCCATGCGTCCGGTTGCGCCAACTAGCTGAGAACTTTTTTCGCCTTAACGCGAGGATGCAAGAAAAGCAAATTCATTTAGGAAGAGCCGCTGGGCTACTCACAACGCAACGCCACTATGGGATCAACGCGCATAGCGCGTCGCGTCGGAATGTAGCAGGCGGCGAGCGCCACGAGCGCCAGAATCAGGACCACGCCAACGAACGTAAGCGGATCGGTAGCGCTCACCCCGTAAAGCATCCGTGCCATCAATCTCGTAAGCACGAGCGAAGCTGCCACACCGATCAAGATGCCCAGCAGCGTAAGTTTCGCTCCCTGCGACAGAATCAGGTGCAGCACATCTCCGCGTCGCGCGCCCAGCGCGATGCGCACGCCGATTTCGTGGGTGCGCTGGCCCACCAGATAGGAGATCACACCGTAAATTCCGATACTCGCCAGCATCAGCGCCAATGCGGCAAAAACATCCAATAAAATCATCGAGAATCGCCGCGCCGCAAGGGAGTCGGCAATAATTTCTTCCATGCTTTGCGCTCCGTAAATCACCTGCTCGCCGCTCATCTGTTTGTTGGCGATGCGCAAGGAATCGAAGAGCGCGGGATTGGAGCCATCCGAGCGCAGCATGATGGTCGTGCCGGTGGGCGCAAGCTTCATGGCCGCATCGGGCAATTGCATGAAGGGCACGTAAAGTTCCGCGCGAAGCTGCTGTGAGTCGTCGGAGTCCAGTCCCCACTGTTTTATGTGCGGCACAAGCCCGACGATCTCCAGATTTACCTCGCCTTGTTGCAGAATGATGCGCCGCCCCAGAGGATTTTCATTCCCAAAGAATTTCCGCGCGAAAATCTCATCCACTACCGCGACATGCGGAGCATTTTCGCTATCCGCCTCGCTAAAAAATCGTCCACGCTCCAGCGGGATCCGCATCATCTTCAGATAATCCGGCTCAACAACATAACTGATTGCCCAGTTCATATCGTTTTCACTCGATGGCTTGGGCTGATTCTCCAGCCAGAATAGTTGTTCGTCGTCTGAACCGAGAGGCACCGCGCCCCATGACGCGGACACGGCCTGCACGCCCGCAACCGCGGCAAATTTCGCATGCACAGCGCGGAAAGCCGCACGAATCGCTGCGGGATCGGCGCTACTCATCGAAGGCGGAAGAGAAATGCTGAAGGTTAAGACATTGTGGGGGTCGAACCCCGGCTGAACGTCCCACAAGCGCGAGAGCGTTCGCGCCATCAGGCCCGCGCCAATCAACAGCACCAGGGCCATGGCCATTTCCA
>Ga0182015_10001990_pt1 | contig 25703 bp, 28 predicted proteins | sample 712P3MmetaG_FD_120478 | JGI IMG/M metagenome (GOLD analysis project Ga0182015, IMG submission 120478) | Permafrost microbial communities from Stordalen Mire, Sweden - 712P3M metaG | ecosystem: Environmental > Terrestrial > Soil > Wetlands > Permafrost | place: Sweden: Stordalen | collected...
ATGCCGCCACCGCCGGTCTGGTCGCGACGTTGGGCGGGTCGCTTTATCTCGCATACTTTACCAACCCCCTCACCGGTCTGCTGACCTTCCTCACGTCGGTGGTTTATCTAGCCGCTTACACACCGTTGAAGCGCATCTCGCCGATCTGCACTTTCGTAGGGGCTTTTCCGGGAGCGATGCCGGGAGTCTTAGGATGGGTAGCGGTAAGGGGACAACTGGAGTGGGGCACTTTGATCTTGTTCGCCATCCTCTTCGTCTGGCAGTTCCCGCACTTCTTTTCGATCGCCTGGCTCTACCGCGAGGACTATGCCGCGGGCGGAATTCGGATGCTGCCCGTGGTTGAGGAGGATGGAAGGTCCACGGCGCGTCGCATCGTCGTGTACTCTCTGATTTTGATTCCTCTCAGCGTTCTGCCGGGCGTCTTCGGGATGGCGGGAAAGGTTTATATGGTGGGAGCAGTCGTTCTCGGAATCGCACTTTTTTATTTCGGGGCACGGCTCGCCTTTTTAAAGCTGCCGCTCACGAATCCGCGATCGAAGATGTTCGCCCGCCACGTGTTGCAAGCTACGGTGATCTATCTCCCGCTGCTTTTTGCTCTGATGATGAGCAACTCTCTGAAGCCCTGAAAGATCCTTCAGGTTTACGATCGGACACTGCGCTGCGGCGAAGCCGCCAGGATACTTGTTTGCATCCATCCTCTACTGGATGGTGCTGCCGACCTGCGAAAACACATTGCCTGCATTCGATCCGATCAACCGGACCGCGCTGATCGCGATGACAAGAATAACGGCCAGCATCATGGAATACTCCGCCACATCCTGCCCTTCTTCACTGGACAGTACCTTGCTCAGCAAGTATGGAATGATTCCCTTTGGGTTCATGCTGCCCCCGAAAACGCCGAAGATCTGGTTGCCGACTGGGCGTGAGAATGAGCCAAGCTCATGCCCCACGGATCGCTTTCCTGCGAAAGCAACTGCAAGCCAACCTGATACTCACCCCGTCCATCTACCAACCGGGTCCAGATCACGCTGAACTCGACGCGGCGTTGCCGAAAGAGAACGACCAGGGTGTCGAGCGCGCTCAACTGGTGGCGAATCGCGCCCAGCCGGGCGCCGGTTGGGGTGACATCGAGAGTGTGCGCCAGTACTTCAAAGAGCACGCCAGAAGCGTCTCTTCCCCGCACCCGTACCGGCAGGACCCCCTGCGTTCGAGTTTGATGACGCCTGTTTATTTTCATGTTGCAAATCACCTGAAGGGATCAGAAACAGTGTGAGGCAAACCAGCGCAAACTGGAATGGCCCCAATGTGGGAGGCACAAAGGTAACCCGTGCGAAAGCCTTCAAAGATTGCGCCCCGGTGTAACACGGATGTGGTATTGGGGGTAAAGCAAGGGCGGCGAAAGCGAGTATATTGGCGGTCAGTTATGAATCGACGCGAGTTCATTTCACAAGCGATGAATGCAGCCGTAGCGGGCTCACTTGCGGCAAGGACGCCCCTAATCTCGAGCTGCCTAAGAGTCAGTGCGACCAGAGCCGCTGAATCACTCGCAATTCCTCAACCTCGGATTCTTGCGCTGGACCGGCACCGCTTCGGCGTGAACTATACGCCCTCGAAGAACTGGTGGTTTTGCTGGAACGAGTGGGAGGCGGACGCAATCAAACGAGACTTGGATGCGATCGCCGCTTTGGGGATGGATCATCTGCGCATCCTGCTGATATGGCCCTATTTTCAGCCCAATCCAAAGTGGGTGAGCCCGCTTCATCTTGATCGATTCGACCAACTGCTCTCGATGATGGGCGAGCGCAATCTGGATGCGGTGGTGACGGTTTTCACCGGGCAGTTGAGTGGGTGGTTCTTTCTGCCTCCGTTCAACAAACCCGGATCTGCTTTTTATGCCGATGCTGCGATCTGGAACGCGCAGGAAATGTTGATCCGGCAGCTGGCACGCGTAATGAAGGAGAGGAAAAACATCATCGGCTTCGATTTTGGAAATGAGATCAACACCTGCTGGAGCACGGAACCAAGCGTGGGCGATGCATGGATGGCGAAGATGTTTTCTGTGATGGAGACTGTCTATCCCGAGGGCGTTCATGTCAATGGAGTGGATGAACTGCCGTGGTTTGAGTCGACCACGTTTTCTCCGAAGGCGCTGGCGGCGCGGCCGATGCCGGTGATGCATTGCTATCCGTACTGGTCCGGAGCTCTGAAGTTTGGCGGGCCGACGGATCCTCCGAGCATAAAGCTGCTGGCAGCGATGGCAACTTTGATCCGCTCGTATGCCGGCGATTCGCGAAAGCCGGTGTGGGCGGAGGAGTTCAATACCTGCATCGAAGCGCTGAATGAAAAGCAGCAGGCGGAATGGCTGGACAAGGCAGTATTGGACGCGATCGATTCAGGAGTGAGTTGGTTCACCTATTGGGATAGCCATGACGTGGACCGCAAATTCGAGTTCAACTCGCTCGAGTACAGCCTGGGGCTGCTCACGAATGACGGCAAGGTCAAGGAACAGGGGTGGGTATTCAAGCGGCTCGCCGATGAGTATCGAGGGAAAGCGGTGAAGTTTCCTGCTGAGCCTTTGCCGCCGCCACCGCTCGGCCGCGACCATGATGGTACGTGGAGATGGATGCTGGATTGGATGGGGTGGAAAGCAACCGGGATCTAGTCCGAAAATATCAGGCGTGCTCCGGTGAAACGATTCGGTTCGCGCGGGGTCCACCGAAGGCGTGGATCGTCCTGGTTCCAGCAACGACTTCGCCTCCGTGTAACACGCCGCGAGGGATCACGTACTCTTCTCCGGCGTTTAATGGAATCCTGTTCGCATCCATGATCAGCGTGTAGCGGCCCTGGACCACGAGCATGTACTCGTCGTACTCGTGCGCATGCGGTGCAGATACGGCGATTTCGCGGCAGGTCCAGAATGCCATTTGGCTCCCCTCAGCGCCATCGAAGACGTAACCTTCCACTCCGGGAGTCGCCTGGCTGGTGGTCGCGATTCTGTTTGCCGAGCGCTTCATAAACTCCGGGAAGTCTTTCATTGGCCGAATACTCCTTCCGGCAATCTTGGCGGCATTGTGCCCCGGGCCTGAATCCGATACGAGCTAGTGTATAAGATAGTAAGAATGTCGCAGGCAGCGCCAGCTATAACGCGGAGCCCCGCGGATGTGGTCCGGATGACGCCGGTTTCGCAGGCGGGAAATGGGGTGTGCTATGCCGTGGCGGGCGAGACCTCGCTGAGCTCGTTTGATTTGGAGCGGATGATTGCGGCGGTGCCAACCAAGGCGGCTGGAGCGCTGAAACGCAAGGCTTATTATTTTGTGCCGCTGACGGTGACGCAGGGTGAAGACATCCTGATTGCGGACCGCTACGATGTAACGCTGAGCGACAATGCGGTGTGCCATCGCAATCTCAATCTGGGCGATTCGCAGTGCGTCTTCATCTCCACGCGGTTGATGGACGACAAGTTTTCGGTAGCGTTCGAGTTCTATATCAATGTGGGGCACGCGCTGGTAGAGGCGGCCGGAGTTTCTCACGACTTCAGCGAACTGGCATGGAAGCAGGTGGAGGCGGGTACGCGCGGCGAAACCTCGCTGGATGCCTGGGAGGCTCGCAAGTTGGCGGTGGCCGGGGGTCCGGAGGCGGAGCGTTTCAAGAACGAGTACTTCGAAGCCACGTTTGCCGACACCATCTCGATCTATCTGCTGTCGCTCTATCTAGACGTGGATTACTACGACCTGCGAGAGCGGGATTATCCGCTGCTGGCGCCCTCGCCGTTGGCAGAGCGGCTGAGAAAAGTCGCGGAGTTATTCCCGGCGAATGCTGGGTTTGAGTTTGCGGTGCTGTACAAGCGGCGCGGCTGAAAATCTTGCCCCGGTTTTGCACGGATCGACCCGGATTCAACTTCCTGCTGAGGGTCGCGCTCGAATTCTTTACAGCTTTGCACAGACGACAAGAAGCTGACCCCAGGGGCTAGAGCTCGCATCTTTCGTGGCCCGGAGCGTCACGACTAAACGTCGTGCCCTTGCCAAAGCTTTCTAAACCTGCTCCTATTTATTTCCGATCACGAAGTTTATGGTACTCGATCCATTTGCGTTTACCGTGACGGATCGCTCCCAGGTTTTGGGCTCGGTGAAGATGGGGCGCTGCACGGCGTGCTCCGTCAAGACGTCGTAAGCCTGCTCCTTGCCGGCCAATCCCCAGCCTTCATGCCAGGCGACAATCTGATAAGTGCCGGGTGGCACGCTGCTGAATTCAAAGCGCCCACTCTCGTCGGTGACGGCGTAATAAGGATGAGGAACGACCATCATCTCGGCGTTCATCCAAACGTGGCCACCGTTGCAGCGCAGGTTGACCAGGCCCGGCGTTGCCATGGTGCGCGAAGTGATCTGATTTTGGAAAGGAAATGGCAAGTTGAAGCTGGCGGCTCCATCCATGTGGATGGTGTGCAGGGTGGCGTCGGAGCTCTGCATCTGCAGGTCTGCGTTGGCGGGCACGAGAAGAATGTGCGGAATATAGTGGCAATGCCTCTGATCAAGATGACGCCTCTGCTCGGGCAACGCCATCGCCTTTCCGGCGGAGACATTTTTCAGGTAGACGACCGTGTTAGCCACGCCTCCCTCGGGACCGACGATGAGGCGCTCCAGGCTCACGGTCTTCTTCCCCTCCGGATCGCAGATTTGCGGGTCTTTGGTGACGGGAAAATCCAGCTGATGCGGCATGGGTCCCGCCCACTTGATGGTCCCGGAGATGGATCCTCCGTCGGAAACAGAGATGACTTTATAGCCGCTATCGCCGTTTTGACCAACGGCGAAGATTGTAAGGACAGCGGGTAGAAACAGCGTCAGACAACGAAGCAACAGACTACGCATACAAAAACCCCTGAAAGCCCTCCCCCGTTACACGCGGCCGGTCGCGGAAGGTGGGCTGAAATTTCGGTCAAGCTTGCTTTTCCGCACGCATCGGCCTGCATCCGTTCTCCGCGGAATCGTGCTGCACAGGGGTCCTGCCTGGACAGGTTCAGCACGCGTGTGTGCGGCTCTTGCTTGATTCCAAGTGGGGAGGAACCGTGGTTAGACGGGTCTGTGATTGGAATCACAACATTAAGGTGCGCTAACGCACAGAAACAGTCGAGATTACCGAAGAGTTACGACTACCAGTAAGCCCGCTGTCGGCAACTCGTTCAGACCGGTGGATCTCCGAAGGTTGCGCGCATCCCTTCCGCCGGATCGTGTCGAATGGCTTACAATCTTGCTGCCATGACGGTACTGGTTCGATCCTTCGCCAAGATTAATCTCGGGCTGCGCATCGGGGCGATTCGCTCGGACGGATTCCATGAACTACTGACTGTCTACCAAACCATTGCGCTGCACGACGTGATTCGCGTGAGTGTGAATCGGGGGCGAGGAGTTGAGATTCGCTGTGATGACCGGAGGGTTCCAACGGGTGAATCGAATACTTGCTATCGCATCGTAGAGAAAGCATTGCAGGCGATGAAAGTGAAAGGGAGGGTCGTGGTCGAGATTGAGAAGCGGTTGCCGGTGCAGGGCGGGATGGGCGGGGCTTCATCGAACGCAGTAGCCGCGCTGCTGGCGCTAGAGCGCGCAGTGAGCAAGCATTTGCCAGCGGATGAGCGCCTCCGAATTGCGGGCGAGGTGGGATCAGACCTTCCGCTATTCCTGTTGGGCGGAACGGTTCTAGGCGTGGGCCGCGGGGAGCAGGTCTATCCCCTTCAAGATATTCCGGCGATGCCATGCGTGGTGGTCACACCGGCGGTGGGAGTGTCGACTCCGAATGCGTTTGCCGAGTGGGATCGACTCTTGAGTAGGAAGGGGGGAGTTGGAATGTCCGCCGGACAGCCGGGGGCGGCCGTCCCCACACAACTCTGGGCCCTGCGGCAGTCCGGGCAAGCGGGCGAGCGGGCCCGTCCCCAGACAAGGAACGCGAAGACAACCGACGCGAAATTGACGATGGAGAAGGCATCCGATAGAATGAACGAGCTTGGCTTTGCACTTTCTGCATGGCTAAGCGAGAGTTACTCCGGTGCTCCTTTTAGAAGGGGCCGGGCCGAGAATCCGCTTCTCGCGCTTGTCCGGGCCGGGATCAAGAACGACTTTGAACAGGTCGTCTTTCCTGAATATCCCGAACTGAGTGAAGGTAGGAGTGCGCTGGAGCGCGCAGGCGCGCAGTATGTGTCGCTGTCGGGCTCCGGGTCAACGTTATACGGACTGTTCGCTTCGAAAGCTGCGGCTCGCAAAGCAGTGACGAAGCTGCGGAGCCGGGGGTGGGCGGCGCAGGCAACGGTTTCGCTGACCAGGCGGGAATACTGGCGAAGGATTTTCAGTTAGCGGCGATCTGGATAGATTTTTTAATTGTTGATTTTTGATTGTTGATTGAGAATCTAAGGTGCCCCGGGTTTGGGGTTCCATCAACAATCAACAATTGGACAATCAGCGATTGTCCTTACTGGGCCGTCGACTAATGGTAGGTCAAGTGCCTTTGGAGCACTTTGTCTAGGTTCGAATCCTAGCGGCCCAGCCAGAAAAACAGCTGTCAGCCGTGAGCCATCCGCTCTCGGTTGCGGACAGAGCGGGGAGTGGGGGTTTGGCTGAGAGCTGACAGCTAAGAGCTAACTATGGCCACTTTGGTGACGCCGCCCGAAAAGACGGAGAAAGCCGAGAAGCAGGTTCCACCCATGCCCGAGGAAAAACCGGAACGCAAGGCGCGTGTGAGGGTGGACGAGAAGTTCAAGATTTTCAGCGGCACCGCGAACGCTCAACTGGCGGATGAAGTCTGCCACTTCCTGGGCATGCAGCGAGGGCAGGCACTGGTGACGCGCTTTGCCGATGGCGAAGCCTATGTGCAGATCCAGGAGAACGTGCGCGGCTGCGACATATTCGTGATTCAGCCGACGTGCCGGCCGGTGGACGAGCACTTGATCGAATTGCTGATGATGATCGATGCGTTCAAGCGCGCGTCGGCACGGCGAATTACGGCGGTGATTCCCTACTTTGGATACGCCCGTCAGGACCGCAAGGATAAGCCGCGGGTGCCGATTTCATCGAAGCTGGTGGCGGATCTTCTGACCACTGCGGGGGCGCATCGAGCCCTGATCGTGGATTTGCATACACCGCAGCTGCAGGGATTTTTCAACATCCCGGTGGATCATCTTTTCGCGTCGCCCGTGCTGGTGGATCATTTCAAGAAACTGAATCTGCCGAATCTGACTGTGGTTTCGCCGGATGCCGGCGGCGTGGAGCGGGCCCGCTTTTTCGCCAAGAAGGTGGATGCAGCCCTGGCGATCGTCGATAAACGGCGGGTGGAAATGAACGTAGCCGAGGTGATGCATGTGATCGGCGACGTGAACGGGCGGACGTGCTTGATCATTGACGATCTGATCGATACGGCGGGCACGCTGGTGAAGACGGCGTCGGCGTTGGTCGAGAATGGGGCCATCGAAGTTTACGCGTGCTCTTCTCACCCCGTGCTCTCAGGCGACGCGGTAAGTAACATCAGGAACTCGGTGATTCGCGAAGTGGTGGTAACCAATACGATTCCGCTCACCCCGGAGGCGCAGGTGGAACCCAAGATCAAAGTGCTCACCATCGCGGGGTTGATCGGGCGGGCGATTCAGTCCATTCACGAGGAAACTTCAGTCAGTAGATTATTTACGTAAGGCAGGAATTTAAATTATGGCAACCACATTGGAACAAAATGTCTTGGAAGCGAATCCGCGGGAGGCAGGCACGAAGAACCAGGCGCGGCGTGTGCGGCGTGAAGGCAAGATTCCTGCCGTGGTCTATGGCGCAGGCAAGGATGCGATGGCGGTGAGCGTCGATCCACGCCACGTCCTGCGCATTCTCCGCTCCGAGAGCGGGCACAACACCATTTTTGATCTTGCGGTGGTTAGTCCTGCCATCAATGGCGGCGAGAGCGTCAAGGCCGAGAATGCCAAGGCAATGATCGTCGACTGGCAATATGAGCCGATCAAGGGACACTTGCTGCATATCGACCTCAAGCGCATCGCGATGGATAAGGCCTTGCGCGTCAGCGTGCCCATAACGCTTCAGGGCGTTCCGGCGGGCGTGAAGACCGAAGGCGGGATTCTGGAGCAGATGCTGCGCGAAGTGGAGGTCGAGTGCTTGCCCGGGGACATTCCTGGCCACATCGACGTCGATGTCAGTCACCTGACGTTCGGCAAAGTCTTGCGGGTCGCTGATTTGCCGCACAGTGACAAGCTGGAATTTCTAACGGACGCAAATCAACCCGTCGCTCACGTAACCAGTGTGAAGGAAGAAGTTGTGGTTGCGCCAGAAGCGGTGGCGGCGGAAGCGGGGGCTGCTCCGGCCGAGCCTGAGGTTATCAAGAAGGGCAAGGTGGAGACCGAAGAAGAGGGCGAGGCGGTTGCTGCCGAGAAGCCCAAGGCTGAGAAGAAGGAGAAGAAATGACAGCGTTTGGCGGGCCCTTCGGCAACTTCGCTTGCGCTCAGTTTCTCGGGGCAAGCTAAGAACTGAGCCCGCCGCCGTCATCCTGGGCGGAGCGAAGGATCTCCAGCGTGAAACTGATCGTCGGTCTTGGCAATCCTGGAATCGAGTATCAGTTTTCGCCTCATAATGTGGGCTTTCTCGCGGTGGATCGCATCGCGAGCAATCTGGGCGTTGAAGTCAGAAACCGGCGATGCCGAGCGCTGACGGCGCGGGCGGTGATTGGCGGCGAAACGGTGTTGCTGGCCAAGCCTGAGACTTACATGAACCTGAGTGGCATGTCGGTCCGGGAACTGGTGGCGGAGTGCGAGGCGAATCCGGAATCGGATTTGATCGTGATTCAGGATGAGCTGGATTTTCCGCTGGGCACGTTGCGGATTCATACGCGACGGAGTTCGGCGGGGCACAATGGGATCGAGTCGATCATCGGGGCTTTGGGTTCGCAGGATTTTTTGCGTATCCGGATCGGCGTAGCTCCGGAGCATAAGGTCGAGGACGGACAGCGGTATTTGTTGTCGCCGCTGGGCAAGGCGGATCTCGCGGTGGTGGATGGCGTGCTCGATACCGCCGAAGAGGCTGTGAAGGTGATTTTGCAGGAAGGTCCGGCGGCGGCGATGAACCGCTTCAACCGCAAGGATCCGGGAGAAAAAGATTAGCCACGGATCCTCACGGATCAGAGTCTTTTCGATCGTTCTGGTTAATCCGTGGTAATCCGTGAAGATCTGTGGCCAAGATTTGGAGACAGCAAATGAATCGTACTTATGAGTTGATGTTCATCGTCCGGCCAGATATGGCGGAGGAAGATTTAGAGAAGCTGGTTTCGCATCTGGAGACAACGGTTACGTCGGCTGCGGGAAGGGTGAAGAGCATAGACCGCATGGGCAAGCGGCGCCTGGCCTATACCGTGCGCAAATTCCGCGAGGGCATCTACATCCTGATGACCATTGAAGGCACGGGCACGGTGATCCACGAACTGGAGCGACGTTTGCGCGTGTCCGAGCAGGTGATCAAATTTCTCACGGTGCGCGTCGACGAGGAGCAGAAGCGTCTGGATAAGATCAAGGCGCTTCGCGAGTCGCGCAAGAAGGCCAGCGCCCAGCCTGCGGCGGTCGCCGAGCAAACGCCGGCTCCGGCTGGAGAAGCGCCGGTGGCGGATGTGCCGACGGCGACGGTTTGAAGAACAGAAGAACAGAAGAACAGGGGCCCGCGTCCGGTGGACAGTGGCCAGTTCTATCGCAGGGACAGTTTTGACTTGCCCCTGGTCACCGACCACTGGCTACTGATTCGACAAGGAGTGTTATGGCTGACGAAACGAAAGCACCAGCAACAATTGAGCGGCCAGCGCGGCCTTTCGGGGAGCGTTCCGGCGGAGGAGACCGTCCACGCTTCGGCGGAGGCGGTGGAGGCGGGCGTTCCGGGCCGGGCGGTCCGCCGCGTGAAGGTGGACGCAAGTTTTTCCGGCGCAAGAAGGTTTGCAAATTCTGCACGGAAAAGATCGCCGACATCAATTACAAGGATTACCGGCTGCTCGGCCAGTTCGTGGCGGAGAGCGGCAAGATTGTGCCCCGCCGTCTGACAGGCGTTTGCTCGCCGCATCAACATCGGCTCGCCTCGGCCATCAAGCAGGCGCGCAACATCGCGCTGCTGCCGTTTGCCGGGCGGGCGTCGTAAGAAAAGCAGCGACTAGCGTCTAGCTCCTGGCCACTTTCGGACCGGGTTGGCTAGAAACTAGAAGCTAGAAGCCAGGAGCCATCATGGAAGTCATTCTGAAAGAAGATGTGAACAAGCTAGGCGCTCGTGGGGACGTGGTGAAAGTTGCGGAGGGATATGGGCGCAATTTTCTTTTGCCGAGCAAGCTGGCCATCGAGGCGAATGAGGGCAACAAAGCCGTCATCGCGCAGATGAAGGCTGCCTCGGTGCGCCGCTCGGCCAAAGAAAAGACGCAGGCCGAGGAGTTGGCCAAGCAGTTTGACGGGCTATCGGCATCGTTCCAGCGGCGCTCCGGCGAACACGATCAGCTATTCGGCTCCGTCACTTCTGGAGACATTGCCGACGCCATTGTGAAGAAGGGTATCAACCTGGACCGTCGGCAGATCCAGCTCCACGAGCCGCTGAAGACTCTGGGCGAGTTCACCGTGCCGGTGAAACTGCACAAGGACGTGACTGCCCATTTGAAGGTGGTCATTGAGAAGGAAGCGGTGGCGGGGGAATCACTAAAACCTTAGCCCGGGCGCTCTCTCCGGGCATCTCTTGTCCTACATTTACCCACGCCCATTTGCTCACGCCCGCATCGGTCATCGGCACGTAAGCGTCATTCTGCGGAGAGAGCCGTTGGTCCATCCGCTGCCGTCGGTCGGCAAGTGGGTGAAACAGACGTAAAATTTCTGGCCCAGCGTGTGCGGGTCATCGCCCAGTCCGACGGCAGTGGGATAAGCCGCAATCGGCCCGAAGGTGCCCAGCGAGATGGGCAGCGTCCAGGTAAGACCGTCGATCGATTCCGCGTAAGCGAAGTTCGTATCGTCAGAGATAATCATCCCGTAGCGCTGCAGCGAGCTATTGAAGTGGATATCCAGATAGCCTGAATACGGGGCCCGCGGAATGAGGTCTGTAGACGCGCCGCCGATCGCGGGTTGCAGAATCCAGCTGCCTTTATAAAATTTCTGGAAGGCGATGGCGTGATGCGGTGCCGGTCCGAATGCAGCCGCGAGTACGTCGGCGGCCAACGCCCGCGCAACTGAGACATTCGCGGTGGACGAACCCCCTTGAGGGTTCGTGGTGTGCAACGAACCGTTGGCCATCCACTCGGGGAAATACAAATAGAAATACTTGCCGTCGGGTGAGAGTACGAGCGGTCCGTCGCCGATTTCAAAGCCGTCGAGCCCCACTGCATAAGCCTGATTCAGGCGAATGATTTCGCCCAGGTCGGTCCAGCGCAGCCCGTGATCGGTCGATTCAGCCAGCCCCAAAGCCGCATAGAGAGCGTCATTGGGAAGCTCTGCGTGATACGTGGCCAACCAGTTCCCCGCCCCTGTCATGCCCGCAGGAACCTGATAGACCGGGCCTCCGCCCATGTAGCCATAGCTCGGATAGATCGGATTCACTGCGGGATTGGAATTCGCCGAGACACTGACGTCCTCAGGATCGCCGGAACCGAGCGGGTTTTCGAGCGTACCCATCGTTGTCGTAAACGATCCGGACTTGTTGTTGCCGACCCAATGGCCTTGCCACATCTGCCGATAGTGCGCACCACCATCGCTGCCGAAAAACTCGTAGCCATCCGCCGTCTTGACGACGCCGAGGGGCGTGTCGGGCCAATCGAAAGTGTCAGTGAGCGGCGGCTGAGCCTTAGCTCCCGCCGCGAGGCGCTGCTCGGGAGAAGCCACGACGATCAGCGAAGTCACGGAAGGACGGCAAAGTGGAACGAGGGCCTGGGCGGCCGAGACCCCGGTCGAGAATTGGAAGAAGCTTGCCATCAAGGCAAGGGAGGCGAACGGGGCGCGGAAGCGGAAGAAGATCAGCATAAGCAGCCTCGATTCTGACTTTTTGTACCGTCGGAGGAGCCCGACGACCATCCTGGCACAGGGGTCAACCGTCTACATCGCTTAAGAACACTGGAATCGGCAGGATGTCGCGCACGGTGCAAGCCAGGTTAGCTTCGATGGCGACGACGGACGGCGCACCCGTTGTGCGACTGTTCTGTTTCGCTAACTCGTTATTACAGAATCGCCTAGGCCCCATAAATCTTCCCGCCAGCCTATAATTCCTGCTCACCGTTCCGCTGACTGAGCGTCTATTCCTATGCAAGCCCGGGTACGGCATCGACACCGGGCGGTATAGGAAAACGACAAGAACATGCCGGCCGATGTTTGGGCAGTCACACTTGCGGTTGGTACACGGGCCCACTCGAAAACGGAGTCCGAGAGAGTGGAGAAAGTCAGCGGGATACGGGACCCCACGCGGGGCCGCATGGCTGGGCAAGAACGCCGCATAGACGATACGATCCTCATCCGCGAGGCGCAACGCGGCAACCGCGGCGCCTTCGAGGAACTGGTGCGGCACTACGACCAGGCGGTGTTGCGGCTGGCGCTGCATCTTACCGGAACCGAGCACGACGCTCAGGATGTGTATCAGGACGCCTTTCTCAAGGCCTACAAGAACATCGGAAGCTTTCGCTTCGAGTGTTCTTTCTATACCTGGATTTATCGCATCGTGACCAATCTTTGTCTGGATCATTTGCGCAAGAAGACGGTGCGCAAAGAGGATGCGCCGGTGGTGAAGGACGGGTCCGGCGGGGAGTATGACCTGCTCGATCAGGTGCCCGATGGACGGGCGGGAGCGAATCCGGAGCGCGATCTGATGCGGCGGCAGTTGGGCGCGAGGATCTCTGGAGCGCTGGAGAAATTAACGCCGCGCGAGCGCATGGTGTTCGAGTTGAAGCATTACCACGGATTGAAGCTGCGTACCGTGGGAGAGATTTTGCATACCACGGAAGAGACTGCGAAGAACACGTTGTTCAGAGCTACGCAGAAATTGCGCGGGCAGTTAGCGGATATGAGGTAAGGCGATGGCCGGGCCTTGCTCGTCGGGCAGCCGAGGGCGGCTGTCCCCAGATGGTTCGGGGCGATGGATGAGGGTACGAATATGAAGTGCGAATGGGTGCGAGAAAATATCACGCTGCAGGTTTATGGGGAGCTGGCGGATGACGCTCGTCATGAACTGGAGCAGCATATTGCGCGCTGCGCCGATTGCGCGACGGAACTGAAAGTGGAGCAGGAATTTCATGCTCTCTTGTCGCAGGAGCGGGCGGCCGAGCCGACGGCGAATTTATTGGCCGCCTCGCGCATGAAACTGCAGGAAGCGCTGGAGACGGCCGAGCCGGGCGGGTTCTGGCGGCGCCTTACGTTCGATCCGGCAAACTGGCTGCGGCAAGTCAGGTTCTCGCCGACTCTGGCGTCCGCAATCTTGATTCTCGGCTTCGCCGGGGGATTGGGGACTTCCTACAAAGTATTCGGTCACCCGGCGAGTGGCGTCGCCACCGGAACCGCTCCCGCTGCCACAGAGTCTTCGATCACCGGCATCCAGTCCGTTACGCAGGAGCCGGGAACGAATCAGATCGCCATCAAATACGACACAGTTTCCACGCTGGAAACGCAGGGATCACTGAACGATCAGCGTATCCAGCAACTGCTGCTGTTTGCCGCCCGCAATAACTACAATTCAGGCGTTCGCATGGATTCGGTCGATCTGCTGACCAAGAAGCCCGATGTTTCGCAGGTGCGCGATGCGCTGATCTATGCGCTGCGCTACGACACGAATCCTGGAGTGCGGCTGAAGGCTCTCGATGGCCTGGGCGGTTTTGTGAAGGACGATGTTCACGTGCGCGATGCGGTGCTGGAAGCTTTAGTGAACGATTCGAATCCTGGCGTGCGCACCGAAGCGCTGCGGTGGATCGAGCCGGTGAAGGCCGATGGCAGCGTACGGGGAGTGTTAATGACGCTGGCAGCCAAGGATCAGAGCCAGTACATCAAGTCGCAGGCTCGTACCATGCTGGCGCAGTTGCCGGAGATTGATTAGAGGTCGAAATGCAGGAATTCGGGAATGGTGCAGTCTGGTATGGAAGCGAGCCAAACGCGCGATTCGTGGCGTCGCAGAGGACGCGACGCTTCGCGCGGCTCCCAGATTCCTCACGGCGCAAGAAGCGCTTGTGTCGGAATGACAATCAGGAGTACCAGAAACTGAGGTGGTTTATTTGAAACGTTCGCCACAATTCGTTTCCCTGTTGGGCGTACTGGCCATGCTTGCGCCTCTGGCGATGGCGCAGGAAACGCGTATATCCCGTGAAAATGGTGGTTGGAGCCAGGTGCTCACAGGGTCTCTGGCCGGTGTCAAAAATCTGAGAGTACGGCTGGACATGGGATCGGTGGTGGTTCGAGGCGCACAGCAACCGGGCATCCACTATACGCTTCACATGCATTCTCAAGCCTCTTCCGAGGAGGATGCGCGGCACCAGTTCGAAGCCTACAAAGTGAGCGCTTATGTGAAAGGCGACACGGCGTGGGTGGTGGGGGAGTGGCAGGGGGACGGTGGTCACAGTATCCACGTCGGTCCAACGCATGTGCGGATTGAAAGAGGTTCGAAGCGGAAATTCTCGGAAGACGTCATGATCAACGTTCCGCGTGAGATTGCGCTGGTGAAGATCGAAACCGAAGGCGGCAACATTGACACCAGCGGAATTGCCGGCCGCGTGGAAGCCCAGAGTGGTGGCGGCTGTATGCGCCTGGATGACATTGGGGGAGGCGCCCACGCGGAGACGGGGGGCGGCTCGATCGATGTGGGAACCGTGAGCGGCGATATTGGCCTGCAAACCGGAGGCGGTTCGATCGAAGTGCATCACGCGAATGGAAAAATTAATGCTGAAACCGGCGGCGGCAGCGTCGAAATTGTTTCCGCCGCCCAGGGAGCCAGCATCGAGACCGGTGGCGGAGGGATTCAAGTCCATCAGTGCACCGGCAAAGTGAAGGCGGAAACTGGCGGTGGGAGCATTGATCTGGGAGATATCGACGGTCCGGTTCAAATCGAAACCGGAGGTGGAAGCATTCATCTTACGTCCGCCAAAGGCCATGTCGAGGCGCGCACCGGCGGTGGCGGGATTGAACTCTATGGCGTCCCCTCGGCACGCGTCGAGACCAGCGCCGGTGGCATCGTTGTGAAACTGGTAAGAACCGCCGCGCCCCCCAGCGATTCCAGGATTGAAACCTCCGCCGGCGACATTACGATTTACATCGCGCCGGATGTTGCGCTGTCGGTACGGGCGAGCGTCGATTTGGGCAATGGACACCATATCACCTCCGACTTCGCAGACATTCACGTCGCCAGCGAAGGCGATAAGTGGGGACCGAGGACGCTCAGCGCCGAGGGAAAGCTGAACGGCGGTGGTCCCATGCTAAAGGTTCGGACCACTACCGGCGATATCTGCTTCAAGCGCGGGGATCAATAAAGAAGCGAGCCAAGCGGCGATTGTTGCGTCGCCAAAAGCGCGCCCCTTCGCTTGCTCGGCGCCGGGCAGCGTCGCGCGGCTCGATCCGACGCTTCGGTGGGGAAAGACGTCCACCTGAGGATGACAGGCTACTGCAGTATGAAAACATTCAGGAGGTCAGCCATGGGCAAACGAAGTTTCACAGCGATCGCTTTACTGCCGCTGCTGCTGCTCAGCCTATCGCAAGCCGCGCAGAAATGGGCCGTCGAGCCTTCTGAGCCCTACGGTATTCCCAGCGAGGATTCGGGAAGCAGTTCCTACTTGGGCGTCGATATTGTGGATATCACGCCCGACCGGCTCGGGGTTCTAAAGCTGAAGGAAGAAAAGGGCGTCGAAGTAACCATGGTCGATCAGGATGCTCCCGCGGGCAAAGCTGGCATCAAGGAACATGACGTCATTCTGACCCTGAATGGTACGGCCGTGGAAAGCAAAACCCAACTGCATCGGATGATTCGTGAAACTCCTCCGGGGCGTGTAGTTATGCTGGGGCTGAGCCGCGACGGACAGCCCATGACGATCAGAGTGCGGCTGGCCGATCGGAGCAAGGAATTCAGCCACATGGAGCAGATGGACAAGGACTTTCACATTCCACCAATCCCAAGTATTCCGCCCATTCCAAATCTGCCGGACTTTGACGTTCCGAATCTGGGAGTGGTTTATGTGCACTCGTCGATGAAAAGCGGACTGATGGTGGAGAACATCACGCCCCAGTTAGGTGAGTTTTTTGGCGCGAAGAACGGAAATGGAGTACTGGTGCGGTCGGTGGAAAAAGGCAGCCGTGCCGACAAGGCCGGCCTGCGCGCCGGCGACGTGATCACCCGCGTCGCGGAGCAGCCGATCCACGATACCAGTGATTTTGCTCATGCCCTGCGTTCGCACGGCGCGGGAGCAGTGAGCGTGGAAGTGATCCGCGACAGGAAAGAGCAGACTCTTACCCTTACCTTGCCCGAAGGCAAGGACTCCGGCGAGAACATCGAAGAGAGCCTAGAAGCGCCCGAACTGGACGCTGAGACTCTGACGGAACTAAGAAACGAGATTGCCGAGCTTCGGCCGCAAATGCAACTGGCAAGGGAAGCGACTCGGAAAGCCTCAGCGGAAATGCGCAGGTCGTACTGCACACAGCCAAAGCAGAGCAAGGCGCAGGCCCAAAAACCGAAGCAGGAAGTTGAGCCCAGAATTCGACAAGAGCTCGAAAAGGGCCGCCAAAAACTGCAGGAGGATAGGGAGCGCTTAAGGCGCCAGTTCGAGGGAGACTGGCTGGAGATCTAACCCGCGGCATGGCGGCGGGCTTGTAGCCCCAGACAAACTGCATTGCGTCCCGCCTGTTTGGCGGCGTACAGAGCGGAGTCTGCAGCTTTCACCAAATCATCTCGGGTGGAGCCGTGTTCGGGGAAAGCGGCGGCGCCAGCGCTGATGGTTACCGTCCGGGGCACGCCCGGGAACTGCCATCCCTCAACCACCTTGCGCAATTTTTCCCCTACCGCCAGGGCCTGAGAGCCGTTGACTTGGGTTAGCAGTATCCCAAACTCTTCGCCACCGTAGCGGCAGACCACGTCCACCTTGCGAAGCTGCTGGTGGAATAGCGAAGAGGTCTGTCTCAGAACTTCGTCCCCCAGAACGTGTCCGAACTCGTCATTCAACTTTTTGAACTGATCGATGTCAGCCATGATCACGGCCATACGCGTCTTATAACGCTGGGCGCGCTCGATCTCCTCGAGGATACGCATTTCGAAGAAGCGGCGATTAAAAATTCCAGTCAAACCGTCAAGGTAGGCCAGTTGCTTCACGCGATCGACATAGTGGGCATTCTGGATGGCGGTGGCACAAATGTCGGCAACCGATTCCAACGATTGCTGATCGCCCTCGCGGAACGCATCCTCCTGGGCGCTGTCCAGGGCAAGCACTCCCAACGTCTGTCCGAATGACACCAGAGGAATACATAGGCGGGAGGCCGTTTCCTCGAAAAACTTGACGCCCGAAGGCGCTTGGCAAAGGTCTTTCTCGATCGATGTCCGGCTATTGCCGAGAATGCTCGCCCAGGGCTCCGCCTTTGCCATGAAACGGCCACCCTCCGGAATGCGGGGGGTGAGTGTTCCGTGATGGGCCCGCAGCACCACGTCGTGCTCCTCCCTCAGAAAAAGCGAGACATGCGACACGTGAAAGGCGTCGTGGATCAACCCACAAACTCTGCCCAGCAACTCTTCCAGATCCAAAACGGCAGTGGTCTGTTGCGCAATCGCATTGATCGCCTGGAGCTGCCGCGCCCTTTGTTGCTCCAGCGAATAAAGGCGAGCGTTCTGCAACGCGATCGACGCCTGCGTGGAAAATAGAGTCAGCAGGTCAATCGTCTCCGAGTCAAAATGGTTAAGCCGGTCACTCTGACAATCCAGCACGCCCACGACTTCATCGCGAACCATCAGCGGGATGGCGAGCTCGGAACGAGTGGATTTCGCGGAGCAGAAATAGCGCGGATCCTTGCTGACGTCGGGCGCATAAACCGGCTGCTTTTTGAGGGCCGCCGTCCCGGTGATCCCCTGGCCAAGGGATACGCGATTCTTATCCTGGCCTTGGTCCCAGCCTATCTGTGAGCGAACGTACAACTGCTGGGAAGGCTGGTCGAGGAGCACGATGGCCACGTTCCGCAGATGGAAATAATCATGCGCAATGGCGAGAATACGCTGCAGAACCTCGTCCAGATCAAAGGTGGAGAGCACAGCTTGGCCTGCATCGTACAGGATGGCGATTTTGTTCATACTGAGGAAATATCGTAACTTGGCGGAAGCGCCTGCGGATGTTCCCAAAGTAACGAAGAAACAAAGGCGGGAGGCACCACAATTGCTCTACTTCCACTTTCTGGCGGTGCGAATCAATCCGTAAGCCACGGCGCAAAACCAGAAGTCCACAATCAGTCCCCAGTCCGCCTGGAATGGCCGGTGTCGTGGCAAGTGAAGACCTGGCGCGAGCAGGAAGTACGCCACGTTTCCGAGAATGATGGCACCGAGAGCCCGGGTAAAATTGACCAGCATGATTGATTTAGACGCCGCTTCAGGCCTGCGCGGATTCCGCTAGGTTCCGCCGCTCGGAGCGAAGAGCTAAAATATGGCCGGACGGTTTGGTCTGCAGTTGAAGCATGCTGGTCGAGGTCGCCAAGCCGGTTACGCTATTAATAGTGTTCTCCATCCTGTCTTTGTATGCCGTCTTCAGTACGGCTTTCCTGGTCCCGTCAAGTGATATGCATGAAAGGATTTTCGACTCCCTCAGTCGGTTGGCGCTGGCTGCCGTCATCTCGTGGATCGGCGGATTGATCTTCCGGGAGGAACCCGAAAAGTCACCGGCCCGAAAGACCGTGGCTCACGGCCACCCTTCCGGTCCAGATATTCTGCTGGGCGGTGAGCGCCATCCTCGTCCCCTTCCTCGTTTCGTGCTAGGTGGAGACGTACTGCGTTTTTACCGGGATGTACGCTTTTGACGCGAATGGCTGTAGTCGGGAGAGAAGGGTTTGTCCAAATTTCGACAAGCATTTTCGACAACCGATGGTGCGCGCCGGAATGCAGCTTTCCGTTCGTTTCGGGGGAAACGCGGTCACGCGCGCAAACGTCAGCTCGGACGTTTACGACGGCGGCTGCTGCTAACATCCCTAGGGAAAGCGTCCGCCATGCTCGAACTCACCACCCCCGTCCAATACGTCAAAGGAATAGGCCCGAAGCTGGCGGAGATTCTTGCCACCAAAGGCATTGCCACGGTCGGGGATCTTCTCAACTATCTGCCTTTTCGTTATGAAAACCGGCTGAATCCGCGCGGGATTGCGGAGTTGCGCCCCGGCGAGATGGCGACGGTGATTGGCGAGGTCCGCAATTCGAGCCTGTTTCGCACGCGTCGCATGCCCATCTTCCAGTTGACTGTCGGCCAGGGACGTTCCCGGCTGAAATGCCTTTGGTTCAATGCGACTTACCTGCAGGACAAATTCAAACCCGGCGAGTTAATCGCGCTTTATGGGAAGGTGGAACAAGACGCAAAGAGTAGAGAACTGCAGATTGTGCAGCCACAGTTTGAGATGTTAGGCGATGCCGCCGCAGACGGCACGGAGGACAAAGCAGCGGCTTCGCTCGAAGTGGGGCGTATCGTTCCCATCTACGAGTCTGCCGGACAGGGCCGCGTGACCGCGCGCTGGTTTCGCCGCGTCATCCGTAAGGCTCTCGACGATCTCACTCCCGACATCCCCGAAACCATTCCGGCGGCCGTGCGCGAGCGCCTGGCGCTGGTTTCGCCACAAGAGGCGCTTTGGAAGGTGCACTGGCCTGAGGCTGGGGAAAGTTTCGAGGCTTTACAGTCGTCGCGCACCCCTGCGCACATCCGTCTCATCTTTGAGGAATTGTTTTTCCTCGAGCTTGGGCTGGAACTCAAGCGCGGCCAGCAAAAAGCGCAGACCGGAATCGCTTATCGTCTGGATGATCGAGTCCGCCAGGCGATCAAGAAAATTTTGCCCTTTCATCCCACTGCGGCACAGAAACGGGTGCTGAAGGAAATTGCAGATGACATGCAGAAGCCCTCCCCCATGCGGCGTCTGCTGCAGGGAGACGTCGGCTCAGGAAAAACCATCGTCAGCTTTCAAGCGGCCATCATCGCCATCGAAAATGGTTATCAAGTGGCGCTCATGGCGCCCACGGAGATCCTGGCACAACAGCACTATTTTTCCGCGCGAAGAATTTTGGAGAATGCCGGGTACCGCATCGTTCTGCTGACCGGCTCTCTCGAGGCGGATCGCAAACGCGAGATTCGCCGCCACATCGCGCAGGGAAACGCGCAGCTCATCATCGGCACGCATGCGCTGCTGGAAGAGAACGTTGAATTTGCGCGGCCGGGTCTGGTTATCGTTGATGAGCAGCACCGCTTCGGTGTTTTGCAGCGGCTCAAGCTGATGAAGAAGTCGGGAGATGGCAGCGTGATGCGAGTCCAAGCTGCCGAAAGCGTGGGTTCGCAGGTTATGGATTCGCAGGCGGACATTGCCGACAAAGCTCTCGCCCAGCCTGACGTTCTCGTCATGACGGCCACGCCGATTCCCCGTACGCTCGCACTCACGCTCTATGGCGATCTCGATCTCAGCGTGCTCGACGAGTTGCCGCCGGGACGCACGCCCATCGTCACGCGAAGAATCACCGACGACCAGTCGCCTAAAGTATGGGACTTTGTCCGCAAGCAGGTGGCTGCCGGTCATCAGGCATATGTGGTCTATCCGGTCATCGCGGAAAGTGAGGAGACCGAAGGGAAGGCTGCGATCAAGATGTACCGGGAGCTGAGCGGGAAGATCTTTGCCGATTTAAAAGTTGGCCTGCTGCACGGCCGTCTGGACGCCGATTTGAAAGATCAGGTCATGCGCATGTTCCAGAAGGGCGAGTTGCAGATTCTGGTCGCAACCACGGTGATTGAAGTGGGCGTGGACGTGCCCAACGCAACCGTGATGGTAATTGAGCACGCGGAACGCTTCGGGCTGGCGCAGCTCCATCAGTTACGAGGGCGCACTGGGCGCGGAGCCGCAAAGTCGTTCTGCATATTGATGACTGGCGGCAAGGTAACGGAAGAAGGCGAACGCCGCCTCGACGCCATGGTTCGCACCAATGACGGATTTCAGATCGCCGAACTCGATCTTGAATTGCGCGGGCCCGGAGAGTTCTTCGGCACACGCCAAGCGGGGATGCCGAGCTTCCGCGTAGCCAATCTGATTCGCGACCGGCCGTTGCTGGAGTTGGCCAAGCGCGAAGCCGCGGCGGTGATGGCCGGACCTAACTCGGAAATCGCCCAGGTGGAAATAAGCCGGGCCCTGGTTGCCTTGCGCACACGCTGGCAGCACACCTACGGCCTGGTGGAAGTGGGGTGAACTGGTAGAATCGAAACGTGGCTGGTACTTTTCAACTGATTCAGATCGAGGTTTCGCCGCCGCTCCGCGTGCCCAAACCGGATTGGCTGAGGGCGAAAGCCCCCGTCGGTGACAACTTTCACAACCTGAAAAAGTTGGCGCGCGGCCTCGGATTGCACACGGTCTGCGAGTCGGCACAATGTCCGAACATCGGCGAGTGCTGGAACCATAAAACCGCCACGTTCATGTTGCTCGGCGATCTCTGTACCCGGCGCTGCGGATTCTGCGCCGTTCCTAAAGGCCGGCCGGAGCCCATCGATTGGGACGAACCCCGCCGCGTGGCCGAAGCAGTGGCTACTCTCGGCCTGAAGCATGCGGTCGTGACCAGCGTGAATCGGGACGATGACAACGTTGGCGGCGCGAAAATCTTCGCTGAGACCATTCGCGAAATTCGCGAGCTGATGCCGGATTGCCGCATCGAAGTACTGATCCCGGATTTCCAGGGTCTGGAAGAACCTTTAAGGATTATCCTCGATGCGCAGCCCGACGTTTTGAATCACAATACCGAAACCGTGCCGCGTCTTTATCGCGCGGTACGCTCCGGAGCACGCTACGAGCGGACTCTCACCCTGCTGGAAAATGCCAAGAAGTTTTCTCCGGGCATGGTAACCAAAAGTGGAGTGATGGTTGGACTGGGAGAATCCAGCGCAGAGCTCGTCGAAGTGTTCCGCGATCTCGGCGGCCGCGGTGTCGATATTCTTACCGTGGGCCAATACCTTCGACCCTCGCGCGATCATCTGCCCATCGCCCGGTTCTACACACCCGAAGAATTCCGCGGTTTGCGGGACCACGCGCTACGCTTCGGCTTTCGTTACGTTGAGTCCGGCCCGATGGTGCGCTCCAGCTATCACGCCCACGAGCAGGCGGAGTCCACCTCCGCGCCGCGAGTGATGTCCTAGAGATTCATGCTGAACGCGCTTCTGCTGCTGCTGGGATTCTTCGCAGGAATGCTAGGCGCGATGACGGGCATTGGCGGCGGCGTTTTGCTTACGCCCATTCTCGCACTTCACTTCGGAATTCCCATCCGGCAGGCGATTGGCACGAGCCTGGTCGCGGTAATCACCACTTCTGCGGCCAGTTCTTCCGTTCACCTGCAGCGCCATACCACAGACATTCGGCTCGGCATGACCCTTGAGCTCGCAACCTCCTTTGGCGCGGCCGTCACCGCGTATCTGGTGGGGTATTTCAACCGCAACCTGCTGGAAGGATTGTTCGCCGGCTTTCTTTTATACAGTTCGATCACGATTCTGGTGCGCGGCGGCAAAGTGAAGAACGAAGAAATACCCGCTGCGAACAATGGCGACACCGTGATCCCGCCCTACCAGCCCCGGCGCTATCCGCTGGGGTTGGCCGCGTCTCTGGTTGCCGGCGGACTCTCTGGCTTGCTCGGCATCGGAGGCGGCCCGATCAAAGTGCCCGTCATGTTCATCTTCATGAACGTTCCGCTGATGGTGGCCACGGCCACATCGAATTTCATGATCGGAGTTACCGCGACGGCCAGCGCCATCGTCTACTACCGGCGAGGAGATATTCTTGTCGAGCTGGCTGCTCCGCTGGCCGTAGGTGTGTTCCTGGGTTCGCTTCTCGGTGCGAGACTGGGGCCTCGAATCAAGACGAAATACGTCATCTACCTGCTGGTTGCGATCATGTTCTATCTCGCCGGCCATCTGATCGTGCACCTCTTCAAAGGAGGCGCCGCTTGAGTGAATTCCGGGAGCCTGGATTGGATCGAGTCGTCGCACGGGTTCTGCGCGTGGGGGCATTCGGCTGCTTCTTCATTATGCTGGCCGGGTTAATGGTGGGGCTTTTCCTGCCCGGCCGAATTCCAACGGAGATCGAACGAATCGGCGTGTTGCTGATGCTGGCCACATCCGTAGTGCGGGTTGCGGTTGCGGGCGTACTGTTTGTGCGGGAAAAGGATTGGAAGTACGGAGCGATCTCCTTTGGAGTGCTGGCGATCCTTCTGCTCGGCGCAGTCTTCGGAATCGGTGAGCACTGAAGGACAGCACGAAAGCCGCTTACAAATTCTGCAAGGGCGGGTTCAATCCATCTGCGCTTCTAGAAAATATGCATTTTGATGCTGAGATACTTCTTGGGATTTTCGCGCAGCGCTTTCACCAAGTCTCGACTTTCTACCAGCATTTGGTTCGCATTGTTGTAGAGCGAATCATCCTTGAACAGCTTCCCGACCGTCCCCTGGCCCGCTTCCATTTGACTGGTCAGCGCCGCAAGTTTCGTCATCGTGGTGTCAAACTTATTCGCCAGTTCCTCGTCTTTGGTCAATCTGCCTAATGTTCCCTTCCCTGCGCTGATGTCTTCGCTCACCTTCTTGAAGTTCGCGATCGTGTCATTGGCACTATTGTAGAGAGACGGGTCTTTCAGGAATTTACCGGCGCTGCCTTTTCCGGCTTGCAGATCGTCGGCAACCAGATTTATTTTGTCGAGCGTGGCGACGAACTTATTGTAGGCGTCATTATTATTGATTAATTTGCCCAAACTTCCCTGACCCTGGGCGACCTCGTCAACCACTCCTTTGAACTCGGTAACGGTTTGGGACAAGCGGTCATAAAGCAAGGGATCGTAAATCAACTTTCCCAACGAGCCTTTGCCGCTCTCCGCGAAGGCCAGGATGCGGTCGGCGCGTTTGAGCAGCGCGTCCATGTTCTGCAGTGTGCTCTGGCTGGAGCGCACCACTTCGTTGAAATCTGGATGCACCTGCGTGGGCAGAACGTCGCCGTTCTTCGCAACCGGCCCGACTGCCTGGGAACTATCGATATCCAAATACGTTTCGCCGAGTACGCCTGCGGTATCCAGCGACGTCATCGAGTCCCGGCGCAGGTTAAAGCCGTACTTTGTACTCACCTTCATGATCACTTCAACCGGAGTGTTCTGCCTGTCCTTGTCGGGGACGACGCGAATGGCCGAAACGTTGCCAATATCGACGCCGCTGAGCCGCACGGGAGCGCCCACGCGCAATCCACTTGCGTTGTCGAAGTAGGATACGAAGGTGATCCGGTGCGAGAAGTAGCCGCCCGTTCCAGACATCAAAAATAAAAGCAAAGCCAGAGTCAAACTGGCACTGATTACAGTGAGGCCGACGCGAAGTTGCGACCATTTAAGCTGCTTCTGACTCGGCAAATGATTTCCTCAAACCCTTGCTGTGCCCGCTTTCGCACTTTAGGGAAACCGGTTGTGAACTCCGACTCCCCTCGCAGCATCATAACAAACCGGCAGTCTCCGGATACGGTCGGGGACGAAGAGCGGAGAGCAGTGCGAGCCCAAGCAGATACGCCACGGCTCCGCAGGCCAGAGTTGCGGTCAAGCCGAACTGGATCGCGACTACCATCGCCAATACCGAGCCCAGGACACTGGCGGCCGCATTCATCGCCCAAGCCCACTCCACGGCATTGTGTTCGGTATTCGGCGCCACTGCGAGGTCTGCGACCGGAAGCACCGCCAGCGCGCGCAAGCCTGTCGGAAACGGCATCCCCATCACGAAGCCAAGGGGCGCCAGCAGGACTGCGCTTACTACCAGCCGCGAGTAAAATCCCAATCCCACCCACGCGGCCAGCCAATGGGGCAGGAACATTACATCCACCAGCAATGCGGCGATCACCAGCGTGATCGGCATCCACGCCAGCTCGGTCCGAGGAAGCCAGCGCCGGGAAAACAGGCTGCCTGCGCCGCTTGACAACATCAGCAGGAAAATCACAACCGTGAGGGCGTAAGTGGGATGTCCCAGAAAAAGTATAAATCTCTGGATGAAGGCGATCTCCACCAGAATGTAGCCCAGCCCGATCGCTACAAAATAGAGCAGCGCGGATGGTGACTGCCGGATGCGACCGGTGTGCAATCCAAGAGGCAGAATCAGGAAAATCACAACAGCGACGAGAGAAATCACCAGCACCAGCAACAGAACCAGCACGCCGAGGTTCACTTTCCAGTCAATTCCCGAATGTTGATTCGCGTTTCCCAGGATCTGCTTCGGCTTCAGAGTGAAGAAAAAAAACGGCGCATTGTCGTCAACGGGCGCAACGTTATAGGCGTACTGCCGGGCAAAACCGTAAGGATTGTTGCTGGCGATCAGATCGCTAAATGGATTGCTCCCCGGCTGCGAGGGAAGGTACAGCGGTTCCAGCTCGCTGTACCGTTCAAGGTGCGCCGTCACCCCGGCTTCTTCCTCCACCGTGAAAGGCGTCTTTTTTGCCAGCACCACCACCGGGATGCCGTCTTCATTAAGCGCTCCCTCGGAGGCAACGATGAAATGGCGGGCTGG
>Ga0182015_10001991_pt1 | contig 25692 bp, 40 predicted proteins | sample 712P3MmetaG_FD_120478 | JGI IMG/M metagenome (GOLD analysis project Ga0182015, IMG submission 120478) | Permafrost microbial communities from Stordalen Mire, Sweden - 712P3M metaG | ecosystem: Environmental > Terrestrial > Soil > Wetlands > Permafrost | place: Sweden: Stordalen | collected...
CATGTTGCCAGCTTGGTCCACAAAGTTTATTCGTGATTCGATCAATCGCTCGGCAGAAGGCCGGGGGATGTAGCGTGCCAACAGCAAGAGGGGCTTGCGATGTACTCTTGCATAGAGTTTGGCATGAGCGACGAGGGCATTGAGTATCCCTCGGTCCAGATACGACCGCTTCTGTTCCACGAGGAAGGAGTAAGTTCCTTTGGGAGTGCGCACCTTGAGGGTGCCGTCGATTCCTTGATCGCGGCCAAGGTTCTTCGGAGAGAAATCCAGATCGCTGATGAAGTGCAGGGTCCGGAGCTGCTCTAGAAAAGGGGTCAATGGAGATTCAACTCGCATAGCGTCCATTATTATGCCATGTCCATTACTAATGGACGACAAGAAAATGTGGACATGGGCTCCCTGAAAGGAAACGTGCCGGCAGGACAACCGCCATTCCGTGCGGACTATAATTGGTCAGCGGCGTCGGTCCAGACCGTCATCAGCCCGTGCCTCTTCCATGAGCTCTTCAAGCGTCGGCCGGCTCGCTCTTGCTTGCTGCAGCTTCAGCTCCATCCCCAGCGCCGCTAGAATATTGGTGATCTTGGAATATCCCAGTTCGCCCATCCGTCCGTTTTCCAGGGCGTCGAGCGTGGAGAGTCCGACCCTAGCTTTTTTTGCAAGCGTGGGCTTCGTCAGGCCGAGTTCCTTGCGCTTGATGGCGATCTGTTCGCCTAGTGAGAATAGGGGCAACATAAACCTAATATACGAGGCTATGGCGCCTCATGCCTCAAAATAACCTAATAGAGTGGGTGTCGATACCGCTATCGGGGAAGGCAAGCACGATTTCGGAAGAAGAGCCAGCAATGTGTTGTTGCGCTCATATCTCTTCTTCCGCCATCTCGTCTTTACCCGAGCGGACCACATTGATGGCAGCGGCGTTAAGCGAGTTCTTGATATGCACCCCGTAATACTTCTCGATCATTCCGACACTCGTGCGACAGTTCTTAGCGATTTGATAGATGTTGGCTCCCTCCATCAACCGCATGCTGATATATGTGTGCCGTAGGCTGTACGCAGTACGCGGTCGGCCGTCTCTGTCGGACCGAAGATTCTCCTCCTCAAGTGATGGTCTTGAAGAGCTCGCTCTGCCATTTGGGAAAAATGAGGTCCGTCGGTTCGGGCGTGCGCCATTCCTTCCCGAGGACATCAGAATTGTCGGACACTTCGCTGGGGGCACGCGCTCTCTCAACCCGCCTCGGACGGAGTCTGCTTCTAAGTCGCTCCAATGGACTCACTGCACCCGGCATACTCTTGCAATATCCGAATCCCCGTTTTCCGCGCACTTCAATCTCGAGAATCGTCTCCCCCGAAGGCTCGTCGTCAACGATCTCGACATCACGGAACTCAAGGCGCCGTGCCTCAAGATTTGCTCGCTGAAATATAGGTGTGACGAAACTGTTGTCCACAACGCTGAGCGCACCGTGGCTATGCGCAATATCGGAGACTTCCTTCAGCTGCGTGACTTTCAGCAATGGATTCGACAGCGTCTCCATCCACACCAGTTTCGTATTCGGTCGGAAGGCGGGCCCCACTGACGCCATGCGGCTAAGATCTATGGCACTGTATGTGATCTGCCACTCTGACAAGACCTCGCGCAGGATACGGACTGTGCCTTGGAAGACATCGTCAGGAATGATGACGTGGTCCCCGGGCTTTAGCGGCCGCAGGACTGCCGTGATGGCCGAACACCCAGAGGCGAATGCGACCGCTACTCTTCCGGCCTCAAGCGCCGCAAACGCAGCTTCCAATCCGTTGCGATTCGGATTGCCTTTGCCGGAATAGAAGTACCCGCGTGGATAGCTGCCATCGGTGTCACGTTCAAACGTGACGGACAGGTTAATCGGCTTAGCAATGGCGCCGGAGGCCGTATCCACCTCGTGGCAGACATGCACAGCTTGCGTCTGAAGTCTCATCTGTGTTCATTTCACCAACTGGTGGCTTTTGACGGTTGGATCTCTTCGTCAGGTGCCGCCGGCAGACCTTCTGGCGTGTTCCACATGTGCGGCAATGGTTACCAAACGCATGAATTCAACTTTCTCGGCCATCGGCATCCTCCTCGGGTCCGGAAAATGACTTCCTGAACGCGTCCTTACGGGAAATCCGGTCGCTACGGAATTCAAAGATGTCGCACCCGCGGACCTCAAAATCGGTGTCGGGTCCGGCTCGAAATACATAAGACCACTCGCTGACACCAACGCTGCCTGCAATGAACACCCGGCCAGCACGAGACACACCACCTGAATCAAAAGCCAACATCGCTAAAAACCCCTCTCGAACTGCTTCCCAGCCCACATACGTCGTTCCTGGCTCGGGTCCGACCGAAGCACAGTAAACACAATCGTCCGTCATCATGCTCATGAGCTCGTCAATGTCCCCAGCATTCCATGCTTCTCCGAATTGCTTCAGCAGGCGAACGTACCGGGAGTCCTCGGCTTGACTTGTTTCTGTCCCCATCATGGTTGTCTGGTCTTTAGACCGGCACTTGAACGTATCCAGGCTCAAGCCCGAATTGCAATCTTGCTGCCCTCCAAGTTGCCAGTTTCCTGACTTCTGACTTCTTAAACTCGAACCCATCCCACTTCCACCCCGCTATGCCCCCCAGCATCTTCTTCACTTTTCGATTGAGGCGCGCGAGGCGCACTGCCGCTCTATCCGCTCCGTTGCAGTGGGGGCCGGTGCAGTAGACCACGAAGGCGACGCCGGCAGGGAATGCGGCGAGGTTGCGCTCGACGATTCGGCCGTGGGGCAGGTTGATGGCTCCGGGGACGTGGCCGGCGGCATAAGCTTCCGGGCTGCGGACATCCAGGATGACGTAATCGGGCATGCCGGATTTCAGGTCCTCGTGGACATCCCAGCAGTCGGTTTCGAATTCGAGCAGTTGTTCGAAGTGTTCGAGGGCGGTCATGGCATTACTTTCGCTCGCCTGGGCGACCGGGGTCGAGAGGCATAAATGCCAATATGCGCTAAAATCCTGCCATGGCGCTCCGCGATCCGCGAAAGCTTGCCGCCATGGCGTATGACGGCATGGGCACATTCGAGTTGGGAATCGTTTCGGAGGTGTTCGGGCTGTTCCGGCCGGAGCTGAACGTCCCCTGGTATGAGTTCCGCGTGTTCAGTGCGGAGGGTCATATTTGTCCAATTCGCCCCACTGGGTCCCACGATCATGTGAGTGCCTTCGTGACCGATAGCCCATGCCAAGCTGGGGACATCCAGCGCGGTGAAGATTGTCGGTGCCTGAGTGAACATTTGCGATCACATGCCGGGTGTTGGCCACACGGTTTTTTAAGGCGCAATTTGGGCAATGCCGCGGTGGACTCTGCATGACAAGGTTCTGAGGCAATTGGTGGGTAGGTAGTGTCCGTCATTTTGACGACGCTTCATTTCAAGCCTAAGGCCGTAGGATGCTTAGGCTGATAAAGGCCGACTTTCCCTCCACCGGGAAGCCGCATCTTCGTAATGGAACCCCATCGTGCTTCCTGAACCTCAGAGCACTCAACGTTCTTCTTCGCGAGGGATGCCATTTCGGACTTCAGGTCGTCGCACATGAAATAGACTTCCTGGGTGCCACTCCCATCGGATGGGTGTACTGCGGCTTCTCCGGGGGGCAGGGCGAAGATCAGCCAGCCATGACCCGCATCGACGGATTTGAAACCGAGGACATCGCGGAAAAATGCGCGGTCCGCCTCGGCGTTCTTACTGTAGAGAATTACGTGAGCGCCAAAAATCATTTGTTCCTCCTAAACGGACCTGTGTGCAGTGCCGGAGTCGCTACCCGGTGTAAACGGTTCCCTCTTCTACCAAACAAAGAGGATTTCCCCAGGGATCCTCGGCATAGAACGATCGTTCGCCCCAGGGGCGCACCACGATGCCGCCTCCCGGTGCATCGTGAACTTCCTCGCGCGACAGACAGCTCAGCGCTTGGGCGCGATCGAATACTGCCTCTAGATTCTTGACCGTAAAGTACAAGGACTTTGCCGCTGGATGCGGCTGGCTCTCCGAGGAAACATCCAGCACTTGCAGGGTTACCGGCCCACAGTCGAAGTAGCATCGGTGTCCCGGCTGCTTCCGCCCTTGTACACCAAGCAACTTTGTATAGAACGAGGTCGCCGCGTCGAGATCGCCGACCTCCACGTTGAGCCTGAAGAACTGCGGCACGTCGTCAGGCGCTTCGCGCTTTGGCGGCTTCGCCTTGATGACTCTTGTTTTTTTTGTTGCGGACATCTTGTTTCCCTCCTGTACGGTGTCTCACCGGGTATTGAAAGTGCGCCAGCCAATCGCTCACCAACGCCAATCGCTTTCGCTCGATGCAATAAATACGCATCCTACCCTGCCTCTCGTGCGTGAGAGACCGGCGGCCTCAAGAACCTGAAGATGCCGGGTCGTGGTCTGCCATGCATGCGCAAACAGCGCTGCAATTTCTCCGGCGGTCATCGCACATCCATTGAAATAGACCGCGAGCAGCACGCGGCGCCGCGCAGGGTGGGCCAGCGCCCCGAAGACATCCTTATACGCGTCTCGACGCATCCTCGATGCAGTGGCATAGCCATCCCTTTCGTTCGTGTTGAGCGTAAAGGGATGCACCGGGTCCAGTAAAGATCCAGATTGAAACCAACCACTGGAACCAGAATTCCCCCCGCCGTGTCCAGAGGACTACCGGGTCGACGAAACGTCGCAATGGTTCGTACAAAAGGACCTCACGCAGCTTCTGCTCGAAAGCCGATGGCTGCGGCTGCACCGTCTCACCTGGTACCTGCGCATAGACAAGCTGCAGAGCGAGAAAGACTGCTAAGGATAAGGATAAAGAGCGGATGATTTTCATCTGAACCACGTCATCGATCCGGTGGGTAAACATAGCCTAATTTCTTTCAAAGCATTCTCAATCCTTGGGATGATTATGTCCCGGGCGCCTTTGTTTTGGATCGCCTCCGCCGCCTGCAATGCCTGCTGGAGTGCGCGGTGAGCTTCATCCGTTTGTCCTTTCTGCATCAATGCGCGTGCCTTGATCTGTAGCAGCCATGCTTGTCCATTCGCACCTGGTCCGCGAGCTAGACCACGATCACAGGCCGCGATCGTTTCTTCGTAGTGTTTGCTGCGATCTCCATCTGCGCGAGGCGTAGAGAGGCGATGTAATTGTTCGGCATCGCGCGCTCGGACTCGATCAGAGCCGGCAATATGCGCGCCGGAGCGCGGACGAAGTCAGTAACCTTCCAGCTCTTGAAGAAGCGCTGATGGTAAAACTCCGAGTCGAATAGGATATTCCTCCCCTGGAGGCGCTCGTAAATGCGCTTGCTGCAGGGCGGGGAGCGAACAGTGCTTGCCGCTGCCATCGTCGCGTTAATGGGGGACCTGGGCAAGGGATTCAGTGCATCGGCTTTCGCCAACAGGTTCGGCCGTAAAGAAGAATGGTTTGGAAATAATTGATGCTGAATTTTCCTATTTTGCTAACTACCGCCTTCCACGATCTTCTCCATCTGCCCCAGATGGTTCAGGTCGTGTCCGGCATACAACCTGACAAGATGGGCAATTGATTCCTTGCCTCGCTCCTGATGCATGCCATAGTTCTCCCACAACTCCTTAGGCAGCGCTTTGAGCATGGCCAAGTTGCGGGCACGCAGTACCTGAAAGAATTCCATGGACTCTTTGGCATCGCGGTGGGCGTAGTCGAAAGTTTCAGCCCAGACATTCTGGTTGTATGCCTGGACAGGAGCGCCATTGTTGCCCAAGATGTGACGCAGCCGCCAACCAACCACGATCTCGGTATCCGCCAGGTGGGCCAGAATTTCGCTGATTGACCATTTACCCAGAGCCGGCTTTCGTGTGAGCTGTTTTCGGCTCAACCCGCGAATTAGACCGGCAAGTTTCTTTGGCGTCCCGCGTTGCACTTTCAAAGGGTCTTTACCCTCGATATGGCCCAGAAGGCGATGAGTGTACTGTTGTGGCGTCTCCTGCATGTTCGCTCCTTTCAATTTGAGTCTGTGGTCTATATATTGCCGTGACCGATTATAGATTCAGAGAAGCTCGATCCCGCGTAAGTGCCGAACTACCTTCGCGACATCATTTTCCTGGAACATGCGAATAGCGGCTATGCCGCTGGCTCCGGCAGCTATACACTGGCGTGCATTAGCCAATGTGATTCCTCCCAGAGCCTGTACCGGCGCAGAGCGGTCCGGCATCCGGCACACTGTTCTGAGTCTCTCCAGGCCATCGGTGACAGGTCTCCGATCTTTTGCAACCAGCGGAGTCCGCTATTCAGACAGGGGCCGAAAGATCGACAGCTCGAGGAGGCGAATACAATTCGTCTCATTGGCATAAGCATAAGCTGCCTGGAACTCGGGATCGCTCAAAGCCGCTAGCCGGTACTCCTCGTAAGCAGCCAGGCTGGGGAACGTGAAGGACGCCAAAGCCACGTCGTTCGAGCCCTCAGAGGGCAATAGGCATCCGTGGTGCTTCCCACCGTTTTTATTGACCAGACGGACCCACAGCCGTCCGTAGTGCTCAAACTCCGCAATCTTTTTGGTGTCAATCTCGTAACGAAGAAAACATGTGACCATGATTCGACTATTTCTCCTGTGAACTGCACACGAACACTCTGCGGCAATTGATGGTTAGGTTTCGATTCGACACGTCAGGGGTCCCGAGCCAAAGTGTTGACGAGTACCACGCCGCCAACCGCTAGCACCCCCACCCAGCATGGTCGGAGCCGAAGGGAGGTCCCGGAGCCATCCCCAGGCACTTTCGTGTGAGCTGTTTCCGGCTTAACCAGCGAATTAGACCTGCAAGTTTCTTCGGCGTCTCGCGTTGCACTTTTTACCCTCAGCCAAGAGGTTGACGACTTTCAACTCTGGCGATGAGCTCGATCTCCACTGCAACGTCGGCAGGCAGGCTGGAAACGCCCACCGTCGTCCGCGCGTGCCGCCCTGAATCGCCGAAGATGCCGACGAGTGAGAGTCGAGGCTGCATCGGTGATCAGTGGCAGGTCATGGAATTCTGGTGTGCAGTTCACATAGCCATTCAGCTTCACGATCTGGCGGACCTTATCCAGTGACGAGAGGGCGTGCTGAAGTGACGCCAAACAGCCCAGCACTGCACTTTGCGCCGCACACTTTCCTGCCTCCACATCAAACTCGCGGCCGATCTTGCCCCGGTACAGGAATTCTCCGTGATCGAAAGGAGCATGCCGGAAACAAACACAAAATCGCCAATTATATTGACAGGGAGAAATTCGTGCGTTGGCGCGAGATCGGGCAGCTTAATCCCCAGCCGCTGCAGCTGCTGATATTCTGAATTTCAGGATTGCACAACCGCCGAAGCGATTGCACAGGCAAATTTAGCGGCTGTCCGGCTGCTATGTAAAAAAAGTGCCGGCTCGATCAATTCAATCTCTATCAAACAGAGGTGCCCTGCTACGTCGACGGCGTCGACACGTGCATACAGCCATTGCACGCTCACATTGTTGAGGATCGTTCGGGCTTCTTCTATCAGAACTGGAGGAGGGGTGATATTCCGCTCGATAGTTCCACCAAATTCTGTTTGTACGCGGAAGTCACCGCCCTGCGGACGCTTTAAGATAGCGTGGCTGAACTGATCACCAAAGAAGATGAAGGACCATTCACCGGAAGTCGTTATGTTTTCTATAAACCTCTGCATCATCACAGCGCCTGACGCAAGCATTTCGTCGAATTTTGTTCGGAGCGAAGCCGCGCTGGCTTGCGTTACGAGAAACGTGTTCCACGCGGTTGCCGAAACGGCCGGTTTCAAGACTGACTTTTTCCACCCATAATCCTCCATTACCTGTTCCAAAACCGCGGATGTACCTGGCTCGAACCACGCAGTCTCGGGCACAGGCACAGCAAGGGATGCCAACTCGCGGAGATACCGCTTATCATGGTTCCAGCGCAGAGTCGCTACGGGATTGAATAGTTGCACTCCGCTCGATGTAATCCCCTCAGCCCAGCTAAGGAATTGCTTGGGCCTGAACTGGTAATCCCAACAGCTGCGAACGATGACGGCCACAACATTGTCCAGCGTCTGTTCCGAATCATCCCAGACGATGGGCTTGGTTGCGAAGCCGGCTTGCTCAAGCTGCGCGGCCAGCAGCCTATCGTCCGCGTTGAGGTCTGCAAGGCGACGACAGGTCGCTAATGCGATCATCGGCCGCGATGTCATTGCACCTCCACATGGGTGGAATAGGAACACGTCCCGTGGTCCGAGAGTAGCCACGAGCACTCGAACGACATGACGAGCTGACTGTCGAGCTTCATCGATACGGTTGCGCGCGACCATCCAGACTTCAACTCGCCGCCCAGGGCCACACTCTGGAAACGCAGGTCCAAAGTATCGTCGTTGCATGCCATTCCGATGATCTGACCCATGAGAATCGGTCCGCCGTGATAAGAACCGAGGACCAAATCATCTTTCGCCCCGTATTCGAACGTCGTCAGCTCATTCGACATCCCTCGTTCGTTCGCAACCACGCGAAACCGCTTCTGATGCAGATCGAACTTGAGTATCGATTTCATTTGTAGAAACCAACAAAATGCGGCGTTCAAACGAAACTTCTGCCAGAGTAAATACGCGCTAGGCGGAGTGTCGTGGCTTCTTCGGCCTTGCGAATCACGCCTGATGTTCTTTTCCTTCATCCGACGTTAGGCTAAAGCCCTCGTCCTTCCAGCCCTCGATTCCTCCAATCATCTTTTTTACCTTCCTCCCTAGGTTAGCGAGTCGCGCCGCACCTCGATCGGCGCCGTTACAATGTGGCCCACCGCAGTACACGACAAACAGCATTTCGGCGGGGAACTGCGCCAAGTTGCGCTCATTGATCCGTCCGTGCGGAAGATTGATCGCACCGGGAACATGACCGGTAGCATAGAGAGCTGGGCCCCGAACATCGAGGATGACGAAATCGGGATGTTCTCCGGTGATTGCGGCATGCACGTCCCAGCAGTCCGTTTCAAGCGACAACAATCGTTCGAAGTGTCTCTGAGCATCCCTGGGGTCAGCAGCCGTAACCTCGGTCACAGGAGAGTTGGTTTTCGGCAACGCAGGCATAACGTTCCTTTCATTCGACCTGTCCAGCATAGCTGGCTATATTGGATCTAGTAAAGATCCAGATTCACATCAATCAATGGATCCAGTGTGCCAATGCCATGTCAAAGCGACCTACGACCCTCATCGGCATTAGATTAGGAATAATCGTGAATCCTTGCAGACGCAGTTCGCTGTCAGTCTTAGAGAGCTTGTGAGAAAGAGTTCTGCGAGTCACAAAATCGCGAGACTGAGAGAGGTTCTAAGTCGCACGCTTTTTTCGGCAGCCTGCTCGGTATTGAAGAAGGAAGAGCACGCTGGTACCATTGACACACCATGATCTGGATCTTTACTAAGTCCAGTCTCTCCGCTATCGTCAAGACTCGTGTGCGTCTTCCTCAGAGCCGGGCACTCGAGAGTATTGCTGAATTTTCTCGGATTTCGGGAGAATCGAATGAAGATCAAGCTGTCAATAGCAATTCTATTTCTTACCCTTGTCAGCACTACATTTGGGGCGACAACGACTGGCCTGCCGTTTATCAACGACAACTACCCTAAAGCTCTGGCTGAAGCGAAGCAACGGAAATTGCCGATTTTTGTCGAAGTTTGGGCTCCATGGTGATCCACGTGTCACCTGATGCGAGACCTGTTGGCTCACGCCGACCTTGCCAGGTACGCCGGACAGTTTGTCTGGCTTGAGCTCAGTTACGATGAGGCTGAAAATCGCGCTTTTATGACTAAGTACGGCGCGGAGTCTACACCTACGTTCTTTGTGATCGATCCGCAGGACGAACATGTTGTCGCCATGCAACCCGGCGCCATGTCCTTGGCGGAACTCACACAATTCCTCGAGCGGGGAAAAAGCGGCGTACTTGCAAAAAGCCAAACGCCTGCCGTCGCGTCGCTAACGCGAGGCGATGCTCTCCTCGCCCAGCAACCGGCGGATGCAGCCAAGGCCTATGAGGAAGCGCTTCGTCTGGCCCCCGCCACTTGGCCGCAGCGCGAACTCGTCGAGGCGTCACTCGTCCAGGCGCTGGAAGACAGCAGACAATGGCAGAAATGCGCCGAAACCGCGGCAACCGAAGCGGCCCCTATGAATCGAGACGTGATATTCGTACGGACCGTCGTCTCGGGCATGTGGTGCGTCGCCTCGACCGATCCTGCGCCTTGGGCGGAGGCGGAACTCGGGAAACTGAAGCCGCTCGCAGAGGAAGCGCTCTCGTTGTCCATAACGGTCCGCGACCATCGTGACTCGATCTACCGGACCCTTATGTACATATCGGTCGCACGCCATGACAATGCGGGAGCCGCTAAGTGGGGCGATCGCTGGCTGGCCGAGCTCGACGCGATAAAACCATCTAGTGACGACGAACGGTCCGCGTTAGATATTGCACGCGTGGAGAATGTACAGATCTTCGGCGACCCGGCGCGCATATTGCCGGCTCTGACCGAGTCCGAGCGCGCGATGCCGAACAATTACATTCCCTCTCTCCGCCTCGCCCAGATGGAGTTCGCAGCAAAACACTATGACGAGACGATCGCGGCCTGTGATCGCGGTTTGGCCCGCGAACCAGGTGCGGTTGGACGAGCATGGCTGCTACAGATCAAGGCGCGCGCATTGAGGCAAAAAGGACAAACGGATGAATCTCGTCGCGCACTTCAGCAGGCATTGCAGGCGGCGGAGGCGATCCCAAACAAAGGCAGCCGGGACACAACCGTCACAAAGATTCAGAATGCATTGAAAGAAAATCAATGACAAGAACCTCTTTGTTTCTATTGTTGCTTTGCTGCTTTGCCACGTTCCAGTCCGCGGTCGGTCAAGCAGGGAGGAGCTCTGCTGATCGATCGGCATTTGGAGCCGGGGGCCTTGACTTGAGTGGGCGGGACACTGCGGTCCGACCTGGAGATAACTTCTTCCGCTATGCCGACGGACGTTATCTGGATCAGCTGGTAATTCCCCCAGATCGGTCGATCGGTCCCGCTATTCGACAGGCTCAGTTTTGACGGATGCTGCAGAGGCGAAAGTACGCGCGCTGCTGGAAGCTGCGGCGCCGCAGGGTAGAGTTGGTTCCGTTGGGCGTATGGCTGGAGACTACTACGCGGCCTTCATGGACGAGTCGGCGATTGAGCATCTTGGCATCACGCCGCTCGTGCTGGAGTTGAAGTCGATTCAAGGAGCGAGTTCGCGAAATGCTCTTGCCGCACTGATGGGCGGAGAGAATGCTAGCTTCCTTGGCAGTATCTTCCACCTAGATATTTCGGCCGATATCATGGACCCTGAGCACTATGCCATTCAAATCAGTCAGCCAGTTCTGGGCCTACCCGATCGCGGCTACTATCTTGATGCGAGTTACGCACCCCAACGTAATAGCTATAAGACTTACATCACGAAGCTTCTTGCATTAGCCAGCTGGCCTAGGCCACCCGAGCGCGCGGAAGAGATCCTGCAGTTTGAGACCAGCATTGCCGAGGCTAGTTGGGATCGTGAGCAAGAACGGGATTCTGCGAAAACGTACAATCCTATGACTTTGCAACCCTTTGCAACAGCTTGAGACCAGCGTGGGGGACTTTGCGTGGAGCGAATTTCTAACTGCCGCGGGACTCGGTGACGAAGAAAAGTTCATCGTCGTCGAAAAAACCGCAATCCCTCGGATCGCAGCTTTGTACAACCTGACACCAATGACAACACTTCAGGCATGGGAGGCGTTTACGTTGCCGCGTGAACATCGAAGTGCGGAATTCAGATGCTTGGCATTCAGCTTTCCATGTGATGGCGGGCGAGAAACTCTATCTCAATCCTGAGAGTCGTGTGCAGATTTGGTGACTCCGTAAAAGGCGTACTGGGCTTCTCGACGGCTGCGTTCCTGCGATATGGCGATTATCGGGATCGTGGGAGTGTTGCGGAGGGCCGACTAGCGCGGAAGCGGTTTGTTCCAAATTCGCGCTTAAGGTACGGCTACGGAAGAGAACTGGATATGCTCGATTGTCCAGTTCGTGAAAGACCGCTGGGAGCCAGCGGTTTCCGCAACCGTTGCGCGTATCTAATTCATCTTGCTTCAATGACATAAAGGAGACGCGTGGCACCTCCACGCGCCGAGATGTCACATTATTCATTTTCTCGCAGTCTTGTCAGACCCTAACCGACTCAGGCTTTGGTTTCCGTCAAATGCATGGAATCTCAACAAAGTTTCAGGTGTTTTGTCATCGCGTACGCCCGAAAATCCAAGGTTCACTCGATATTCTTGCCATCGAAAATGTTACCCTGTGGGAAGTTGCGGAGGTTCGCGACCTTCGACCCTGTTTTGTCTGACTTGCCCGAAATATCTGACCGCATTATGGTCCCAAGCGGAACACTCTAAAGAGACACAGCGAAGGAGGAAAACGTATTCGTCCGATGCGCCGAGGCGCGAAGTTCTATGTGCCGCCGGAGTTCTTGGACAAAAGTTATTCACTTTTAACAATTAGATTCGTGAATCAAACGGCGAGCCGGACGGCAGGGTGCAGGCGGTGGATCTTGACCCTCGTCGTCCAAGCGAGTTTGGACGCACAGCGGAACAGTAGGTGGTTGTTGGACGAGGCATCTGGACTTGCCTTCGAGCATGTTAATAGATTGTGAACTCGCGGCTTGCGATCCAATGCATCACCTTTAATCAGCGCAAAGAGCTCGATGAAACTGTCTGGTACAGGGAAGGTAGCGTGAGCCATGTTCCCCAGAGTTGAAGTTCGTCACCTCCTCGCAGTCGTTGTGTTGGCCGAGGAAATGAACTTCACGCGGGCAGCATTCCGGTTACACACTACCCCACCCTGCTCTCAGCAAACAGATCAGCGAAATTGAAGAGGAACATGGATTTCGACTCTTCAGCTGCGACCGACGGCGGGGTATTGAACTCACTGACGCAGGGAGCATCTTTCTCGCGGATTCCGCCCTGTTGCATACGGAACGAGCGATTCACCTCGCTCATCTCGCCGACGAGGGGGCCGATATGGCTTTGACGGTGGGATATTCGCCTTGTGCCGACCAACCGAGGGTGATAGGCCTGCTGCCTGATATGCCTCCGGGTAAAGCAAAATTCCAAACTGCACGAACTCTCAAGTTCAGGGCAAGTGCATTATCCGAACAGGACGAGCGCACATTCAGTCATATCGAGGAATTTGGCTGAACTGTGCCAATGTCAGAAACAGAAAACTGATGAATATACCGAACGAAACGAGGAGTTTCAAGCGAAGCAGCTTACCTGCGAGATAAGGAATCTTCAAATTGATTGGCGTTAACAGGCGTGGCTGTTGAAAAAGTAAGTGCTTGGGCCGATCTCGTGCGGCTGGGGAAGTGCTACTGAGTTTGTTCTCTTCATTTGTTCTAGGTGGTGAGAGCCTGTGGCGTTGTCGGTGGACTGAGGAAGCGCACCAATCGCTTGATGTTCTGCGCCGCTGCTGCCAGGAAGAATTGTTCGCGTACGAACTTCAATCGGCGGAGACGCAAGCGGCGTACTCCAATCTGATTCTTCAGTTCGGCAAACAACGCCTCCACTTTCTTTCTCTGCCGTTGTGCCTGGGCAAACTCAGGTGTGCCGACTAGCTCCCGTGCGCGTTGCCGCGCCGGTTCGTGCTGGTGGATGACCAGGCATCGGAAAGCCGCACTCGTGCATTGCGGGCGGAGCGCGCATGGGCCACACCGTTTCCGTGTCCCGATGTAGGTCCAGGAATGGTTGCGATGACTCTGGCCGCCGTAGTTCAGCGGCTGACCAGCGGGACAGAGATAGCGATCCTGTTCCGGTTCGTAAGTGAAACGCTCGGGACCAAAGAATGGACTCCTCTTTCGGTGGATACTGTCGCGGGTTCGCATGTAGGGAGTGATGCCGCGATCCGCCAACCACTGCAAGAACTCTCCGTTCCCGTAGGTCGTGTCCGCTGCCACCGATTCCGGCGCCCGGCCTTGCCACGCGGCGAAACGGGTCAGCATCTCTTGCGCGGCCACTGTCTCCTGGCTCATCCGGGCCGCCGTCGCCTGCACTCCCACGATCACGCAACTCTGATTGTCGATCAGATAGTTGTCGTAGTAACCGAGACGCGCCGGCGTGCCGCCCTTGGTGGCGTAGGTGGAATCGGGATCGGTGGTCGATACCTGATCCTGCTCGTGCACCGGCTCCTCCACCGGATTCTGTTCTTCTACTTCCCGCAGATACTGCCGCACCGTGTGATGCACCTGTGCCGCTTCCGCTAACTGCTCCCGTGGAATGCGACTCTCCTTGGCCGCGTTCGCTTCCACGAAACTGCCATCCACCGACAGATCCTTGCCCTGCACCAGCCCCACTTCCACGCACTGGCGCACGATCTGTTCGAACAACTGCTCGAACAGCTTCGACTCCTGAAACCGCCCGTGCCGGTTCTTGGAGAATGTCGAGTGATGGGGAATCTCCTGATCGAAGCCCAATCCAGTGAACCAGCGCCACGCCAGATGCATGCGTAACTCCTCCACCAACTTGCGCTCGCTGGTGATGCCATACAGATAGCCGATCAGCAGAATGCGCAACAGAAGTTCGGGATCAATCGACGGGCGACCGGTCTCGCTGTAACTGCCTTTCAGTTGCTGCCGGACGAACTCGAAGCTGATGTGCTTGTCGATCAGCCGCAACAAGTGGGTTTCAGGAACCTGATCTTCCAGGCGGAAGTAATAGAACAGCGCTTCGGAACGGTCGTGTTGCCCCATCATGATCAGCAGACCTCCGACGATCAGAATCAAACAGAGCATGTACGGATGCTCTCTTCTAACACGCTTCTGCCCAATCTCATCCGCTAATCAAGTGACTTTTTCAACACCCACAGGCAATTTCACCAACTATGGCCCAAACCCGGGGTTGTTGGTGAAATTGCGATTTTTCGCCAACAAAACCATTGTTACCGTCGCAGGCAGGATGATAGACTCGCGCACTATGCGTCAGGTCGGCATGTTTTTTCCTCTCCTGCTCGTGTTGGCGCAACTACCGGTTCGAGGATCTGCACAGGCTGCCTCCATTGAAAACGCGATCCAAAGTCCTCGCAACGATATCGAAGTCAGCGACGGACATCTCCTCGGCCCAGGGGCGGCCAAGATTCGAGACGCCACATCCCACACTTGCTATGCCTTCCTTGGTGAAGACCACGGCATTAGAGAGGTGCCGGAGTTCGCAGAGGCGCTTACGGGCGTCGTAGTGGGCGATGGAGTACAGACGCTTGCTCTAGAGGTCAGCCCCAGCGTGGCACGGCAGTTGTCCTTGCAGCTCGCCAGCCCGAACCCTAGCCAGAGCTTTGCGTCTTTTCTTCGGCAATTTCCGTTAACCGTTCCGTTCTACAACACAGCGGAGGAGTTTGATTTCCTGAGGCATGCGAAGGCTCGAATCGGGACATCGTTCAGTTTGATTGGCTTCGATCAGGGTTCTTAGGATCAGCTAAATTCTTGCTTCAAGAAGCCGGGGAACAAGCACTTACTGATGATCTTCGTAAGGAACTCGACGAGTTCAAGAAACAGGAACAGGAAGCGAATAGCAGGGCAACACGAAGTGGTAAGTATGAAGATCTCTTCTTGCTCACTTCAGACACGGCAAGAACCTGGTAGCAAGTAACATTCGGCAGTGCTAAAGTTGTTCTCTGAGATGACTATTAGGCAACCGGGAAATCGGCCGGAAGCGCACATTTTAGTACTCGCGCCGCTGGGCAGACGAGGTCAATGGGCCGGTTCGCCACGGTGGCCTTTCCTTCGGCCTTGGAACGCGAGCGCAACACGTTTCATCGACTCCTGTGTGGTTCGCTGCTCAAAGGCGGTAAATCCGAAGACAAGACCGGGTCGGGTTGGCCGCAAGGAATACTGCGAAAGAGCCGGAATCTCGATACCGATGGATTTAAGCCGGTCCGAGCATTCTCGATCATCCTCGGTAGAATCCAGAAAGCCTGTTAAATTCATTCCTCCATCGATGTAGGGAAAAGAAAGTGGTAGCAGAAGTTTGGATGCCGATTCAATGAATGTCTGTAGACGCTCTCCGTACGCTCTTCGACTCCGCCGTATGTGACTGTAGAACGCACCGGCATCTATGAACTGGGCGAGCGTTGCCTGATCAATCAAAGGACCATGATCGTCCAAAACGCTGCGGAGGGCGGTGAACTCCTGCACCAAAGACGCAGGCAAAACCACGTAGCCAATACGAAGAGAGGGGAAAAGCACCTTGCTCATGCTCCCGATGTAAATCACGCGCCCGGAGCTATCGAGACTCTGGAGACTGGGCAACGGGGGACGGGAGTATCGGAATTCAGAGTCGTAGTCGTCTTCTATTATCCACGCGTTGGTTCTCGCGGCGAACTCAACGAGGGAGAGGCGCCGAGAAAGTGACAGACACGCACCGGTGGGGAATTGACGGGACGGCGTAGTGTAAACCAGCTCCGCGGAGAAACGCTTGTCCGGAGGAAGCCTCATTCCCTCTGCATCGATCGATACTGGGATTAGGCGGGCGCCGGTTCGTTGCCACGCGAAACGTGCGCCCAGATACCCCGGATCTTCCATTGCGACACGCGACTCCGGCCTCAGAAGTAAATGAGCCAGCAAGTACAACGCCTGTTGTGAACCGGTGGTAATTGCAACCTGGTGCCAGTCGCATTGAACGCCCCGGCTCTCGCGCAGATAAGTAGCTAAGGTGCGTCGCAGAGACGGAAATCCTAGAGTCAGCTCCGACTGGTAATGCAAGAGGTGTGTGCCATAACTCCTGAGTGCTCGTGTTCGCATGCGATTCCACAATGCGAGCGGAAATAATCTAACGTCGGGTTGGCAAGGGCGAAACGGCACCGGCATACCGAGTTTCTCGGAGTTTTGCTGGAAAACGAAACGCGACACAGTAGTGGACGCATTAGACAGGCCCGTTCTACTCAAGATCTTTTCCGTCAGAGATTCGCTCACGAACAGACCGCGTCGAGCTGACGGCTCTAAATACCCTTCGCCGATAAGGCGATCATAAGCTTGGATCACCGTGTTGCGGGAGATACGAAGATCCCCAGCAAGGTCTCTGCTAGAAGGCACAGCCGCGCCCGGAGCCAATACCCGAGCCTGCACCAGCTCTTTAAGACTGACAGCGAGCTGCGTCTGCAAGGATTCGCGTTTGTTTCTATCTAATACGATGAGGGTCGCAGGTCGCTTTGACATGGCACTGGTGCACTGGATCCATTCACCTGTATATATCTGGATCTTTACTGGATCCAGTATATCCGCCTATGCTGAACATGTCGAATGAAAGGAGCATTATGCCTGCCTTGCCGAAAACAACTCTGTTGTAACCGAGGTTACGGCTGCTGCCCCCCAGCGGATTAGCCGTCGCAGTAACCCGGCGTAAGCCGAAACGGGCTGCGTCTGTTCATTTTCTTCAGGAGGAAACAAATGAAGTATTCACACGCGCTGGCGCTGTTTTCGTTGATACTGGCCTTACAGCCCCCCTGGGCCGCTGGATCTCTCCCGACCCCGATTGGAATCCCCGAAGTGATCCCACGCCTCGGGAGACCGGCCTGAAAGCGGTCGGCCCGCTTCCTGTTGCCAGGCAAGTCCTAGAGGAATCTCGTCGCCAAAGCTCCCTAGCCTGGAATAAAGTACCCCAGGTTGGATGCTTCCTCGATGCCGCTATCCGAGGAAACTGAAGGCACATTTTCCGTCAGGAACAATGCGGCTCATTGCCGCGTGAACTCATCGCCTTGCCAGCTCACTTTGTTTGCATTGGCATCCGCGCCGCGAAAGAACACGAGATCCGCGCTTTCTGGAAATAGTTCCATTACGTAAGGTGCCACCTCGAAAAGGCACAAGCGGTCCATCGAGCACTCCGTAGCGGGATGGAGTTGGCCTGCGAGTATTCAACTTTCAGCGTACCTGCCGACTCGCTAACGAACGTTCCTGCATACCAGGATTGCGGATGATGGGAAGTGAGAACCGAACTCGGCAACTCGCCCGCGGCCTCATCTTCTCCCCGCGTCTTCGGACTGCGCTGTTCGCGAATTCGGTGGCAAGCTTTTTGGAGTCAGCATTAGCCGGACCAACGCATCAGGTGTCGTCAGCAGCATGTCATAGAGCAGCCGGCATAATTACGGAGGCAATTATTCCCAGATCGTCAGCTAACCGGAATGTATGGTCCGCCGCCTTGTCGCAAGCGAAAAACGAGGTGACAGGTGGGTCTGCGCAAATGTATTCGGCCTTCGTTGGAGCACAAGGCTCCTGGCCATGATGGAAATGCGCTACTCCCTCGTCGTATTTAGTTACCTTCGCTCTGTATGACATCGCTGTTGCGATGGCTGAGGCCGACATCCGCTGCTATAAACAAGGCAGTGGCAATCCGGCATCGTGTTGCGCGCTAGGCCCGTTTGTTAATGAAAATGCCTTGCCACGCCAAGCCAAGTTCGGTCAGGACCAGCGTGGCCACCAGCACACTCCACGTCACCGCCCCAAAGACGACTGCTCCCGGGCGATATATGGCTAGTATCGCATCAAAAATTCGGTCAGTGACGAAGGTGCTTGTGATTGCGTAGCTGCGCACCATGAATTGCCGGTGCAATGGGATGTTGCCGTTGCGCACGCAAACAAATGCAATCCCCGCAGTCAGCAGCCACGCGGGAGCAACCGCGAAAACATAAAACCTGATTCCGACGCTTGAGTGTACGGCAGCGAGGTACATGCCTATCGTCGCAGCGACCGCAATTCCACCGAGATAGACGCATCCCATAATGCGGTGTACTCGCAAATGCCGTTGCCGGAACCGCGACGAGAATTGAAAAGGGCCGATCAGGAGCGCAGTCAGTGCGGCCAGCCCGTGCGGAAGAAGCCACCAGCGCACGGGAAAGTAATACCGCCACAACGGATGCGAATGGTCAATGATAAAGCGCTCGCGGTCCCAGAGCACGAACAGGAACATCAATACGAACGCGACAAACAGAATATACTTGAAGCGGACTTGTGGGCGGCGGATTGCAGCAGCCGACGAAGTGTCCATAGTCCAGAATCTCCTTTTTGGTTCAAAAACGGCACTGATAGCGGCGTCTTTGGCTGTTATCTTGGGGGAAAATCGACGCCCCTATGGCAACGCAAATGCCACTATGTAGTCTCCCAGCTTGATCCCTTTCGCCTTGCCATGCCCGCCTGCCGCGACCACTACGTATTGGCGTCCACCCGCCTTCGCCCTGTATGTCATCGGGGTTGCGATAGCTGAGGCCGGCATTCGCGTTTGCCATAGCTCGCGCCCGGTCTCCGTGTCGAACGCGCGGAATGTGCTGTCCAATGTCGCTCCAATAAAGGTAAGACCGCTTGCGGTCGTCAACGGCCCGCCCAGAGTGGGTGTGCCCCAACCGATTGGAAGGGGAATTGGAGCCAGTTCCCTCACCGTCCCCAGCGGAATCTGCCATCGAATTTTGCCGGTGCCGGCCTCCACGGCAGCCAGTGTTCCCCAAGGGGGAGGACTACACGGCAGGCCCCACGGCGAGAGCAACGCTTTGCGCCGCATTACGTACGGTGTCCCCTTCATGGGCGCATACTCCCATTCGCCCTCCACGCCGCCTGATTGGCTCCTTAGGCCCGTGATCTGCTCGCGCGGGATCAGTTGGACGATGAACGGTAAGTTGGTCTGATTTATCACGATCAACCCGCGCGAGCGGTCAAAAGAAAGTCCTCCCCAATTTGTCCCGCCGGCAGCGCCGGGATACTCGAGCGTGCCTTGCAGACTAGGCGGCGTGAAAATGCCGCTGCGGCGGAGGCCTGCGATCGTGTCGCGGCACTTCCCGCGATCCCAAGGCGTCAAGCCCCAAGCATCCTTCGGTTCCAGACGGTCCGGCACCAACCGCGGAGTGGCCACCGGGAAAGGCTGCGTCGGTGAAAGCCATTCTCCGGCTACAGCATCCTGTGGCACCGGCCTCTCTTCCACTGGCAACACGGGTTTTCCTGTGTCGCGATCGAGGATGAACAGGTGGCCCATCTTGGTCGGCTGAGCGAGAGCCGCAATGCGCTTACCATCGCGCTCCACCTCGACTAGCGACGGGCCAGACGGTAGGTCGTAGTCCCACAAATTGTGATGCACAGCCTGGAAGGCCCAAACCATTTTGCCGGTGGATGCACGCAGCACGACCACGGAGTCCCCGTTCCGGTTCGCGCCCTTCCGTTCGCCGCCAAAGTAGTCGGGACTTGGACTGGTTGTAGGTAGAAAAATCAAATCATGCGCAGGATCTGCCGAGATCGGGCCCCACACGTTAGCTGCGCCGGTGCGATCGGCGCCATTCTGCCAAGTGGCTCGGGCAGGATCGCCAGGGTCTCGCGGCACTGGGTCCCATGCCCAAACTAACGTGCCCGTGCGCGCGTTGTATCCACGCACCACCCCGGAGGGCATCTCGACGCGATCACTGTCGTTGATGCCTGAGCCCACGACCACGACGTCGCCCACCACCGCCGGCGGCGAAGTAAAGTAGTACTCGCCTGGGATGATGTGGTCGATTCCCGAATCCAGATTGATGCCTGCCTTCAGCGAAACCTCGCCGGCCGTCCCGAACCCGGCGCAGGCTTTCCCCGTTTCTCCATCCACTGCTATCAAGCGGCCGTCGAGCGTGGCTTCATAAATCGTCTTCCGGCAAGCTTGTCCCGGCGACAATTTGGGATCGACCCGGCTCGCCAGTCCTCTGCACGTGAGGCCATTACCGTAATAACCAATGCGGTCAAGCTTTGGATCAAAAGTCCACTTCTCCTTCCCCGTCTCCGGATCCAGCGCGATAATGCGATTGAACGCGGTCGCAATGTAGAGCGTGTCATCAGTCATCAGGGGTGTTGCCTCAAATGTGCTTTTGGCCCAAACCTTTTCCCCGTTCCACGTGCCTGTAGCGTCTGACATGTCCCCGGTGCGATACGTCCACGCCACTTTGAGATCCCCCACGTTGTCTTTGGTGATCTCGCTGAGCGGGGAGTAACGCGAGCTCCCCGGATCGTTGCCATACGTCGGCCATTCCTCAACTGGAGCCAGGGGATCCCGCACCACAGCCGGCGGCGTGCAAGCAACCAAGCCCAAAGCTAGAACTACACTGCAACGCCAACTTCGCCTCATCACGCACTCCAGCCAGCGGAAGACTTTGCGTGGATACCTTGAGCGACCAATGGAAGCTGGTTGAAGGTTATAATTACGACTAACAGAACGAGCAAGATCCAAGTCCGTTTCATTTGTCCCTTTCCTCATGGGGTTCTCTGGATTACACAGTCCTAACAGACCCGTTCAAAAATGTTGCACGGCGCGGTATTTTTCCGCTATTGTGCCTCTGCGCCACGTGCGGATGCTCTTTACGATATTGACGCCTTTAACTCCATCACCGGCGTGAAAACCAACGTTGGCAATGAAGAACGCACCCTGGGTCGGATCTGCGGCTACTCGCGGGGTTCCGAGGGGTATGAACGTTCCGATCGCAGGCAGTCCATTCTCGAAATCGGCGGCGCAGTTCGAGTTGTCGCGCTGAACATAATGGGATGGCCTGGGGAACCAGCCATAAGTAAACTCAGGATTCAGAACACGCGCACCCATTGCAGCTCCCCACCACCAGGTCGACGCCATTGCCGCCACGGCCCTAGGATCAAACCCACCGAATTCATTCGCTTGGCCAACAAGAGGAGCGTTGACCAGGGACTCTAAGTCAAACTGATTGCCGTCGGGTTGCAGACAGAGCCGCCAGCCTTCCGCACGCTCCAAACGCGAATGCGGTCGGCATTCCGATCAAAATCAAGAGTCTGAACCCAACTGCGATGGACCTCATCGGTTCTCCTACGGAAATCTTCTTGCAGCCTCACTCAATGTCAAGCCATCTATTTTTCGAAATCACCTCTGTTTCAAATCCATTTCATCTGCTAAATGGATGAAAAGCAGATACTTAGTAACTTCCTTATGCTAAGTGGAAGGAGCCCAGCGTTGTCGGATTGAGCCAGCAATTCGGCAACCGAAAAGGCTGAATAGGAGCCATAACGCTCCTCTCATTCGGCATTTTCAGCATAGGCAGACATACTGGACCCAGTAAAGATCCAGATTGAAACTGATCAATGGATCCAGAACTCCAAGCGAGAGCAAGGCTTAGCCGAGAGTGCAGCCAGAAGTCACAAATAGCTGAAGCAGCGCGGTGCTGGCACGTGCGAGGCTAATCGCGGGCGGTGGCGTAAAGGATCGGGTCGCACGTTGGCAAACCCAGCTACGCTCCTCCCGGTGATTTACGCCCAGGGCAGTACCTCCGTTTGGGCCAGCATCAACTCTTGCGGCTGGTGCCGTTGAGTTTGGCAATATGACCAGCCAAGAAAGCACACTGCTAGCGAATCAGGAAGGGTACAAAAGCTGCCATCAAGTCGCGAAGACTCAGCCCGAGGACCCTAGCTCGCGAGTCGATAGTGCAATTCGTATTTCTTAGCTTCCCGGCTATTGGCTGTGCAGAACGTACCCGGATTCGAGGGGAAGCTTGTCGTCAATCCTCAATACCTCGACGTTGCTGTTGATGGAGTAAACATTCACCAGGCCGATCGCAGATGTATTTGATTGCACAATCTTTAGGACCTCATCATCGCTCGAAACCACCCAAAACGTCATCTTGGTCTTGTTTGTCGCATCGATCAAGTTCTTGAACTCGTCGCGCGTCAGCGACAGTAGTTTCTGAGCAACAATGCGCATCTCTAGGGAAGATGGGTCGGTGAGTACAACGATCAGCTCATGCCCACCGGGCCATTTGTGCGTGGTTTTGATTATTCTCGCCAGATCGGCGGCTGGCATCACTCTGACCTGACTGTTCTTGCTAGTCACCAGAACGATATCATGTGCAGCCGCGATCTCGGTGCACACCAAAATATATACGAACGCCAGCACTGTCTTTGTTAGGATCCGAAGCGCTCCGTTTTTGAATCCCCTCCCCCTCCGACATGGCTCCGGCCATCTGCAGAACCGCTTCCGCTTGATCCAGGTGTCGGAAGGCGGCAGCGGGGGATTCTTCCAGCAGCGCCAGATCCTGATGGATGAGACTTTGGTAGTCGTTCAGTTGCAGCTTCGTCGCCTCCTTCAGCACCACCGCCAGCTGCACGCGGGCTTGCTTCACATTGCCTTCACGGGCGTACGTGATGGCTGATAGAATCTGACACTTGAGCCTGTTCTTCGGTGCATACGCCATCATCGGAAGCGCTTTGGCGTACTCCTCGCGGGCCCGATCCTGCTGACCTAGCAGCGCGTAAACGTCGCCGAGGCCCCACTGCGAAAAATAGAACTTAGGATCCAGTTTCAGAGCTTCCCGATACTCCGCTAGGGATTCTTCCAGCCGCCCTCCCTCCTGCAGGATCTCGGCCAGGGAATCGCGGGGATTGTGATCGTTGGGTTCCTCCTCGGCGTAGCGTTTCATGTAAGGGATTGCCTCGGCGTACCGATGCATGGCGGCGAGGTTATAGCCGTTGATGTTCAAAGCTACCGCGAACTTGGGGTCAACCTCCAGAGCGCGCGTGAGGAACTTGGCAGCTGCTTCGTGTTCACCCTGGTAAGACAACCAGACCCCGGCTTCGAGGTTCAGTTGGGCATCGCGAGAATACATCGCCAGCAAATCATTCATCGCTGCGATGGCATCGACAAGATTTCCCTTGTATGTCGATATCCACCACTTCATCAGAAGCTTTTCCCCGGGTGTCACGTGCTGGGAGGTCTGTTGTGCCGCCTCCGCCGCCTGCCTAGCTTCCACGGGATCCGGTGACGTCCACATGATGCGAGCCCACGCCTGCGCGAATTTCGGGTCCTTCTTGGTGGCTTTCCGAAACTCGGCCAAAGCCTGCTCATAGTGAGCGTCGTAGAGGAAGCGAAGCCCTTCCTCGAACAATTTGGCGGCTTCCGGCGAACTCGTAGAAATAGGAAGCCGATCGGAATCGCCCGCGTGGCTCGATGCTGAAAGCGAAGTTTGCCCGAGCGCAGGCATTGGCCCTGAAGGGGGCAGCACACCGAAAAATACCGTTCCCAGCAAAAGCGCGCACTCCCAGAAATGGCGACAGCGCAAGCCGAGAAGAATCCCCATGTTCGGATCGTAGGAGGCGAGCATTCCACTCCCAAGTTACGGAGGTATAGCGTTGGCCAGCTTGATCACGACCCGCAGGAATATACCCGGGAAGCACTTTTCTCGATTTCTACTTCACAACTTGGCGGTGTCCGGCTTGTCCCGCTGCGCGAACGGAAGTTTGTTCACTGTCCATATCCGAGTTGATTTGAAATGATCCGGGTCCGGCGGATCATCTGATCGTCGCATTCATGCGTGTGGCCATACACCCAGAGGGCCGGCTTGTAGGTCCCAACGATCTCCACCATGTCCAAGGAATTGAACGCCGGCGTGAGAGGGCCGCCCTTGTATTTGGAGTTGGGATTGATGACCGGCGCATTATGGCTGATAACCACGCGCGGACCACTTAGCTTCTTGGTAAACCAGTCCAGTAATTTCGATGCGAACGTTTTATGTAGCGCAATCGAATCTGCTGGCGTGAAAACCGTTTGGTCGGAGTTATAGATGAGGCGGTAATCATTCATTTGAGAGCGGGCGGTCTCCATGGCGCGCAAATCGCCGCCGTTGAAATCGGTCCACATCGTGCCGCCGAAGAAATTGACTCCGCCGATGCTGACCTCTTCATCGAGCAGCAGTTTCACATGCGGATGTCTGTCTTCGAGCCACGCCTTGAATCTATTCTCCTCTTCGTTCATTGGCCGCCTCGTGTAATATTCGTGGTTTCCCGTCACATAGAGGACTGGTTTCTTCCACTTCCGCAGAATCTGGTCGAGCGGCTCATAATCCCTGAGCGTGACGATATCGCCTCCCAGGATCATGACATCTCCGTGCACTGCCGGGGGCAACATCCAGCCTGAGCCAAATTCAAGATGCAGGTCGCTATAAGTAATGATTCTCATGCTCGTAAGAGAAAGCTTGTTTGAACTCGTCTTTCTCAAGTCCCAGATTTCCTGCGACAGCGATTCAACTTGGGGTGGAGCCCGGTTCGTGGAACTGGAAAGCTGACATCCCCCGGATAGCTGAATAATAAGCCGAGGCGCAAAGGCCAGTGTCAAGGCTCTTCGACCGCAAACGCGGCGCGCGAAGCGCGGCCTTGACACTGGCCGGGCCTCGGCTATGCTCTGGCTATCCGGGGCATGTCATTCGGGAATGCAGCATCACAGACCTAAACCGAAAACCTGACTGATCTGATTCGTGTGCGTGGTTTGTAGTTCTATTTATGCATCGCTGGCTCTGGCTGAATCGCGTGCGAATGGGACACATCGGGGCTAGGTTCCTGCCCCAGCGTCGCTGCATTATTCGTATAAATCTGCGCGTCATAGCGTCCACGCGAGACGGAGACATAAGTCAGCCTTTGCGGGTGACGGACAGCTTCTCATCGGCCACCGCTGCTCAGCGCCGTGCTTCGTGGTCTTTGAGGCGGTCCCGCGCCACACGCGCTTTCTGCTTCTTGACCTCGTCCACGATCCCGTCGAACCCCTCTTGCGTCATTGCCTCGCCCTTAACCAGCGGACCCAGCAGGTTCACCAACAACAGCCGGCACGCCGTGATTTCCACCATCTCCGCACTGGGTCGAAGCCCCGTCTTGTCCTGTTCGATCTCGCGCAG
>Ga0182015_10001992_pt1 | contig 25690 bp, 25 predicted proteins | sample 712P3MmetaG_FD_120478 | JGI IMG/M metagenome (GOLD analysis project Ga0182015, IMG submission 120478) | Permafrost microbial communities from Stordalen Mire, Sweden - 712P3M metaG | ecosystem: Environmental > Terrestrial > Soil > Wetlands > Permafrost | place: Sweden: Stordalen | collected...
GCCGGCAGAGCTGGAAGTCAGCGCCTGGACAACCGAAAAAGACGGCTCACGCACGATCATGGGCTTGCGCCACCGGCGATTTCCGATCGAAGGTGTGCAGTTTCATCCCGAGAGCGTGCTGACGGATGCGGGAAAAAAGCTGGTGAATAATTTCTTAAAGCAGTGAGCGGTGACCAGCGAGCAGTGACCAGTGACCAGCGAGCAGGGCCGTACCGGTTTAAGCCATCGCCGATCCTGGTCGGGTTCGAAGGCGCCGAAGACATCGGTCCATGTCAAAAACAAATCGCCAGGGCGGCGCCCTCCGACCTAACCGGAACAAGAATCTTGAGTGAGTGAGCCCTGCTTGCTGGTTGGCCACTCCCCATCAGCCACTGCCTCGAGCCATCTCCACCGCCCGCAGCAGCGCCTGAGCTTTGTTCATCGATTCCTCGAATTCCCGCGCCGGGTCGGAATCCGCGACGATGCCTGCTCCTGCCTGCAAATATGCGTGTTTGCCTTGCATGAGCATGGTGCGAATGCCGATGCAGGAATCCAGGTTCCCGGCAAAATCGGCGTACAGCACCGATCCGCCATAAATGCCGCGGCGCACCGGTTCCAGTTCTTCGATAATCTGCATGGCGCGTACTTTGGGTGCTCCGCTCAGCGTGCCCGCGGGAAAACATGCGGCGAACGCGTCGAGCGGGCCGAGATCCTCACGCAGTGTGCCTTCCAGCGCCGAGACCAGGTGCATGACGTGGGAGTAGCGCTCCACATACATCAAGTCCTTCACCTTGACCGAGCCGTAGTCGCTCACCCGCCCGAGATCGTTGCGGCCGAGATCGACCAGCATGACGTGCTCGGCGCGTTCCTTTTCGTCGTTGCGCATTTGTTGTTCCAGGCGCAGATCTTCGGCCTCGTCGCGTCCGCGAGGATGGGTGCCGGCGATGGGGCGATATTCCAGCTTGCGTCCGGTCACACGCACGAGCATCTCGGGCGAAGAGCCAAGGATTTCCGTCCCTCCCATCCTCAGAAAATAAAGATAGGGCGAAGGATTCACCTGGCGCAGGGCGCGGTAAAGATCGAATGCCTCAATTCCCGGGATGAAGTCGAGCCGCTGCGAAAGCACCACCTGAAAAATGTCGCCCGCGGCAATGTATTCTTTCGCTCGTTCCACGCTGCGTAGGAAGTTCGCACGTGTGGTTCCGGCGTGGATCTTGAGTTTCCCCGGCTTGGCCTTCATGGTTTTGCGCCACATCGCCGGGCGTAATCCGGCGGCCAGCTTTTGTTCGAGCGCGGCAATATCGCGCACTGCCCGGTCATAGGCTCGACGAGGACTCTCCCGCGAAACGTCGGCTGCAGCCACGATGTGAATCTGGTGGCGCAAGTGATCAAAAGCCAGCAGCCGGTCGAAGAACATCAGTTCGCAATCTGGCAGAGAGAGGTCATCCTTGGCATGTTCGCCAATGTTTTCCAGTTGCCGCACCACGTCGTATGAAAAATAGCCGACGGCCCCGGCGGTGAACGGCGGCAGCCCGGGCATCGCGGCCGGCCGATGCTCACCCAGCAAAAGCTTCAGGAACTGAAAGACGTTCCCCTCGTGCCGTTCGCGCCGCCGTCCGCGTTCAATCTCGATGGCAGAACCCCGCGCCCGCAGCCGCATGGAGGGGCGCGCGCCCAGGAACGTGTAGCGGCCGATCTGCTCGCCGCGTTCGACCGACTCCAGCAGAAACGCGTGCGGTTCGTTTTCCGCGATCGACAGAAAAGCAGAGACCGGCGTGAGCAGGTCGGCGCTCACCGAGTTCACCACCGGTACCAGCGTTGCCGACCGCGACAGCTCGAGGAATTCTTTGTAGTCGGGGACCATAATGAAAGGGAAGACTCGCCGGATGTAAGCGGCCAGCGGTTCATTATAGGGGAGGCGCGGGCAGGCCATTTCCCTTGAGGGCGCAAGGTGGCACAGAATCCATTCCTTTTCGCTTACGAATCCGCGCAAGTCGGAGATAAGGTCAGGTGTTGCCTTTCGCGGCACTGCTCGATCAAGCCAAGATTAACTCCATGTACACATCGGCTCGCGCATATTGGGAGGGGACGATGCGGTCGTCGGGGATGTGCTTGAATCCCACGGATTCATACAATCGAATCGCGGGCGTCAGCGCGTGGTTGGTCTCGAGATAAAGTCTTTGCGCGCCGGCATTTCGCCCTTCCTCGATCGCTCGATGAAGCAGCCTGCGGCCGATTCCGGCTCCCCGGTGCGAGGGCTCGACGGCCATCTTGGCCACCTCAAACTCTTTGTCGTTGAGACGAATCAGGGCGCAGCAGCCGACGCATCGTTCACTGGCGGTCGCGAAGAAAATCCTGCCGCCCGCGTCCAGAATCGTTGTCTGTGGATCCGCCAGAACCGGCGCCTCCTTTGGCTCGATACGGAAGAATCGGGTGATCCATTCTTCATTGAGCCTTCGGAATGCAGCCGCATCCCCGGGCAGGAACTGGCGGATGCCGATTTCGGTGAGCGGCGGGGACTGTTGGTTCGCGAAAGTCATAGGCGTAACCCTCCTTCATCCTCTGACGATAAAATCTGGGACGGGAATATGTCCAATATCTGAATCATCTCAACTAAGATGAGATGAATATGAAACGAGAAATTGAGTTCAGGCATTTACGTTACTTTCTCGCGGTCGCCGAAACTCTGCATTTCAGCAGGGCGGCGGCGCAGTTGGGGATGGCGCAACCGCCACTTAGCCAGCAGATCAGGAGCCTCGAACGGATGCTGGGCTATCCCCTGTTCGATCGCACAACCCGCGGGGTCCGGCTGACAAAGGTCGGTCAATATTTCAGGGAACGTGCGCTCGATACCGTCACGAAGATGCAGGACGACGTGGAAATGGCGCGGCGGTTAGGCCGGGGTCAGGAAGGCGTTCTGACGGTGGGATTCAGCGGTTCGGTCATGCTCACCACATTGCCCAAGGCAATCGAGCGCTATCGCCGCCTGCATCCGAAAGTCCAATTGCGGTTACGAGAACTGGTCACTGCTGAGCAAACCTCCTCACCGCTCGATGGAACCCTGGATTTAGGCTTCCTTCGCGACGGCGAACCGCGGGACGGGCTTTCGCTTGAATCCATCCTGCGAGAGCGATTCATTGCCGTACTCCCCGCTCGTCACAAACTTGCCGCTAAGGCCGCAATTCGTCCCGGAGATCTCCGAAACGAGTCGTTTGTACTCTTCGCACGCCGGATGGGCCCACTCGCTTTCGATCGGACTCTCGCATGTTGTGAAGCGGAAGGGTTCCGGCCAAATGTGGTGCAGGAGGCTCCACAGTGGCCAAGCGTAGTTCGTCTGGTTGCCGCCGGGTCCGGTATATCGTTAGCTCCGGCCTGTGTGGCAAATTTCGCAATGCCGGGAGTCGTCTACAAGAAGGTGCGTTCTCGCCATTGGACGTCGATTGACATTGGGTTGAGGCCTAAGCTCGACAATCCAGCGATCGAAGCGTTTCTGGGCATCGTGCGCAGACAATTCTCGAAGAAGAAACCCAGTCCTGCGCCCCGCCGGACAGGCGCCGTCGGAAATAGTGGCCGGTGAACCAATTCGGCAATTGACGGACGCATCGCTTAGTCCGAAGATGTTAAGGGTAAAATGCCAAGCAACTGGGCCCGGGTGCGGTTTCGAGCCTATGCGGATTAAGTTCTGGGGCGTTCGCGGTTCTACGCCGACCCCACAACCCGAGAATATGCGTTATGGAGGCAACACCTCCTGCGTCGAAGTGCGCTTCGGCGACCGCATCTACATCTTCGATTGCGGCACCGGATTCCGCGTGCTCGGCCAGCAACTGCAAAATGAGTTCGGCGACCGGCCCTTTTCCGCCCATGTCTTCGTATCACACTTTCATTGGGACCACATTCAGGGCATGCCGTTCTTCCGCCCTCTGTATACGAATGCGGAGAACCGTTTTCTGTTCCAGTGCTCGACCCGCTCCCGCAGCCTCAAACAAGTCCTGGCCGATCAAATGGCCGCCCCGTACTTCCCCGTAAGGCTCGATCAGATGACGGCGCATCGCGACTTCTACGATATCGAGAGCGGCCGCGTCACGATGGAAGATGGCGTCCAACTGCAAACCGCGTGGCTCAACCATCCTCAGGGATGCATGGGCTTCCGCCTGGAAACCAAAGAGGGAGTGCTGGTCTACGCTACCGACAATGAGCCTGGGGACGCTGAGTTCGATAAGGCCGTCCGCAAGCTGGCCGAAGGCGCGGACGTGCTCATCTACGACGCACAATATCTGCCCGAGGAATACGAAGCGCACCGCCGCGGCTGGGGACACAGCCATTGGCGCGAAGCCGTCAACGTAGTGATGGAGAGCGGTGCCAGAGAGCTCGTATTATTCCACCACGATCCCGAGCACACCGACGCGGTCATCGACAAGGTTGTGCACGAAGCCCGCAATTACTATCCCAAAGTGCGGGCGGCGGCCGAGGGAATGGAGATCAACCTGGCGGGCGCGACCCGCTAATTTGTGTCGGATCCTAATTTGTATCTCATCGAAGCTCAGACCGGACCGCTCTCCACCGCCGAGTGGGCCAAGTCTGCGCTCTGATACACAAGCTTTGAGCCAGCGCATAGCTGAAACAGTCGGCGAAATTCAGTCGAGTGGTGACTCAGACCTTCGCCCGTCAAGCGAGGTAGCGCGGGCGAGGTGCTTGATCTGGGGTGGTGATACAATCTCTAAGAAGTTGGTTGGTATGCGATGTCAGTTTCATTCTGGGGTTCCGCCAACCGTCTCTGCCTTGCTTCCCCACCATCCCCGCTCATATACTCTGAACGTTTGCCCGTCCACTCCGGGAACTCGTTCCGGCGCCGGCCAACACCTTGAATCGCAATCATTCCGGAGACCAGATTTATGACCACGATGACCGCCCCACCGCAAGTCGACAAAGAAAGTAATCCCTGGGAGTCGCAGCGGGCGCGTTTTGACCTGGCTGCCCGAAAGCTCAATCTTGATGACGGCCTGTGGCGGGTTCTGCGCTATCCCAACCGCGAACTCACGGTTTACATCCCCGTGCAGATGGATGACGGCCGCCTCGAGGTCTTTACCGGATTTCGTGTGCAGCACTCGATTGCGCGCGGCCCGGCCAAAGGCGGCATCCGCTACGCCCCCGATGTCACGCTCGATGAAATACGCGCGCTGGCCAGCTGGATGACCTGGAAGTGCGCCGTGGTCAACATTCCGTTCGGCGGAGCCAAGGGGGGAGTGATCTGCGATCCGCACAAGATGTCGATGGGCGAAATCGAGCGCATGACCCGCCGCTATACCTCGGAGTTGATCGAATTCATCGGACCGGAAAAAGACGTGCCCGCGCCCGACGTGAACACCAATGAACAAATCATGGCGTGGATGATGGACACCTACTCCATGCACATGCGCCAGACGGTAACCGCGTGCGTGACCGGGAAGCCCATTAACATCGGCGGCTCCCGTGGACGCCGTGAGGCTACCGGCCGCGGCGTGAAGGTGGTATGCGACGAGGCGATCAAGAAACTCGGCCTGTCGCGCGAGAGCAGCCGCGTCATTGTGCAGGGCTTCGGCAACGTGGGCTCCAACGCCGCCCAACTCATGTTTCAGGCCGGATACAAAGTTGTGGGCATCGCCGAAGTAGATGGCGGCCTTTACAACAAGAACGGGATCGACTTAAACGGTCTGGTCGAATTTCGCCAGAAAAATGGAACGGTGCATGGCTTCCCCGGCGCGGAAGCCTCCGATGCCGCCGAGTTGCTCATCACAGACTGCGAAATTCTGATTCCCGCCGCGACCGAGAACGTCATTACTTCGCGCAACGTCGATCGCGTGAAGTGCCGCATTCTGGCCGAAGGCGCCAACGGTCCCACCACCTCGGCCGCCGATGATGTCTTAACCGACAAGGGCGTCTTCGTAATCCCGGACATTCTGGCCAACGCCGGCGGCGTGACCACTTCCTACTTCGAGTGGGTGCAGGACCGCCAGGGCTACTTCTGGAAGGAGTCCGTGGTCAACGAGCAGCTGGAAGAGATCATGATCTCTTCCTTCGGGGACGTGGTCCGTTACGCCGAGACGCACAAAGTGAACAATCGCATTGCAGCCTACATGCTGGCCATTGATCGCGTAGCCTACACCATCCGCCAGCGCGGCATTTACGCCTGAGGGGGACTTATGAAATCGTTTTGCAGAAGTCTGGCGGTAGCACTAGCGATATTGCTCGTGGGTTCGCAGGCGAAGGTTGCCGCTGCCGGGCAGGAACCGGGCTCAAAACCTGAGGCCATGGCGTCGTCAGCTCAGATGGAGAGGGCGGCAGCCGCCGACAAGCTCGACATCAACACCGCGACCAGGGACCAACTCAAATCCCTGCCTGGCATCGGCGACGCCTATTCGCAGAAGATTATCGACGGCCGCCCGTATCGAACGAAACTGGATCTGGTGCACAACAAGATCATCCCCCAGGCAACCTATGACAAGATCAAAGATCAGATCATCGCCAAGCAGCCGAAGCCCGGTGCCATGACACCCGCGCCAAAATAATCGTGCCCGGATTTGACCCCCAAGAACCCTTTCCGGGAACTTCCGAGCCCAAACTGCACATTCTCCACGATTGCGTTCCCTCTCAGCGTGGAGGATAATCTAGCTATCTCCGGAAACGTTGTTGAGCCGCGGTGAACCTGCCCAATTCCATTACGCTGATCCGCATCTGCAGCATTCCCCTGCTGATCTGGATTTTGTCTTCCAATCGTTTCGGCAGCGAACACGGTGCCAAAGAACTGCTCGCCTCGGCGATATTTATTGCCGCCTCCATGACCGATGGCATCGATGGATACCTGGCCCGCAAGCGCGGCCAGATCACGACCATGGGCATTCTGCTCGATCCCATGGCCGACAAACTTCTGATCGCCGCCGCGTTCGTTACACTGGTGCAGTTCAATCCCAGCCTGGTTCCGGCATGGATCGCGGTGATCATCATTGGCCGCGAGTTCCTGGTGAGCGGCCTGCGCTCGATTGCGGCGTCCGAGGGTTTCACCATAGAAGCCAGCGAATTGGGCAAGTTCAAAATGGTGGTGCAGATCGTTTCCGTGGTCGCGGTCATTCTCGACCACCGCTGGAAAGAGTGGCCGGTTTACGGAAACTTCATTTTCCCGGTGCACTGGATCGCCTACCTCGCGATCTGGTTCGTAGTCTGCGTTTCGCTGGTTTCGGCGGTTGATTACTTCGCCGCTTTCTGGTCGAAGATTGACCGGCGTGTGTCCAAACGCCGGCGCCGCGCATTTATTCTCAGCCGTCGTCGCAAGCCGCAGCCGGCTCCGCGGCCGGCAGATGCCGATGTGGCTCCTACAACATAATTCGTCCTCGACGGTGGCTGCCTCGGAAGCAAGTAAATCTGAAGGCGGCAAGCCCGAAGCCGGCGCGGTTTCCGGTCATGAATTCTCCAGCCGGGAATTCTCTCCGGAAGAGCGAGCTCTGCTGCTGCGCCTGGCGCATGATTCCATTTCTTCGGGGTTCGAGCATCGCGAGATTTCTCTGGATCCTCCCACTGCTCATCTCGCCGACCCCCGGGGCGCTTTCACTTCGCTCTACTTGCGAGAAGAATTGCGCGGATGCGTCGGCTACATTCTGCCCACTTGCTCCGTCTTCCGGGCCGTGGCGGAAACCGCGCGCGCCGCCGCTTTCGACGACAACCGCTTCCCACCCGTGACCCACGAAGAAGCTCCTCACCTCGAGATTGAGCTCAGCATTCTCTCGCCCGCGCAACCCATTCGCGCGGAAGAAATCGTGGTCGGCCGCCACGGCCTCCTCATGAGCTGGCACGGCCGCCGCGGCCTGCTGCTGCCCCAGGTGCCTGTCGAGAGGGTCTGGGACCGCACAACTTTTCTGGAACAAACCTGCCGCAAAGCCGGGTTGCCCCTGAATGCCTGGCAAAAAGGCGCGACCATCGAAGCCTTTACCGCCGAAGTCTTCGGCGAGAAAAGTGGCCTGTAACCGGTAGTGCAGAGGGTCGTTGGTTTTAGGGGTTTGGTCTTAGACCTAAGACTCAACACCTGAAAGGCAAGTCAGCTTGTCGTAGAGTGCTGCCCACGAAAACAAAACCGGGGACGGTTGCCCGTCCCCGGCTCGACTGTGTCTGTGCTGCTTCTCGAAAGGTTATTGCGGTTGGCGCGTCTGTTCGTCCAATTCCACACCGTCACCGGCGTGTACGTCTTCCATGGCAAACACGATCATTCCAGTGGACGTGGTGGGCGTGGTCCCGATGACGACGATTTCGCCTACCGCCCGGCGCGGCAGATCTCTCATGTGAATCACCGGACCGTTCGACTTGGTGAACAGGTTTGGATCGAAGGACGGCTGCTTCTTCTGCGTGTCTTCACTGATCGCGGCCTTGAACGAAAGCGAATCCACCGGATCGTGCAGCTCCGCCTCATAGTTCCGCACGGCGCGGAAATAGTCGCCCACCTTCACGCCCTGGTTCGATCCCACGTTGAAGTAAACCTTGTGCCCCGTTCCCAGCACCGAGTCAAAATCCTTTCCCATCACGATGCGCCCGGAAACCTTGCTGCCCGTGGGAAGGAAGCGGTCGAACCGAAGCGGCTCATGGAATGGCACCATCTGTTTCTCGGCAAAAGGAATCAAGGTATCTCCCGGATTGATGGGATCGCAAGAGTACTCGATCAGCGCCACCGCCGTTTTGCTGCGGGTATCGATCACACGCGCGCGGCCGATTTCCTCGTACGGCTGTCCCGTCTCCTTAAGCAGCTTGCGCTCTCCGGGATACATCTCATACTCGTTGATGTCGCGCAGAGCGCGTACAACCTCATACTCCGCCCCGGCACTGTAGCCCGTCCCTTGCAGATAGATGACGTCGCCCCTGACGAACTTGGTGTCGTAGGGAGTCTCCAATCCGCCAGCAACAAAGTTGGCGTCGGGCAGGGTCTGGCGGTTGATGAAACCAGCGCAGTAAACATCTGCGTAAGTAGGCATCTGTATCCGCTGAATCGGGAAACTGGCCGTCGTCGGCGTGGTTCCTGCCGGGCTGGTCGAGTCCGCCGGACTTCCATTAGCCGCCAATTGCGCACCGGCCGCGGTTGCGACCAACAACACTAATAGTCCTATTTTCTTCATGTTACCTCCGAGAAGAGACACACGATATCCCCTCTCCAGAAAAATGTCGCGGAAGCGAGGCTTCAGGTTGGAAGGTAACAAGGCGGTAGGTGGGGGTCAAGGTTACGAGGGTGTCAGGCAGTCTGTGAAAATAGGTTTTTCGTGGAATTTGTGAATACTTTGTTGCATCTGCAATTCAGCCCCTGTAAGATTCGCGCCGAACCTATTGCCAGAGAACATTGATTCAAACCACTGATTCAAGATGATTTCTGCTGCCAACAGCTACCCGCCCCGCTTGCTGCCCCTGCGCCTGCCGCGGGTCTGTGTCGCAATCACCGCTCCAGACCCCTCCGAACTGGTCGAGAAGGCTGAGGCCCTGATTCGCGATAACTCCTTTCTGGAGTTCAGGTTGGATTACATCTCGAAGCCCGCCTTGGCGCTTGCCAAGGTCAAGCACTTCCTCGACACGCACCCCGGTTGCGTGGTCATCGCCACCTGCCGCCGCGTCGCCAGTGGAGGCAAGTTCCGCGGTTCCATCGACTCTCAACTCGCCATCCTCTCGAAGGCCTCGGCCATAGGCTGTCAACTCATCGATGTCGAACTCTCCACCGCACTAAAGTGCAAGCCCGCGCAACTGCAGAAGCTGCATGCCCGCTCCGCTCTGGTTCTTTCCTTCCACGATTTCCGCGGAACGAAGAAGCTGGACGAAACTCTGGAGAGGATGCGCGGCTTGCCTGCCGACTTCTACAAAGTGGTCGGCACCGCCACTACTCTCTCCGACAACGTAACCATGATCCAGTTCCTAGGCCGCGAAGCCGATAACCATTCTCTAGTCGGCCTGTGCATGGGTGAACAAGGCATCATCAGCCGCGTGCTGGGAGTCCGCGCCGGCAGCGTCTTCACCTTCGCCGCCGTAAGTCCCGGAGAAGAAACCGCTCCCGGCCAAACCACTGCGCAGGACCTGCGCAGCGTCTACCGCATCGATACCGTCGATGCCGCCACCCGCGTCTACGGCGTCGCCGGAGACCCAGTCTCCCACTCGCTCTCGCCCGCCATCATGAATGCGGCCTTCCGCCGCGAGAATGTAAACGCCGTCTATCTCGCCCTGCATGCCAAGACGCTCAAAGACCTGCTGAACTGCGTGCGTCAGATTCCCATCCACGGCCTGAGCATCACCATGCCGTACAAGGAAGCCATCCTGCCCTTCCTCGACAACACCGACTCACACACCACGAAGATCGGAGCCTGCAACACGGTAGTCCGCGCTCAGGATGGCAAACTCTACGGCTTCAACACCGACACTTCCGGAGTCGTGCGCCCGCTAGAACGCCGCCTGACCACCCTGCAAGACGCCAAAATCCTGGTGTTAGGCGCAGGCGGTGCTGCCCGCGCCGCAGTCTTCGGCCTAAAAGAACGCGGAGCCGAAGTCTACATCCTAAACCGCAACGCAGCTGCGGGACAAAAGCTAGCCCGGCGCGCCCATGCCCGCTCCATGAAACGCGCCGACCTGAAGAAGTTCGCCTTCGACGTAATCATTAACGCCACGCCGGTAGGCATGGGCAACACCCGCGAAACTCCGCTGCAGGAAAAAGAAATCAACGCCCGCTATGTTTTCGACATGATCTACGATCCCGCCGAAACCCGCCTCCTGCAACTCGCAAAACAGCGAGGCGCGCAAATCATCCCCGGCATAGAAATGTTCGTCCACCAGGCCGCCCGCCAATTCGAAATCTGGACCGGCAAGCCCGCCCCCCAGGACGACATGCTCCAGGTGGTGCTGCTAGCCCTGCAAGAGCGCGCCACCCGCGCCGCCACCGCGGCGGCAGCGAAGAAGAAGTAGGGGACTGGTCCAGCCTTTGCGAGCACCAACAGAGACCGTTTTCTTGGCAACCGCCCAGATTATCTCGCCCATGCAGGACTCCGCCGCCGAGATGACGGAGGTCGGTCGCATGCGGCCTACTTCGCTACTTGCGACGCCAGAATTTTCGAGTTCCCCGACGGCGGGCAAAGGTGTCGGCACAGCGACACTCCCGGCAACTTTCACGGGGCTCAACGGGGACAATCCGCGCGACCCATCTCAAATGGGTCAAGGGTGGACCATTTCGGCGGCCGGGCGGCGTGCCTTATAAACTACAGCTCACGCCCCTCAAGTCTATTTTTAGTCGGCATCAGACCCCCTCAAGCCCCCAAGAAACCACAAAGCCGGGCTGGTTGGCCCGGCTTTCTCTTCATGGATCCGGTTCGGTCAATCTTTTTCGATCAGCCGACCCAGAATGTCAAAATCTTGCAGCGCCTAAATTCTCCCTCAGTCTCGCCCCTACTCTGCGCCGCGGGGTCACCGGCCCGCATCGCAGCCCGCCCCAAGGAAGCGAAGGGCGGCAACTCTTACATTACCAAGGCAAGGTTCTCCAGCTCATACTGTAGGACCGGCAGGGCGCACCCCGCCATCTCGACGCGGCCCGCCGCGTCGAGAGCCGCTTTGGGGGAAACCCCATAGCCGCGCCCCATCAAGAAGACCTGCAGCAGCTCGGCAGCCTCGTACGAATCGATCATGCCGCCCTGCAGCAGATCACTCCGCAACGCCGCCAGTTCGGTTGCGGTGAATCTGTCCTTATCCGTCTTAGCTCTGTCGTTTATCGCCTGTTCAAACATGGCCGTCATCACCTCCGACTCCGACCTTGACCGCTTTGTGCCTATTAGACTCACTGGCAGCCATTCAAGTTGCATGCAATTTGACTGCCGTACCTGCCCTCTGTCCCAAATAGGGAAGGCAGGCGACTCTAGATTTATTAACCCTTGCAATTATCGGAAGTTGCGGGTGCACCTAACAGAGCTGCACACTTCCCTCCGGTGTGGTTGACTAACCCAGCGTCCCAAAAAAAGACACAGAGACTGTCACTTCGGCGCACCCTCGCGCAACCGCACTGCGGCGTCTCAGAAAAAGATGCCTACAGCAAGCGCAGCAGTGCGAACCTAAGGTGGGAGTAAGTCTGGTCCCCAAGCAAACGAGGCTGCCCTCCCACAAGCGCTTCGGGGGCGAGATCTGCCATCGTGGATTGCTGATTCGAGAACTGGGTCCGAGGCGGCTAGCCCTCGATGGTTGCCTCGTCCACCAGCATGATGGGGATGTCGTCCTTCACCGGATATACCCGGCGGCACTGCTTGCACTTCAAGCTCTCCGGGTTCTCCCGGTACTCGAGGGGCTGCTTGCAAGCCGGACAGACCAGAATTTCCAACAAGTCCTTGGCAATCATGAAAGGAATTGTACGCCCGAACCCAAATCGTTCACCACCGAGACCCAGAGTCACAGAGAAGAACGAGAACTGGAGTCCCTCTGTGGTGAATATTACTTTCGCCCAGCGCCCATGCGATAGAATCTCAGCCAAGCGAATATGCCTGCCCGAATCCTCGACGGCACGAAGATCGCCAGCGACATCCGCGGCGAAGTGGCCGTGGAAGTAAAGACCATGGCTGCCGCCGGAGTGCGCCCCGGCCTCGCCGTCATCCTCGCCGGCCACAACCCGGCGTCGGAGATTTACGTGCGCGGCAAAGTTAAAGCCTGCGAAGAAGTTGGAATCTACGGTGAGCAGCATACGCCGCCCGAAACCGCAACCACCGCCGAACTGCTTGCCCTGGTCGAAGACCTGAACCGCCGCGATGAGATCGACGGCATCCTGGTGCAGTTGCCGCTGCCCCCACAGATGGACTCGAAAAGAATATTGATTGCGGTCGACCCGGCAAAAGATGTCGACGGATTCCACCCCGTCAACGTCGGCTTTCTCTCGACGCAGCGCCCTGGCCTTGTGCCATGCACGCCCGCGGGAGTGATCGAGATACTCGAGCGCAGCCACGTCCCCATCGCTGGCCAGGAGGCCGTCGTGGTTGGGCGCAGCGATATCGTGGGCAAACCCGTCGCCATGCTGCTGCTCAATGCCAACGCCACGGTCACCGTCTGCCATTCGAAGACGCGCGATCTGCCCGAAGTTTGCCGCCGCGCCGACATTCTCGTAGCCGCGATCGGGCGCGCCGGAATGATCACAGGCGACTTCGTGAAGCCTGGTGCAACCGTGATTGATGTCGGCACGAACAGGGTCACAGACGCAGCGATTTTCCAACGTCTGTTCGGCGGAACGTTGTACAAGAACGCAAAGCGCGAAGAAACATTCCGCACGAAGGGATCCACGCTGGTGGGCGATGTGCATCCGGAAGTGGCCGAAGTTGCGGGAGGGCTGACCCCGGTCCCCGGCGGCGTCGGTCCGCTGACGATCGCGATGCTGATGTACAACACGGTGAAAGCCGCGAAGATGCGTCGCGGCAGCCGGATGCCGGCACTATCACGCGCCTGAGCACTGAATGAGAGCCCACCACGGAGGCGCGAAGACCCGGAGAAAAATAAAGAAAGAAAAAGCTAGGTTTTCTCCGTCTCTCTGTGTCTTCGTGGTGAACGTTGTTGGCTTGGCGGCCTCATGCTGAAAGTCGGCCTCACCGGCGGCATCGCCTCGGGCAAGTCGGTGGTCGGAGACATGTTGGTCGCCCTCGGCGCGCATCTCGTCCAGGCCGACCGCATTGCCCACCAACTCATGCTGCCCGGCCAGGCCGTTTACAACGAGGTGGTACGCCATTTCGGCGGCGGAATTCTCAATCCCGATCTCAGCGTGAACCGTTCCAAGCTGGCGGAGGCTGCCTTTGGATCATCCCCCGCGCCAGGCAAACCTTCGACCGCGCCTTCCGCAGTCTCGTCTTCCGCGATCCCGTCCCGCGTGCAAGAGTTGAATCGCATTGTGCATCCTGCGGTGATTCGCAGCCAGGAGGAGTGGATGGAAGAAATGGGGCGGCAGGATCCCCACGCCGTCGCCATCGTGGAAGCTGCCCTCATCGTCGAGGCGGGAGCGGCGAAACGCTTCGACCGCCTGATCGTGGTCACCTGCAGGGAGGAGCAGCGCATCGCCCGCTTCGCCGCACGCCACCAGTTAGACCTCGACGCTGCCCGCAAGGAGGTCGAGCGCCGGATGGCCGCGCAACTGCCCGAAGCAGAAAAAATCAAAGTTGCCGACTACGTCATCGACAACTCCGGCTCTCTCGACCATGCCCGGGAACAGGTGCGGCAGCTGTGGGCGACGCTGCGCGACCAGGTGGCGACCCGGCGCTAAGTTCGTGGAACTCAAGACTTCTTCAGGAATTTCCCCTGCTCGAGTTCCTGGAAAGCCTGCTGGAGCTGCTCCTGGGTGTTCATGACAATCGGTCCGTACCACGCCACTGGCTCCTCCAGAGGCTTCCCCGAGACCAACAGGAATCGGATTCCGTCGTCCCCAGCCTGTACCGTGACTTCGTCGCCGCGATCAAAGAGTATGAGTGAGCGATTGTCGGCGTCAACGGGAGGGGTTGTATCCAACCATTTCACAGCTTCCGTCGGCACAGCGAGTGGGCCAGAGGCGTTGCAGAACTTTCCGGCCCCCGCGAAAACATATGCGAACGCATGATGAGTCGTCTCCACGGGCAACGTCTTCCTCTTGCCCGGAGCAACCGAAACGTCGAGATAAATCGGGTCGGCCGCAATGCCATCCACGGGACCTTTCTTTCCCCAGAAACTTCCGCACACCACGCGCACATGCGTGCCGTCGTCATCTTTTATCTCGGGGATATCGAGGGCCTTCACTTCCTGATAGCGTGGCGCAGTCATTTTCAGCGCCGACGGAAGATTCGCCCACAACTGGAAACCATGCATCCGGCCAGATTGGTCGCCTTTGGGCATCTCCTGATGAATGATGCCGCTGCCTGCGGTCATCCACTGCACGTCGCCGGCGGCAATGGCGCCCCGGTTTCCCATACTGTCGCCGTGCTCCACCGTTCCCGCTAACACGTAGGTGACGGTCTCGATCCCGCGATGCGGATGCCAGGGAAAGCCCGCCAGATAATCCTCGGGAACATCATTGCGAAAATCGTCGAGCAAAAGGAACGGATCCGTCTCCTTCGTGTTTCCAAAACCAAATGCTCGGCGCAGGTGCACGCCCGCGCCTTCAAGAGTAGGCTTTGACTTAATAAGCCGCTTCACCGGTCGAATGGACATACTCGCTCCTGTCTGGAAAGTCTTTTGATGTCGGCCAGGCCACGCGCGACTCTCAGGCAGGGGCGGTTCCGAGTCGCCGGCCACGCTCGCATCTCTTGTTCAGTCCCGTGACCTCCTTTACCAAGTGTCCCGGGACTTTACATCTTTGGCAAGGGTGGGCACCCGCGGTCTATCGGTTACGCCGCCGCCTGCGCGCTACGCTTGAAGAACCCGAGCAATTCCGCATGGACCTGGTCTTTCAGGGTCGAGCACATGCCGATGGGGGAGATTTCGTGGCCCTGTGCCTCTGAGTGGGACATTGGTTAGAATCGAACGTAGGGGGCCTTGTTCTCGTATTCCGGTTTGCGGCCCTGAGGGTTGAACCTATGAGACTCATACGACCTGCAATGTTCGCGCTGGTAATTGCCGGCGCATTCTTCTACTTCACCACCTGGCGTTCGAATGCGAGACTGGCGGGCTCGAATCCGGGGAACTGGTTCAGCCATCCCGCGCAGGTCGAGATCACCGAGGCTTCCGGTGGCGAAGGGCTCGATAGCGAAGAGCAGAACAATATCAGCGTCTATCGCAAGAATATTCCGTCCGTGGTGAACGTCACGTCGCGCGTTATGACCTTCGACTTCTTTTACGGGCTGGTGCCTCAGGACGGACAAGGCTCGGGCTTTGTCATTGACAAGGATGGCCACATCCTCACCAACTATCACGTCATCGCCGACGCGCGGCAGGTGGAAGTCACCTTGCATAATCGCAAGAAGTACAAGGCCACGGTGGTGGGCACCGACCAGGCGCATGATCTGGCGGTGATCCAGATCAAAGCCCCCGACGTGGTTCCTGCGGTGCTCGGCGACTCGCGCAACTTGCAAGTGGGACAGAAGGTTTACGCCATCGGCAACCCGTTCGGGCTGGCCGGGACAATGACGCGCGGCATCGTGAGTTCCATCCGTCCGGTGCGCGAGCCGAATGGCGCCACCATTGGCGATGCGATTCAGACCGATGCCGCCATCAATCCCGGCAACTCGGGCGGTCCGCTGATGAACTGGCACGGAGAAGTGATTGGCATCAACACCATGATTCTTTCCCAAGTCGGCCAGAACGCGGGCATCGGCTTCGCCATTCCCATCAACACGGCGAAGGCCGTGCTCAACGATTTGATGACGCTCGGCCGGGTGCGGCGGCCCGCCCTGGGCGTGGTCACGATCCCGATCAGCGCAGACCTGGCCGATGAGATGGGTTTGCCCGCGGACTACGGCCTGCTGATTCTGCAGGTGACTCCCGGCGGCGCCGCGGATCAGGCGGGACTGCGGGGCGGCACCGAGCGCGCTTATCTGGGCAACAAGCTCATCATGCTGGGCGGGGACCTGATCGTGGCCATCGATGGCGAAAAAGTTGAGGACGAGATGGACTTGTCGCAGATGATGAATAACCACCGCGCCGGAGACTCGGTGAAGGTAACGATCTACCGCAACAAGAAAAAGATGGACGTAAACGTGGCGCTGGGCGAAGCCCGGGAACAGGTGTGAGGAATAGGGCATCGCCGGTCGCTTGGCAATGGCCCGCTCTCAGCCCGCAGAACGCGCAATGCCGTTGTGAGGTTCCCTTCACGCGGCGGTGTCGGCGAAAAAGTCTTCGATCTCGTTTACTTCTTTGTCATTGAGACGCAGGTCGCCGGCGCGCATGACGCCCTCGGCCTGCCGTGCGTTGCGGGCCCCGACAATGGCTCCGGTCACGGCAGGATGGTGCAGGGTCCAGGCGATTGCGACTTCGCCGGCAGAACGGTTATGCCGTTTGGCAATTTCGCGCAAGCGTTCAACCAACCCCAGATTGCGAGAGAGATTTGGTTCTGAAAAGTCAGGATGCCCCTTGCGCCAATCGTCCTGAGGCAACCTGGCCGCGCGCTCGCGGGTCATGGCTCCGGTCAGGAGACCGGAAGCCATGGGGGAATAAACGATCACACCGATTCCTTTATGCAGGCAGTAAGGCAGGACGTCCTCTTCGATTTCACGGTGTATCAGCGAGTACGGTGGCTGCAGCGAGGTTACGGGAGCGATGGCTTGCGCGCGTTTTATTTGTTGGACGCTGAAATTGGAGACTCCGATCCATCGCACCTTGCCTTCGCGTTGCAGGGCGGCGAGCGTGGACCAGCCTTCTTCGAGCGCGGGTGAATCGGGATCGGGAGGCCAGTGAATCTGGTAGAGATCAATCACATCGACGGAAAGGCGATGAAGGCTGTCTTCGACTTCGCCGCGGATGGAACCGGCGCTCAGAACTTTCTGCACCTGGCCTTTGGTATCCCAGCGCAAGCCGCACTTCGTGAAGACGTAGGGCCGCGGACCAGACCAGCTTTTTAGGGCGCGGCCAACTACTTCCTCGGAGTGTCCCAGGCCGTAGACGGCGGCCGTGTCGATCCAGTTGATGCCGAGTTCGAGGGAGCGGTGAATAGCGGCGATGGAGTCTTGGTCGTCCTGCGAGCCCCAGGCGAACTGCCAGCCCGAACCGCCGGCGGCCCAGGCTCCGTAGCCGACGGGGGTGATTTGCAGATCGGAGTTGCCAAGCTTGCGGGTTTGCATTTCAATCTCTCCTCGCAAAGTTTGATTTACGGCGGGATCAATCCGATTCAGAATTGAAACGCATGAACGTCGAAGCGATCCGCGAATTTTGCCTGGCATTTCCGCAAGCGAAAGAGAACCTGCAGTGGGGCGATGATCTCTGCTTCAAAGTCGGGGGGAAAATCTTTGCCATCGTCAGCCTGGACAATCCGCGGCTTTGTTTCAAGTGCACGCCGGAGACTTTTGCCGAACTGATGGAGCGCGAGGACATTCATCCGGCGCCGTATCTCGGGCGCTACAAGTGGGTGATGCTGGACCGGTTGGATGCGGTGCGGTGGAACGAGTTGCGGGACTTGATTCGGCAGTCCTATGAGATGGTGGCGGCGAGGGTTCCAAAGAAGCTCAGTAAGAAGAAAGTGCCCTCGAAGCATTCGTACCGGAAGAAGACGAAGAGGATTTGAGATTTTGCTTCGGGATGGAGTTGGCGGGCGAGGCTCCCAGCTCCACACCGGAACCCTTCCTGATTTGACTCTGCTTGCCGCCGTCGGCTAGCCTCAAGAGTCCGCCCATTCCTGGACACCTTCGATCTTCATGCAACTCCGACACAAATCATTGATTCTGCTGCTGATGGCGGCTGTGATGATATTGAGCGCGCCTTTCGTGGCCGCTTCCACGGAGCCGGTGCATGCCCGGCATGGCATGGTGGTCAGCGTCCACGAATTGGCCTCGCGGGCCGGTGTCGAGATCATGCAGGCTGGGGGCAATGCAATCGATGCCGCGGTGGCTACGGGATTCGCGCTGGCGGTGGTGCATCCACCGGCGGGAAATCTGGGCGGCGGCGGCTTCATGCTGGTGCGCATGGCCGATGGCAAAGTGCATTTCCTCGACTACCGCGAGAAGGCCCCGGCGGCGGCGAAGGCCGACATGTATCTCGATGCCCAGGGCAACGTGATCGAGGGCGCTAGCGAGTACGGGTACAAGGCGATCGGTGTGCCGGGATCGGTGGCGGGCATGGTTTACGCCGAGCAGAAATACGGCAAGCTGACGCTGAGGCAGGTGATGGCGCCCGCCATCCGGCTGGCGCGCGAAGGTTATGCGTTGAGTTGGGACCAAGCTCGCGATTTCGAGGGTGACAAATATCTGGGCAAGTTCGCCGAGTCGCGGCGAATCTTCCAGCGCGACGGCAACTACTACCAGCCGGGTGAGATGTTCCGCCAGCCTGACCTGGCACGGACACTCGAGCGGATTGCCGCCAAGCCGGATGACTTTTATCACGGAGCGCTGGCTCGGGAACTGGCGGCAGCGCTGCAAAAAGGCGGAGGACTGATCACGGCTGAGGATCTGTCGCGCTATGAAGTGAAAGAACGCGAGCCGGTTCGTGGGACCTATCGAGGATATGAAATCATCAGCGCGCCGCCGCCGTCTTCCGGGGGCACGGTGCTGATTGAATCGCTGAATATCCTGGAAGGATACGATCTCGGCAAACTCGGCGACCGGTCGGCACAGTCGATTCACTTCACGACAGAGGCATTCCGGCGGGCGTTTTTCGATCGGGCGGAATTCATGGGCGATCCTGACTTCTCAAAGATTCCCGTGGCGCAACTCATCGACAAGAAATACGCCGCGGCTTGGCGCGAATCGATCGATGCGGACCACGCCAGCGCGAGCAACCAACTGAAGCGACCTGCGATTTTCAGCGAGCTCGAGCAATATGCTGCTGCTCATCCTCAGCCGCTCGAGAATCATGAGTCGCCGCACACCACGCACTACTCGGTGGTAGACGCAGAGGGAAACGCGGTTGCGGTTACGACGACCATCAATGACTGGTTTGGATCGCGGGTTACAGCGGACGGCCTGGGTTTCTTGTTGAACGACGAGATGGATGATTTCTCGGCCAAGCCGGGCGTGCCGAATTCTGACGGATTGATTCAGGGCGCGGCCAATGCCATTGGGCCGGGGAAACGGCCGTTGTCGTCGATGACACCGACCATCGTGGTACGGGACGGTAAGACATTTCTGGTGCTGGGTTCGCCCGGGAGCTCGAAAATCATCACGACTGTGGCCAATGTCCTGGTGGGGGTGGTGGAGTACAGGATGAATATTCAGGAGGCGGTAGATGCGCCGCGCTTTCACAACCAGTGGTTGCCGGACGTGTTGAACGTGGAGCGCTGGTTTTCGCCGGATACGGTCGAAGCGCTCGAGAAGATGGGACACCGCGTGCAGTTCGGCCTGCGCCAGGGCTCAGATGCGGGCTCCTATTGGAGCGATGCGGAGTGCATCGCCATCGATGCGAAAACTGGCGAGAGACTGGGCGCCAGCGATTACCGGTACAACGGAAAGGCAGTGGGGTACTAGAACATGCTTGATGGTTGATTGAAAATCAAATGCCGCTGAGTTTCACAGGTTCTCATCAACCATGAGCCATCATCGATCACCCATTCTTCAAGGACGATCATGTTGAAAGCGGTATCGACGTATCTGTACGTAAAGGAGCGGCTGCATCCGGGAATTCTGGACGGCCTGACTCGCAACGGAGTGCAGGCGATTGAGATTTTCGCCGCGCGGCAACACCTCGACTATGCCAACCGCAAGGCCCACGTCAAAGAGATTGCCGAATGGTTTCGCGGGAGCGGGATTCCCTTGCATTCCCTACATTCACCGCTCTATGCCGATTACGAATGGGGACGAGCCGGAGCGGCCCCGATGAACCTGGCGTCAACCGACCGCGCCGGACTGGTGGAGGCGATGGATGAGGTGAAGCGGGCGCTCGAGATCGCGGAGCAGATTCCGTTTCGCTTTCTGGTGCAGCATCTGGGACTGCCGACGGAGAGCTTCAGCGAGAAGAAGTTCGAATCGGCGATGACCTCGATCGAGCACCTGCGCGCGTTTGCCAAGCCGCTGGGCGTGCGCATTCTGCTGGAAAACATTCCCAACGAACTTTCCACGCCGGAGAGATTGGTGGAGATGATTCAGACCGCCCACTTTGACGATGTGGGGATTTGTTTCGATTTCGGGCACGCGCACATGATGAGTTCGGTGCGTGAGGCCTTCGAGATCGTACGGAAACAGGTGTGCTCGACGCATGTTCACGACAATGACAAGTTCCACGATTCGCACCTATGGCCGGGGCAGGGAACGATCGATTGGAAAGAAGCGATGGAATTGCTGCGCTCGGCGCCCCAGACGCCGGCCTTGATGCTGGAACTGGAAGGCGATGGGCAGCTAAATCCACTGGAGAAGCTCGAGGCGACGTTCGAAAAGCTGGAGGGAATTTAGCAATTGGGTAATTTGGTAATCGGGTAATGTGAAAGCCCCGCGGCCGGAGGATTTAAACTACTCAATGACCCGACTACCAAACTACCAAATCAGATTATGTCTTCACCCGTAACTACCATTGCCGAAGTTGGGAAACACGAAGGACAGTCGGTTACCCTCCGCGGCTGGCTCTATAACCTGCGCGCGAGCGGGAAGCTGCTGTTTCCGCAGTTTCGCGACGGCTCGGGCGTGATTCAAGGGGTGGTGCCGAAGAACGCGGTCACGCCGGAAGTGTTCGAGGCGATTAAAACGCTGACCCAGGAGTCGAGCGTGATCGTCGAAGGCAAGGTTCGCGCCGATAAACGCGCGCCCGGTGGCTACGAGCTCGATGTGGCGAACGTGCAGGTAGTGCAGCGCGTGCCGGAGTCCGATCCCTATCCCATCACCCCCAAAGAGCATGGGGTGGAGTTCCTGATGGAGCATCGGCACCTGTGGGTGCGGTCGCAGCGGCAGGCCTCGATTCTGCGAGTGCGCGCAGAGATTATTAAGGCAGTGCGCGATTTTTTCGACGACCGTGGCTTCACGCTTACAGATCCGCCGATTCTTACCCCGGCTGCCTGCGAGGGCACGAGCACCCTTTTCCCCGTCGATTATTTCGAAGAGCAGGCCTACCTCACGCAGTCCGGCCAGCTTTACATCGAAGCCACAGCGATGGCCCTGGGCAAGGTTTATTCGTTTGGTCCAACGTTTCGCGCGGAAAAATCGAAGACGCGCCGTCACCTCACTGAATTCTGGATGGTCGAGCCGGAAGTTGCGTATGCTGAGCTCGATGACCTGATGGATCTGGCCGAGGGATTCATCACTTTCGTGGTTAAGCGCTGCCTGGAGCGGCGGCGGGCGGACCTCGAGGCGATTGGGCGCGATATCTCGAAGCTCGAAAAGATTGAACCGCCTTTTCCGAGAATCAGTTACGACGATGCGGTGAAGAATCTGCAGGCTGGCCACGCCAAAGGCGCGCTGGAAGCGAAGTTCGAGTGGGGCGGCGATTTGGGCTCACCCGATGAAACCTATCTTTCGGCGCAATTCGACAAGCCGGTGATGGTGCATCGTTACCCGGCGAAGGTCAAGGCCTTCTACATGGAACCGGATCCGCAACGGCCGGAGCTGGCTCTGTGCGTTGATGTGCTGGCGCCGGAAGGCTACGGCGAAATCATTGGGGGCTCGCAGCGTATGGCTTCGCACGAGTTGCTGGTCGAGCGCATTCACGAGCACGGATTGCCGGAAGAAGCCTTCAAGTGGTATCTGGATCTGCGCAAGTATGGCAGCGTGCCGCACAGCGGCTTCGGCATGGGCATTGAGCGTGCCGTGGCCTGGATTTGCGGGCTGGAGCATGTGCGGGAGACGATTCCGTTCCCGCGGATGCTGCATCGGCTGTACCCATGAAGAAAAATGAGTGATGGGGCAATTTTATAATTGGGTTCGTTAAGAACCAGAAACCCCGCGTCTTCGCTGCTCCGTTGCCAGATTACCGGATTACACCATGACCAAGTTCTATGACCACAACGATAAGCACGACCAACATCGTTCCTAGGACGATTCGGGTGATCGGCGTGCCGCTCGATCTGGGCCAGTCCCGGCGTGGCGTCGACATGGGGCCTTCCGCCGTCCGAGTGGCAGGGCTGGAGGCGCGGCTGGAAGCCTTAGGGCACGAAGTGGAAGACGGGGGCAACGTTGCCGTGGCCATCCCCGAACAGAAAAAAGAAGGCGACGCTCATGCCAAGTATTTGAAGGAAATCACGTCGACCTGCACCAAGCATGCGGAACTGGTTGTCAAGACGCTCGAAGCGGGGAAAATTCCGCTGGCTCTTGGCGGAGATCATTCGATGGCCGCGGGCACGGTATCGGGCGTGGCGGAATTCTATCGCCGCCAGAACCAGCGGATCGGGCTCATCTGGATCGATGCGCACACCGACATCAACACGCCTGAGTCTTCGCCGAGCGGCAACGTGCATGGGATGCCGCTGGCCGCGCTGATGGGGCTGGGTCCGGCAGAACTGTCGAACATCTTCGAGTTTTCTCCCAAGGTGAGGCCGGAAAACTGTGTGCTGGTGGGAGTGCGCGACATTGACGCGGTTGAAAAGGAAAATGTGCGCCGCACCGGCATCGGGGTTTTTACCATGCGCGACATCGATGAGCGTGGCATGCGTACGGTGATGGAAGAAGCCTTGCGCATGGCCGGACGGGGGACCGCGGGCTATCATATTTCGCTTGATATGGACTGGATCGATCCCGAGGACGCGCCCGGTGTCGGCACCCCGGTGCGCGGCGGCGCTACTTATCGCGAAGCTCATCTGGCGATGGAAATCATTGCCGACCACGGACGCATGTTGAGCTTCGAGATCGTCGAAGTGAATCCCGTGATCGACGAGCACAACCGGACCGCGGACCTGGCGGTGGAGTTGGCGCTCTCGGCGTTTGGAAAAAAGATTCTATAACCACTGGCGTACACGCTCAGAATGCGCGCTCGATCAGCGCCGGGATTTCCGCAACGCTCTCGAGGATGTGGGTATAGGGTTCCCGCCGCAAGGTTTCCTGATCGTGCGCGCCCGTCAGGACACCAATGACCCCCCGCACACCCGGCATTCCTGCCGGACTGAAGATCAAGCGGAGTGTCTCCGACGTTGATGACCTGGTGAACGTTCTCGACGCCACTCGCTTCCATCGCGCGAAAGATCATAAATGGCGCGGGGCGGCCTTGGCGCACGTCGCTGCTGGAAATATTGGCCGCGAATAGATCCCGCCATCCCATCTTTTCGAGAATCAGATCGCTCAGCTCCCGATAGAAGCCGGTCGTGGTGGCCATCCGAATGCCGTGGTCCCGGCACCATGCAAAAGTCGCCGCCGAACCCGGGATCGGGTTCATGCGTCGCGCATAGAGGCTCTCCAGTTCCGCACGGAAGCAGCGGTAGACGGTCTCGACCTTTTCCGCTGGTTCGGGATTCGGACCGAGTTGCTCGACGAAGTAACGGATGGTCTCGCGCTTCGACGCTCCTTTCCACCGTCTTAGCTCGTCTTTGGTAAACGGGATGCCGCTTTTTTCGAAAGCTGCAGAGAAAGCGCTGACCACTTCCCCGTGGTCCTCGATGATGGTTCCGGCGATGTCGAAGACGATCAGCTTGATCAGGGTCATAGCCGGAGAAGATTCTAGCAGTGCCCGGGGGACGTTCTTGGGGATTGACGGAAGACTCCACCGCGTCCAGACTGAAAGATTATGAAAAGGCTGCGGGTCGGCATTCTTTTTGGCGGTCGTAGCGGGGAGCATGAAATTTCGCTACTCTCGGCCGCCTCGGTTCTAAAAGCTATCGATAAAGACCGGTACGAGGTCGTGCCCATCGGCATCACGAAAGACGGTCGCTGGCTGACTGCGGATGACGCCGAGAACCTGCTCCAGGGCAAGCTGGTGCTCGAGCCGCGTCACCTGCGCGCGGGCGATCCTGAAACCACCCCGGCCGCGGCGGTGCTGGCCCGGGGAGAATCCGTGCTGGTGCCGCCGGAGCCAGTGCAGCGGCAGAAGGGGTTCGTCCCTTTTCAGACCGACGCCGCACTCACGCGCCGCGCCAGCGACCGCGCCATCAACGTCGATGTGATCTTTCCCGTGCTGCACGGCACCTTCGGCGAAGACGGAACCATTCAGGGTCTGCTCGAACTGGCTGACATCCCTTATGTGGGTGCGGGCGTGCTGGGCTCGGCTGCGGGCATGGACAAGGACATTATGAAGTCCTTGTTTCTTGCCGCTCGACTGCCTATCGTGAAACATGTCACGATTCTGCGCAGTGCCTGGGAGAGCGAACCGAAGAAGGTTCAGAAGTTCGTGGAGAGCAAGCTGAGGTATCCCGTCTTTGTGAAGCCGGCGAACCTGGGATCGTCGGTCGGGATCAGCAAGGCGCACGAGCGCAAGGAACTCGAGCCCGCCATTGAGGAAGCGGCGAAGTTCGATCGCAAGATTGTCATCGAGCAGGGCGTGGGCGGAAAGAAGAATAAAGCGCGCGAGATCGAGTGCGCGGTGCTGGGCAATGACGAGCCGGTTGCCTCGATCCCCGGTGAAATTATTCCGGTCAAGGAGTTCTACGATTACAACGCCAAGTATCTCGACGAAGGTTCCGAGCTGATCATCCCGGCAAAACTCACCAAGGCGGAAACGCAGAAAGTTCAGGAACTGGCGGTGCGGTCTTTCAAAGCCGTGGACTGCTCCGGACTGGCGCGCGTGGATTTTCTCATGGAGCCTGGTTCCGGGAACAAGAGCCGGAAGATTTATGTGAACGAGATCAACACCATGCCGGGATTCACGGAGATCAGCATGTATCCCAAGCTGTGGGCGGCGTCGGGGATGGAGTATGCGGATTTGATCGACCGACTGATTCAGCTGGGGCTGGAGCTGCACGCAGAGAAGAAGAGGAATCAGTACAACCGGTAAAGACTGCGAGTCTCGGATCTCGTCGGCGGTTTCTCCATCATCGGCTAGATTGCCTGGGATTCGAATTGCGTGTTGACGGACCCCGCCTGGCCGTGTAGGATTGTGGGGACAAGTTTGCCCTTCGGGGCAAGCCTGAATTTCATGCAGAGTGGCTGAGGGACGAGCCCTGTGACGCCACGGCAACCGGATCGGGATCATATATCCCGACCGCCAGGTGCCAACTCCCGCCCGGAAACGGGGAACATGAGATTCGGATGCGAGC
>Ga0182015_10001993_pt1 | contig 25679 bp, 21 predicted proteins | sample 712P3MmetaG_FD_120478 | JGI IMG/M metagenome (GOLD analysis project Ga0182015, IMG submission 120478) | Permafrost microbial communities from Stordalen Mire, Sweden - 712P3M metaG | ecosystem: Environmental > Terrestrial > Soil > Wetlands > Permafrost | place: Sweden: Stordalen | collected...
AGCGGGGGGATTCTGGGGATTGCTGTGCGGGACGTTGTCGGCGATCGGGATGTGGACGTGGATACGGATTGATCCTACGGCGCTGCGCTATGTGGCGCTATCGGTGCACGCCAAAGGCTTGGCGCAGGATATGTTTCAGGCGCTGTGGTCATTTGTGGTGTGCGTAGCCGTGACGGTGGGGGTGAGTTTGGCGACGAAACCGATGCCGGAGGGAGCCTTGAAGGGGCTGGTCTACGGGTTGACGGAAATACCGGCGGTGGGGGAAGTTCCGTGGTACCAGAAGCCGTTGTTCTGGGCGGGGGTGGTGACGGTGATTTTCGTGGTGCTGAACCTGATCTTCTGGTAAAGGGGAGACCGGCAGGATGATCTCGATCTGGTTTTTCATAGGCCTTTCCCTGGCGGGGAATGGGGCGCTGATCCTGGGGGCGGGGATTTACCAGCTGGTGAAGCCACCGTTGCAGCCCGGGGTGGTCCTATTCCAGTTGCACGCCAATGTGTGGTGGGGGGCGGTGTTGCTCGTGTTCGGGCTTATGTATTGCTGGAAATTCGCGCCGGGAAAACACACCTAGCTTTTCTTGGTAGTTCGTAGCCGGAGCTTTATGGCCGAGAAAAGAAGGTGAACCATGGCTTGATCGTGGGCAACCGGGGCTTCTTTTCCGATCATCTGGCCAGGAGTGGGTGGGAAAAGATGCGGCGCGTGTTGCCGGCGGCGGGCATGGATGTGGTGGCTCACACACCGCAAGAGAGTAAGTACGGAGCGGTGGAGACGCGGAGAATCTCGGCGATGTGCCGAACCGTATGAGGCCCAAGAAAAACAAGAAGGGCAGGAAAGCGATCCAGAACACTCGGATTTCACCGCAACCAAACGGATGTGTAAAATCTGGCAACCTGCCCTATCATGAGTAAGACAGCCGCGCGCGGGCGTGGCGGAATGGCATACGCAGCGGACTTAAGGAAAACTTGAGTGCTCGCCGGGAAACCGGCGATGCAGCACTGCTCAAATTCGGGGAAACCTCAAATGGCAATCCCGAGCCAAGCCCGGAGAGACACAACCGGGAAGGTGTAGAGACTAGACGGGCAGCACCTAAGCTTCGGACTTTTCCGGGGGAGGGTGAAGGGATAGTCCAGACCGCAAACCTGACGTGAGCCCTCCATGGCGCCACGTTCGGGCGGCGAAAGCCGTAGCCGGTATGAAAATCCGCAGGGCTTAAACGGCCCATGAGGGTTCAAGTCCCTCCGCCCGCACCACGTCTTGCAGTCAGCTCAACGATACTCGCCTGCGGCAAAGATCCTCTCATTCCCAGTAGCCCAAACCGCACGCGAGAACTAGGCTTTCCAGACACCTACAACCTTTCGACTGCCTTCTGCGGCAATTGCTGCACTCCTCCCGGTAACATTCGCGAATTGCAGAACGTCATCGAGCGATCTGTAGTTGTATGTGAAACGGAGAATTTCTCGCTCGAGTTGGCTTTCGCGGCATCCCCGTGCGACTGAAGCGAGCAGCCAGCTTATCCTTTATAGAAACCTTCCTTCTCAAGAGAAAACAAAGATCGAGACCGCCTTGAGCGAAAGCCAAGGGAAGGGAGTACGGGCCGTCCGGCGCGGCTGCAAAGTTCGGAGCGTAATTCTCCAGCTCGGAGAATGTCCTGTGTTGCCCAAGCCTGAAGGCCGCGGACGAGCCCGAGTCCCAGGAGGCAGTTACGCTGGAAGAATCGGAGCGAGACCACATACGCAAGACTCTTGAACCCACCCGGTGGGTTGTCGCCGGTCCCAGTGGGGCCGCTGCACGATTGAGAATCCACAGGTCTAACCTTTACTACCGCATGCAAAAGCTTGGCATCGAAGACCGTCATGCAATAACCGCGGGTAACCTCAACCGGCTGTCATCGTTTGGGCTCGCTCGGCTCTTGGCTTCTGCAGCCGAATCAGACTGGTTTCCAGGCAGCATTCATGAACCGCCCGTGCCGATCAAAACCACATCGGCGACTTCGGGTTCGGGCGGCGGTATGATGAGATCGGCCCGCGACGAGCAGCGGGGTGAGCGATGCAAAACTGGACAGTCGCAGGCGCTTCGCTGCCTACAAGTGTGGCTCGGTCACCGTCGAGGGGAATTTAAGACATGAGAAAACGTCTGTTCGCCGCGATCGTACCGCTCTTGCTCGTGGGACTCACACCGGCGGGCTTTTCGAGTGACCATTCTATTCTGGGTGTGGTCACCGATATTAACGGTTCCGTAGTCGGAAGCGCTTCCGTAACGGCGGTCCCACTCGAGGAAAGCGGCAGTGCGGGTGATCTCGGATGGGTACACACTGACAACAGTGGCAGGTTTCGCCTCCTTCTGAGGCCAGGGCATTACGTTATTCGCGCGAAGGACGAGGCGGATGGATACCCCGACCCCAGCTTCCTGCTATGTTCTGATTCGAGTGCCAACTTTCCACGGGTTTCGGTCGAGGGGTTGGACGTTTCGGGGGTGCGGGTCGCCTTAGGAACGAGGGGCGGGGTTTTGGAAGGTGATCTGCGGGACGCGTTGACCCAACAACCCATTCCGAATGCAAAGGTAACTATCCGCGACGCTCATAGCCCCAACGCCTTCGTTGAGGTTTTCGCGGACAAAACGGGACACTTCCGGTTCACGGTGCCGAGCAAGCCTATCCACCTTATTGCGACAGCGGAGGGACATAAGGAGGCGCAATATGAGGGAGAGCCTCTGATCCTCTCCGGAGGCCAACACCGCAGTGTCAAGATCAAGCTCAGGCCCCAGTAGCTCTCATTCTAGGGTTTCCCCGGGCGCCGGCCCAGCCATTGCGTTTAGGGCGGGCATTCCTGATCGCGAATTTTGGGTTCTAAGTTGGATTTTGCGCAAGCAAAAAAGTGCAAAGGTGCCCACTGGTCCGCAGCGATCCACGAGCGCACCCGTTCCGTCATGCGGACGACACAACGCCACATTTCGACAGAGAGCAAGAACCGCCTTCGCAGTGGAATGAAACATCCAGGGGGCGGGACTACGAAGGCGACTGTCGCTCTTGGCGCATTGCCATATGCTCCTCTGATGCTGTCGGAGGCAATTCCGACGCCTTCTTAATTGAACGGCATTACCAATCCGAGCGAAGCACCCCAAATCTCTCTTGGTAATCTTTGGAACGTGAAATGCACACAGCATTTCTGTTGGGCTTTTCAGACTGCCAGTATGTGCACGATCTGAAGCTGGCGGACAATCAGTTGATGCTTCCTTGTCATTCATGGAGGTGGATATGCAGGCAATGGTGGGTTCTGAGGTCCTATCGAGCATTCTGAATTGCGTGTGCCCTGATTGCGGCGGAAGCATGGGTGGAACTGGTGAAGAGTTCAGGTGCCGGGGCGAATGTCAGACGGATTGGCGTCCGCTTTGGGAGCAACTCTTATCTGCGGGATTCCAGAGTCGGTCAAGCAAGCGATCAAGACCGGCAGCGATCCGGCCAAACTGAATCCTGCTACCTGGATCTCGGGGCCGACGATCTACTCTACCCTTCAACTCGCAGGATTATGCTTCCCTTACCGCACCTCGTCGCCCTCATGGTACCGCTCTGAATGAAAAACTGAATCTTCGAGACAAGCGGCAAGTTCGACTCCTCTTCAGTTTGATCCATGGCGTCAATTTCTTGACCATTGGCTTGCCATTTGACGAAATTGACGACATTTCGTGGACGCGGCTCGAGCGGCGGTCGCCGTTTCCCTTGTGCGGTTTGTCGCTAGAGTCTCCGGAGCTGAGAAACCGCTTTCGATCGGCCGATTTATAGCATGTATTCCCAATTCCCTGCGAAGGATAGTTTGGAGTGCCAATTGCTAACGACTCAAGGCAGATCGATCACGGAAATGAATGAGCGGAGGTGCGGCTGTGAACGCGGTGGTTGATTTTCCAGACGTGAGGTACGCAGTAATAGAAGTCCTCCAGACCGAAACTGGTCATGAACGCATCGTTATTGCGTATCAGAGCGAGGAATCACTGCGCGATCTCATTGCTGCACCCTCCATTGTCGCGTTAGGCCTCGCCTCGCGCGACGAAGCAGTCATGCGTGGCGTAGCTTCCTTTCGGAATGGTGTCGTTGACCAGCAAACGGCGGAAACAATGGCAGGCGCGGACACCATCAGACTCCAGCAGAGACTCAATCAGAAACGGCGAGGAGAAACAGGTTCTATATCGCAGAAAGTGAGAAGATTCGTCAGCACCTGTTGCAGCGATGTTCTCACCTGGGCGACCGTCATCCTCGCTTCAAGCAATTTCATGTTGGTAGCAATCCGGATGGCACTGGGCAGCTCGGTCTAGATTCCTTGAGCGCCTAGATCGCCGCTTGACAGCTCCTATCTCGACTTTGTTCTTGCAGGAGCAACCAGATAATGAAACACATTCTTGACAGCGTGAGGCCGTCATTCACCACTATTCATGCCCGTGCATTGGCCCTCGCCGGAGACATTCGCCTCCATGGTGTAGTGGCTCAGCGTGAAATGGAGAAGCAGAGTTCTCCGTTAGTGTAGATTCCGCCCCATTCGGGGCGGGGATTTTCAAGGCATGTAGGGGTCTATCGTCCGATGACTTATTGGGCCATGGCAGCGCGAGACAGGTCATTTCCCGCGCTGCTAAACATCGGCTCGATGAGCCCCGCCAAGTTATCCCTCAGCACAGTTGCGTCCCCGCAGAGCCGGCTTCCGTTTGACTTAGCGAAGTCATTGTAGCTCCAAATCAGGGACCGACTTCTTATTTTCGCGGTGCGTCGTGACCTACTTCCTTGGCCGGTCCGGCATCGGCAATTGCCTTCAAGTCTGCTTCAAGATAGCGCGAAACATCGGGCACGGCCCCAAGGTGCTCAATTCGCACGAACCCGTTTTCGTCAATAACGAACGTATCGGGCACGCCGCCCATGCTGAATTTCTGCCGCAGCTCGGACAATGTGGTAGAAATTCGCAGGCTCGTCAACTTCCTGTTGCGGATTACCGCATCGAGCTGCTTCGCATCTGTTGACGCGTCGACAACCGTGGCAACGACTACTTCGGGATGTTTTTCCTGGAAGCCCTCAAGTGCCTTCAGCTCCCCTAGGCATGGTCCACACCATACGGCCCAGAAGTCTAAGATGACTTTCTTCCCGCGCAACTGAGAACTGGTTAACCGTTCGCCGTGAGTTGTGGTCAGATCGAAATCGGGGGCGGGGTGACCTAAGACGCGCGGCACATAGTTTGCGCTGCTAAAGTTCTGAACGAGCCTGGCATCGATCCGCTGCTGCAAGTCCTGGTCGCTGCCCAGTTTTTCGCTCGACCAGAGGGCTTCGAGTGCTGCATTCGCCCGCTGTTGGTCCTTGGAGGGGCGCACGACGGACTCTAAATAGGCATCGATCGCAGCGCGCTTGTCTGCCGTCTGTTCCAACGCTTTGCCGAGAAGATAGTAGGGAGAGCCAGAGGTGAACTCGGCCTTGAGTGGCTGCAAGACCGAGAGAGCATCGCCAGGCTTGCCCAATCGGATCAATATCTCGGACCGCATGATCGCGATGCGGAGCTTCATATCTTTTAACGTCGATTCGGGATAGTGAATTGTGGCCTGTTTATTCTGTACGCTTGCATCGAATAGCTTGTCGGCTTCGTCGAGCAGAGCCAGAGCCTCCGGCAGCTTCTGATTCATCTGGACATACAAGCTGGCTATGTTAAAAGGCTGGAATGGATCAGCGGGATCTTTTGTTCGAAGCTGTTGATAGAGCTCCTCGCGCTGGCTTATGTCTGTAATGTCTAGCAGCAACCTCTTCCGGGCGGAGTCCGCGTCGTGACTGTCAGGATACTTGTCAACAACTTCCCACAGCAGAGTAATCCTTTTCGCCTTGTCCTTTTCCCTTGAGGCGTGCGCCTGAAGGATGAACGCGCGCGGGTTGTAATCGGGGTGCTTGTCCTCGATTGCCCTAACGAGGATCTCCATCGTCTCTGGAGGAATCCAATCCTCATAGGCTGCGAAATTAAGCGTGCCCATAAGACCGAACCCGTCGGTGGAATGATCGCTGATGAATTTCTTGATTTCGGCTAACAGCGCGGAACGAGCTTCCGGTGAATCGCCATGGAGCTTCCATTTATATCTCCAAAGGCTGTCGATAAGGTTCTGACCCCGTAATGGTGGGTGAATGTAATCTTCGAGAATTTCTATCGCCTTGGCGTAATCGGCGGGGCGCTCTATGCCATGCGCTTCGAGTTCTCCGGTATACGATGCAGCCTCGTAGCGCACGCTCTGTTCGTTGCGTCGGCCCTGAATATCACAAAATGAGACATCGAAATACTCGCCGTCGTTAGTGTCCACCTGCTTGGTCTCGCGATCTTCTATCCAATAGATCGCGTATTGGGAGTACCTGTCCTTCAGAGGAATCGTGGCGACCCATACACCGTCTTCTCGTCTGGTGAAAAGGAGGTTCTGCTCGTCATCAGGAACGAACCCACTGTCAAAAACTAAACGCAGGATGGGCGATTTCGGTTCTTTGATGGTTGCGCCCTGTCCCATGGGGAAATAAAGCACGCGGATCTCTTTTGTGACAGGAGCAGGGGCCGTGTAGCCAGTCACCGGGCAAGCAGGATCTGTCAATGCGACAAAATAGAATGGTGCGGGCTGGTCCTTCGGCACTTGCTGTCCGGGAAGAGAGAGTGTGCTGACGACCACAGCAACGATGAACGCGGAATACCGAAGGACACGCATCCTGTGCTCCTTCCCTCGTCAGTCTTGCGCTGAGTCCGAAGCATCAATCAAAACGAGCCGAAATCAAAAGCACCAGGGGTGTTTCCGATTGAACAAATCCGTGCTTTTGAGCCTTCAAAAACAAATGTTAACACCCTTGCATCCTTTCGGCTCCAACAACTGCTCGCAGTTCTCACCTCATTTTCCACCAATCACGCTCACTACTCGCCAGTATCCCCATTTCGGATGGGGGTTGACATATCGGTCGTGGCTTCGATTGGGGATAGCAGCGTGAGGTTCGGACATGCGTCATGCCAGAGATTTGAATGAACTCCTTGAAGTCGCGAGCGATGAACTGCGGCCCGTTGTCCGAGATGATCCGCGGCTTTGCCGCCGGGTAACCGCCACAACGTCGGCATCGAGCATCATGAACGTCAGCCGGGTCGGAGAAGACCGAGATCGGCGTCGGGCGCGCCGGACGAAATCCACGATCTGGTCCCGCACGTCATGCGGCACCCAGCTGCCGGTTAGAGTCCCCCAAGTGTTTTTTTTAGCGCGACGTGCTCCGCCATCAACTCGGCCAGGACCTCGTCCTTGGTCTGCACCTTCTTCTCCAAGAACTAAATCCGTTTCTACTTTTCCTCCACCTGGCGGTGGGGACGCTCCTGCGCTTGAAAGGCAGCCGCTCCGTTCTCGAAGAACTCCTTTTGCCAACGGTAGAACACCGTCGGCTTCAAGCTCAGTTCTTCACACAGGTCCGAAACCAGGACCTTGTCCAAAAGATGCCGCCGCAAAACCGCAACCTTTTCTTCAGGGGTGTAGTTCCTCCGTTAAGATAATGGAGCGAATGTATGAAAAAGGAACGAAAGCGTGTCTTGCCTCAGCTGGAAATGGAGAAACCGCATGGTACCCGTCGCGTCATTCTCCGTTAACTCCTCTACATCGTTTCGTTTGTCAACGCCTGTAAGTATTGTCGGAAAACATCGAAGCTCAAGGTGTCAATTTCCCAGTTGCGAGATAGTCCTGCGAAGGAACACCGAATGCATCAGCGACACGATTAAAGAAAGCGAACAAGGCTGTGATGTACACGGCCTCTGAGATCTGTTCTTCTTTCCAGCCTGCGATACGCACCTTCTCGACGTCTTCGGGCGTGGATCGGTAGGCAGCGTGAGTAATCAGTTCCACATATTCCAGCAAAGCGCGCTCCGCCGGCGTGAGTCCCGCTTCGTCAAGCTTGCCTTCGACGATTGCTTTTACACATTGATCGGGTGCTCCCTGGACCCGCAGGAAGTAGGCATGGCTGTCCAGTCAATACGGACACCGGTTCAAATAAGAGACGTAGCTGGCAATCATCTCTTTATGTCGACGGGAAAGATGCCCCTCCGAAAAGTGGACCGTGTTTCCTAGGGCGATTACGCTTCGCAGGAAGTCAGGCCGGGCTCCGAAGCACTTGATGATGCCGGGAACCTGCTGTCTTCCCGACCCAGCTCGCCAAAAGTCATAAGCCGCAGCCGTTTCTCCGGTGGCGTCAGCATCTTCAATGATCTTGATTTTGGTAGCCGGTTTTGCGGCTGGGACGCCGTCTGCGCTATCGCGAATCCTAGTACTGGTCTCTTCACGTTTTGGCATCGGATAAGCCTCTTCGAGGAGCTCAAGCTTTTGCTTGTCTACAACTGTAGCAGTCGTTGAAGCTCAGCCAAACTCGGGCCGCAAGTCCACGGCCAGGACGGAGAGGTAGCGTAGTGATTCCGGTGGGTCCCAGGGCTTCTGTGGTTCCACACGCGTCCAAACGACTGCAACGAGAACAATCCGGGTGGCGGTAAGTTAGCCGGATGAGATTGTGGGCGCAATAATCTAAAGACACTACTGCGCTGTCCTTTCGCACTTCGATGAGGGCTGGTACTCCTTTCAGATTATTGACTCGCTGTTATGCGTCCCTATAATCGCGGCACTCTGTCGGGAAAATCTTCGGGCGTATTCAGTGTTCGCTCGCGGAGATGTCTTCATCTCAACGTTAAAAGAGATTCGTGAGGACGAATGGGGAGACGCATGAGCAATTTGAGAAGACTGGCCTTTGCGCTAGTTGCGGTCATTGCAGGAGCGAGCCTCGTAAGTTTGAACCTTGCTGGACAACAGATAACAGGAAGCATCCGCGGAACGGTGGTCGATCCGAGCGGGGCGATTGTGCAAGCCGCTACTGTTACCGCGAAGCAGATCGAAACCGGCTTAACACGCGTTGCGGTCACAGACCATCAGGGAGAGTACGTGCTGGTCGAACTACCGATTGGGCACTACCAGCTAGAGACTCAGGCGAAAGGCTTCCAGACTTACCTGCAGCAAGGAATCTCGTTGGATGTGAACGAGACCGCGACGGTTGGCATTCACCTGAAGGTCGGGTCGGAAACGCAGCAGGTGGAAGTGAGCGCGAATGCGGCTCTGGTGCAGTCCACAGTCAGCAGTCTCGGCGAAGCCGTGATGGAGCGCGAGATCCTCGACCTCCCGCTGGACGGGCGCAATTTTTCCCAGCTGGGACTTCTTCAGCCCGGCGTCGTGCCCCTGACTGCCGGACTTCTTGAAGCCGGCGGTCCCGCGCGACAGAATCAGGCCTATGCCGTCGACGGCCAGCGGCCGGAGTCGAACAACTTTATGATCGATGGCGCCGACAACGAAAGCTCTGTGGACGGCGGATTTGTGCTCAAACCGCCGATTGACGCGATTGCCGAGTTCAAAATTCTGAGCCACAACGCGAATGCAGAATTCGGCCGGAACACGGGCTCTACGACCAACATAGTTACGCGGTCAGGGTCCAATTCGTTTCATGGGGCCGCCTGGGAGTTCCTGCGCAACGATGCCATGGATTCCTCCGATTACTTCACGCAAAGCGTGCAGCCGTTGAAGCAGAACCAGTTCGGCGCAACCTTTGGTGGGCCGATTCTAAAGGATAAGACTTTCTTTTTTGGATATTACGAAGGCTTCCGCAACCGCCAGGGTGAGACCGTGCCTGCGACCGTGCCGTCCGCGGCAGAAAGGCAAGGCAATTTTGCGGAGGAGTGTACGGATCTCCCCGGAGCCTCGTTTAATCCGAGCGGCCTGTGCAGCAACCCCAATGGGCAACTCACCTTTTTTTTAACACCGGTCCCAACGCCGGTGCCCTTCAACCAAATGACTCTGTTCACGCCCATCGATCCGATTGCGACCAATGTCTTGCCCTTTTTTCCTCTGCCAAACCAGGGGGAAAATGGGTTCATCGCCACGCAGACGCTAAGCGAGAATAACGACCAATTCGGCGTACGCGTGGATCACTACCTTTCCCGCGCGGACACGTTGAATTTCCGCTACATGTTCAGCGCAGGTCCGACCACGGATCCGCTCTCGCCGGTGGGAGCCAATGTGCCCGGCTTTCCGGTAGGCGAGGATGATCGCGCACAGAACTTTGTGGCGCAGGAGACGCACCTGTTTTCGCCGAACACGATCGGCGTGGCGCGCTTTTCCTACCTCCGCAATAAGTTCCTGCTCGACGAGCACCTGAATCATGAGTCGCCGTCGGACTTAGGCTTTCAGTACGCTCCGACGTTGCCTTCAGCTGCCGGACCTCCATTTATTCAGGTCGGAGGATACGCCTCGGTGGGCGACCCCATTACCGGACCGCGCAACACGTTTCAGAATACCTTCGACCCCTCCGCCTCTCTGAGCTGGGTTCACGGTCGCCACGAGCTTAAATTCGGTGGAGGCTATCGGCGCGACCAGATCAATGCCTTGCAGGGTATCGCCAGCAACGGCTTCTTTGTGTTCGCCAACTTCCCCTACAGTGACGGATTCGCCAGCTTCCTGTCTGGCAATCCCGTGGTCTTTCTGCAGGGTGGAGGTAATTTTGCTCGTGAAATCCGCGACCGAGCCCTGGATGCGTATGATCAGGATACCTACAAGGTCAATTCTCGCCTCACTTTGAACTTGGGACTTCGCTACGAGCTGCCCTTTCCCTCAACGGAAAGGCACAACGAGGTCAATCTCTTCGTTCCCGGGGCGCAATCGACAGTCCTGCCGAGTGCTCCCGCAGGACTTCTCTATCCCGGCGATCGGGGCGTGCCTGCGGGCTTGATTCCAACCCAGAAAACCGCTTTCGCTCCGCGCTTCGGCGTTGCCTGGGACCCGCGTGGAGATTCCAAAATGGTGGTCAGTGCTGCCTACGGAATTTTCTACGAGCCGTACTACACGGGAGAGGGCGGGCCGTTGCAGGACCCCGTCAGTTCGCCTCCTTTCCTCAAGACGCAGCAAATTAGTTTCCCCATCAACTCCTTCGCCAACCCGTTCTACACGCCGAATCCTTTCAGTCAGGGTTTTCCCGAGCCGATGACCCTGCTTGTAGTCGCCCGCAATCTCCATCTGCCCTACGCGCAGGATTGGAATCTGAACATTCAACAGTCTTTTGGCGCAGACTGGCTCTTTCAGATCGGGTACGTGGGTACGACTGGTGTGAGGCTACCGCGATTCATTGAAGGCAATCCGCCAGTCTTTATCCCTGGCGTGGACACGACCAGCGCTGGCTGTTCGGTGGCGAGCCCGTGTCCAATTTCCACCGAAAGCAATGTGAACCAGCGGCGCCTCTATTCTGGATGCACCCTAGCGAACCCGAACAATTGCATTTACAGTTCCGTCGGGGAAATCGCCAGCGTGGCAAACTCCAGCTATAACGCCTTGCAAACCAGCTTGCGCAAACGCTTCAGCCACGGTCTGTCCTTCCTGGCGTCCTACACCTGGTCGCATGCGATCGATGACGTATCCTCGTTCAACATTACCGGCTCTGCTTCGCAACCAGTCGCCGGAGAAAATGACCTGGCGCAAGACCCATTCGATCTGGGGGCCGAGCGCGGCCGGTCGATGTTCGACTCCCGCAATCGTTTTGTGCTGAGTTATCAGTGGGTGCTGCCGTTCCTCGCGCATTCCAGCAGTTGGTATGGGCATGTGTTCGGCAACTGGCAGTTGAACGGAATTGTGACTGCCATGAGCGGCGGGCCCTTCACGGTATTCGACTCGAACGACGTTTCGCTGCAAGGGCAGGCACCGGAGATCACCGGCTTCTCCGCAAACCGTCCCAATCTGATTGGCAACCCAAACTCCGGTCCGCGAACGCCTCAGGAATGGTTCAACGTGAGCGCTTTTCAGCAACTCCAGCCCGATCCTCTAGGCCGGTTCGAAGTCTTCGGGGACGAAGGCAGGAACGTGGTCCAGGGCCCGGGATACGTGGACTGGGACGCATCGGCCTTCAAGAACATTCGGCTGACGGAATCGAAACAGCTTCAATTCCGCGGCGAATTGTTTAATCTGCTGAACCATACCAATCTCCGCTTGCCGGTCAGTGACATCGAATCGCCGACGTTCGGCCAAATTCAGTCGGATATAAGCCCGCGGGTGATCCAGGTGGCGCTGAAGTTCTTGTTTTAACGATTTCGAGGAGATCGACGTCATGGCTCACATCAAAGTTCCCGATAATCTGCCCGGCATTTTAGGCCCGATGGCAATCAGCCCCGAAACTACCAAAGCTCTACGCGAATTGGCAGAGGTTCTGTTGCGCGGTCCGAACACTCTCACTTCTGGGGAACGCGAAATCATTGCAACCTACGTTTCGTCTCAGAACGATTGCTGTTTCTGCCAGCTTTCGCATGGTGCGGCGGCAGCCGAGCATCTGGCTGGGAACTACGAACTGATCGATCGAATCAAACAGAATTTCGGCACAGCCGAGATTTCGGAGAAGCTAAGGGCACTTCTGGCGATTGCGGGCAAAGTGCAAAAGGGGGGCAAACACGTGACTGGGGAAGATGTCGAGTGGGCACGTCAGCAGGGCGCAACCGATAAGGAGATCCACGACACGGTTCTGATCGCGGCCGCATTCTGCATGTACAACCGCTACGTGGATGGTCTGGGGACTTGGCAGCCGACTGACCCGAAAGCCTACCGCGAAATGGGGAGGAGCATGGCCGATGTCGGCTACTTAAAACCGAACCGGGATGCGCTAAACTCTGATGCACCAGTGGAAGCGGCCTGACATCCGTCAAACTGCAGGATCGCCCATGGCCCGCATTCAATTTCCTGAAGGATTGCCAGGCATTCGCGGCCCGTGGGTATTCAGAGCTGAAATCACCAAATATATATCGCGAAAATGGCCGACGACTGGCTGAAGTGGGCTATGTCGAGTCGACCGCGCAATTACATGCGATCGAGAAACAATATGACTAGTCGTCGTTTGACGTTGAGTCCGTTCGCTCGAAGCCTGCTGCTCAGACTATTTTTTGTTCTGATCATTGCTTACCTTTCATTCGGAGCTTTTGTCTGGTGGGCGATGCATCAGCCTCCCGAGACTTTCGGGCGGGTGATGGCCAGAATGCCTGGCCCCATCCCCTTTTTGCTCTTTCCATTTGAAACTGCCTGGCTACGCGCTCGTGCCGGAACGCTTCATACCGGAGATGCCGCCCCAGACTTTTCGCTGTTCAAGGTGGACAAGAGTGAGCGGGTTCAGCTCTCCGCGTTAAACCAACGGCAACCAGTGGTGCTGGTATTCGGCAGCTACACGTGACCGCCGTTTCGGCGGGAGGTTCCTGCCCTCAACAAGCTTTACGAGCAGTATCGCGAGCGCGTGGCATTCCTGGTCGTCTACATTACAGAAGCGCATCCCAGCGACGTGTGGCAAATGGAGAGCAATGTCAAAGACAAGGTCGTTTTTGCCAGCCCGAAGACAGAAGAAGAAAGAGCATTCGTCGCCGGGGCTTGCGTGCGGAAACTTGGCATCGAATTTCCGGCTGTGCTCGACGAGTTCGGCAATTCGACCGAACGTGCGTACACCGGCTGGCCTGATCGCATCTATTTGATCGACTCGCAAGGCCGCATTGCTTACAAGAGCAAGCCTGGCCCTTTTGGATTTAAGCCTGACCAATTGGCGGCAGCGCTGGTTCGTACGCTCGGGGCGCAGGCAAGCAGGTAGACGAGCGACGGCGGAGCGAGATTGACACCCGGCGAATGGGTATAGTGAAATCGGGCCGTCGCCTGCTGAGTCGATTCAATATCTTTATCTTTAATCTTTTTCGCTTTATCAGATTCCAGCAGCAGGAGGCCGCTTCACAATGTCAGAAAGCCAAGTGATCGCTAATCAGAAGACGATTGTCCAGAATCAGAAGACCATCATCGCCAATCAGGCTGCGCTTCGAGCCAATCAGACCACAATCCAAAAGAACCAGGCGACGATACTGAAGAATCAGACGAGCATTCTCAAGAACCAGGGTGCTCTCAACCGGATCATCGAGAATCAAAAGCAGATTCTCGCCCGACTGAATAAGTGATTCGCGCACCAGAGTTGGCTCGTCACTTTCGCGAAGAAGCCTGGGCAGACTGAGGCGAGCCGGTCTTGGAAAAAACAATGGGCCGGGCCGAAATAGTACCTTTGCCCTCTTTCACCGTGATGAACTGATTGGGCTTAATGTCTGGGATTGTATCCTTTTGGCCGCTGGGCCAGACAATCTCGATGCTCACTGTCTTGCCAGCTTCCGGTTTGCCCAGGCCGAAGGTTAGCGGCAGTTCGCTTTGGGACAAATAGCTTGAACCGGTCTTCACCATGGCGAACAGGCGCATTCCTCCGTTGGTTTTCACCGTCACCTTTGCGCCGATGCCGTCGCGATTCGATCGAGTGCCTACGGTTTTCACTCGCAGCATATCGTTCTGGTTTCCGTTGTCGTTGCGCAGCAATCGCGCTGGCCCGTTGTTGGCAGTAATCAATAGATCCAGATCACCGTCGTTGTCGAAATCTCCGTAGGCCGCGCCACGGCCCACGATCGGACGTTGCAGCGCGGACCCGAGTTTCGCGGTTACTTCTTCAAACTTGTTCTGGCCCAGGTTGTGGAAAAGATGCGGCGGTTGGGCATACTTGACGTTGGGCTGCACTACACTTATGTCGTCGGAGACGTGGCCGTTGACGGCGATAATGTCGGGCAGGCCATCGAGATCGTAGTCAAAGAAAAACGTGCCGAATGTAAGCGACCTTGTCGATATCCTCTTAATGCCGGTAGCAGGAGCTTCATCAGTGAACAGCCCCGAGCCATCGTTGTGGTAAAGCGCCATCCCCTCGTTGGTGAAGTTGCCGATCACCAGACTCTGCCAGCCGGAGTCGTCGTAGTCAGCTGCATCCGTACCCATTCCGGCGCGCACCGTGCCCGCTTCGCTGTAAGCCACGCCGGCCGCGACGGCCACATCCGTGAAGGTTCCGTTGTGATTATTGCGGTAGAGCTTGTTTGGTTCGGTGTCGTTCGAAACAAAGAGGTCGAGCCAGCCATCGTTGTCATAGTCCAACAATGCGATGCCCAGCGACTTGCTCGTGGGATCGTAGAGGCCGGCGCGTCGCGTGAGGTTCTCAAACGTTCCATCGCCCTTGTTGTGGAAGAGCGTCGAGCTTTCCCCTTTATACCTCTGCGGAGTGCAGTAAGACTTGTTCTTGTTGTCCAGTGAACAGTATTGATCGGTCTCGATGGACCAGTCGATGTAGTGGGCGACGAAAAGATCCAGCTTCCCGTCGTTGTCATAGTCAAACCACACCGCGCTTGCGGAGAATCCCGGATCGCCCACTCCGGCCTTGGCGGTCACGTCAGCAAACTTGCCATTGCCAAGATTGTGGAAAAGATGATTGGAACCGACGGTGGTGATGTAAATATCAACATAGCCGTCGTTGTCATAGTCGCCAACGGTACAACCGAGCCCATACATCTCCACTGCCAAACCGGCCTGCCGGGTCACATCGCTAAACGTTCCGTCTCCATTATTGTGATAGAGCGCGGGGAAGGATTTTCCGGATTTATGTCCTGGCCAGTCCATGGAGTTGACCAGGAGAATATCCTGCCATCCGTCATTGTCATAATCGAGGAAGCAAACACCGCTGCCCATCGTCTCCGGGAGATACTTTTTCCCGAAAGCACCACTGTTGTGTTTGAAGTGAATGCCCGCCTGGGCGGTGACATCTGTGAAGGTAATGGGACCGGAGGGGCGAGAAGGCTTCTCGGTCGAGTCGGGGGCATGGGATTGAGGTTCAGACGCTGATGGTGGGAGCATCTGTACGGGTGTTTCAGAAACAGCTTTCGGCTCGCTCGATGCCTTTGGCTTGCAACTCGCCAACTGGAACAGAGCAACCAGCAGCAGGGAATAGACGGCACAGGCCCGCGACCTTTGAGCCCGAGAACCCCGTTCACGAACTGTCACTGAGCCACCGTTCGTTTTGTTGTGTCCGCATGGCGGGACTCGAGCCAAATCTCGATCAGCATGGCCGTTGGACCCACCACGAAGAGGGCATAAAAAGGTGCGTAAACAATCTGGTCTAAGCGCAGAACCATTTCCACCACAGCCACCAGAAACACGACCAGACATTGACCTCGCTTGGACCGAACTGTGGTCTTCGGATCGGTAATCATGAAGAAAATGAACAGTTGGTACATGGGACCGGTAATCGGTGCTATCTCCGATTGCCACGGACTTCCGGTCATCCAGCTTCGAATCAGTGCGAAGGCGATGAACGACGCGACATAAATGCCAGTGATGTGAAAGCGCCGCAGTCGCCAGATAATCACCGAGCCCAGCGCCCATATCACGAGCATGGGCAGGAGGTAATTGCCCCACTGGATGCTCAGCGTGGCCACGCTCTCCGCAGCCAGAAACAGCATCACGGAAATGCCGAAGTTGGACGGGTTCCAGATGTGACGGCCCTTCACCCGCAACACATATTTGGACGTGATGGAAATTGCGCTGCATAGCGCGTACGGCCAGAAGGCCGGCGACCGCACCAGAATGCCGACGCTGATGCCCGTGATATAAGCGCTGGCGGGATGTATCCATTTGTGAAAAAAAATCCGCCCGAGCACCAGTTCGAGACCGATACTTGTAATGATGGCCAGCAGCGTCTTCTGATAGCTCTCGAGAATGCCGAACGACAAGTGACCAGCTAACAGAATGCATGTAATAAAAGCGGGTGCGATGTAGCGGTTGTCAAGGCTGAACACAGGCGTCTTCCGAGCTGGCGCAGGAGGGGGCAGAACGGGCGCGCTCGTCTGCTGGTTCATGCGGGCTCCTTCATCTTGTGCAATTGATGGACAATCGGTTGGTCGATGGTTTGAATCTTGCCCGATGGCCAGCGAATGATGGCCCTTTCAATGTGCGGATTCTGGCCCAGACCGAAATGCAGCCGCCGATCATCCTGCGCGGCGAAACCACTGCCGCCGGAAACCTCTTGCACCTGCTGCTGGCCATTCCAAAACAGCGTGACTTGGGCGCCGATCGCGCTGCGGTTACTGGTTGTTCCCTCCAACTCAAATTCGATCCATTCGTTCCCGGGGGAGACCGTATTTTTGTAAAGCAGCAATGGTCCGTTTTGATTTGCGACAACCACGTCGAGCACACCGCGATTCCATAAGTCGACGAGCGCTACCGAGCGTCCGTCGTAGGTATCGGTGGCGCCGACGGCTTGGGCAACATCGACGAACTTGCCAGCGCCATCGTTCAGCCAGAGTCGCTTGGTTTGATAGCCTGACAAACTGCGTCCTTCAAATGCCGGCCAGTTCTTGGCGTCACCAATAATGGTACTGTTTCCGCCGGCGACCTTTGAGAAGTCATACCAGTAACTACGATTCCGGTCGAGCGAAATATAACCATTCGTGAGATACAGGTCGAGCGTTCCATCGTTGTTCAAATCGCCAAACTGCGCGCCAAAACTCCATCCCCCCAGTTCGACGCCAAAGTCGCGTGCCAGATTTTGATACTTAACGGCATCGCCCGCAGTGCCTTCCTTCGGCACCCACAGATTATTCCCTTGAATGAGAATGCCGTCCTCCGAAATATTGGAGACGTAGACCGAATATCTGCCTTGATTGAGGATATCGCCAAACGTGGCGTTCATGCCGCTCTTGGGGACGAAGCCGACGCCAGTCTGTTCGCCAACTTCGTGAAACCGTTTGCCGTCGTTGAAGTAAAGCTCCGATACTCCATAATCATTCGCAACAAACAGATCAGGATGGCCCGAGCCACGTAAATCTGCCGCGGCGGCCGCCAGAGCCCAACGCCGGCTGTTGATGCCAACTTTCGAGCTGACCTCTTCAAATTTCCCGTTGCCGAGATTGTGAAACAAATATTTCCGCCCGCCATTCTTGGCGTACTCAAAACTGTCGGGCATGATGCGCGTCGTCGTCAGATGCCACAGATCAATGTCTTCGGAATAGTAGCCACCGACAAAAAAGTCCAAGAGTCCGTCGCCGTCGTAATCGAACCAGATGGCGGTGTTCGCATTGATCCAGGGTGGCAATCCAGCTTGCTCGGTTACGCGCGTGAAGCCATGGCCCTGGTCGTTGTGAAACAACTCCGGTCGTCCCCATTTGATCAGGAGCAAATCTTCATACCCGTCATTGTCGTAGTCTCCCCAAACTGCGCCCGTCGAAACCCCGGTGCCGGGCTCGTTCACGTCGGCAATGCCCAATTCGCCAGCCACATCCTTGAACGTTCCGTCATGCATGTTGCGATAGAGAGCATTCTTACTCCCGATCGCGCTGTTCGTAACGTAGATGTCGGGCCAGCCGTCACGGTCGAAATCGACGATCGACACCGACGCCCCCATTGAAGCGACCTCGGGCATAATGGGATCTAACTTCGGATCAAGCTTCGGAGATTGATGGACAAAATTGATGCCGGCCGCTTGAGAGACCTCTTCCAGATAGAACCCGTGACGTGCCAATGCTGTCTTCGCGTCGGCCTTCGACCTGTCGGTATTCCGCCTGGCCGACATCCGCTTAATAACAAAAGGAGTGCCCAATAGCCCGATAAGGAAGAGAGCGAGAAAAAATCTAGCTACCCGGTCGCCTGTCATTTGCCGTTCTCATCCCTCAAGGCGTTCTTGAAAACATCAGGAGTGACATAACGCGTGTGATAGTTTTTCCAATCTTCGGGATGTTGTCGGTAGACCCATTCATCTTCCAGGCGACCAGGCCGCGTGGTGTACTCATTCTTGGCGTGATAGGGAAGAGGCAGCACGGTCTTCGAAAAAGTTGAATTGTAGTCGCCGTCTTTGATCCAGCCGTCGCCGACAATCACGAAGTCGCGCACCCAGCCCGCAGGCGGAGGCGGTTGCTCCGAGAAACGCAGAGAGAGTTCATCTCCTGAATTCACAATCACGTAACGGTCGTCGATCTCGTTTACAAGTTCGCGCACGTCGCCGTAGCGGGTGTAGTAGCCGATCAGATCGCGCCAACGCTGCTTGGTCCCCTCAATCTGGTTGTAATCGGGCACCTCGGGCGCTCGCGCGGCCCCCGGCATGTGCATGACGGAATATCCGCGATAATGCAGATCGGCAATGTTGGGACTTAGAGTTACAGTCTTCAGCTGCGTGTCTGGGGCACCCTGTGCCCAATGAATGGCATCCCAGTAGATTTCCAGATTGGTTCGTATTCGCACGCGGCGCGGAGTGCCGGCTCGGAAGATGTTGGTCAGATTGAAAAGAATCGTTTTCTTCCGGCCCGCAGGAAAGCCCAGATTGTCCTGCGCCGTAATCCAGCCACCCTGGCCATCCGGGACTTCCAGGCTCAACCCGTGAGCGCGCCAGCGGCGGCCTTGGGTGATGGCGACGTTCACCGACGACTCTGTGTCGTGGATCGATCCCTGTGCGATCAGGTAGAGGGGGCCGCTTTTCGGCGCATCCTCGCCGAGGTCCACTTCAAGATAATGATCCCGGGTTATGCCCTGATACTGGCCGCGCCCAAAGCTGGCAAGGGCGTTTCCGTCGAGCGCACGGACGACGTCGGTAACGTCCTGGCCTGTGTCGTCGATGGCCCGCGCAATTTCGTGCGGCGTAGCGACGGCGGTGAGCCCCAGCTTCAGCGGAGGAATTACGAAACGTTCATCGACAAAAATCTCCGTGCCCACCGGATGGTCGACGGCCATGAGCGCCAGATAATCGTAGTAATAAACCTCCCACAACTCCGCCGTGATCCGCAGGTCGTAGTAGCCGTCGTGCGGCACGAGTTGGTCCCGGCCGATCTTGTACCATTCTCCGGTCGCCGCGATTTGTGCCGAACCAAGAGTATTGATGCGCAGGCCGATCGCCGAGCCCCAGGGAACGGCATCCTTCACGAACTCCATCTGCTTCCCGTTATAAGCGAAGAGGAACGGACAGGAAGCCTTCAGGCGCTGCTCGGTCAGGATGTCCATGTCCGCTTTCACGCCAAATTCGGCGCGCACCGTTCCATTCGGCCAGACTACTTGCACGATCTCCGCCTCGGTCTGTTCTCCTAATCCGAAATGAAGTTGCGGACCAGTGATCGGTTGCTTCTGCACCAGCAAGCCGGAACGTATTTCAATCTCGCCACCGACGCCGAATGGATTGATGCGCTGATCGCCGACGGCTTGTACTGCGTGCGGCCGAACGATCTGCCAGTGATACTTTTTCGATCCCTGATTCATCCCCTGGACGGGCTCTCCATCGGCGGAAAGGCCCACTAGATCGAGTTTGCCGTCGCCCTTCAAGTCCGCGGCGTCAAACACCAAAGCTGGTCCTGCAGAGTGCTCGAGGGGCACGAAGTTGCCCTTGTCATCGCCAAGCCAGATCAGAGCGCCGGCCGCACCAGACGCAAGCTTTGTCGGAGCCAGAAAAAGGTCGAGCGCTCCGTTGTTGTCGAGGTCGGCAACGTGGAGTCGTACCTCGCCCATGAGATTCCTGTCAGCATCCGGGACTCTAGCAATCTCGGCCATGTCCCAGCTTTCTCCTTCGTTCTTGTCGGAGATTCGAAGGATGACGCCGTCAGCCTGTGCCACCAGCAGATCGAGAACTCCGTCGTTGTTTGCGTCAGCCACCGCAATCGCTTTGACGATCGGAAAACCCGCAGGGAGCGGACGCTCGCGGAACTGGCCTTGCCGCTCATTCATAAACACGTGCAGCCGGCCTGCGCCGTCGATGATGGCGGCGTCGGGATTGCCGTCACCGTCAAGGTCAGCCCAGGCAAACCCGCGCACGCCTGTGATTCCGGCAAACGGATGAATCGCCAAGAACGTGTCGTCGCCATTGTTCCGCAGCACCACGGGCAATCCTTCGCTCGCACCCAGCACGATATCGAGATCACCATCCGCTTCAATGTCAACCGCCCACGCGCCGGTATAGCGAGCATTCGTCACGGCCTTCGGCAATTTGGTTTGCGCAGTTACATCGGTGAATGCGCTCCGACTGTCTTGCCGGAATAGGCGCACGCCTCCGGCGCCCGCCAGCACCAGATCGGTTTTGAAATCGTAGTTGAAGTCGACTTGTAAGACTCCCTCAGGCAAGGGCGGAACACTGGCCGGTCCACCGGGAAAGGGAAGCGTTGCACCGGTAGACAAACGGACTTCCCGGCCATCCGCTTCGGCAATAACGGGGGCACCTGCGCTGCCGAGCTGGATCGCTCCAATCCAGTCCCAGTGACGATTGGCAGCATCCGCCACTGGCTGAATGGGGAATTGGATCGCCGTGTCTGCAGGGGCAGGCTTGAAGACAGGCGATTCCATTCGCACAAAGTGGGTGAAAGGCCGCGCCTCTTCGCCTGCAGGTGCCTTGATGACTGAGAGACTCTGGCGGTACTCGGGAACACGCATGAGCACGTTGCGCAGAAAGGTGGTTCGCGTGGCGGCGGCTCGCAAATCCGTTCCAGCCGCCGCGGCCTGCACGGTCGCAAGTTGCTGCTGCACTTCGGCCGGCCATGCGGAGGAGCGGGCGCTGATTTGAGCGACTGCTAACTTCAGTGTGGCAGCATCGCCGCGCTTCGCGGCTACGCGGCTCAATTCGAGCAAGGCGGCGAGATTGTCCGGCTGCGCCGCCAGAATGCTCTGGATTACCTGCTGAAACTCGCGTTCGCTGTTGGCATCCCCCTGGCGTTCGATTTCTTCCCCAAGTGCATAAGCGGCGCGCAGGTTCTTCGGATTGAGGTCAACGGCTTTCCGCAAGTCCGCAATCGCTTCCGCGGAATGGCCGCGATCAGCTTCAAGAATTCCCAGCAGATCGTAGATTTGATCATTTTGCGGGGCGAGAGCCCGGGCTCGTTCTAGTCTTTGCGCGGCCAGGTCGTAATTTCTCTGGCGCAACGCGAGCACTCCCCAATTCGCCCATCCGGCAGGCTCCGTGGGCACGAGTTGCGTCAGCTCCGAAAGCTTGCTCTCGGCGTGAACGTCATCGCCAACCTGCAGGGCAGCGAGCCCGACATAGAACGCCGAAACGACATCGGCATAGGCCTTTGATCCTTTCTCAGGCAGCTTCGGGGCGGAGTGACACCCGGACAGCAACGCTGCAAGGCTTCCGAGAAACAGCAACGAAGCCGCACATCGAAAACTGCCTGATCGCCTGGTATCGAGAGCGTAAGCCCGAGTGCAACAGCGGAACGAGACGCACATTAATAACCAGCCTCCATCAGAACATGGTTCTCGGGAAGCACGGTGCTAGTTGCGATCGTTCGCATTGCCTGCAGTCTGTATGGCATTTGCTGCCCCAGCCTCTTTCCTTAATTGTTTCTTGCCACGCCGCCTGGCGCGCGTAATACCGCGAAACCATAAGAATGCAACCAGAAGAAACGGTAAAAGATATAACAAGAGATCCCAACGGCCGAACCCGGGTGGAGTCACTTCTACTTGGGTGATGGCCTCGCCATCGCCTTGCGAACTCTGAATCACCAGACGCACACGCCACAACTCCTGCCTGTCGAAGTTGGCCTGAGCGTTGTATTGCGCCTGTCCGTGCGATTTCACGCGTTCGGCCTCATAAAACGTCTCGGCCAGTCGGCCGGTCACGGGCTGAACGCCTATCTTGATCTTCAGATCGTGCGGAACCGTACCCCCCGGCGCCGGTTCCACGAACACATAGAAGGCCCCGGTGCCAACGTCAGGATGAGTCCAAAGAGCAACTATACAAGGCCCTACTTTCTTGTTCTCAATAATGGGAAACGGCGGGCCGTTGTGGGCGCTGGCGGGCGCGGGCAACAGCAGCAAGAGCGCAACCAGAAGCCCAACCGAGACTCCTCCCCCACTTGTAGAGCGATTCAGCATCGTCAATAAACCTACGGCGGCTATCCGCTCATCAGCATGGCACGCATTTCCATGGGCTGAAACATCAACCACAGCGACGCACACCAAAGAACGAGGCAAACCGCCGCCCAGGGAAGAAAAGCCCGCAGCGGTTTATCCGGGGAGTCGTCCGCTGCCAGACCGTAGGTGACCACCAGGGAACCCGCAAATCCAAGCACCAGGAATCCGATCTCGACCACTTGCACGACGTTGGCTGGCAATCCCGTCAAGGTCCAACGGGGCTCTCCCAGGAAGGGCCGGCCCAGACTCGCTATCGCGTTTTGAGTGACGGGGATCAGCGTGTAGAGCCCAGTTAGGAAGTGAAAGCAATAGTGAGCCAACCACATTCCGAAGCCCAGAGGAACGAGGCCATAGGTGTATCGCACGGCCAGAGGCAATAGGGCGCGTGGACTACGGGCCCATACGCGGGTCAACCACGCTGCCAACCCCAACATCAGAGCGGGCTCCAGAATCAGGAAGAACGCGAAGATCACGCCCAGCACGGGAGTTTCGTGACTCACATGCAGCATTTCTCCCAGCCAGCGCTCAACCGCGTAGACCGGACTGACCATGCCGAATGCATTCAACAGGGCGCCAAAAGTAAATACGACCGCCAGCGCCGCCAGATCCTTCCGCCGCGAGAAGTACCCTATTCCTGACCGTATTGGATCGACCATCAATTCGCTCGCCGGCAGACGGCTCAGGATGCCGATGTTGTCGTGCGGGCAGGCATGAACGCAGTCCAGGCAGAAGGTGCAATCCATGTTGCCAACCTTGCTGGGCTGAAACAGAGCCAGCTCGCAGCCGCGGATTGTCACAAGATCCGAAACCGGCTCTCGCCTGCCGCGGATGCAGTCCTTGGTATGGCAGCGCGTACAAACATCCTGCTCGCGGACCTTTACTTCGAAGGGCGAAAGTGTGGAAGCCACAAAATTGAATTGTCCGATGGGACAAACAAACTTGCAAAATGAGGCGTGTTTGAAAAACCCATCCACCACGAGCACGGAAAGAAAGTAAGCCACGATCAGCCAGGCCGTCCACCACGGCGAAGACCACAGGTCGAACAGTTCGTACGTAAACAGGATCAGGACGAAAAGACCAACCGAAAGCCACTTATTGCGCAATGGCCGTGGCCAGGTGAATCTGGGCTTGAGGAATCGTCGCGCCGCTTGACGCACCAGCATGAAAGGGCAGGCAAGACAGAAAAAATTCCCCGCGCACAATAGCACAAGCACCAGCACGCCGCGAAAGTGAAGCCAGCTTAAGGTTGTGGCTAGATTCTTGGGCGCCAGGGTGGGCCCGAACAATCCCTGCAGGATCATTACCAGGCTGAGGACGAGCAGCGGGGCCTGAAGCAGCGGACGGGCATACCGCCAGCGGAATAAATGGCCCAGACCAGGTACTCGCATCAGATCGAACGGAAGCGACTCAGGCGTTTCCAGGACCGGAATGGAGGATGGATTCAACAGCTGGCCTTGTTGGGTCGGACGCGCCTCACGTCGATTTGTCGCTCCAATTTCTTCCCGTCGGGCAGCGTGACATGAAGGGGGATAACCCAAGCACCCGTCATCTGAAACTCCAACGAAACTTTGTAACGGCCAGCCTCTGCCTGCGTCGCCTGCGCAACTCCCGGACTCATACCTGCGTGGGACATGTCAGTCTCAATCGCACTATTCGCTCCAGTAACTGGTTTACCGCTGGCATCAGATAACTTAAGAATAATCGTAGCCGAACCGACCCGGATTGGTTTAAGAGAGATCTCGTGCTCGATCGCGCCAAAAGCTGAGGGCGCGACCGGTTGGAAACAGCTGGTCCGGGGCAAGTCTGCCGCGCAGACGACACCAGCGAGCCATCTCGTCAGTCGCAGTTTCCAGAAGGGATCCGACACTTTCTGTTCAGGCAGCTTTTGCTGAATCGTGGCGGCCCCACTCGCAGGTGCAGGCCGGGTTTCCGCGCTCGCCCTCGGGTGGAAACATGTGGTAATACATGCCGATGACCATCGGGATGAACACGATCGAGTTGTAGAAAAGATGCAATTCGACGCGCGGGAAGATCAACTGCAGAACGCTGCAGGGCACCGGCTTTCCCCAAAAATTGTGGTGAAACGTGGCCTGCCAGATGAGCAAAAAATGCTCGATATGATGCCAGAACTGGATCCAGAACGCGATCATCCACCAGGTATGGGAAACTCCCGTAAAGCCCTTCCGGAACACCCAAATGCCGATCAGCATCACCAAGGCATAGCCATAATGCATCGTTTCTGTCTGGATCAACCAGGGATACCACAAACCAACCAAGCCCAGAGCCTTCGGGCGAGGCCATCCCATAACATAAATCTGGTAAGCCTGGACCAGGTGCTCGGCCCAATGTGCGAGCACGATCAACATGAAAATCTGCAGCCCACGCTCGTGCCAACAGGTATTGAGTTTCTCGTAAAAGCCCACGTTCGCCGCTGGCGTGCTATGAATGTTGGGTACCGCCGGATTTGAGACTGCCATTATTGTCCTCTCCCAACCCCCCAGACTCACTTCAAAATCAGACCACGATCCCACCTCAGCCATGGCAGGTCAATAGCATAATTATAGTAGCTGCCGGACGTTGCTGGCCGCTTTCACTTGCATGGTCGTCGGTCTGCCTGGACTGGGGAGAACTCCGATGGGCGGTTACGAATGTGGTTGCTGTCTCAACCATTTGGAAGTGGTCACCCGATCAGATCGATAAAATCAGAGTGGGGCATGGCCTCGCCAAGCGGCACGTCGCGGGGCACGATGCGGGATCCTCCGTCGGGTTCATTACCGAAGTCGGCGTAAAGCCCCTGCCTTCAGGCCTGGGGATATAAGCCGACGGTTTTGTTCTTGCTTTTGCTCTTGGTTCCGGTATCTTAAAAGTGGCTAGGCGATAACCAAGCCGAGCC